>Ga0307471_100000030_pt1 | contig 67224 bp, 118 predicted proteins | sample atmos_gasesAM3C__2_FD_204566 | JGI IMG/M metagenome (GOLD analysis project Ga0307471, IMG submission 204566) | Hardwood forest soil microbial communities from Morgan-Monroe State Forest, Indiana, United States - atmos_gasesAM3C_515 | ecosystem: Environmental > Terrestrial > Soil > Temperate... | reverse complement strand
CTACAGATTCTCATTCAGTCCCTCCTTTCATCCGCTCTATCACACGGTCAAGCCGCGCCTTTGCCGCTTCTCGATCACCGCCACGGAAAGCAAAAGCGTTTTTCATAATTGCCGTGATTTCACGCACGTCTTTTGGGTCCGCACGATCATCCAGTGCAGGCGGCAGCATTTTCAATACTGGTCTGGATTGTCGTTCTGAAACAATGATCTGTCTGATTTCTGGGATAAAAGGAAACCGAGTTTCCCGATCACACCATTTCTTGATGGCTGCCTCGACCTCGCCAAACTGAAACACCTTTAACGAGTCGAACCATTGGTCAAGCATCGCCTTGCTGATTTCCCCGCGTGAAAAATTATCTTTGAGCAAAATCATCAAAGTGGCAAATCGCTTAATGTCTTGTGGTCGCTCCATTTTCTTGTACCCACTCGTCAACGACGCTCACAACTTCCCTCGTACTGGGTTTCAGGCGCCGGACATCCGGTCGAGATTCTATTGTAATAAACTGCTCAACGTGTTTTCCATCGCGGCAGATCAACTCTAGGTCATCATACATTTGGTTCTTATCGTTCTGACCTTGATTGAACGGACTTTTCTTACAGCCCTTGATTGCGAGCTTGATCTGCTCAACCGTGTATCCTTCGTTGAGCCGGTTCAGCACGGCTTTCTTCCGCTCCCTGGTGAACTGCGCATGTGGGTGCTCCATCACGCTTTTCCAATGATCAAATATCTCCTCTGCTGGCCCGACAAGCGCCGCAACGATTGTGGCTTTCTCTACGGATTTTCGTAGATGTCCCCGAAGCAACATTAGCTTTCTGCGGATCTCTGCGAGGCGGTCCTCTGCTGGCTCTTTCTTCCGGTCTGCGATGAAAAGGCATTCCTGCACGGCGGCGAGCAATTGTTCTTGGTTCATGAAAATCTCCTGTCACCATAGTAAATATTCGTGAGTTGCCGACCATTCGAAGAGACCACCCACTTGTCATTTCCGGTGTTTCTTAGAATTAAATCCTCGACGTGACCAAACTGCGGCACTAAATCGACCATATCAACGATCATCGCGTGTGACTTTTCGGGGTGTGGGCGAACCGCGCGCCCGACCATCTGATAATAGAGCGCCAGGCTCATTGTGGGCCGGGCTAGAACAACCGTTTCTAGTTCTGGATAATCGAATCCGGTCGTCAGTACTCCAACATTACAGATCACTTTAATTTTCCCACTCTTGAACCCATCCAACAGCAATTCACGCTCTGCTTTTGGTGTGTCAGCGGTAACAATCGCGGAGTTTTGCAACTTGCTTTGTAGGTAGCGGCTTTCTTCGACAAAGCGGGTAAATACGAGGATGCTTCGACGGCCAATTTCAAACAAGCGTTCGACAACTTTCACAATCTTGTCAGAGAAGTTCAGTTCTTGAAAATGAGCTTGAACTGACTTATCCGTGTAGTCGGCCCCCGTAGAATTTACTTGGAGTTTTGAACGATTAAATCCCTTGATCTGGTGATATTGGAGCTTTGCCAGGAACCCTTGTCGGAAAAGATCACCAGTTTGGACTTGATAAACGACATCGGTCAAGACGCGAGGCCGGGTCCTGGTCAGAAACTTAAGAATCGAACCGCCGTAGCTGTCAGTCACAAGCCTGTAAGGCGTGGCCGTAAGCCCGAGAATCTTCACACCTCCGAGCTTTTCAAAAAACTCCGAATACATTCCCTTCTTTGCATTCACAAAATGGCATTCATCGACAATCGCATATCGCATATGATCAAACAGGCTATATTTATTTTTCACACTTCCGATTGTTGCCAACGTGATATCACCGATTCGTTTTTCACCGATCGAGGCAGAATAGACCGCCGGCCGGCACCCATAGCTTACGAATTTGGCGAAATTTTGCTCAAGAATCTCTTTTGAGGGTTGAAAAATCAAACACGGCTCGCCCAATTGAGTAACGATGCTTGCTATCACAAGAGACTTACCCGAACCTGTAGGAAGAACCTCTATCCCATTCCTCTGATGATTAGCCCTCAGGTAATCAATTCCCCTTCGAACCGCTGTTTCCTGATATGGTCTGAGTTGATAGAGATTACCCATAAGTATTCTCTTGATTCTTCTAACCCGCCAAGGGTCTAACACACGCCCCCCTAAATCCCCCATGAGAGAATTATCATTCTCAGTGGAGAATCAGGGAGTTCGTGGTTGAACCCTTCTGAGGTGTTCCCCGCTTAGGGCTTTTTCGGGTGAGCCCCTGGGACCCTCCGCGCCGTTACTGCTGGTAGCGCGGCCTCTGGTGATACACGATGCCACTCAAAAGGCGTCCCACTTCCCGTCGCCGGGTCGCGTCCCCTCTCTTACAATGAGTGCTGCCGACTTTGGCCGACATCCGTGCGCAGCCCTTCCGCACAAGCTAAGCTTTGGAGTCCTATGGACAATCAGCCTTCTCATGCGTCTTTACCGCCATTATGCTGAGGACCATCACCAGCGATCTTCTCAGCTTTGAAGAATGTTTGTGGTTGACAAGATGTGGCGTGTTGAATCAGAATCATTACGCCATCACCGGCAATCACAAACATTGTGGTTTATCCTTGGCCCGCATTTACTAGGCGCGGGCCTTTAATTCATACGGCCACTAAGTGCTGACAGGCTTGTTCGTAAGCTTCTTCATAGCCTTCACCAAAGCGATTATACAGTGCGTGCTGCATCGTGCGCGGTAGAGAGTAATAGCAAGCGCGACAGAATGACTGATGAGCGACCTTGGGCTTACCGCATTGACATGTCTGCGATTTGAAAGCCTCAAATATTTCTTGCAAAGTCATAGGAACCTCATAGTGCCGGTCTCTCCCGGCGTCAAGCCTAGTCCTACACGGGACGTGCGTTACGTAGTCAAGTCCCTGACCGTCGCTCGCGGCTTTCAGCGGAGGGGCCTGGATGCCGCAGCAATCCCGCTTTTGGCCTGTACCCCTCTGTCTTCAAATATGATCCTTCAGTCCAATAATGAGGTCTTTCACCGACTCGACGCCCTGGTTGAATGCAAAAATGTAATCTTCGGTTATTGGTTTAGGGCTACCATCTTCTGAGATGTAAGTGTCGCGTAGCGATGATTGATCGAGTGCCCATTCTGGAATTTCTTCGGCGATTGCTTCTAGCAATAGACCGATCACATCTACCGTGACTGTGTCTACAGCCTCTCGGAATTTCTCAGTGACCATAAAAAGTCAAAGCCCTAAACGGGATGATGACCAGCCCGCCGGGGAATCCCTTAGCTCCTCGCTATCAGTCATCCCCACACTTGTCGGCAGGTACAGCAGACTGCTCCTCGCTCATCTACCTACCTCTTTGATTAAATGGGCCACACTGCACATTGACTTCACGCCGGCGCCTTCTCGGTTAGCTGGCCTACTTTGGCGACTTCCCGGCGCTACCGTGGCCACGTGTCAATCTCAAATATCATCCTTATGCCCATTGTTAATTGCGACATCGCGAGCGAGTTGTAGTGCGGTGATAGCAACTCGTTCCATCGCCTCGACTACGTTACTTGCGGGCTCATATCGTGGAACCGATGAAGACCCCGAATAGTGTGTCATCACACGCATTAAGGAATTTGCAAGTTCGGCATTCTCTTTTTGAGCTTTTTCAAACAATGCATATAACTCTTGCGCATCCGCTCTTTCAAGCAACGCCTTCGCTTGTTGAAGCTCCTGTTGTGCGCGTGGCGTTAAGATATCTATTGCCTTGCCTGTATCTGGAGTTTGGTCCATTTGCTTTCCTTTTCTCTCCGTTGATGCGTGGTCGGAATAGGGCTGGCGTCCTTCTCTCCGCGCTGTGATTTGTTCTCGCACCCAACTCTTCATGTTGAAAAGCCCTTTTAGTTTAGGTACTCGATTCTAAGACCCTGATTTGTCACCACGCGCGGTGTCATTCCGAACCGAGTACCCAAAGCAAAAGCCCTTACCGGGACTGACGACACGCGACGGCAACGCGGCTTCCCGGCGGCAAAACCGGATCATCGCTGCCATCGAGCCCCGGTAAGGGCTCAATCTTTACGTCGCGTTGCTCTCAAAAGAACCGTGCGTGGCTTGCCATTCCTCGCGGGCGATAGAATACGAAATATAGGGGCGAATGTCAACCAGAAAATGCTATTCGGTATTCTACAGTAATCATGACCTCAGTGATATATTCTGGGATTCTGAGAGGACGAGGGTAAGCAAAGAACTGTGCAGATTGGAATAGATGCCAATATTCTATTGGTGATTGTCTGATGTCCTGGAAAGGCTTTCGGTCTTGGTTGAGGTCTAAGGCCACCTGACTGATGACTGTCCGTTCGAAAGAACCCATTACGTCTTCGAGAGACCTGCCTTGAGCAGCGATATCTAGCTGGAGGCAGACCGCAGCCCAACCATCGTTGTTTTGGTTCAGCAAGATAACGCTTAGATAGTAGCATTGTGGTTTTGTTGGATACCATTTTCCTGATCTATATTCAATCCGGCTACTCATTTTCCCTCCTGATTCGGCCTCGACTTTTTCAGATTTTCAACTAACGCCGAGGCTAAGTCCGCAACGCTTCGGTGTCCGTCTACACAGAGAGGACATACAACCGTCCCGTGTGGGCAGCCCGGTCCAGGTCCTTTTGGCGTACAATCCCGCGCCCAGTCCTCGTAGCAACAGCACTCCAACGTGCCAGCGCGACCGATGTACCCACACTGATCGCACCTGTAATCAATAACCGAGTCTTTGACGACCTCACAGCCGTTGCAGAAACAGATTTCACTGCCGACTAGCGACTCGATAATTTGATTGTAGTCAGCGCTCATTTTTCCTCCAGTTCATCGTATCGGGCGAGCCAGTATTCCACCTTACCGCGATCTTGGCTGTGGGGATCTGTCGCTCTACGTGCAAGCACAATAAGCTCGACGGCCTGCTCTAGCAGCTCTAGCTTCCTGCGGTTCAGGTCACCCAGACAATCAGGAATACTGCATTCGTGTGGTGCTTCGCGATATCGAGCCAGTAATTCCTGGTCGGCATCCGTCCGAAACTCCAGCCAAGACCCCTCGTCGTCACCCGTGGCCAGAACGATATCCTTACTACCGGCCACTAATGCGATGGGTTGTTCGCACGGAAAATTCAAATCTCCGGTAAAGGTCATCCATGTCCACCCTGCCTCTCCTGGTGTATGCTCAATTTTTTTACTCATAAATCCCCTCCGACTTTACTTCGTAGTAAACATTGACTCTCTCCACTCGATTGCAGCCAGAACCCGCTGTACGTCCACGGCTGGCACCGCGGATGACGCGAGCAACCATTCACGACTTCCACAGGTCGAGCAGCACCAAACGCCAGCACGTCTGATCAGCAGGCGCCGAGCGCCGTACTGTCGCGACCAGGCGGGCTCAGTCTCACAGGGCTCGCAGTCCAGGCACAGAATCAACACCGGCGCGTAGTGCGGCTGCCCGAGCGGGACCGGGTGGTCTACCGAGAGCAGCCGGCGAATGAGGCGCAGTAGTTTCATACTTTGATTCGGCGCAGGAGTTCTTCCGCGCACTTCAGCGGGTCGCGGTCTAATAACTTTACGTAATCACGAAACTCCTGATCAATTTCCCAAAAGGCTCTAACAAGTACGACCTGGCCTATGTCGGACATCTCCAAATCCAAATAAATTGGTTCGCCGCGAAACTTCGCGAGCGCGGTAGCTGGTCAGTCGTGGCCATGAGCCCGCCAATATTTCCAATGATTGGGTGGGAATTCGCGAGCCGCCTTAACAACAACATCGCGTTCTTCTTTTGTCATACTTTCACCCCCGGCAAAGTAGCAGCAGGAGCCGCTTTCGCGGTCTCCCGCTCAGTGACCTTGTGCTCCAGTTCTGCCACCAACAATTCAATCTGTTCTTTTGTGAGCGACATAACCCGCCTATCGCCCACCATTTCAGATTTGCTTAGACCGGCAGCGAAGCCAGCCTGGAGCTTAATCATGAGCCTCTCACGAGTGCGCTTATGGGTGCACTCCCAAGCGGTTTCGTCAGCAGCGATGTCTCGCAGCCAAGATTCTGTTTGTTGCGTGCCGGCCGGCACGGGCTGCCCCGAACTCGGTCCGGTGGGGAATATCACCGGCTGTTTAACGAGCGGCTCTGGCTCAGCGGGTTCAGCGGGAGACTGCGCGGTTGATTTGGTAGCTTCATTCTGCAATTCGAATTTGGTCTTATCCGTGCTGAGTTTGAGCCCTCTATCTTTTGCTGCTTGTCCGAGCAGCTTTCCGACTTGTTTGAGAATTGCGGCTGGCACCGTTCTGGCTTCAGCAATCAGAGCAGTGAATTCGTCTGCCGTCATTGCTTGGGCAAATCTATTGCGCCATTCAGCAAGCGGATCATGCGCCGGTTCGGAACCGCTAGGTCGTTCCTGCTCTTCCAAATCCTGAGTGAATATGTCGGAGGCGGCAGTTACATTAAGAACCGCAGCAACCAACGATCTCTTGTTCGCCATTTTCAGAACGGTATTGTATTGATCAGCTAGGTCAGGGTTTGCAATACGACCAGTTTGCTGCCCTTCGATGGACTGATCGCCATCCTCGTACTTGGCACCACAGCCGCCCTTCTTACCGAAACAAACCCATCCGCCGCCATATTCGGCTTTGCCCTTGATTATCGCCGCAGCACCACAGCCCGGACATGTGCGCTCGCCTTTTCTATAGGCGTATTTAGCCTCTTTAGTCGAGCAGGAGCCCTCGCCGCTTCCAAGACGATTCCCCGTAGTAATATGGTAGAGGGTACACCGGCTTTTCACGGTCAGGTGCGCGCCGTCATAGGTTTCAGTGGATTCATACTGTGGGTCGAGTCGAAACGTAAGGCACAACTTTTCAGCACCAGGCTTTAGGAGCGTCGGTTTATTTGTTCCCGGTATAACTCCAAAGTGCTCGCCGCTTTTCATCACCCGCTCCATGACCAACTGGATTTTCTGCACCTGGGCAAGTACTTGCTCAATGGAAAGTTCATCCTCCTGATAAGCAATTGCTTGTTGCTCAATTCGTTGTAAACTGTTTGAACTCATCATATCCCCTTTTTACTTCGTAGTAATTTTTGAACTCTGACCAAATCATTGTAGAGGTGCCTGGTTACATCCCCATCACGCTCAGCTTTGCTGATCTATCTCCCAGTCTTCACACCCCGGACATCGGGATATGCCTCGACTCCGGGGATATTTAGCTCACGCTGGTGGACGCTCGCGAGCTTGTTCAGCGATGCTTGCACGACCGCAATAATCTTCGTCTCGACCGCAAGCGGGCGCAGTTCTTTATGGTCCGCCAAATAATGCAGGAGAGCCGGCAGATCAACAACACGCGCTTTCCAGTCCTCGCGCGTGGTAACGCCGGCGACTCGCGAAATCTCCGGTGCCCGCACAATTTCAGCCTGGACCGGCGTGGACAGCACCATCTCAATAGATTCGTCATCCATCCCTAACTCTTCGGCTTCAATGGCTGCGGCCAGGGTTGCTTGGCGCGCGTCTTCGTCGGCCTGAGCCTGGAGACGCTGGCGCTCAGCTTCAGCCCGATCGCGCTCAAGGCGCAGAAACGCAGCGGTATCAGTCTTGATACGAGCTTGCAAGAGACTGGCAGGCCCTTCCACGCGCTTCCGCCACGTCGTAAGCTGTTTGTGAGCCTCAAAGCGGCGCTTGGTCTCTGGTTCGAAGCAGTCCTGGACTGACCGCAGGAACCGATTGCTGTCGTCCATGAGTCGCGCAGCGAAGTTGCAAACCTCAGCATCCCACTCCGCTACCGCAGGCAATGTGATGCTGCTCCAGGCTTGGCCCTCGCGTTCGAGTTCCAGGGCTTGCTGTTCATCAAATCCGTTATCGCCCATATTGTCTGACCATCCTCAACCATTCTTGTCTGTCACGGATAAACTCCGCGACTGAAAACTCTTTGATCTGATAGTGACCATCAGCGCTGAGCCTAACTGCGACGCGCCGGAACATCACACCCGGTTGATAGGCGTTCGCGTAGGCGACGAGCTGATAGCGCACCCACGAGCCCACGGCCCCAGTCTTGATATCGAGGATTGCTCTCCACGGCCCGAGCCGGCCGGCGCGGTCCAGGGTGCCCGTGTACTCGGCAGTGCTGACCGGCTGCTCAATCGCTTCACACTCCCAGGCGTTCTCACGCTGGAACCGACGCCACGCCTCCAGATAGCCGGCCAACTCAGGGGCCAGTGGCACCTGATCGGTCTCGCCCCAGTCATCGTACTGGCAGGCCGCGTGCACCAGCGTGCCGCGTTCAGCGTGCTCCGGCTTGAACCATCGTGTGTCGATCAGGCCGGCATTGGCCAGGATTTCTGTGACTCGGGGCAGCTTGCTCTTCATTTATCGCGAAGGGAGCAGCGGCCAGGTTTAAGCTCTCCCGTCTTTAGCCTACCAGTGGTGAATGAACGGGTTGGCCCTGCTCCCCTGCGAATCCTCGTGCTCACTGGCACCAACAAATGTAGGTGCCCGGCAGCATTCCACATCGTGTGCCACAGCACACGAGCTTCTTGCCTCTCGGACAACTACCCGATTCCTCTGGGTTGAATTCCGGCTCAATCGGCTCCTGCGCCTGGACAGATGGGGTCGAACTTCTGTTGTATATCGCGGAGTTGACAAAGACTCCGCAGGCCAAAAAGAGAATTAATAACAATCGTTTCAACTTACCTCCAATGCCTGCTATTCAGACCGGCAAGCTTGCGGGCAAACATCAAGCGAGCCGCCCAGTGCTGCGATATCGCGTGATCCACTTCTGGCAATCCAGGTCACTTACCGCGTCGAGCACTGCTGTGTCGTCCGCGCACGTCGTCCCGCCAAGCGCACGCACGCGCACGAAAATCTCACCGCTACCGTGTCAAGCGTGGGGGTGAGTTCTATCTCCGCGAGCAACGATGAGACCTGCTTATCGAAGAGCTTTTCGATCTCATTCGCTTCGAACGAAGATATATACGTCCTCTTACTTTTCAGCATTGCATTATCTCCTTTTACGTCCTTGAGGACGCTTGCCCTGCCGTTTATCCTGCCCGCCCCTCGTAAGGGACTACGCGGGGTTGAGACTGCGCAGGCTTATTCCGTTGATCTCCTATACCGCTCTATTGCTGCGAACGGCATAAGAGTGTGAGAATTGCGGAGTGCCGTAATCTCATTAAACTTCTCGATGTCCAACGCCCCACGTTCTTGCTCAGTGAGCGCGTTGAAGAAATCATAGTACCATTCTGCGTCACTTCCCATTTCCTTCCTCCATCTTGGGCTCAGGAGCAAGCTCTACTGGCCCTCAATCCGCTAAAGGTCGCGTCTCGGTTGGGAGCCCGCCCGTGGAGTTAACTCGCCTCTGCATTGCCGAGGCTAGCATCAGGAGCCACGGGCGGGCCTAAGAGCTACGCACCGCTGACTAGCCTGTACTCTGACCACTCGGCTGGTGCGCCCGGATGCTCCACGGCGCTATCATTCAGCCATCTGTCCCATTCCGCCCGAATCTCAGGAGTGTTATCTTCCCCGGTCTGATACGTACCGACCAGATTACCGTCCTGGTCGAGATAGTCGATCTGAATCGTATTAGCCATCTGTATCCCCTGATTCCCTTTCCCGGCCAGACCCCGCTGGCCACGGGTGCGCCCTATGCGCCAGTTACCTGCTGGCTTGAATCGCGTCGTGAAAGTCAGCCCAGGAAATTTGTTCCTGCTCCGCACGCCCGAGATCATTGTAGGCTGTTTCAGTCCACTCTTTATCGAGTTCCGCGTCACCAAACTCCTCATTGTACAAACATGCTAATTCTTGAACTTCTTCAACATTCATACTGTCCTCGCTGTGCGTGTTAGCCCTGTCGCGCTCGCCCTCATCACAGTAATACTCTAGCACGGACGCGAGAGATTGTCAATAACTATTTCGTGGGCGTGAGAGATTTTTTAGGGCGACCATTCTTTCGGTTTCGCAGGCGCGCTAAGTGCTTTCGTTGCACGGTATAGACGGGGCCGAATTTTTGGTGCGGAATCCGCCCCTCACGGATGAACTGGCGCATCCGGTCGGCGGAGACGCCTACTATGCTTGCGGCCTCGTGGACGGTGAGCGTGTCGTGCATAGTATCTATATACAATATAGATACTCTCTCGTCAAGAAAATACTTCGAGCGTACGTGACTTTTTCTGTTGACAATCTCTCGCACGTGCGCTATAGTTCTAATCGTGACAAGAGCAACGAGTGACGGGAGAGAGAAATGGGTAAACGAGAAAACGAGTACGATTTTGTTGGGGGACACAGCGAGGAATGTACCAGCGAGTTCGCCCCAGACTATTTCCACTTCGATTCTTCGAATTGCTCAGCGTGCGCGGCGACAGTCGCACGTCTGAGAGCGGAGCGTGAGCATACTGATCATGTCAGTGTCCAAGACGCGGCAAATTGTGAGATTTGCAACCCGAAAGGATTGCTGCTGTATGAATACAAGTTCTGTCTCGACGCGGGAATTGACCCCCGCCAAGGCCCCGACGACCCGCGTTTTGTTGAGGCGGTGAACGCTGAGCGCGACCGGCGCTTAGCAGAACTGCGCGAGGATGCAGATGCGCGACTCGCCTAACGTCGTACCGGAGATCGACGCCGGATATCTTTGAATCGCCTATGGGCGTAAAAAGGGAGAACGAATATGCCATTTACTATTCAATTGGGATTTACAAGCTACAATGAACGCGGACTCACGGCGCTTGACTTTTGTCGGCGTGTACAGATCGAGGATTCGACGTGGGTAATGCTCCGCGACACATCGTCAAACCAAGCAGGGGCAATCAACGCAATCGCTTTCGTGGACGAAGGATTTGCGCGAGTCTACTTTGATTCGTGGGCCACCAACTCTGTCGTGACTGTTCCGGAAAGGTTTTTGGTGCCAGGTGACGTTGAGTGGGTCAAGACCGAGGACGGCGAGCGAATGAACCAATATGCGGTTACTTGGTCCTCTGCGATTAGCCCTGAGCGGATAAAAGCGCTGTACTGTTCAGTGCGATACGATGCGCTCAGAGCCCAAATTTCACGGCTTGAAGATATTGTTGAAAAACTCAGATCAGAACAACCACGCTGACGAACCGTAAGCGGCGAAACCAGGCTACGGCCTGGTCCGTGGAGGACGGAAATGGTTTATTGCAGAATTTGCGGAGCGGAAGAACAAGTCGCGTATCGCGAACGGTCGCGGATGATGCTGTGCCCCTGGTGTCACGACGCGACACCAGAGAAGGCGACCTATCGCGAGTTTCTTGCACAGACATTCAAAACTGACAGCCCGACCGCGCTGATCTTTTTTGACGATTACAAGCACTCGAATTTTGGCTCAGTCGCCGAATATTGGGAGTCCTGTAATGACTGATCCGCACCAAATCTCCGCACTATACCTGAGCCGATACGCAGCCGGCCACGCTCCCGGCTGCCCTCTTTCAATTCCGGAGATTCGCAGTTCTACTACTCGGGCTCAGTGCGAGTGTGTAGATTTGCAGCAGCAGGACCACGAACAGGTTGCTGCTATTTGCAACACGTTCGCTCCGTAGTGCTGGAATATAAGCACTTACAGAGAGAACGAAAGTTGCGAATAGAATAATTATGAATACGCAAACACAAACCGAAAAAGGACTTGAGATTTGGCATTGCCCGAATTGTTTGGTGATGCCGGTCGGCGTGCACTACGCTACGTGCAATGAGGAGCAGACTAACCCCTGCGCGTGGTGTCAGCGAGACGCTGGCGTACAATCATCGGGCTCGCACGGGATTTGTGCGAGACACCAGAAAGAAGAGTTGCAGAAATTTTTCGCGGCGAGGGTATCATGAATGGCCAATGCGACGGCTGCGGTCGCTGGGTTGATTGCGATGAGCTTGAGTCGCGAATCTCCTACGGCTGCGAGGGGAGTTTCTGCGCGACCTGTAGGGGACAGAAAGAAAAGGAGACGACATGAAAAGTTTTGAACCAACGCACGAAATGTTTAATGATTGGCAGAAAAATACTCAGAAATCCGCGTATCGCTAGGCTGCGCTCGGGGCCTTGAACACGAGGCGGACGGCGCCGGGGTAATCTGTGTTGCTACGCCAGTTTACGTTTCAAACGGGCGCCTTGCTGGAACTAGCGCGCACGCTGGTTTTGTTGTCCGGCTTCCTTTTGACGCGCTTGTTGAGGGCGGATTTTCGGAAAACGAAATCTGGCTGAGTCAGGGCGCGAACGAAGCAACCCGAATAGACGAAACTGGGCCGGTCTGTAAAGACTGCTGTTTGGCCGCAATGCCTCGCGAAGAAATGGAGGCATTGCAGGAAACCGACGAAAGCGGTCAAGCGTGCTGGTCTTGTTCTCAGATGATTCGTGAGGGATGGGAGGAAGAATGAGACTCGTATTTACCGATCTAGACGGATTCAAAGTCTACCGCGATGAGCGGGGAGACTTAGTTGATCAATCTGGCCGGCTTCTGTCGACAGAGGCTGAGGCCAATATTCGCGTTGCCATCGGGGAATGGCAATGCACTGGGGTGATCTATGAGTAGAGACAGGGTAGTCGATGTGGATCTGTTCGCTGAAATGATGGTGGCTCTCAAAGTTGAGAATGAAGAGAGTCAGCAGCGTGGTATTTATGCGGGGACGCCTGGTCGATGGGCGAGCCTAATTCGCAGACTGGAGGAATTATGATCGTCAGAGGTGCTGACCTGAAAGTCGGGGACACTATTGAAGTGTGGTGGCTTCCCCACCGAGACACCATAACCGGCCTGCGCCCTTATGACGGCCCGCTCAATTACCTTTGGCCCGATGGTGCGCGCCTCGCGGAGTTCGCCCTCAATCAGTGCGGCATGACCATTCCCAACGAAGAGAGACTGGAGAAACTATGATTACAATCGGTAGCAGGGTGAGAGCCACCGCGACGTTCGCCGCAGACAGCGGCGTTGGGACCGTCATCGGTATCACCGATAGCGGCCGGTACGTGGTCAAGATCGACACCGGCCGCTACATCAGCCTGCCAGCCTCCCAACTCACGCTAACCGACGCCCCGTGCGCCTGGTGCGAGCAGGAACAGGGGATTCGGACGGTCGGGTCTCACTCGATCTGTCTGAGACACGAGGTTGAGCAGATCGAAAAGATTGACAAGGTGGTGAGGCGGTGACCGAAGAACAAGCGACCCTTGAATCTATCCAGAGCGGATTGGAGGCCAACGCCGCGATGTTGGGGCAAGCAGCAGCCCAGCTTGCAGCCGAAGGCGATGCTGATCGAGCAGGGGCTATCGCCCGCCGTGCGGCAGGCTACGGCTTGACCGCGCTGAGAATGAGAGAAGACATTCCCCAATGAAGAGGGGGCAGAAAATTTAGGCGATGGAGGATGGAACATGGCACGAGAAACTATAGCGAAAGCTGAATGTGGCGACGAATACCGCGTTGCGCTAATACTGACCTGCTCGGAAGAGGGCATCGTAGGGCTACGACGCAGACCTTACGAGGCAGAGGTTAGCTTTGAGTTCGACTCAGCGCGCGAGGCGGCCTCATGGGTACGCGAAGTCCACGACGATGACTGTGATTGCGAGGAGCGATCATGCCTGTAATATTGATGGACAGAGAACACGAACAAACCGTGTGTGCGGAGCACTGCGGCAAACCAATGTTTATGTCCGGTGATCGCATCTGGTGTAGCGTGATCGGGTGTGATTACATGATCAAATTCGAAGTTTACTACGAAGTAAAAAAATGATCATAAGAGGACTTGTCATTCATCAACCCTGGGCCTGGGCAATCATTCACGGCCCGAAGCGCATCGAAAACCGGGGATGGTCAACCCGCTATCGGGGCTCACTGGCTATCGTGGCTGGCCATAGCCGCGACAGTCTCGTTCAAGGCCGAGCCTTTCTTGAAGAACGGGGCATAGAAGTACCTCGCGACGAAGACTTGGCCTTCGGCTGCATTCTCGGCGTCACTGCGGTGCGGGACTGTCTGCCGTTAGCTGAGTGTCCACCGGACCCATTCGCGCGCGGTCCGTTCTGCTGGCTCCTGACCGAGCCTGCTGCTCTCGATACCCCCGCGCCCTTCCGCGGTATGCCGGGCCTCTTCCCGGTCCCATTGGAAGCTTGCTGGTCGAATAAACGCTGGTAGGCAATGTATCTCTCCTGCTTCGCGATTCCTCGCGAAAGCAAGAATTTTTCCTTATCAAATCTGGTAGGAAAAACCACCACAAAATAAGTTTCGGTATCGAGGTTCCCGCCGGCACTGCTATCTCTCTTGGTGTGCACTCCCTTGCGTCCCTCGACTATCTTATTCAGCACTTCGGCATCTCTGACGACCGACTCTGGTGCGTCAGAAAATAACCACGACAGTTCTGAATCATCAGGGAACCAAGTCTCAAGCTGGACCACGTCTATACCTGCAAGATCGGTATCAAGCTCGCCCTCAAGCAAAGAGGTGTGGAGCATATCAAGGTCGTATTCGCCTTGTGCCCGCTCGTTGTTCAGCCGGACCATTACGTTGACTTCATCTCTGGGATCGATATCAACATAGCTGACCGTCAGATCGTAATCGCGGTGCTTATTTTTTCGATCAAGCCACTCGACTCGCTGATGGCCGGACAAAATAAATCCCGTCGTGCGATTAACAGTGATGGTTTCAAGCAGGCCGTACTTGTCGAGACCGCGCTCCAGTTCTGCTCGGGCTGCGTCGTTGATCAAACGGGGATTCTTCGGGTGAGGTTTGATTGCTTGTCTGCTCACGGTCTCTACGTTGATCGGCTGCAATGATGCACGCTTCCGCATAAGGGAATACCTCCAGGTATCGTTTCCAATCTTCTGGATAATACTTCTTCAAATATCGAAATGTCTCAATGTGAAAATCAATCCCGCCTTGTTCTTTTCTGCCGAACTCCGGTGGTTTAGGAATGCGATGCAGCCTAAGATACGACAGAACGTCAGGGCGATTCCACAACCAGATCGGGTAGATAATCCGACTCTTGAAATTACACCCTCCGCATTGTCGGAGCATTGCACGTCTCGGAAGAGAATCTGAACAACGTTTGCCGCTTGCAATCCAATCTATGCCAGTCTGTCGGCGAATAAAATCTTCCATATCGGTCCCGGTGACTTTCGGAATCTCGTCAAGCGCGGCCCAGTGAGGCTGTAAAAGAGCGTGCTTGAATACCTCCGATAGATCGGGGGCTGGCAAACGAATGATGCTTACTCCGTAGCGATGCTCGGCGCGCTTCAGCATTCGCTCTGCAATATCTAGGTTCGGCACCCGGTAAAAATAATAGGGTTGAACTCGATCAAAGATGTCTGCACATAGATCAAGAACCACACTTGAATCTTTCCCACATGAATAAGGCACAAGGATCGAATCGGTTTGAACTCGGACAAGTTTGAGGGCCTCGCGTGCGGCCTGAAGGATCATTTCTTTTTATTCCTCTTTTGTTTTCTGACAACAAACACTCCGGCCTTGCAGACCGAATGCCGGGGCGGGGCGATTCTTTGGCGTGGTTTCTTTGATTTCATACCGGCGATTGTAGCACACGCGAGTTGAGATGAGACAAATCTGCTTGGTCGATCAGATGGAAATGGTCTGTGAGATTCCAGCTCTCTGAGTCGGCTATCCCGACATCCGAAGGAGATTGATAAATGCGCTCCAAAGCCACGATACAAGATTTTGCCTTTATATATGAGATGGCTTTATTGTCCCGTGTGTGAAAGGAAGATCAACCTATCTAGAGGCGGACATATCGTTTCACACGGGAAACATCATGGTTGTTCTGGCACTGGCGTACACGTGAGCGAGTTGCCCTTTGCGCCGGCACATCTTAAAGCAATTTATGGTTAAATGTCCGCGAGAAGAGAGGAATTTATGAGGGATAACTTACATCCAGAATTAAAAGCAGAATTAGAGAAACAAGCTTTGGTCGTTTATCACTTATCTCTTAAACGAGTTGGGCGAGCTTGTCCCAAATGGGCAAAATGTAGGTGGAAATATAAGAAATTACTCATTCGTATTTATATGAGGGCGCAGATCAAAAACCACTTCAGCACAGCATACGGCCGGGCGCGGAAACAATATCACGTTGATCATATCATTCCTCTGAAAGGAGATGGTGTTTGCGGCCTGCACGTCCCCTGGAATCTACACGTTATAGAAGCAACAATAAACATGGCAAAAGGCACAATGATTGTTGATGAGTATCTTGACAAGGACTCGGTAACAACAAAGAATGCGCACTTGGCAAAGGTCCAGGCGCGTCAAGAAGATATGGAGCGGCACCAGCGGCAAAAACGCGCTCGGCGATTAGCCAAAAGGGTGTTAAAGAAAGCAGACGCACTGTCGAGGTTCTAGTTGTAAGCGATGTAATCAAAGGTAATCATTCAAAAATTACTTAAGGAGAAAAGTGTCTAAGGTGATTGACATCTTGACACGATGTGACTACGATGTGGCACGTGAAACAGTCAATCCATTTCAGGCTCGCAGAAGATGTGTTACACATCGTAGACACAATGGCTACTGAATGGCGAGTCGGGCGGACGCCGGCACTGGAGAGAATCTGTCGGGAATACGCGCGGGATGGAGGAATGGAAGACTCGCCGCCCGTGCCGGGGCAAGCGGAGGGTGCCTCGACAGGGGCGGTGGCTGAAACAGGCCGTCCAGGTTCGAATCCTGGTCCCGCGACTAATGATGTCAAGAACTGTCCAGCCTGCAAGACTATAATAGAATCCTGGCGCAAGCCAATCCGCAAACGGAAGGATGCGAAGAAGAAATGACAAAAATCGTTATTGAGGATGATGAGTCCTCTGTAGAATTGCAGTCCAGTCTTGCGCCAGAGTTGGTCAGTAATTATCTGGTCAACGCGAACGTCGGGCAGACTGTTCAAGGAGAGATTCACAAAGTCAGTTCGGGCCTGGAAAGAAATGAGTAGCCGGTGATCCTATGACAGATGAGAAGAGAGCAATTGAAGCAGCCATCAATTTTGCATATCGGGAAACTGATAGAAACTCCTTGAGTGTTGGCGACCTGGTCATTGCTAAGGGGCACAGTGTAATCCAAAAGATCATTTCCATTGAGGGTGACCAAGCGCAGATATCTGATCGTCAAACATTGGCATTAGTTCCGCTATCCGATTTGGCCCTGCTAAAGTTGGCCGAGATGCAACTGCTTATTAATGGAAGGTCAAGTTGTAATCATAGGAAGCTTAACGATATTTTTCATTCACTCTGGACGAAAGCGGTAGGTCAAGACCGATACGACAAGAAGGAGTGGCAGGAGTTCCGGGAGTTGCTGAAGAAGAACGGAATTGACGTATAAGAATTTTTTCTACGAAGTAAAACGGAGAAACCATGTCAACTAAACAAAATATTTGGGTGTTTTTCGATGGGCGCACAAACCCTGCCACGATCCACAGATTCGCGGAAGACGGGACGCCGAGCGCGGTTGTTATCCATGTAATCCGCGATCAGCAAGTGGATTCGGACGCGAAGGGCCACCGAGTTGAGGAGGTGATTCTTGCCGGGGCGGGTAATACTCCAGCACTGACCCGGCTGAACCCCGGTTGGGCCGGGGAAGATTGGTCGTTAGGTCGCATGCCGCACGGCTTGCTATACGTTGAAGAGGAGCAGACGAGAGACCCTCACTCGGAGTTGGCAGCGGCTGAGCGTAAACGAATAGCGGCATTCACTGGTATAGAGCCGCCCCCCGAATGGGGGACGAATGCACCAGGGGGCTCGCCTCCGCAAGCCGAGCCGGTCACACCGACTGAGCCAGAGAAGCAGCAGGTTCATCCTGCTGATACGAACGAGGATGGCGTGATTAGCCGGAAGGAGCGGCGCTTGTACAGACAGGAGCACCCAGACGAGACGCTGCCCAGCGATTCACCGGGATCGACGCCCCCGTTTGCGCCGATCAAACAGAAAGAGTAGTCTTGCGGGATGGACACACTGCTACTCTTAGTACTCTGGCTACTCGGTGTTGTTCTGAGTGAATAGGACACCCCGAAATGGGGACTTGCACAGCATGATATTATCTGAGCATCAACTCCTTTTCTTTATCCTAACGGCCGCAACAAAGAGGGCGGGTGTCAGGGACAGCACCCGCCCCTATTTTTGTTATCTAAAGGAGATTTAGAAAAATGACCGATAGAATCAACGGTTGCACTGTGATCTTTGATCGCGAGATTCGCATAGATGACGCGGAGTATCTCTTGAATGCGATCAGGATGATCAAAGGCGTGAAGATAGTTCAGCCTGTGATCAACAACTCATCTGATCATATAATCGAGACAAAATTGATACGAGAGCTTGAAGAGTATTTGGTCTGGGCCGCTCAGAACTTCGCGAAGTATCGCAATCAATAACTGATCGAGTCTTGGGAGTTAGTATGAACCATAGAATCGAGGTACTCATTGACATACCCCAACTGAAACAATGGAATCAATCCTTCGTACACATAGCGTCAGATATTGTTTATTCGGGTAGTGGACAATGGCTGATAGAGATGATCAAATCTCCTGTTCAGCATTTCGATATAAATCAGCCAATTGATTGTGTTGATTTATTTGGCAAATGGTATGCTGCCTTTACTGACCGATTTGGTAATGATCCTGACGGACTCACGATTTATTGGCGTCAGTACCCCATATTGATTATTGATCCTAATGAGGGTGATTCGTTTGTTAGGAATCAGAACGCCGTAGCTATTTATGCTCGGTGTGCAGTCAACAAGGCTCGTCCAGTTGACTTCTGAAGTACAATAGAACGCAATGCCGAAATCTAAAAAACCTCTTGTGGCGCATGATCGCAGACCGACAAGAAAGGTAGGCCGGCCTTCACTATTTCAAACTCCCATCGTCGAGAAGCTGATCAAAAATATTCGTGTTGGAATGAAGTATCACGATGCTTGTGCCGCAAGCGGAATCAGCTACGATACTTTTCGCGCCTGGATGAGAACGGCTGAGAATATTCTCAAGGAACATCAAATACAGCTACCGACTCGCGGACAGGAGTTTCATATACCAGAAGAGCTGATAGGTGACGGCAATCCCTATGTCCAATTCTTCAACAAGGTGCATGAAGCAGCCTATTCTGGACTCGCTCAAAACCTCCATATCATACAGTCTGCGGGCCGTGGAAAACCCATTCTTGACGAGGACGGAAAGATCATTGGCTATGAGAATGGAGACTGGCGAGCGGCGGAAGCGCTGATCAAAATGCGCTTCCCACAATACAACAAACAAGTGCAAGAGTTGAGCGGTCCCGAAGGTGGCCCGATACAAACTCAATCAATTCCTGCGGACCCAGTGCTAATCGCAAAAGTCTGCTACAAGAAATCTCGTGAGGCAGGACTCTCCCACAAGGAAACCATGGAGAAACTTCGCGGGCTTGGCTTCGAGGAAACAGATTTGGAGGGGCTTGGAGAATGAGCGGTGGAAGCTATCGTCATATGTGTCATCAGGACGGAGAAGACCTTCTCAGGTATGAGAAGCAATTAGCTCGCATGGCTACGGCGCTCAAGGGTGTAGGTGCTCTAAATCTAGCAGACCGTACACAAGAACTGGCCTCTTATCTAGAAGATTTCAGAGAACTAGTAGAAACTAAGACACGAGAGTTGCGTGAGGCATGGCGAGTTATTGAATGGCGTGACTCTGGTGACCTTGATTACGAGCAGGCAGCACGAATTGTTCAAGAGGAGTTGCTAAGTCAGAAGCTAAAAACGCAATGAACATCCTGCACATCATTGGTTCGGAAGTCACTGCCTACCACATTGCGAAATCCCAACAATCTGACCACGCGAGTTTTTTAGAGAGCAAGGAGGCTGCGGAGCGGAGCCTCTCAGAATTTATTCTTCAGGGCTGGCACGTGCTTGAGCCAGCGACCGCATACATCAAGTCTTGGCACATAGAAGCGATGTGCGAGCACGCTGAGGCAATCAGCAAGGGCCAACTCACTAAGCTAGTCGTAAATGTCCCTCCAGGACTGATGAAATCGTTATGTTGGTCCGTGTATTGGCCGGTTTTTGATTGGATACACAATCCGTGGCGTCGGTTCCTGACTGCGAGTTATGCTATGCCTCTTTCGACTCGTGACGCAGTAAAATCTCGCTGGCTCATCCAGTCTAAGTGGTTCCAAGATCGTTGGGGAAGTAGCTTCGTCCTCACATCCGATCAGAATCAGAAGACTAGCTATACGAATGATCATAGAGGGTTTCGCATAGCTGCCTCCGTTGGCGGTGCCACCGGCGAGCGCGCCCATATTCGTATTCTTGATGATCCTCATAATATCGAAGAGGCAGAATCCGATACGATCAGACACGGTGTCATAGATTGGGTAAAGGGAACCTGGGCGTTGCGTGGTTCATCAGCCGACGCTCCAGAGGTAGTAATCATGCAGAGACTACATCAGGAAGATGTGAGCGGGTTTTATCTCGAGAAACTGGGTGGGTACGAACATCTGATGTTGCCAATGAAGCTTGACCCTAAGCGGCGGTGCTTCACGTCTATTGGTTTCAAAGACCCACGTGAGAATGCGGGAGAGTTGTTATGTCCCGATCGGTTCAACGCATCAGCCGTACAAAGCATGGAAACCATTCTTGGAGTGTACGGAGCGTCCGGCCAACTCCAGCAGCAGCCCGCGCCACCAGGCGGTGGAATTATCAAACGACACTGGTTTCGATATTGGCAGTTTAAGGATTCAAATCTCCGTCTGGTTAAGGTCGAACAACTAGACGGAACATTCAAGGATTATCAAGCCGTGGTGTTACCTGACCGATTTGATGAAATGATTCAGAGTTGGGATATGAGTTTTGACGATGTCCAGTCCTCTAAGAGTGGTAATCCTGATTTTGTTGCCGGCCAGGTATGGGGAAAGCTTGCAGCCGATAAATTCCTGATCAATCAGAGGCGCGGTCAATGGGATTTCGCTGCGACATGTGAACAAGTACAGGCGATGTGCAGAGACTACCCGAATGCAATCGCAAAGATTATTGAAAAGGCGGCGAACGGCTCTGCGGTTGCGAGTAGTTTAAATCACAAGGTCAGTGGATTGATAGCGCTCCCCGCTGATGGGGGAAAGATCGCGCGTATGTACGCCGCAAGTCCGGAGATTCAATCAGGGAATGTTTATCTACCTCACCCTGATCTGTACTGGTGGGTAGAGCCGTTCATTCAACGAACGTGTATGTTTCCCTACGCTGATTACGATGATGAGCAGGATGCTATGACTCAGGCATTGAAGCGGCTCCTGAATAGCTGGGATTGGGCATAGGTATCGAAAGATTCTGCTTTCTATGTAGGGTTAGTAGGGTTTATACTCCGCGTGAAAGGAAGCGACGATGGAATCACTTAGACTTGTTCGACTGTATGATGTAGCGGGCAACGATGTTACCGATATCCGTCTTGCGGAAACGTCGAACACAGGTACGTTTGCTGCACAGCGTCAAGAGCGTGATGATCCTACCCCGCCGACGCTCTTCGATTTTCCAGTGGTCTTTAATAGCAATCTGCCTCCCAACATCATCAAGCTATCAAACGGGACAACGGACATTGCTATTAAGTTCGATTTGAAATCATTGAAGACGCCAGGAAATGACGAAGCCGATACAATGTGTAATGCTGTGGAAGCCTGGATGAACCAACCGGACTAATGAAATTCTTCACCTCAGTTAAAGCCAAGACTCAATCGCTTGACCGTGTTCACGAGCTAAGCATTCCTCGTTTCCTTGCGCTAAAGGCCAAGCTGACTTTCTCGAATTGGTTCTCTGGCTGGATAGGTCAATCACAGTCCGGCGCTCCTATCTGGCCGTGGAGATTCGCCAACTCTCGAATTGATTATTCGGCTGAAGTGGGAGACCTGCGCCTCTCATCTCTCGTGATGTCCGGTGTAGGCTGGGTTGAGCGCAACTTGAATTCTGCCAGGCTTCAGGTTGTTGAGATTGGCAGTGACCGCAAAGAGACTGAGGTTGAAGACAGCCCACTGATCGATCTATGGAATGAGCCCAACGAGTATTACGACTCAAGCACACTGCTTGATGGAATCGCCTTAAGCTGGCTCACCTTTGCTACGGCCTACATCCTCAAGATTCGCACTGGCTCAGGCGATCTTATGAGCACGGCGGGACGTGTGCGTGAATTATGGTGGGAACCTCACTGGTCGATTCGCCCGCGCTGGCCGCAGAACGGCACCGAGTTCATTTCTTACTACGAGATTTATCGTAACGGTCAATATGTTAAGGTGCATCCCGACAACGTAATCGCAATTCGATACGGGATAGACATGGATACGCGATGCGGGATGAGCCGTATGTCCTGCCTGCTTCGTGAATTCTACACAGATCAGCAAGCATCGGGGTTGATGGCCGTGCTTCTCAGGAATGGTCTTGTGCCGCCGCTAGTCGTCTCGCTCGGGGACAGCAATACGCCGTTCACGGGCAGTACCTCTGCTATTAAGGAGGAGCTTGTCAGAAAGATGACCGGTGACTCTGCCGGCGAGCCGCTTGTCATTTCCGGAAGGGCGCGGGCTGAGAAGCTCGGCTACGACTATTCGGGATTTGGCTTCCGTGAGATTCGCAAGGTCCCGCAGGAATTGTTCTGCTCAGTGATGGGCATCTCGCCTATAAGTCTCAACTGGACTGGTGAGACGCGAGACACATTCGATAATGTGCGTCAGTACCTTGCGAACGACTACCGAAGTTATATCGTTCCTCTGCATAGCAGGATTGCCAGAGCCCTCAAGAAAAATCTGCTTGGTGAGTTTGGGTTCACGGATGATCTTGAGGTTAGATGGGACTATAGCCAGACACCGCCAATGCAACGAGACAAGGCGGCTGACTCAAAGATCGCAACCGAGCAGTGGCAGGCGAATGGAATTACGCGAGGTGAGTATAGAGAGGCAATCGGTTATAAGCCTGATCCTGTACGTGACGATGTTTTCTTTGCCGATGTGAGCGCCGCTGGCAGTCCATTCGATCTTGGCTTACCGGAACCAGAATCAGTTAATAACAAGCGATTCTTGAAAGCACGCCCAACAAAGAAGGACAAAGAGGAAGGCGCCGAGTGGTGGAGAAAGAATCCTTACATCCCAGATGACGCAAAAGACCTGATTGATGCGGATGTAGAACCGGTGAAACCGAACGGAGGTACTAGATGAGTATCCGAAGTATTAAACACCTCGTAGATTATACAGTGCAGATACATCAGATCGATAGCCCTAACGGACAAATAGGATATCTGCTAATTATGCCTACTCCCGTGTCTCTTGAAGAGTGTGAGGCGCTAAGAGACAAATTTACCGAGCGGTTCGGAGTGAAATGTATGGTGATGTCGCCTAGCCATTCTTTTTTGTCTCCCTTGGTGATCAGTGAGCCAAGGCGTCAGTCATGGCTGCAACGGCTTGCGTCTGTTTTTGATAGATGCCCCACTTGCGGCTAAGCGATGCCCTACCGATGGAATCCCGAGAGACGAGTCTACATCACGGAGCGTGGCAAGCAGGTTCCGGCCTCGCAAATCAGAGAATGGATAGATGCCGCCGTTGATGGAACAAAAGAGCGAGTCGCGGCGATAACCCAACGTCTTGTAAATGGAGAAATCAATACCTCCGAATGGTATTTCCAGGTGCGAGACGAAATTAAGCCGATGCACATGGCCATGACTCAACTCGCCGCTGGAGGGAATAAACAAGTTACTCAGGTAGAACTGGGGCGGTTAGGGGCGCGCATGAGAAGCGAGACGGGATATCTACGCAATCTGGCGAATGAAATCGACAGCGGAGACGTAGAGTTGAATGACGCTCTAATCAGTAGGGCAACTCTATATGCGGACTCAGGCGTGGGGACATACGAAGGCGCACGACGCGGCGGAATGCTTGACGCGGGATTCTCTGAAGAAAAGAATATCCTTGAACGCGGAGCACAACACTGTGATGGCTGCATCGCCGCGACGAAAGAAGGATGGGTAGAGATAGGAACTTTGCCGGCGATTGGTGCAAGAACATGTTTGGCTAGGGATCGATGTGCATTGGTTTATAGATGACTTCAGCACTCATAAAACGCACTCCAGAACTCTTATCGCGAAGGGATCGTCTGCGCGCTTATTACAGTAAGTTGAGTGGCGAAATCTGGATTGTTCCTAACGTAAGAAGAGTTGCCGAGCTGTTCAACACGGGAATCAATAATCTTACCCTGGTTCGCCCGCCTAACCACCAATGGGACACGATAGCGGTCTATTGCCGACATAACCATTTCACGGATGTGAAGCGACAGATTGCCTATCGTGACATCACTGTGATGCTGGAAATACTACTAGACGAGCTTGGTATCTGTTATGGGTTCGCTGGTAGGTGTCCGCTATCTAAGTGTCGCCGGGTTTATTATGCAGAGCCGACCGTCACGATGCTTGAATTGGTCGGGTTAAGAGGCAGAGTCTTGAAGCAATAGGGAGCCCGCGCATACCGAAACCCAACAGGAAACGGACACCGGTTGCCGGGCTCTCTAGATTTTTCTGCGTGACAAAATCCCAATCTCGTGTAATATTTGGCTCAATCCTGTTGGGGCAAACTTGAGCGTGAGGCTCTTGAATGCCTGATGACGTGCTGCTCTACTTCGGTGATTGCGTAAAAGCTCTAGACGACAAGGGCCGCGTAGGTGGTTATCTCGTTAGATTCAAGGTCGGTGATCATAAAGACCTGAGCGGTGATTATTTCACGGTAAAAAGCTACCTTGGGCCAAATGACGGCGACGGCCAGGAATGTATCTTCGAGCATGGCTTTCCAATCCTGCCAGACGACACTAAGTCGGTTGATGCTACTACGCTCAAGACGATAGAGGCGCTTGCAGACCGGACCTTCAAGCCTCTGAAAACCAAACGCGATGCAATAGGAATCTGGGCGGAGACAGTCCTTAATATCGCCGACGATTATGAGAAGGCGGTTTTTGGAGCAGTCAAGGCTGGTAAGATCGGTTGGTCATCGGGCGCACCCGGACATAGAGTAAAGCGCGCTGATGATGGCTGGCTATCACGTTGGCCGATAGCAGAGGGAAGTCTGACTCCCCGCCCGATGGAGCCGCTCAATAGAGCAATAACGGTAAAATCTCTAGCCGGCATCAAGCTCACCAAAATCGAAGAAGAGGAAGACAAGGAAGAACTAAAGCTGGAGGGCGAGGAAGACGAAGAAAAGTATTCCAAGAAGCCTAAGAAGCCAATGAAGACCCTCGCGGAGCGGCTCACCCAATACGTTGATGATCTTGTTGATGATGGCAGACAACGTGTTGATATCGTTAAGAGTCTTGCACGTGAGGCGATGACCGACGAAGCAGACATTGAATCTATCCTGAAGGGCGAAAAGAGGCCGTCTATATCCCGATTGAAGGCCCTGTCTCGCGGGCTCGGAATTAAGTATGAAACTCTGAAGGAATTTGCTGAAGAGCAAGCAACTCCCAAATCACTCAAGGGAATGTTTGAGGATCAACTCGAAGAGCAGGCTTATACGAGTTGGCAGCTATGGAATGTCTATTGTGACGTTGTAAGGAAACTTGCAATGGCAGCGGCCGGCAATGCGGCTGCGGGAACCGAGTTTGACCTAGCTCCGTTATTGGAAGAAGCGACGAACGAATATCACAGCAGATTAGTTATGCTGGTCCAGGGCCAGATCGAGGACTATGTTGAGACTGGTGGGGACCGCGAATTTTATTTGAAAGCTCTTATCAATCCGAGTGAAGAGGATATCCTTTCCGCTCGGAGTATTGATATCGACGATCACTCCTCAATGGTGGTATCCGCCACGAAGGGAATTGTTGCGCGCTACAAAGCTAACCATGGAGCGCGTGTAAAGGCGGGTCGCGTTCTCTCTGAAAAGAATCGTTCCAGGCTGATGACTCTTGTTGAATCAATGCAAGGCGCGTTAAACGACTGCCAAGCGTTGCTGGAAGAGTCGAAGCCGATGGCGGACGAAACGGAGAAACGCGCAATGTTGTCGCAGTCTCTAAGACTTCAGCATAGAGCGCGACAACTCGTAACCATTTAGGAGATATTCATGAAAACAGATAAGCGACGTGAGGAGCTTAATCAGTGGCTCACTGATATAGCGACCAAGAACAACCAGGTCCAAGCAATTTTTGATGCGGCTGATAAAGCAAGCCGGTCAGAAACCGATGATGAAATCAAGCAAGTAAAAAGTCTCAACAAGGAAATTGAGGAACTGCAAGAAAAGGCCGGTTCCTTGAAGGAAATCCTTGGTCTGCGGGACGAGACTAAAGCTCGTAACGATGATCTTACAAAAACAAATCGACCGCCTTTCAGCGGTGCTGACCCTGATGCTCAGACCCGGATGAATCCGTTCAAATCATTGAGCGATATCGTCCTTGAGGATGAGAACTTCAAGGGTTGGCGGGAGCAGAATCAACAGGGCTTCAAGAGCGGCGCTCAAAGGACGATCAACTCTCCGCAGGTCCAGGTGAAAAGCCTACTTCGTCGGCGATACAGCGAATCTCAGATAATGGAATATTTGAAGGCTGTTATCACCGGGGCTGGATCGACAACCGGCGGGCCGTTTGTGTTCCCTGACTTCAAGCCGATTGTGGATGAGTCCTACCGGCGCCCACTGAACATCCGCGATCTGATCACCATCGGTGAGACAAGCAGCGACACTGTCGAGTACGTGCGGATAACCGGTGTCACTAACGCGGCTGCGCCAACTGCTGAAGCAACCGCGACGGGTGACGGAAGTGGCGCAAAGCCCGAATCAGCACTGGCCACCCTGCGCGTGTCGGAGACAGTGAAGACAATCGCGCATTGGATTCCGGTTACCACGCGCGCGCTGGCAGATGCGGGCCAGCTTCGGACCTACATTGATGCCTTTCTCCGGTATGGAGTAGAGGAGGAGCTTGAAGACCAGATTCTCACCGGCAGTGGGAGCGGTGAGAACTTCTCTGGTGTCCTCACTGTATCGGGCACCACAGCGCAGGCGTTCACAACTGATATTGTGACGACGACCCGCAAGGCTCGAACTAAAGTCCGTGTGACCGGGCGCGCGATGCCGACAGCCTGGGTCATGCATCCGAACGACTGGGAGCAGTTCGACTTGCTCAAGGACAATGAAGGTCGGTTCTATTGGGGCGGGCCTCGCACTGAAGGCGAGCCGCGACTGTGGGGATTGCCGGTCATTGAGTCAGAGGGAATGACGGAGGGCACCGCCGTTGTAGCTGACTGGAAGCTGGCCGTTCTCTGGGACCGAATGGAGACAGCAATCTCGATGAGCAATTCTCATTCCGACTTCTTCGTGCGAAATTTGGTCGCAATACTTGCAGAAATGAGGGCTGCCTTTGGTTTGCTCAGACCCAAAGCATTCGTTTTAGCCGATTTGACTGCGTGATAAGAAGCTGACTGCATAATTAAGCGCGGCGATACGGCCCGCCAAACTTGGAGGAAACATGTCAACACTGAATAGCAGAGCATTACGGACAGTCGAAGCGAAAACCGCTGACTACACCGTAACCACAAATGATGTCGGCAAGACGTTCACCAACACTGCCGCGTCGGGAGCTGTCACCTTTGCCCTGCCAGCGGCGACTGTAGGTCAGTGGTATCGCTTCGTAGTCAAGGCTGCGCAAGAGCTACGTCTCGATCCAAACGGGACCGAGACAATCTCGCTACCTACTGGCGTGCAACAAGCGGCCGGCAAGTACATCACTGCCAACGCAATCGGGGAGCGCATCTCAGTCGAATGCGTCAAGGCCGGTGAATGGGAGACCACGGAAGATGTTGGTACTTGGGGAGCAGAGTCCTAGAATCGCACAAGCATAACAGGCAGTCCGTAGACTGCCTTGTTTAAGGAGAAACGACTATGGGGTATCTTGACCCGACGGCCGGCCAAGCCCGCGAGAGCGGCACCGGTTTCGCGACAGCATCAGCCAGACCGCTCCAGGTTCACAATGCGACAGGTGGAAGTCTTGCGGCAGGCACATTGGTTTATCTATCCGGGTATGACACGACAAGTGGCTTGCCGCAGGTGGTGGCATCAGATGCGGACGCAGGAGGGACGCCCGCCGAATACATCATTCGTGATGCGATTGCGAATGGCTCGAATGGGTATGTCTATAAGACCCACCGTTTGACCGCGCAGAACACGAACTCCGCGAGTGCCGTTGGCGACCCAGTCTATTTGTCTACGACGGCTGGCGGATGGACTCTGACCGCACCATCGGGTGCGGACGACACGGTCCAACGTGTAGGTGTGGTCGTAACGAAAAGCGCGACCGTGGGGATCATTGATTTCAATCTCGATACGCCGGTCGCCAAAGTCGGGACCAATGAGTTGCAGGATTCATCGGTCACCTTGGTCAAGCAGAGCGTGCCGAAGATCGGAAAGATCAGCCAAACGGTGTTGATTTCTGAGTTCACCGACGGTACAGGCACAAGCGGGACGAAAACGATGACCACGCAGATTCCTGCCGGTGCGGTCTTCTTGTACTCACGGGTTCTTGTCAACGTCGCACTGTCGGGTGATACCACCGCCGTGCTGACAATTGGCGATGGCTCAGACGTTGACCGCTACAATACAGGTACGCCGTCAGTGCTGACGACTGGGCAAAAAGAAATGGGCGCTCCCAGTGGAAATCGGGATCATCTGACTGCGGCAACGGTGACGTTGACGGTTACCGGCGCTTCTGATTTTGGCCTGGTCAACACGTTGGGCTCTCTGACCGTTGATCTCTATTATCTCCAGACTGTGTGATGCGTTGCTTGATATGTGGACAGGATCACGCTTCGTGCAAAGGGACCGTGCCTTACGGTCCCGTTCACTTTGATCTACCTGAGAGGACATACATGGCTAAAGGAACTTGGGTTTCTCCTGAACGTTACTACCTGACTAAAGATGGTCGAGTAGTAGGAAATAAAGACCCTGAGAAGCTTACCCTACTCGTGGCGAAGGGCGGTGTTCTTCCGCTTGAAACGGCTAAGCAATACGGGCTCACTAACACCGGCACCGAAGCCGCTGAGACAACGCCGACGAGCCAAGTTGTTTCCGTTGATCAGTCGAAAAAGAAACAGAAGAAATGACGCGAGATGAAGCTTTGACAAAACTGGGCAAAATGGTTGACTTCGAGGTGGACCCGACCTTGTCTTCTGATGAATTGGGGAGCCTGCTTGACGAGGCGCGGCTTGCTGCATTATGGGATGAGTTGGGCGACGAGGACGGAGACATAAGCCCTTTTGTTGGCTTGATGATTATGCCGACCGTCCGGAACGGTCACAGGTATAGATTGATCAGGCTCACCGATGATGGGCTGCCTGGAGAGGAAGAGCCCGACTTCCCATTATCACGCGATGCGACTATCAGCGATGGCGATTTGGTCTGGCAGGAAGATGGAAAAGATTACGATCTACGATGGGATTTCAACCGTGCTGCCTGCGCCGGATGGACCTTGAAAGCAGGTCTTGCCGCCCAGTCTTATCGGGCTGTTGTAGACGGTCAGCAACTTGATCGTAATCATGTGATTGATAATTGCTTGGCGATGGCCTCGCGGTATGAATCGGTGGGACTTGCCTGATGGACTTGACGACACAAGCGGCAAAAGCTCTCGATCTAATGCGAGAAGCCGCACGCGGTACGGGAGCCACTATCAATCTTCTCGATCACGACTCCGATAAAGGCTATTCATTGATTCTAACTCTCTCTACAGGTTGGCACGCAGCCGAAGGCGTTGACCCGAATGAGCTGATCGTGTTGAAAATCGCCGAATCAGAATCAGCTACAGCGAGTGACCTTGAACAAGCACAAGCGTTTTCGATCAATACCAAGGTCTATAGGATTGCTCAAGACGGGAGAAAGAAACCATCTGGGACGTGGCGGCGTGTTTGGACTTTCATGCTGAATGCTACTGGTGAAACTTTTGAGATAGCCGGAAACTTCCGACTCATGGCCGATGGCAGCATTAGATTGATTGCGGACGGCTCCTCGCGGCGCCTTGTAGCGACATAAAATGGCTGACTCTGAAATCAAAGACCTTACCGAGCTGACGACTCCGATCAGTACAGACCTGATGGAGATACAACGTGTCTCTTTGGGTGCTGCGGGGAGCAAAAAGGTCCAACTCACCAATTTATTCAGCCAACTGGCTCAAGTAACATCGGTCTTCGGGCGCACGGGCGCGATTGTCGCGGCCTCCAATGATTACACGTGGGCTCAAATCAATAAAACCACGTCAAGCTTAGCTGACATCACAACTCGGAGTGCAGCCGATCTCAACAGTGGCATCCTGCCCCTTGCCCGACTCTCAGGAATAACCACGACAGAATTAAGCGCGACTGCGGGAATCACCAATGCCCAACTTGCCAATTCTTCGTTGACCGTGAATGGGACGGCGAACCGGTTGACCGGAGGCGGCGCCGTTGCTCTTGGAGCCGCGCTCACACTGAATGTTGATACATCCCTCTTGCCCTCTCCCGTTCTTGGAGATGCGAACAAATTCCTACGTGCGTCGGGCGCTAATGCCTCGTTGTGGGATACGCTTGCGGCCTCGGACATCCCCTCTCTTGATGTCTCTAAGCTCACTAGCGGCATATTAGGGTCCGCTCGTGGAGGCACGGGTAATGGCTTCGCTAAATTCTCTGGCCCGACCGCGACGGAGAAGACCTTCACGCTCCCTGACGCATCGGCGACAGTGCTAACTGACAACGCATTAGTGACCGTAGCTCAGGGAGGCACGGGAGCACCAACGCTGACCGGTCTCGTGAAAGGCAACGGTACGTCTGCCTTTAGCGCGGCTGGAGCGGGAACGGATTACGTCGCACCAGGGCTCGTCACTGCAAGCGGGCTGACTCAGAATACAGCGCGACTTCTGGGGCGAACGACCGCGAGCGCCGGGGCCGTGGAAGAAATCTCGATAGGCTCTGGCTTATCTATGTCGGGCGCTGTGTTGAGCGCGTCCGGCTCAAGTGGAGCCAATACCGCGCTATCGAATTTGGCATCCGTGTCAGTGAATGCTTCGCTGATTCCCCAAACTACGCTTGATCTAGGGGCGGCTGCTACACCTTGGCGCAATGTGTACATATACGGTTCAGGGACGTTTGGGAGTCACTCGATAAAACTTACCGGAGCCCCAGCGGGTAATAGGACGGTCACGCTTCCTGATGCAGATACCAAGTTGCTGATTAGCAGCCAGCACTTGACGTTCAGCGGTCCTACCGCTGCGCGAACCCTGACGATTGATGATGCAGCACAGACCTTAGCGCGCAGAGACGCTGGCCAAACATTCACAGGGATTCAGGTATTCACTTCACCGAATATTGTCACAAGTGTCAATGATACGAATAGCAACGAGTTGATGAAGCTCACGGCCACGACGAGCGCAGTCAACGAAATTACATTGGCTAATGCCGCAACCGGAGGTAAACCGTCTTTTACCGCAACTGGGGACGATACGAATATCGGGCTCCGAATTGTAGGTCAAGGAAATGGCGAAGTTCATATCGGGAACGGTACTAGTAAAACTGGCAACAGCGGAGCGGCGGCGAGTATCAGGAGTAATACATCAAATACTTCCCTTGAGGCGGTGTTTGATGTCTATAAAAACAACGGGGCGGGCACTGGTGTAGTAATTCAGGTCGGGGGAACATCGGCAGCAGTTTTTTGTAATTGGTTAACTTCCGGTGCTGACATGGATTTAATCCTTGGCGGAATAACCTCCGCGGGTGCTTATAAAAGCACCCTTACGCTAACCAGCGCTGGCAATGCCTCAGTGAACGGCAACGCACTCATTGGAACAACGACGGTCCCTTCTGCCAACGCCGGCAAGGTGTTGGTATTCGGCGATAACGGGGCGACGGCACCGACGCTTGGAGCGTCAACAACCGCTTTGTATCAGCGATCGGGTGAGCAGTACGTGAAGGACGCGGCGGGAAATGAGACGCTTCTGTCACCTCATAACTTCCGTCGAATTCCAGGAGGCCGGTCGGAAGATATGGCCTGGAGTGTCTATTCAGAACGTGACGGCAGATTTATCACCGTCGACATGACACGGATGATCAGGTTAGTCGAGAAGCTTAGCGGTGAGACGCTAATCTACACTGGCAAAGCGAGGAATTAACGATACTATGTGAACACATTTCTAACTACGGCCCGGACGAATTTCTTTTAAGAAAAAACCAAAAGGAGAGCGATGAGCGAAATTTCAATTACGGTTCCATCTGGTGTCACAAAAAACGTCGCGATAACTGGAAATGCTGATGGTAGTTCAACGGCGGTATACCCAACCGCAAGCGGAACGGCGAGTGTTGATACTCCGAGTGGTGACGTACTTGCGATTATGGTAACTCCGGGAAGTCCACCCGTACCGCCAGCGAGCGGCACTGGCACATTCGCAAAGCTTGGAATCGGAACTGGAGTACCCACTACGGACATCCCGATTTACGGGAAATTCGACAACCCTGCGATAACAGACATATATTTTCAGAACGTCAATCCAAGTGGTGCGGCCGGCATTCTTGTGGGTATGTCTGGAGTTCAAGGGCAATACGGCGGGCTCTGGCATTTTGGTTCAACTTTTCCAGAACTGGGCCCCATGTTTAAGCCGAACCGAACGTTTTTGGAGGGTCAAGGCGCTAACGGTCTTGCGATCATTACTCCGAGTGGACCCATTCTCTTTTCTCCCGGTGGATGGGGAGTACAAGGGGGATTCTTTGGAAGTACGTTTGCGGTTGGAACTGAAACACCCAGCGTGAATGCCAAAATTCATGCTGCGCGAAATTGGAATGGAGCGAATCAGATACATATTACAAACTCGGACAGTGGGCCTGCGGCGCAATCGTGGGTATGTGTTGGGAAGAATGCCAACACTGGCAAAGAATTCGGAATCTTCGCTTATACTAATTCTGGTTTTGCCGCAGATGGGATTCTCAAGCCGCGCACGACCTTTGTACGAGGGTTGGATGATGGCGGTGTAACCATTGCTGCGGAAAGCATCAACGGCGGAATCAGCTTAGTGACGGGCGGTTATCAAATAGCAAACGAGCGACTACAAATCGCTCCGAATGGCGCTATCACATTCAAAGCGCCTTCGATAGACTTTGGAAATGTCGGACCAGTAATTGCGAATGTGAGTGGCGGTTCAAACGTTGATGTAGAAGCCAGAGCCACGTTAAATCAACTACTTGATGTGTTAAGAACTACGTTGAAGTTGATTAAATAAAAAGGAAGGAGAGGGCGATAATGCTAACAGCAGAAGAAGCATTGAAGATGTTGGACGCCGTGTTGTCACAGGTGACTCAGCCCGCGCTCACTCGGCTTGATCAGCAGAACATTCTCACCGCGATCAGCCTCATAGATCAGCGGCTCAGGCAGGACGCAAATCAGATTCAGGAGTTGACCAAGGCGCTTGCGGTCGAAATCGCAAAAAATCAGGAATGGAAGTCTGGCTCCGACTCGATTAATGGCGATTCGGCATCAATCCCCATGCAGTAAAGAAAGATGGCTGTAGTTAGATTCAAATACGATGGGAAGTTTGGGCGAGCGGCGCGAGGCTCTGGTGCGATTGTGACACGTGAGTTGAATCTGCTTGGGAAGGAAATGGCGGATTGGATCAAACAGAACACGAAACGCGACACCGGAGAATCCCGGCAAAAGACCGTGTTCTACGTGACCGGCCAGTCAACACGCCAGGCGTTGCACCTCGAGGGACAAGCTCCGCATTCAGTCTTCAGCCAGCAGACCGGACGGGCAGCCGGAGGCAAACAACCTCCTCCTGCGGCAATGCTGGCCTATGTCCGTAGGAAGAATATGCGATTGAGTAGGACCCGGCGAGCCAAGCGCACTATCAGACAGGCAAAGCCGGTCAAGGCCAAGGTGCTTGAGTCGAACATAGCGATCATCAAGAAACGCCTGAGAGCAACCAAGAGACTCATGGCCACGCTGCCCCGGAATGCCTTGCTCTCTGAACAGAAATCTTTGGCGTTCCTGATCGGGCGTTCTATTCAACGACGCGGAATAAAAGCACCGCGACTATTCACGCGAGTGTTATTTGTGAAGCGAGGCGCGATTAATCACGCAGTCTCGCAGATCGAAAAGGGAATCGCAGGGCTCATTAATGGCTAACGTTACCTGGAATGAAATTCTTGACGCGATAGCCGAACTGATGGCTGGGGCTCACGACGAACTAACTGACCGCGTGTTTACGCGCCAGCGATTCATCGAGGCAGCCGACGATGTAGACGAATTAGTACGACTGCTCCAAAGCCTGAATAGCGACGGCAAACCGCAGGGTATTGTCCTGGACTGGTTGGGCTCATCATCAATACGAGGTGCCGGGTTCAGCATTATCCAGACCGAGCAATTCCAGGGCGCTTTCTTATTGCCCTATGATGATAAGCGGAGTGATGATCAGACTTCGACACAGGTATTCCGAGATGTCACCGCCGCCCTTCGAACAACGTTCAACGCGCGGGCGAATCACGAACTTGGCCTTGGGAGCAGCGTGCAGAGCCTCTTTCTTCAGCTACCCGAAACAAGCTCCGGGCCTATCAGGAATAATAGCGGCGAAGATGCCGTGCAAGTACATGCGCGTCCGCTTAGGATTGCGGTCCAGGTGATAATAGATTCGTGTCTGGAAGCCGAGATTATCGAGTGAAAGGATTTACGACATGCCCACTCACACACTGACACTGACCTATGCGAGCGGCTCTGAACAACTCCGCACGCCCGTTGCTATGACCGCTGACGCTGAGGACAACCGCGATATAGCGATGGCGGCTGGCGCTGGGCCGACTGAAGTTGCCCTCGTCATTGATATATCACAGCTCAAATCAATCTATATTCAGACTGATGTTGCCGGCACGATCAAGACCAATTCATCGGGCGCGCCACAGGAAACGATCACATTGGCCGCAGGAGGAGTGTGGCAGTGGAACTACCTCAGCGGAATCACTCTGCCGTTCGCGGGCGACATAACCAAGATTTTTATCACCAGCACGGACGCGGCTAATGGTACATTTAAGATTCGCTGCTTGATCGATGCGACGGTGTAAAGATGGAAGACGAAGAGCCGAAACCAAATATCAGATGGACCGGCGTGAGGAACGCTAAGCCGGTGGCCCCGCGTGAGAACCCCCTTGATGAGCCCGATACGAATATACCCATGTTCGTGGATGATGAACCGCCGATAAAGATCACGATAGGGATGATGACGATTGAATTGCCCGACGCGGAGATGCAGAAAGAAGGCTGGTATTCAGACCAGGCGCGATTGATCATTAGCTGCATGCCGGGCTATAAGCGAATTGTATAAGGAGAGATGATGGCGAGTCTTAGACGAATCTTGTTAGCAGTCGCCTATAGCGGCACGGGAGCGAAGCAGTCCGCCTTCGGGACCCCGTTATCAAACGGGGCGCTTGATACTCTGTTCAATCTCACTGAGGGCCGTAGCCATATAGAACCTGTCCGCAATATCAAAGAAATTCCCGACTGCTTGGGCCGAAATATTATCGGCTTGCAGGAGTTGACTCGCTACGCCCGGCTGCGCCTGGAATTTAATCTCGATATCAAGTCTGCTCCAGTGATGGCCGCTTACGCAATGGGTGTCGCTGCTTCTCCGACCGGCCCGGTATCGGGCAACTACACACACGCGATCACACGCCTTGCTGAGAGACTGTTTGTTCTGCCTTTTTTCACCGTCATTGCGATCTTCGCGGACTCGGCGGCATCTGACCCTGGGATCAAGATGCAGGACTGTGTTGTGAATAACTTTACGATCACCGCAGCGAGTCAAGGCGATGAAGTCCTTTGCCAGGTAGAGATCATAGGCAAAGGTGATCTTGCGGCGGCAGTGGGTTATACGCCTCCAGACTGTTCGAGCTATACTCCACTTCGATTAGTGGATGGCGCTCTTACTCTCGATAGCGAGAATCTGTTGTCGGGGACCGATGCGAACCACACCGCATTGAGCGCAGAGTTCACGATGAGTAATTCCTTACCGACTGGAGATTTTCTATTCCCGCTTGCGAGCCAGGACATTAAACGAATCGAGCAAGGGAACGTGTTGACACAGGCACTCAATCTTGGCGTTGGAGGTCGTCTTAATGACACATTGCACACCAAGGCGAAGAACCTCACCGTGGCTGCGAGCGCCTGGAGAATCGGTAGCGCCACTTCGGGAATCACAATCACGGTTCCATCGGGTGTTATCCGCGAAGGGTCGCCGGCGCAGGACTGGTTTGGCGAGGTCTCAGAAGCGGGGCTCCGAATCGTGCACCAGCCGCTCATCGTTCCAGGGAACGCAGCGACCCCGATGAATATGACCGTGGTCAACACACAAGCGACGGCCTACTTGTTATAGGGAGATTTGAATGGGTTTTACAAAACAAACGCTAGGCGTGATACCTGTACGCCACACCTACACGATTCAGGACAAGAAGATTGTTACCGAATGGAAGTTTGCTCGCCTGCCACAATCAGAGGTGGATGCTGAGGAGCAGAAAAGAATTCTAGAGTTGAGCGATGAAGAGGCTGGCCCGCGAGTCTTATTACAACATCTAAAGGCGAGATTGATAGAGACTCCTACTGGCTTTGATGATTGGCCGTTAGAAGGGAATTTGAAAGAACAGATTGAACTATACTTTGGCGGCGCAGACAAAGAATCAGCTAATGCCCGTGAAATAGCTGCTGCGGCATGGTCTGTCGCGCGTGATGGGATTTGGCCCGAAGAGTTTTTTCGCGGCGTTTAATCTCTACGCCTGGAAATATGAGGAGCACCTTATACGAGTTGACAATTTAGGCCCCCAGTATGATTGCCCTACCTGCTCCAAAGAGCGCATTCAACACTACGACCCACAAAACAATTGCCCGAAGTGCCCGCTTACCCGAAGTCAGAGGCAGACGATTGAAGGGTTGCGGAATGCCAAGGGTAGCTATCTATATCGTGGCCTCATTGGTGAATCGGCGAAGCGATACGGGAATGGTCAGGATTGGCCCTTTAAGTTTAGCCCTGAAAAAATCGCCTCAGCCTATTTGTTTGTTGTTAAAATGCTCTCTGATTCGGATGAGAAGATTTTGCCCGACTGGGATGAGACGATTGCGATTCTGGCGCGCATAGTTTTGACGAGACGCGGTCAAGCGCGGTACGCACGACTCTGGAGACCGGCAGATGCCTGAACGAGCAGAACTGATCATTGCCTCTGATACCAGCAAGACCATAACTGATCTTGCTGCCGTGGATGCTGCCGAGAAGAAGCTTGAGCGGGGCTTTGAGAATCTCAAAGTATCCGTTGCTGGTTCCGAACTAGAACTATCGCGACTTGGGCAAATAGCGCGCGGGCAGGTCCTCTCAGCACTACAAGCAGTTGAGCAACAAGCGACCAAAACATCGCAAGCCCTGTCAAGAATCGCGCCTGATAAAGCCATAGACCCCACACGTATTATTCCCGGTGCTCGCGGCGGCGCTTTCGGGAATGTCGGCGCAGCTATAGGTGGACAGACGGAAGGGGCGGCGCTTGCCAAATTCAACGCTGCCGCCCGTGCTCTCAACGAACGCACTCTTAACGACGATAATTTGCGAATCATACGCAATACGCTTAAGGAGACGGAACAGGCCAGCGCTGGCGCATCGAGGGGATTTCTGGCGACAGGGTCAGCGGCAGAACGAGCCGCTATAGGCACTGGCCGGCTGCAACACGTAGCTGCTGAGTTGAAGAATACCCTCAAGCAAGAGATTGGCTTCCGCAGCGTACTCGCAGACGTGTTGGATGTTGGAGGGGCGCTCGCCGGCGGGGGGCCTATCGTTCTCGGAATCGGTGCCGTCATCCTCGCGCTAAAGTCCTTGTCAGATGAGGCGACTAAAGCAGACGAGCGATTGAAGCTCCTGCAAGCTCAGGTCAATCGCGGTCTCGTAGGAGGCGTCGGCGGACGTAAGCAAGTACTTGATGACTTAAGATCGGCTATCAAAGAGATCACTGAGAGTCAGGGCTTGCCCGGCTTCGATCAGTTCAAGTTCATCCAGGACCGTTTCAAGGGCGAGTTCACGACTGCTGAAGAAATTCAGCAACGGGTTAGGGCAATTGAGACACTGACCCGTCAACTTGAAGGGCGCAAATTCCAGCGCGGTGAAGAGAACATCTTTGACACGGCCTCCAAGAGCCTGCGGCAACTGGCTAGTGATGCCGGTGCCCTGGACGCTACGGCCGAGAAGTTGCGGGGACTACGGGAGGCGTTTCTTGCGGGCAAACTGGACGACGAAGGGTTCGCGAAAGGGGTGGAGAAGATCAAGACCGCGCTTGAACAAGAAGTGTCGATCAGACAACAGGTCGATCAGGCACGAAGTGAATCCGCGCAGCGGGCCAAGGAAGAAATAGCTCTACAACGCGAACTCCGATCATCCTTCGAAGCGCTCAACGCTCGGCTCTCGGGCGACAATCCTTTTGCGAGAATCTTTGACGAGAGCAGTCAACGAGTCCGCGCGTTCAAGGAACAATTCGTTGATGCAGGTAAAGGGATTACCGACGCCTTCATTAAAGCGAACGAGCAACTTAAGAATCTCGACATCTTCAAAGCGGAGCTGGCCGGTGAGGGGCGTATTGCCGATCTGCTGTTGAGAGGTGAACAGATCAGAGCACAGCGGACTGAGAGCCTCGCAGCCGACCGCGCGGCCAAGGACGCGATTGTCAAAGAAATTGAAACCAGGCGCAGCGAAGGCACCCTGACATCACGAGAGCAGTTTGATCTGCTCGCCAAAGAACGTGCGATAGGCCAACGCTCCACGGTCGATCAGAGGGCTATAGAACTGGCGGAAAAAGCAATCCGTGATTCTCAGACCAAGCTCGCTCAATTCGATCCTTCTAGCGCCGCAGGACGTTCGGCTTTGGCCGCTCAGCTTGATTTCGCCTTGGGCGCTATCGGGCGAGTCTCACCGGAGAAACTGACCGCTGATCTGTTCGACACTCAACTGCGTTTGATCGAGCAGCGGGCACAGCTTGAGTTGCAATTAAAGGAAGACGCGGTTAAGCAGCAAGCAAGTCAGGCTGAGCAGACCAAACAATTGCTTGAAGCGGCTAGGACTGTAATCAACGCACAGACCACCATCACTATTCTTGACCCACAGAGGGCCACGACGATACAGCGCCTCGGGCCGGCGCCGGGAGCCGAATAATGCCGGGACTCGGAATAGCTGAAGGCTCAATCGCAGGTGTAACCCTGGACCTGGACGGGAGCGAGTGTGAGGTCTATATCCTGGACGGCGCGAATCTGAAATCTACCCGTCACACAAATAGCAGACAGGCGGCAGACGCCACGGTTTACACTGCATCAATGGATCATGAGGGCAAGGGACTCCAGTTCGGTGTGCTGTGGAAGCAAGCGCCTCTGACAACGCTCCAGGACGTGATAGATGCAATTAATGACGCGCTCGAAGATCAGCTTCCGTTTAATGTGAACCTGACCGATGGATTCCATACGATCAACGCCAGCTGTAAGGTAGATGGCAAAGACTGGTTGAGCTACGGCAACGGGCGCATCATCCAATACATTGATGGTGGCGTCACGATGAGGTTCAAAACTGTATGAGTGCCTATCCTTTATGTGTCTGCGGTCATCGCTATGATCATCATCGCGACGAATCTGATCCGCGCGGAGCATGGTGTTACGACTGTGCGCGTAAGTGCATATATCAGCCTGTTGATTCAGATGGAGTGAAGGCAGCACAAAAGGCCGATGAAGTGTTCGGGATTGACTAATGGCTGGGTTGATAGGTCAGATCGAGGAAATATCCGGTAGTGGGACATGGGTTGATTCTGATGCCCGGCTCACGAACAGCACCGGCACGCCCGTCAGTTCGGCAACCGCGAACGCAAGTGGCCAGGCAATCGCCGATACCTACATTCTTGCTTTCAGCAGCGTCGTTGCTGGCGTCTCGGCGACCGTGACAGTTTCAACAGCCTCTCCCAATAATCCTTATGGAAAATCACCGAATAATAGTCACAGCATCAGCCTGAACGCTTCAACCCAATATAAGAAAATCGTACCGGGCGTGACGCTGATATTTTCTAGCAGCGGGAGCTTCACGAGTTCTTGGGCCGCTGAAGTTCGAGTAGGCAGATCGTTTGGGGGAATGAACGCCTTCCCGCCGGACGCGAGCGTGCCCTCTACATCCTATCGAATTCGAGTTCACAACAGTGGGACTGCGAGCGGAATCAATTGCAAGGCGCGGATTATCAAGCGAGTAAAAGACTGGTGGAAGACTGGCCAGGTGTTTGAGAATGTCCGGGCATTCGCGGCAGGCGCGACAGAGAAACTGACTGGGAATCAGATCGTGCCCTATGCCGTCAGCGTCCTGAACGTCTCTGGCTCAGGTTCCAGCAAGACCATGGATGTGAAAGTAGACGGCTCAACGGTGAATGTTGTCAACCTGGAGACCGGCGCGACAGGGACATCCGTTGGATTAAACGTGAACGACTTCTACAAATTCACCTCCTCTGGCCTGACTGACGTGGAATTCAAATTGAGCCAAGCCGCAGTCAATTCCGATATTGCCAACGTGCTTATCTGGAATCCGCTGTTCATACAGATGGCCGTGGACTTCGACGGTGCACCCGGTGTTTGGGGAGTAGATGACATTGACCTGACCACAGACGGAGAAGAGACAGGCGTGATGACTGCCGATGGAGTGGCTTTCTTTCACGTGCGTCTGGTTGTGCCCGAAGGAGCCAACTCCGAGAGCAATCCCTATATTTGCGACATCGCTCTTGAGGGTGCAGCCACAAGCGATGCCGGATGGGTATCGTAAATGCCCGGAATCATTATTCCAATCTTCCGCACCGTGATCGAGGAGCCGGTCACTCATCGGTTCCCGCTCTTTCTTTCAGTTGATATCGGCAGTCGCCTCGCACCCGTGCCAATGCTGCTTGCTGCGGACATCACCAGCGGTGAGGGCACGGTTGTTTTTGTTGACGCCATCAGCGAAACCCTGGACTCCGCACGGTAGAAAGGCAAGACTTATGCAACGGAGATTTTTAGCTAGTAAGGCAAAGATTGGTGGATTGCAAGTTCTTGAGAATCCTGGAAGGGATTTAGATAGAGTCGTCGTTGGCGAGGTGACGTTAAGCATATCCAATAAAGGTGATGTACTTTGTGTGACTGAAGGGGATTTTGATCATATTAACTGGGAAAAGATCGCGGAAATCGCAATCGAGAATTGTCCTCAAGGCAAAATCCGGTGATCTATGGCCAGAGACTACGGAATAACCGCGCGCTTCACAAGCAACACCGACGAAATCGGTATTACGGATTTTACGTTTGATGTCCCTGATGGAGTTATAGGCGCTCAACTCACTGCCACACTTGCCGACTTCGAACCCGTCTTTGACGAATCCCTACCGGTTCAATTCGAGATTGGAATTCAGAAAAGCGGCACTCTGGAATACGCATCCCTGATGGATGTCGGCAGAGTGCTCGGCACTGCGTTTCACGTGGAACGCCTCAACAGCCAAGTCACGGTCACGGCAATCAACTCCATCGCCGACCGCTGGGAGCTGGCCCCGCGTAATCCCGTTGTCCTATACGACCCAGAGCAGATGGGCATTGTTACTGCCTCGCAATCAGTTCGGGGCGACGTTATTGATAGCGAGGGCGTGGTCATCGAGCCAGTCTTCAGACGAGTTGAGGATCTAGACCTAGCCCAATTATTGCAATTTTCTTACATCGAATCGTGTGGGTTTGCGGAGATAGTAACCAACGTCCCGACCTACCCAATCAAACAAGCCGTCTTTGGCTTACAGTCAAGTTTTCATTCGGTTGTTTCTAGTCAAATAGAGATATTCAAGCCGGTCTACAGCGCGGATGATGCTGATAGACTCTTGATCGTCGATCCGCAGGGCGTGTTACCGCCTTCGCTTCCAGTTCGAGGGTTGGGGCCGGCGAAGTACGTCACTGCCGACCGGGAGAAACAGTCGGCCCGAATTATTACGGCGGTGCTGTTTTCCTATCGAGAGAACAGCGTTGCGGTTGGTGAGGATATCATTGACCGGGTCGATCAGGAGTCGCAGGAGGTTGGGACCTTTGGCGAGCCTGGTTTCCAGCGCACCGTGGTCAGTCGTTTCGTCAAGGAATTCCACGGCAATCCTGACAATCCTGATCAGATCACACGAGAGATTATCTGGAAGATTGAGTCGCGAGTATACGCGGTTGCCGATGGAATCTACAGAGAAATCTCCATTGAGACTCAGACGGATTCATATGACTATGATTATCGGCTGAAGATTGGCTACACGAAGATCATCCAACTGCTTACACGATTGCCAGATGATGACACGCTCCTGATGCGCCAAGTGCAGACCGAGACGAATCAGATTCGCTGGACAACCTCGCAATCGAATCCAGATGTGCAGATTAAGACTTGGGAGATAACCCAGATCACTGGAACGATTCTTGTTGTCGACAATCCCGATGATCCCGAGCACCCCACAAAGATCAGTCTGTACGAGGCGAATCGGACCAACGACTTCCCAGAAGACGCGGAGGTACAGCTTGCTCAGCCAATCACAACAATTATCGAGCGCTGGAGAGAGATAGGCCCTGATCAGATCGAGGTCGATTATCAGAAGATCGACCACCTTGCCGGGCGTCCGGAACAGACTAAGACGGTACAGCACACGGGTACACTCGCTGCTCGCATGGGCCAAGCCGAACAGACGGTGACCATGCTATTGAGAAACGAGGCGGCAGAGGCGACCTTCGGTGTGCGTGTGCCCGCAACGCTGGACGCTGGCGATATTCCATTCCCCATAGCCCTGACGCTCGCTCAGAGACTTCTTGATACTCAAGGGGCCTCACCGCAAAAGGTCAGTGTCCCGCTCGCTGGTATTGACCTGAGCATGAGGCGTGGGAGCTTGCGAACATTAGTAGACCTACAGGGGAATGAGTTCACCGTCTTCATTACGGGATACAAGATCGAGGGGCGGAATCTCAACACGCCTCAATTCGATGTATCGATGATTGCGACGGGGATAGTGCTAAATGCCTGATTTCAAGTTTGGCGACCAGATCAGAATTACGATCAATCGGCGTGGGAAACCCGAGCCGAAGAAAGCGCCGGCGCGTGAGAAGCGATACGGCGCGATCAGGCGAATAGAAGATCCTACAGATAAGCCAGTGAAGGGAGAGCTACAGGTTGTTCTGCTTGATTTGTCCACGTTGTTCATTCAACAGCCAATCCCTAGTTTTGGCGATCATCAACGAGAGTTCTTTCGTTTCGATCAGGATCGTACCCTGACGCTTGACTCAGATACTAACCCTGACTACCGTGCCACGGTGCAGGCCACGCTTGCGACACGATCATTGGAGGCTGATATAGACGTGCTTGATAGGACGGACAGCACGATCTATCGGCAGTCGTATCAAGTATGGCCGCTTCCCTTTCTGCACTCAGTGGACTATGGATTAAGTTTTCATTTTGGTGCCACAGATCAGATCATTTCTAGTGTAAATAACAAATGGAAAGAACGACTATCCCCGACGGAGCGGATCGCGAAGCTTGAAGCGGCCTCCAGTGACCATAGTGCGGAGATTGCATTGATTGAACACGAAGAGGCTGAATGGGCGGCGCCGTTCACATTATTCGACCCTACGGTAATCAGTAGTCAGAATTTCTGGCATATATTATTTGTTGATTGGTGGAGAAACTATGCGGCTCTGAAGCTGAAAAAGCTTAGTAGTGCTGCAAAGTATTCGGTGGATTTCATTGGCACGTTTCCAGTCTTCGAGCCGTTCGACCCGTGGGACACAGATAACTACAAAGTCACGATGGGGGGATTTGACGATGATGAAGTTGAGCCGCCAAAGATCAGGAAAGCGCAAGGCGCTGAACTGATCACAATCGGATTAATGCCGGTCTGGTGGGACTATGTTATAGCCGGAACCCAATGGGGGTATGACCGTGGAATAACACATTCGGGATTTTGGAAGAGGACTTTTACTGACCATGGATCAATAGTAGGATATCCGTCGCCCATCGCTGATGAGCGTGATAGTAATTACCCAGGCGTCTTTAACGAATACGTTGTAAGAACTACCGCGATGGGTCCAGACGGGTTGCTAGATCCACCATTCAATGATTTCACAGACACAACCGTACAGAGCGATGGGTTGCCGACGACAGCGGAGGTGAGCGCGGCCGGCAGTCCTTACAGTTCTCAGCGTGTTAATCAGATTGTTGCAGGACTTGCGATGCAGGGACACGGAACAACGAACCAGGTATTCAGCGGTGATTTCCCGTCCAGCCCAGGATACAATATCGAGACGGTTGAAGTCACCAATTCAAGCCTGACAATCACCATTGCAGATACGCCAGTGGGTGCCTTAGTCGGGCGGGTATTTTACAAAAAGTTAAACCAGTCGTTCTTTATCTATAGAAAGACCGCCGTTGAGCGCGGGCAGTCAGTGTACGATGGTCCTTACGACGGTCTCAGTTATACGTGCTACCCGATAAATGGAAGCGTGTTCAACCTGTATTGCATGCCAGTCAATAGTCAAAACCGTTCCTTTACGGACTTTGATCCTAACGATGACAATGAGCACCATGAGGTCTAGGAATGCTGCTTACAGATTCGGCGGATAATAACCTGCGATACAGCTACGTCACCTTTGATCTTGTGGCGGGTGAGACATCGACTGCGATCATCATCAAAGCGGAAGCGGCGACGGGACGGACCTTACAGTCGGGAAGTCACCTGAAAATCAGATTGAAAGCACGCGAGACTGAGAGCGGAGATCCCTACACCGATTTAGCGACCGGAATTGATTTATCTGGATTCACTCCAGGGGTGGTATCTTTTGATCTGATCTGTGAGGCTGATGCCTCGTTGACTGGGCTTGTTCGTGCACCACTGGCGCTCGTAACGACGATCAACAGCGCGGCGGGCTGGACAGTTTAGAGGAGGTTTGGATGTCTGGACCTATAAGACCGACAGTTGCAGAATTTATTTTAGACGATACCTTTACAGCGGGTGACATAACAGGCGCACTATTCGAAGCCCCAGTAGACGGATTTATAGACGACATTTATGTCTACGCGGGGACTGGGCCGGTCACCGTTACGGGAAAAATCAACTACACCAAAGACGGTGGCTCGCCGGTCCTATCCAGTGGCGAGCGTCCTACGTTGACACTTGGAGACCCTAGTAGCGGTGCCTCCACGGGGCTAAATAAGAGTATCACGCGCGGCCAGATGATTCAGATGACGCTTGAACAGGCGGTCGAAGCGGTAGGGAATCCATTGCGACTGACCGTCTATATGCGCGAGTCGCGTGATGACTTTCGCGGGATTGTAAGTATTTCATCCGATCTGACATTGATTCCAAGTGAGCATTTCGCAGTGTTAGTAAGCGCTTCTGGAGCGGCGAGGACTATCACACTGCCGAGTATTACCGGAAATGACGCTTACGATATTGCGGACAGTGGAATCCGGCGTGGTCAGATGCACATTATTCAGAAAACGGATTCCTCTGCTAATACAGTCACTATTCAACCAGATGGGGCTGAGCAACTAACTGAAGCGGGAACTAACGTCGCAACAATCACATTAACAACTCAAGGTGAAACCGTAATTATTCAGGCGGGTAGTTCGCGATGGCAAGTACTTGTGAGAAAGCCAACTAACGCACAATTATTAAGCAGGGCAAATCACACAGGCACGCAAACCGCATCTACGATTTCGGATTTCAGTCAAGCGGTGGATGATCGAGTGGGTGTCTTGATCCAGGATAGCGGCTCTATAGATTTCACCTACGACGCTGGCAACGCCCTTACCGGGCAGATCAAAGCAAGCCTGCCTATCCTCAGCACGTCCGCTGACCTGACGCTAGCAGTCGCAACCCACTACACCGTTCTGGTTGACGCGACCGGAGCCAATCGCACCATCACACTCCCTGCTTTGTCCGCTGCCTATAACGGCACGACCGGTCGTGGTTACATCTTCAACGTCCAGAAGATTGACGCGACGGCGAACACCGTCACGGTAGACGGGGACGGGTCAGAGACGATTAACGGAGCGACTACCAAGGTGCTCGCAGCTCAGTACGAAAGCATGCAGATTCAGGCTGGACCAGCGGAGTGGAGTATTTTATGAGCAATCTAAAATCAGGCTATAGGCTACTGGGCGCTCGGTCAGTCGATCTGAACGTCGTTACTGATCAAGCGTTCGTCGTCTCATCGGCAAAGTATATTCCCGATCAAATCTTCCTCACCGATGCCAGCGTCAATCTGGGCGTGAGCGTTGCGGCGGGCGGCATCTACACCGCAGTGAGCAAAGGCGGCACGGCAATCGTTCCCTCGACACAGGTGTTCACCGTGCTGACCGGTTCTGGGCTTTTCCTTCCGTTGACTCTTGCCTTAGCGAGCACGGTGCTGACGGGGCGCACTCTATATTTCTCTCTGACCACGGCTCATGGCTCCGCTGCTACTGCGAATCTCTGGCTGTTCGGCTGGGCGCTTGATTCGATTGACTAACCTTGACATACGGGACTAAAGAAATTCCTAGTGGGGTTGGAGATTCTACGGTAGAATGATGCCCGTAGATGCAAATTGTATTAGCAGGAGGGCCTCCTGATGCTGCTTGCAATGCCGGGACTGATTCCGCTCTTGATCACGATAGTCGTCTTTGTGATGATCGTGGCGTTGATTTATTGGCTAGTGACAACCTTCATCCCCGAGCCAATCAGAAAGTACGCAATCGCAGTCGTGGTCGTAATAGCAGTCATCTTCATTCTCTACTTCCTGGTGAACCTCAGCGGCTCAGGCGAGTTGCGGCTTTGGTGAGTCTTGCACCTAAATGAACCCAGACCCAAAAGACTGGGGTTATGCACTCGCACTCGCGTTGTTCGTTATCATTTCTTTCGGTGGAGTCATCCGCTACCTTTTCAAAGCTAACAGAGAAGCCCAGGACGAAGCAGTCACGGTTCTAAAGGAGCATCTCAAAGACGAAAAGGTAGAGCGAAGGAGTGACCGAGACGCTTTTATGGTGGCGCTTAAAGAGACAGAAACCGTACATTTAAGAGCCACCGAAGAGTTGGGGAATGCAATCAAACAAAGTATTGAGACAAGGAAAAAATCTAAATCATGAGTGACCAATTGAACGCCTTATTTACTATCGTTATTCTTGGCCTGATGCTGGCGCATGGCCTTGTGGCTGCGATAACCGCCGTTTGGCTATTCGTCAATCGTAAATATAGATCGCGCATATTGGGACTGCTCTTTATAAGTGTTGTTTTCCATGTTGCCTTTATGGTTGCGTCTTCTTTTTCTCGCATGCCCACTCCCTGGCCGAATGGGGTCGTATTTATGCTCTTAAGCTTGGTCGTACTCGGGGTTGGCATGTACCCGGTCTCATTTTGGTTGATGTTTGGACGCCGAACCCTTTTCGATTCTATTGTCATGGACCTGATTAATTCCTTTCCTGATGCCGTAGTAATTACCGACTTCAGCGACGACCAAAAAATATTGTTCGTGAATAAAAAACTAGAGTCGATCTCCGGCTACGACCGAGTAGAGTTGATAGGGCAATCAGTCGATATTCTAGTCCCGGAAGCATCTCGCCCCCAGCATGTCTCTAACAGACGGAGCTATAGATACGATCCGATTACCCGGCCGATGGGGGTTGGGACTTTCGCGCTGCGGCGCAAGGAAGGCCCGCCCAGATCAGTACAGATCAGCTTGGCGTCACGCGAGGGTAGTTTCATCGTTGCGGCGATTCGAGAAGTGGACCAGCAGCAACCTCACTCCAGCCCCAACGTGTGATTGCCCTCAAGAAAAACCTTTGTTCTCTTCCTTTCCTGTGCTATCTTTCGCGTAATGCGATTTCGGGTAAAGCATGTGTTTGGACTTCGCGTTAACGAGTTGCTAGAACGCGCCGTGAGTGCGTATGAGAGGTGGGTTGAGTTTCAGGTAGGTCCGGAGAAGGAAATAATATTCACATCAGTCGAATACGAGAGTGGACAAATTGTAAAAGGAGATATCAAAATGGCCATTTTGAAAGAAGGACAATCGCTTACTTTGACCGCGAAGCCGAAATCCAAGGGAGCCAGCCCTACCAAGATTCAGCCGGACTCAGCCGAATGGACCAGTTCTGACGACTCGATTGCGACCGTCACAGAACTAACCGATACCGGCACAGAAACGACTGCTAAGGTGGTCGCGCTGAAAGCCGGGGAAGCCCTGATTACGCTGAAGGCGGATGCGGATCTCGGTGAGGGCGTGAGAGAGGTTACCGGCGTGGAAGCAGTCGCCGTTATAGTCGGCGATGCGGTCGGGTTTGATCTCGTAGCTTCGGCTCCTGTCGATGAGCCGTAAAGAAGAAACGTGCTCGCTCCTGCAACTCTTCTGTATTGCTACGGTGTGAGAACTAAGACCCCTGTTGAACAGAGGAGGTTAGAATAGTGAGTGGACGCCGACCATCGCGACGCTTGCCGCCAGTCCCAGCGGAAATAAAACCACTTGATCAGGATAGATTACATCGGCCGACTAACGGGGAATTTTATGGCAGATACGAGGACCGGCGCGGTACTCGATTCGAAGCCAAGTTCGGCATTCGGTGGGTGCTTACCGTAATCTCAATCTGCCTGTCTGGTTATACGGCTGTCCTGCACGTTGCGGAGTCACCGCCTGCTCCTGCTGATGACAAACCGCTGATTATGGCTATCGAGAAATTCGTTGAGGCGATCAGACAAATCAACGAAGAACAAGTCGCCGCAGAAGCCACGCCGAAGCGATCACGTCCAATTCAGACCCGTAGCAAGAAAAAACCATCTCCACCAACGGGACGAGTATTTGTAGACGCTCCATTCTTAGAAGGAATTCCAGTCAAATAGATAAGGAGGAAACGGAATTGGGGGACTTTGATTCCAATTGTACAGATTGGGGAACGAAGTGCGATGACAATATTGATACGTGTGTTGGTGCTGGCTTCGACCCTCTCATAGCCTGTGAGGAACTCCCAAAAGGCTGCACGGAATGCGCTAAAGGTGAAGAGGACTCGGAAGCCGGCATAGCGGCCGTCGCCTTGTCAGGCATGGCCATCATTCGCGTCGGGTGTTGGAAGGAATACGGGTTAGAGGATATGGATTTCGTCTACGCCATTGACGGCAAGGCCGCTAATGTCAAACGGTTTTCTCGCATAGGAGCGTTGCGAGCAAAACGGGATGTTGCATTGATGCTGGCGAGATCAAGTCCGGATGGAGCAAAGAAGCTTACTATTATCATCCCAAAGCGGTAGACTAAAGTAACTTTGGTATTTTGGTGGGACCGGTCATGCGACTGGTCCCACTGTTTTTTCCGTCTAGGAAGGGCTCGCTGCGGGAGCCGCTCGAAGAGCAATCAATTGCTGTTGAATGTTTTCTAGTATGCGCGGCACTTCAGGTGAGGGCCTACCGAGGTGCATGCCCATCAAGATGTCCCAATCACGCTCGCCTAAAGCGATTTTCTCTGTTTTCATTCCACCTCCATAATTACCCAAATTGTCTTGCAGGAGCCGGCGGGATGCATGCCCATCGCACTATCTTTCTTTCCATGATCATAAGTGGTGATTAACCAGACGGGAGTTAAGCCGCCCTCTGGATTATTCGCCATTGCTGCTACCTTGACGCTATGGGCGACCCCCTGTTCATCATAGAAGATCAGGGTTTGATTGTCGCTTAAAGTAGGAGCATTGGATTTCGTGAGATAAACTCCTCCATACAGTACTAGAATTAAGAGTGCACTTATACTGAGTGCGCTCAGGGCAAATGCGATAGGAATTGATCGAAGTAACTTCATATCACTTCCTCCATTTCAAATTCTCAGGGGAGCCTGCCTACTTTGGATTGACTCAACTTGCTGCGCCATGGCAGGTCCCCTGATTCTCGATCCACGGGGAAGGTAATTATATACTTATCTTGGTCAGTATACATTCTGGCAGTCGTCACTGCTCAAGGCTCTTACCGAGCCCTACAGTCAGGATGTTTATTGCAGCGTTATGGTCTCGGTCCAAGGTTAGACCGCATGGGCAGATATGTACGCGGTTAGCGAGTGTTTTCTTAACTATCGTGCCACATGTCGAACACATCTGACTGGTGTTCTTGGGATTTACTGGTACGGCCCATCGCCCGGCACTCTCAGCCTTGTACGATATTTGCCATATCAACTCACCCCACGCTGCGTCGTTGATTGATTTACTAAAATTGCTCTGAACCATCCCTTTGATATTGAGATCCTCATAAGCAATCAAATTGTAATTAGTGACCAGATATTTACTAACATGATGAATAAAGTTACGGCGCGCATCGACCACTCGTTCGTAGGCACGGTTCAACGCAAGCCTTGCTCGAACGCGATTGTTAGACCCTCGCTGCTTTCGCGCAAGGGCCTGATTTGCCTGCGCAATTTTTGCTTCGTGACGCTTAAGCCAGTGCGGATTGTCGATGCTTATGCCATTGCTAAGAGTAACGAAGTTGGTCAGGCCAAGGTCAATACCGACCACTGTGGAGATGGCGATTTTTTTTGGTGCTAGTCCTACATCACAAATAATCCGCGCTTCCCAGCGATTGCGACGACGAATAATGGTGGCCGTCTTGAGTGTCCCCTTTAATACTTGGCTTGCTTTGAACTTGACGTGTCCTAGCTTAGGAATCACCAATCTGTCGACAATGATGCGCGGCAATCCGAATGTGAATGAATCGTAACGTTCCTTTGATCGGAAGCGCGGGAAACCCGGCTTTTCCTTCGCCCTACAACGGCGCATGAATGCTTTGAATGCACGGTCAACACGACGCAATGGCTCACGTGCGATATCTACCGCAACTGTGCGTACGTCTTCATCTTCCGCTCTAATCTTAGTTAATGATGCAGTTTGATCTTGGTAGCTGATGCTTTTTCGCCGCAGCGCCCATGCATCTCTTCTCTCCTGAAGAGATGCATTGTATAGGTCGCAACTCAGCGCGAGAATTGTCGTTAGCGCCCTACGTTGTTTTGCTGTCGGCTTTAATCTGATTTTGTACGATCTATACATTATTTGGAATTGGATACTGGAGCTTTAATACTCAAAGATCAGATTCAACCGGCAACTCACGGATAGTTACCACAGCCTGACCGTGTAGTTGTTCTTCTATAGCGCGCTTCAACGCACCCGCATCAACTGGCCGATTCTCATTAAGCGCTTCCGCGAGTAATTCACCAGCGGTTTTATTTCCCATATCCACCTCACAAGAATTAGATTCAACCGGCAGCTTATTTCGAGGATCTGGCTACCACCCAGCCTTGAGCGGGTGTGGTAGGTTTCACCCGCTTTACCTATGCACATAAGCTGCCGGTTCAATCCAGCGCGAGGCCAGGCTTTATTCAGAGAGTGTCAGCTTACTGCTCACGGCTCGCCGTGCTCGTTGTTACCTCTCAACATCGGCAGCTTGACTACCCGGCTAGCTGCTATCGCCCGCGCTGAACTTAACCAATGTGCGGGTCAGGTCTCTGCGCGACCAAGCTCGCGATTCTCGGTCCCTGCTGGAAAGATCAACCCTGTCCTTACTCCAGCTATAGGAAGCGCCGCACGTTAGAACTTGGATGCTGCCGCATATTTGCATACGCCTCACACTCTGATGAGGAGTTATGAGCGGTCACCACCGGGCAGCATAACCTAAGATCAATCCAGCGTGCGGGCCGAGCACGCACGGCAGTGTTTGTCTCGACCTTTCGTGGGCCTCACGCTGAGCTTTCGCTCGCTTTGTCTCGTTTGCGGCTACCCACTCTGTGCGATGGTACGACTTACGCCGCCGCACGCTGGAACTTACCAGCAACGTAGGCCAGGCTTGATTCTGGCTCCACCAGCACTAAGAAGAATTTCAGGGCTTGGGATGCGGTCCTATCCCATAATTTTCTCCAAAGCGATGGACCGCCCCGCAACCGGCCTCGCGTTTCCTTCAACGCCGCTACGTTGCTGGAACTTAAATTCAAAGATCAAGAAATTCGTCTTCTTCTAGTAGTTGTTCATCTAGTAGCTGTTCATCAAGACCGCAGGGACAATAGCATCCCGGCCCGTTACAGTGTGAATGAAGACCATCAAAGCATTCGTCACAAACAGTTATTCGCTCACCCGCTTTCATTGTTCCACTTTATTCCAACCGAAGATTTTCACACAGGAGATACAAGTCGCGCGCTAATTTCGGGTGTTTGAATTTCAGCATCGCATTGCTCCATATACTCCACCGACAAATCTCCATTATAGTTTGGGCCAAGGTCGCGGTCATCACTCCAGCCAGTGAAAGAATGATCCGCAGAGTCGCCTAATGCGATTTCGTTGGCCCGTTCCTGCGCCTCTATCGATATATCTGATGCGTCTCTCACTTGGCCTCTCTTTCCGCGCAGGCTCTGATGTCGGCCAAGGCAACCTTATCGGCTGCATAGAAGTTGGGGATTTTTTGGTCGGGATAAGCGCGGTGATATATGAGAGCACCAGCGGTTGCTGAGCCGACCGCGTCTTCCAATTTGTATCCAGCATCGCCAGCCAGATTTATGGCGTGACCCGCGCGGCAATGAGTGGTCTTGCACGTATGCCAAGCACCCATTGCAAGATGCTCGCCCGCCTCACCAACGGCGGTCAGCAGCTTGCTATGCAAATTTTCGATTAGCGGCACATCATCAGGGTAGCTGAGGACCGCGCCTCTGAGGTCCGCGTCTCTGAGGTCCGCGCCTCTGAGGTCCGCGTCTCTGAGGACCGCGCCTCTGAGGTCCGCGTCTCTGAGGTCCGCGCCTCTGAGGTCCGCGTCTCTGAGGTCCGCGCCTCTGAGGTCCGCGTCTCTGAGGTCCGCGTCTCTGAGGTCCGCGTCTCTGAGGTCCGCGCCTCTGAGGTCCGCGCCTCTGAGGTCCGCGCCTCGCAAGACCAGGCGCTGACCACCCTCCTCAGCGTTCAACCACTGCCTATGCTTTGTCAATTGCTCAGATGTGATTCTCATGATCTCCCTTTCAGGAAAAATTAGGCAGGGACTACCTCCCTAGGCGAGCCCCCGCCTTCTCAGTTACGAGGAGGAAGAACGCGACCGCTTACCGGCCGTCTTTGGTTTTTGCCCGTCAAGCAAGCCATAATAATTCAGCAAGATATAATTCGCGTGCTCGTTAAGACTCCGGTGCTCTCGCTTGGCCTCCCTGCGCATCGCATTAAGGATGCGCTCATCAAGCCGGAGCGTATATGGTTTCTGTCTGCTTTGCATCACGGGCACCATCTTAGTCCTAAAGAATTTCAAAAGTCAAGTACAAAATGCTTGCATTGTATAATCAAGCGTGAGACAATGCCCCTTCTATGATGATGACGATGTTGTTACCGGATAAAGGGAGAAAGTCTGAATGACTCTACAAGAGGCAGTAGAAGTGTTTAATAGAAATAAGCACAGGGGACGAGACGATTGGTATATCGTGACTGAGAATGATGAACCAGATGGGCGGGTGATTGGGGTCGGCTCGCGTCGATGGGTGCAAGTAGAGATTGATAACGAAATCGAGACATTTGGTGTAATGCCTTCCGATGCGCTCATCATCGCCCGGTACTATCTTGCCCGCGATGAATTTGAAGCAGAGATAGAGCAGATCATTCAAGAGACGTGCCCGCGCTGTGCGCGCGGCGATGATGTCGCTCGGCTCGATGTAAATGAGTGGTCTATGCAAAAGTGCCAGTGGGGTCACGGAGTGTGGCCCTGCCGCGCCAGTGCGATTCGGGAGCGACGATATCAGAGGGAGCAATCGAAATGAGTGACAGAATCAGCGATGAAGAACTGGCGCGGCTGGAGTACAAAGCCCGCATTAGGGTCGGTCTGAAGCAGGGCGAGCTTACCGCAATGTCCATAAATATAGGGACAGTACTATCAATCATTGAGGAGCTTCGCCAGCGGCGCAAGGCCGATGGAGTGATAGAAGATGTTTTACATCAGGCATTACTTGACTACTCATCTGAGCGACCGCGGCGGGAAACATTGGCGTTAATTCGGCGAGCCCTTAGCGTATTGGAGGTCGTTGTAAGACAAGATGAGTAAAATATTGACCCGCGAAGAACTGAGTTTCCACGGCACCGGAAGATTGACCGATATAGAGTTAGACCATGTTGAGGCAGTCGCATATTCACGGGAAGAGATTGCCAGTGATACTTGGTATAAGAATCATCTTCTCAGACTGGTTGAAGAGGTTCGCAGTCGTCGGTTGGGCGAACAGCGGCGGCGGGACGAGGAGCGAGTTAGCGAATTAATAGAATGCGAACGGGATTGTATTGTTGATGGTGATCGTTTAACGGCCCATGAGAAACTGATTGCATGCGAGGCGCTGGATAACCTGCTACAGAGAATCCAAGGATGAAAAAATCGCAACCCATCATCATCTGCCCTGAATGCGAGCGGGGCACGGAGAGCTTGGAAGATCAGCCTCTCCGGTGGGTGCTGTGCTCCGAGTGCCAGAGGCGATTGGCCAAGGAGGTAGCGAGATGAAATATAGATGTGGGCATTCTGGATGTGATCTTTGCGGTGCAAGGCATTGTGACACATACCCCAACTTAGAACATGTAGGTACGTTCCACGTATGCAACAGGTGCATCGTAAGCGCTGTCAAGTTTTCTTATGAGGCAATGTGTGTGTTTGGCGGTACGTGTATTGATCCTGCTAAACCATGTGGAAATGAGAAACGCCGTAAGCAGTTAGAGGAGACGGAGAAAGAAGATAAATATGGACATCGAGCTTGACCTATCGGAAGACGACGTACTAGACGCCTGGATTGGCAATGAGAGCAAAATCCCGGTCTTTTCGCCCGTGTATCGAATGCCTGAGCGGGATAATCAAACCGGGCCGAAGGCCATTCACACTCAGGGCGACTGGATCGAGTTCTCACGGATTGTTGTCCGAATCGGTTATGAGATTGGCGTACATTCTGTATCGAAGAAAGAATGGAATCAAGCAGGTCTTGAAATCATTGCTGACAGAACCAAGCTCCCAATAGAGGATGTTAGGAGAGTAGTTATCGAACTTGGGCTGGGTGCCCCGTTTAAGGAAATCAAGGGCTCAATCTATGATCGCATTGTGCGACCGCTAATCAACACAAGCACAATTCCCAATGTTCGCGCGATGTGGTTCCACGATCTATCAGCGTCTAATACATTGCCAGTTGAAAGGGTTGTTACTCGTCGGACTGGCATTAGAGAACCTGGTTGTAGAGGTGGCTATTACGGTGAGGAGTACGAGCCACCGATTTTAACCGCGAGTCATAATCAATATTTGTATTTGGTGACCTTCAATGGTCAGAAAGTCATGGTACATCCCCTAGACGTAGAGAAGAAATGAAACGAACTAATTTACTACGAAGTAAAAAGCCGATGAAGCGAAGTCCGCTGAACCCGACAGGCAAACGGACAGCACTCTGGCGTAGCCTGCGAGGACCGCTAGAGGCAATGTTCCGCTCAGAAGGATTGTTGGATGTCTGCGAGGCGCGGATTCAGCCCGTAGCGCCCGTGCCTGTCTGTAACGGCACTGGATGGTGCTTTGCTCACGGTCGGAAGCGGAACAAGGACTATCACATCGGCCCTCTAACAACGTTCGTGATTCGCGTCTGTAGGGAATGTGGTTATTACCTGGATGCGAAGCTGACACCCACGGAGATGTTTGATTTCGTGTGGACGCGCATTACAGAGCGGGGGTGGATGCCCTGGTACAGTTGGGGTACATCTGAAATCAGAATCATTCATTCCCCGTTGGCCTATCCTGTGGGAGTTTATTGGTCAGAGAATCGGCAACGTTATGAGCTGGCATTTAATACTCAGGACTTGCGGTGGTCACACGTCCGGGGCGGGGGATAGCAATACATCTTGATAAGATAGCCGGTCGGTATTACGACTACCCCTGGTTAGGCGGGCTACAGGAGTCGTATTTTACCAGAGAAGATTTCGATGCAACCGATTGGATGTTAGTCGAAGAACCAGTTGAACTACATGCGTGCGGTGATCCTGATTGCGTGGTTCCACGTCCCGCACCATATAAGAAACGACCATCGGGACCACCTAGAAAATCCCCAAAGGGGCTCTGAGATTTGGTATACTCCGCACTGATCATGCTGTTGGTTTCCTTGTCATACTCACCGGGGGCGGCTCCTACCGCTCCCGGTTTGTTTGGAGGTAACTGAATGCCACTTCCACTAAAAGATTTCAGAGGTCAGACAGCAAGGATCACAATGATGGAGTTACGGTCAGCACCGGGTGACGTAATAGACCGCGTTGCTCATGGGATGACTGTACAAATAGAAAAAGGTGGTAAGCCGGTGGCGGTCTTATCTCCGTCGGATGTTGGTTCCGACACCATCATCTACCCTGATGGTTCAATCTCTGGTGTTACGCCTTTGACTTTTCGCCGCGACTTAGGGTCCGGCGGATACGGAGATTAGTATTATGTCATTACGATGGCAGTTGATTCTTGCCGCAATCAGATCGGCCGCACCGTTCGTTGCAACCCTGATGATCTTATGGCCAGTGCGAGTGTCGGGACCGCAGGTACTCTTGCTGGTCTGCGCGTTTCTGATTCTGTTCACCTTTAGCGCCTGGAACAAAGTCAACCTGATGGGGCGTATACGTGAGGGCTGGAAGGCGGCGACGAAATGAGCAAGGCATGCAGAATCCAACGAAAGCGCGTAAAAGGGTTTCGATTACAGGATGAGTCACATGCCATCAATGGCTTGCCTGTTGCGTGCGTAACAAGGCCGGGTAAGTATGGAAACCCGTTCAAGGTTGGCATTTATTTTAGGAATATTAGCGGGGATTGGAACGTGTGGACTCGCGGTGATTCACCTCACTTTGGTAATCAGCAAGTTGCCAGCCTGGAACAATCACTTAAGCTATTTGAAGAATATGCAATAGCCAGAGCAAGGCTCAATCCTAAATGGCTAGAAAACTTAAGAGGTAAAAACATCGCTTGCTGGTGCAAGGAAGGTGCGAAATGCCACGGCGATATTATTTTGAGGTTACTTGCAGAAAGCGATAAGCCAACCGATCAGCAACCGGCATGACAGACACTCCTAAAACCTGGTTCGGCGCTCTCTCCCTGCCGCTCAAGCTCGGCATCCTGGTTATCACCGGCCTCGTCGCTATGAATGGCGTCCTTGGTACCTACAGCCAGGTCACACAGTTCATCGCCCACAGAAAAGATGCTGTAACCGATGCGCGGATAAAGGCAAGTGATGAGAGAATCGCCACCGCTGAAGCTGAGAAGGCGGTTCTTCTCAAACAGATCGAAGACAACAAAAAGGCTGCGGTTGCACTCCGGGTTGAGATAGAGGCAAAGGACCAACTCATCAACCAAGCAAGCATACGCATTCAAGCAAGCGACAAAAAGATTGAGGAAATAATCAGTGAGTTCAGTAAAGAGACAGACCGCATTGCTGCTCTTGATGATGTTGCTGTCGAGGCCGAGTTACGTCGGCGCCTCACAGAAGCCGGCAGACTCCGATAGGCCGATATCTGCACAGCAACTCTATCGGGCGTGCTTGCAGGCCATGAACGAGCTTGCGGCTAAGGACGCTCAGATCGCAGAACTGAAAGCACAGAATGCCGATTTAAGGGGAATGAGAACTCTCCTGGATGAACAGATCGCACTCTACAAAGCAACACGGACCTTGCTTGACGAGACGATCAAGAAATACCAGGAAGTACAAGGAAAGGATGGTCTGATCGTCGCAGAGTTGAAGGCACAGAAAGCGATTCTAACGAACGACCTCGCGCGCGTTCGCAAGGAGCGGGATCGTGCCTACTCACTACTCAAGACCGTCGGGACTGGCGCGCTGGTAGTTGGCCTCCTGATAGGAGCCCTGGCCGCTGTTGCTGTTGGAGGGAGATAAATCATGACAGACAATCCATATGAACGTATTCACTATTTGACCCGACTTCTAATCATCTCCAGTGTGTTATTCTGTGCGGCATGCGTGGTGATTCTGGTGCTCGCGGTCGAGCGTAAAGGCTTGGCCGACGACAGAGATTACGCCAACGAAACTCTGCGGAAAGTCCTGATACGCGATGATGCTGATGCTCTAGTTCGTGAACGGCGCACGCAGCATCTACAGACCAAGATGATCCGGTTCAGGGATGATGTTGAGGCTGCTCAGGGACGCATCTCCAACCTGGAGAGGGCCAACAAGGTCCTCGCGGCTGACTTGGCTGCGGGGAAGCGTCGGCCAAAGTACGTATTGGTCTATCATGAGCGGGTGGCTCAGGAGGCTACGGTATGGGTGAAGCTGCCTGACGGCCGGCAGCATGCGGAGGTGATTACTGCTGGATCTACGTTCGAGATTCCGAATAGCGGCAAGCCGAATCTATCGGTGAAGCTGCTGGCGGTGAGGTAAGATGGATAAGCGAAGCGAGAAACTGCTCACGGCTCTGCACCCAATCCTACAAGAGCGGCTACCAAAACTGATCAATGCCGTGGCCGCGCGAGGGTACACCATTGGAATCGTTCAGGGCCTGCGGACCTTTCAAGAACAAGCAGTCCTTTATGCTCAGGGGAGGAGTCGCAAAGGACCGCGCGTGACAAACGCTAAGGCCGGGGCATCATTTCACAACTATGGCCTCGCGGCAGATTTCTGTTTGCTGAATACAACGGACCCTTTTCCTGACCCTCATCCTGTCTGGGGAATTATTGCCGAAGAAGCCGAACGGCTAGGACTGTCGGCTGGCTTCCGCTGGACCAAACCCGATAAGCCTCACATAGAAGTACCAGGGTTGAATTGGCGCGAGTGTCTAGAGATTTACAATGTGAATGGTGAGAGTGAAGCGGGATTGAAGGCGGTTGCTGACGAAGCTACACGCCGCTTTAACAAATCAGAATCGGTCTAATGCGCTCCATCGTCCATCGTTATAATCTCACGTAGCGCAGTCTGCGCATCGGTAATCCTGGATATCATAAGGCGAGGCGCAGCATGGGCCATAGAGCCGGGTGCATATCTCACAGCAGCAGACCGGGGCTCTACTGGAATAGGCTGATTGCAGAGTTCACAAATTAGTGTAGTGAGATTTGTTTTGCTCTTCAATCTGATTTCCCCACACATTCCAACCTTCTGCAACCGGCCACATTGCAGTAATCGGACGTGCAAAAAGCTCGATTTTGGAAAGAGACGGATAAAGTTGCTCTATTCGTTTTCGTGCTTCATCAGGCTTTCTGCTATGCGATTGTCGAGGCGATACAATCAACGAACTAATCGTATCCGTTGCAGGTTTGATTGGCCGGCCCTTCCATGCCAACAAACAGATTTCGGCGTTAGACTTTGTACAATAACCTGTCCCGAAGAAATAAGATTTTGATTTGGGATTCAGCTTGATCCAAGTAAATGCCACGGTTGAATAACGAAATCCCCATGCTTCTATTACCTTAAATGCTTCTTGCAGGGTTGGAAATGTTGCCCACAGAAAAAGCACGGCTCGATCTTCTGCTAGCTCTCGGACAGGCAGCGTGCAAATTTCCGTTGTCTTCATCAGCGGATAGTAGCCAGCTCCGCGTCCAAATCGGGTATGACCATTCAGGCGGTGGTTGTACCACCAAGGTGGATCGGCGTAGATAAGCTTATATTGCTTCATCCCCATCGGTCTCCATAGAGGCCGGGCCAGATTGAAGTTTCTATCTCACTCATTATTCGAAGATAGCTCCGGCGGCGTTTCCTGCCTACTACGCCCCACAGCCTGCCGCCTTGCTTCTGTCTCTTCCTGCTCCTTACCCCACTCTTTTATTCTTCGCTCAACGTGTTCAAGCGCGCTTCTAACATACGAATCTGCGGCGCGCATTCGTTGGCGATAATCCTCAGAGGAAATGGTTGAAAGCGCGGCAATAGCTTGCCAGAGTTTTTGCTTAATCGTAAGCAAATCGGCGAAATCATTGTCTGTCATCTCTCACCATCCCTGAGCAGCTAGATCATCCGCCTTCTGAGCGCGCTTAAGATCAACCTTGCCAAAAAATCCATGCTGTCCGCAATCAGGCTGAACCGCCAGGACTCGCCTAGCATCCAGCACGCGGACCACACAGCGGCCACATTTCGCGTATTGGGGCTCTCCTGACAGATTCGGGGCTGAGCCTTGGCTCAGGATGTCCAGGTTCTCCGGTCCTTCCTGGGGCGATTCTGTGCGATTACGGCCCCGTCTGGCTGAGCAGCGACCACGATGGCGCAATGGACGACCACAGGCGCAGTTATCGGGTTCTGCCGCGAGTCGTTCTAACAATTCCGTGTATTCTGGTGACACTTACTTCAACTCTCTTCTACGCCCGTTTGCGGGAACGAGCCAGAACCGCCAGGATGCATGACCGCGCTTAAAGGTGCATTCCGCGAGAATGCATTTATAGTGTGGTCGGCTGGCAGCAAGCTGCTTGAGACAGGTAATAGACCGCCGACCCTCACGCGCATAAGCCAGAGGTCCCTTGATTTCAACAATCGCCTGGAGGCGGGGCTTCCACAATATGTTCCGGGTCAACAGCGCATCTGGGGTATACCCAATCCCGAGCAGGTCAAATGTCTCCGGCTCATACTCTGCGACGTATTCAGTTGGTGACTCCACACCCCACAGCAACTCGGCCAGGATGAACGAGCCCGCCCCGTTAAAGAACTCCCATTCTTCGTGACTCTTGTACGGAGCCCAGCGGTGTGGGTTGCGCCGTCGCTTGGGCTTCCCGCCGGGACTGAGCCCGTGACGGCGCGCTTGTTCGGGTGAGATGTAGATTGGCATTTTAGTAGGATTTTAGGGACGCGGGCTGATCTAGATCACTCCTTGCCCAAACCAGCAACCGGGCTATGAAACACTCGAAACGCACCCGGCAAGGACCGCGTCCCTTACTCGAACAACGCGCAATCACCTTGGGGGCTTCGTGCGCTGTTGTTGAGCGGGGCGATTGTCGCACGGGCGAACCCTAGTGTCAAGGAAAATGATTTGTCGTGACAAAATAATTCTTGTGTTCCGACTCTGCCCGTGCGACAATCACCCGCGATGACAAAGTTATTTACCAGATATCCCTGCCTTATCTGCGGTCAGCCCATCTCGAATTGCGGGTTTGCTTACACTCAACACGAATACAAGCACGTCCGTGAAGGACTGGCAGAATGGGTTTGTCTTTGTGGAGCAAAGAATCTCGGTCGAGAACGTTGCAGATTGTGTCAGCGTCAAGGCGATGCGTTTAGACGCAAGCGCCGAAGAAAAGCAGTGAGAACTGTATGAAAATCAGCGAAGTCGCCAACCTCTTGAATATCTCACGTCAGGCTGTCCTGCACCACGTTAGATCGAAACGACTGAAAGCGCGCAGGAATCGTTTAGGGGAGTTCGATGTTACGGAAGCTGACCTAGCAACATTTAGACAATCAGCGCCTCGCAAGCCTGGTCCGAAGTCAAAGAAGCGGAGGAGCAATGGGAAATAAAGAAAATGTCTCGTGTCAATGCCCGCTTCATATATGGGCTACATTGGATGGTCCGAAAGGAACAAAGCATATGAAACAACGCCAAGAAGATTGCTTTGATACGCACTTATGTTCAACCGCATCTATGGTGGTTACTTTGTGTATTTGCGGAGATGAGTTTGATGTTGCCAGAGATGATCTACCTGACGATAACGAGCATGTACATTGTCCGTATTGTGGCTCTTATTATGATGCGGATCTGAATTTCTGTATATCAAAACGCCAAACGGCAACATTACAAAAACATCGTGATGAATGGGCTGATGACTAAACGATGTGCCTACTGTGACCGCGCTAGTTCAAAGCAATGCGGTTACGTGCTTGTAGGGTGATGTGGGTCCACGAAAGGTGTATCCGGCGATGAGCAAGGAAGAAACGCAATTGAAAGAGGCCGTGATCACAGCGGCGATTCGCTGGCGAAACAGCAATGATGTGACCGAATTAACTGCGGCGACGGACGCGCTGATTGCTCATCGCACCCAACCCGGTTGGGAACCGACCTATCACGCGATTACTCAATATATGCGCCGGTCTGGAATGGCAAGCAGAGAACGAGCTGCTGAGGCGATTGTCGGACTGATGCGGAAAGCCACTCGGCTCGCGGTGAAGGAACGATACCGAGTTCTCCAGTTAATCAATCACAATTTTGAGGACGCGGAGTATTGGACGAATCAAGGATGGGTTTTTGTGGTTAAAGAAGGCCGATATATCGTCACTGTCCACAACGGACAGGCGAAGCGGTGGAAGAAAGAACTACGAGAGATTGTCGAGGTATCGACGGAGGAGGACGCGCACTATGAGTGCTAAGGTCAGCCTAGAATTTGTGATGCATACATTGAAGTGTTGTGTATGTGGGATTCCTTACGGATTACCAGATTATTTCGCAACACAGCGACGAGATGATCACAAGACTTTCTATTGCCCTAATGGTCACTCTGAATATTATCCCGCAGAAAATGAGACCGAACGGTTGCGCCGAGAATTGGCCGATACAAACAAGCGGTTGGAATTTGCTAAAAATGAGGCGGATTCTGTACGGCGACAACTTAGCCAAGCTCAAATAGCGATAAAGAAAACGCGGGTGCGCGTTGCTCGTGGTGTGTGTCCTTGCTGCAACCGTTCATTTTCGAATAGCAGGATTGCCCGACACATAGCCTCGAAACACCCCGAATACGGTAAGGACAATGCCCCGAAAACCCGCAAGACCTAGACTTCAGCTCTCAGCCGACGAGACAGCCAGCTACATGGCCCTTGTCCGGCTCACAGAGAGTGAGCGCCCGATTGACATTGCTCGGGTAGCCCTGACCGCGCGGCTGATCAGCGGCGATACTTTCCAGGTGCCGAGTCTGACAGAACGGGGCGTGATCTATACGGTGAACATTGCCGAGGGCATCTGTACCTGCGCTTACTCTGGACATAAAGGTACTGGGTGCATTCACTATCAAGGATGTTGTTTGCTGACAAGATTGGAGCACCAAAAATATGAGCGGCGGACTTAGAGGTGACAAAATGAGTGAATTAATAACGGTATGTTCGGCCTGTCTTCAGGCTTCATGCTGGCAGGGAATTTTCTACTGTAATGATTACAAGACGGCTGGTACGGTCCAGAAAACCCGTGATGAGCTTGCGGCACTTGACCGCGAATCGCCGAGCTATTGGAAGACAGATTCAGAGCTTGCTAATCAGTGATCTCTGTATGGAGTGTTTGTGACTCTTACCTATGGGAGTTTATTCACTGGAATTGGCGCCTTTGACTTAGCATTTGACCGCGCTGGCATGCACGGTCTGTGGCAAGTAGAGATTGATAATAATTGCAATCGGGTGTTGGAACGACACTATCCAGATCGTGAGAGGATAAGGGATGTCACAACCGCGAGAGAACTCATACCAGTTGATGTTATATGCGGGGGTTGGCCCTGCCAAGACCTGTCCGTGGCTGGACTCCGCAAAGGTCTGGCTGGAGAGCGGTCAGGGCTATGGTCAGAGTTTCTTCGCATTATTGGCGAGATTACGCCAAGGTGGGTCGTTGCGGAGAACGTCCCTGGTCTTATATCAAGTTGGTCTCCCGTTGAAGCGCCGCCGAGCGCTTTGGGTATTCGTCAATGGGAAGTGGAAGAGGCAAGCGATTTTGAAACCGTCATCTCTGGGCTTCTTGAACTCGGGTATTGCGTCGCGTGGCGGGTGCTTGATGCTCAATACGACGGTTTGGCACAAAGACGCGAGCGTGTCTTCATTGTCGCAAGTCTTGGAACCGGAAGTTGCGCCGAAGTACTTTTTGACTCCGAAAGCGTGTGCTGGAATCCTGCGCCGAGCAGAGAAGCGGGGCAGAAAGTTGCCAGAACACTTGCGAACGGCTCTGTTAGCAGTGGCTACCGGTTCGACCCAAACGGAGAGGAATATATAAGCGGTACGCTTTCGCCTGAAGCACACCCAGGTGGCTTTAACGGACGTGATGCTGAATCAGGAATTCTGATAACGCCCGCCTTGTCATCGGAAGGTGCAGACGCGAGTGAAGACGGGACTGGTAGGGGAACGCCTTTGATTGCCTCTCCGATAACTGCCTCTTTCTCAAAGCACCATGGTCGAAGCGCGGGAAAAGATTCTTATCCACATAATCTAATAACCGCTCCACTAACGTCCAAACAGTATGCTGATAATGAATCGCAAGAGTCAAAGTTGATAGCATTCAGCGCCAAGGATGACGGCAGAGATATCAGCGGAATAGCACCCACGCTGCGAGCGATGAGCCATAATCAAAGCCGACCGAATGGAGGTGGGCAAATAGGTATATCGTCGCCGTCTGGGGTCCGGAGGCTGACTCCGTTAGAATGCGAGAGATTAATGGGCCTGCCTGATAACTGGACTAAATGGGATGCTCAGGGAAATCAAATCAGCGACTCGGCGCGATATCGGATGATCGGTAACAGTCTCGCGGTGCCTATAGCCGTGTGGATTGCAAGACGTATTGTAAAAATTACTTCGTAGAAAAAAACTATGCCTGACAATGCACTAATTCAAATCCTACCTGCTAATCAGAAGATCGCACGCAACCAACCCTTCGCCTTCCGTGAATACGGCCTGGAATTCAACTCCCGCTTTCAACTCTCAGTCTCAGATATAACAGACTTGATTGGCCGGTTGGACGGTGCTCGAACCTACTTAAAATTTTGCATCGGAGATGCACTCCTGCACGGGGAGAGGTTGCATGGTGAGAACTTCTACCCGCTGGATGGCCTCAGCATAGAGCGCTACTCACCGGCCTACTGTGATCAGATCAAATCTGCGGTGAAGAATATCGCCCGTGAGAACCGACCGCTTGCGTTCGAGTTGGACTGGTCACATTCCAGGGCCGTGGCCGCTCTCAGTGACCCCCAGGAGCAGCGCGAAGTTCTGGAGCAGGTCAGAACTAACGGGAACACGGTTAGAGAAACACGGGTTGAAGTGGCGCGTCGGCGCAGCGCAAAGAATGGGAAGTCGGCAGAGGCACCGCGAATCACCACGCCGTTCAGGTTTGAGTTCCGGCCGCCAAAAAATCGGGAGAATGAGAAACAACACCGAGCTGAGTTGATGATGGATTTAGAGGAAGCGCTGAAGGATTATTACGACCCGGAGAGTCGGGCGGTTAAGGCTGTGGGTCGCCGATTGAAGAAATAATGTCTTCTGCGTTCTTAGTAATTGAATCAAACAGGGCTCTTTCCTCAGTCGTCATCTGGTCATAACCACAATTCTGATAACCGGAATGAATCCAGCAATGGACAATCAGCCGCTTGAGTTCTCTTATTTCCGTCTCGCTTGCCAGAGTCATCAGGTCCGTGCGGAGTTGATCTATAGTCATTCCGTCATCTCCAGTAGATTTGTTACGACCCTATCGAATCGTCTGTCGTAGGCCAATTGGAATAATCGCTGGGCGCGCTGAATTGGCCCCGAATCCGCCCTGATGCATAATCTTGCCTCAGCATAGTTACCCAATCGTAACCGGTTCGCGTAGTAGAATGGCTGCTCTAAATCTCCAGGCTCAAATCCGCGATCCCATTTGTTGCGATACGATTCCGATCCACTGAGCGGACCAAGCGTTTGTGTCTCAACATAAATAGCTGCGCGGTCGCATTGTTTCAGCGCGGTTAAGTCAACTTGCGCTGGTCCGAATCCCAATTGATTGTAAAAAACATAATCGATAGCGCGCTCTTGTTCTGCTCGGTCCTTAGACTTCCACGGGTGCGGTATCTCGCCAGCGATAATTTCATGAGCGTCATGGAAGAGAGCCCACGTAATCGTCCGCTCTCGTAGAAGGTCGAGTTCTGGATCAACCTTATCGGCGACCATTCGTGCGACAAGCAACGAGTGAAATAGCAACGGACACCAAATGGCCCCTCCGTAACGAGTAATCCGGCCCATCTGAACTGCGAGGTCCTGTGGTGTCGGTAGGGCCAGCTCATCGGGACATATTGAAATTCCACTATAGGTCAGCATTAAATCCCTCCATCACAGTCAGGACACGGCTTTTCGCCGTCCCCGTGAATACACTCGCCACCTCCGACGCAGATATCATCAATACAGGTGATGATAATTCCCTCACCATTGCAGGTATAGCAGTAGGTGTCTTGCTCTGCATCCGGGTACTCGTCTTGGCGTATTGTGTCAGTGCTCAATAGTCACCTCCCAATCAGGTTTACCTTGTTCGCAGTCGATATGGCCTACATCTTCGTCGCAGTAATAGCCGCCGCATTCAAATCGGAGCTTATCTAACGCAATTCGAGCTTTGCTTATGGCGGTCGCTTCAGCGCTCAATCCTTGCGCCGCAAGTTTTATCGCGTCAATTTCCTCAAGTGCGGCCATCGCCTCGCGGACAGCTTGCAAATAACGATTTCTCATTCAATCTCTCCTTTTCATCCGCTCTATTGCACCAATTTACTAATCAGCGGTTTCGTTTCGATGGTCGGCTCCGAATGTTTTGACACAAACTTATGAAAGATTCCATTAGCCTCGTTTTGGAGTGCCTTGTCTGCAATTCGAATAATCATATCAGCCATTGACTCCGTCTTTTTACGCCGACCGCTGACACGAATACAGGGCCGCAAGCTGAGATATAAAGAGCACGCCCTGTTGGTAATCTTCACTCGGCGGGCTGTCTGAAAAACTAATATCGCGCCTTCAAGTGTGAGTTTTGGTGATTCTTTCATAGGTCAGCCGCCCATTTAATTTTTGTCTGAGTTGGATGGGTATCAACTCGCGGTCTAGCTTTTCTCGACCATTTTCCTCCACCGGCCTTACCAATGCACCTCCAGCCAGCCGCCCTGAGACTCGCGCCGCTCTCTGATGGCAGAGTGTAGGTTATAAGTTCGCGATAGCCCAAAGCAAACGCAGCACGTCTACACGCACCGTACAGCATTGAGTTAGCATTTTTGGTTCCGTCCGTACATGTACGGTTGACTTCAAGAGTCCATCCGTCATCAAGCATCCTACTGACCGGCCTACCGACAATCGCAACACCAACTATCGCATCACGGGTCGCAACCGCAACGCAAAATTTTGCGCCGGGTACTGGTTTATGGTGCCGGTGATGCTCTTGAATAAAGGCGTTCGCCTCCTCAAGAGTAATAGGCACAACTTTCAATTTTGTCTGTTGAAATGAATAATCCATTTATTAATACAAAACACACAGATTCCGATAGATCGCGCCATTGTCGTAAACATTTCGTCCCGCTTTTCCCGTGCACCACAAATTCTACAGATTCTCATTCAGTCCCTCCTTTCATCCGCTCTATCACACGGTCAAGCCGCGCCTTTGCCGCTTCTCGATCACCGCCACGGAAAGCAAAAGCGTTTTTCATAATTGCCGTGATTTCACGCAC
>Ga0307471_100000029_pt1 | contig 67599 bp, 52 predicted proteins | sample atmos_gasesAM3C__2_FD_204566 | JGI IMG/M metagenome (GOLD analysis project Ga0307471, IMG submission 204566) | Hardwood forest soil microbial communities from Morgan-Monroe State Forest, Indiana, United States - atmos_gasesAM3C_515 | ecosystem: Environmental > Terrestrial > Soil > Temperate... | reverse complement strand
TGCACCGTGGATGACTACGTTGCCTCCGAGTGGGCCTTCATTCCACATTTCTATTACAACTTCTACGTTTACCAGTATGCGACTTCGTTTGCGGCCTCGTCTGCGTTGTCGGAAAAAGTCCTGTCCGGCGAACCCGGCGCGACGGAGCACTACCTGAAATTCATCTCTGCTGGCGGATCGAAATACCCGATCGAATTGCTGAAAGATGCCGGCGTCGACATGACAACCGACGAGCCACTCGACCTGACGGTAAAAAAGATGAACCGCATTATGGATCAAATCGAGAAGTTACTGCCGCAAACGAAGGACGCCGGGGCGGCACACTGAGAGAACCCGGCTGCTCGTGAACAGGACCGTTCGTGCAACTCGCAGTTGAGCGAAGACCAGCCCATCAGGGCGCAGAGGGAATTCCTTTCCTGGCGTCGCGTTACTCGAACTGGATCAGGACAATCTCTGGCTGCGTACAGACGCGCATCGGCGGGCCCCACGTGCCCGCGCCGCTTGAAGTGTACACGCTGAGATCTCCAAATTTTTTCAAACCGTACGTGTATTCACCAAAAATGCGGGAAGTGAACCAGGTGAACGGGAAAATTTGTCCACCGTGGGTATGCCCGGACAGTTGCAGCGAGATACCGTGCTTTTCGGCAATCGGCAGACCGCGCGGAACATGGGCGAGGAGGACACTCGCGCGGCTGGGATCCAGATCGGCATTCTCCAGGATCGAGCGAAAACCATCCGCGTTGCCGGCATCATGGTAAGGAACACCGACGACCTGCAGGCCATCCAAATTTACCGCTTCGTTGTGCAAGATGCGGATGCCCGAGCGCGCGATGGCGTCAAGATACGTTGTGGGGTCGGAAAATTCTTCGTGGTTTCCAGTCACGAAATAGGAACCGAATCGCGGGGAAAGTTGCTTCCAGGGGGCAACGAGCCGGCCCGCATCCACGCGAGTACCATCGAAAAGATCGCCAGCGATAAAAACCACGTCGGCCCGCAGTTGCCGGAGTATGGCGACAATGCGGGCCAGGAATCTGTAGCCTTTCACATGGCCAAGATGGGTGTCGCTAACCAGCGCTGCTACGCGCCCGCGCCAGGAAGCGGGCAGACCTGGCAACTTGACGGTGATTCGTTTCACGCGGATGGAGGCCGCATTGATGATTCCATAAATGCTGGCGAGGATCGCCAAACCAAATAGGGTGCCGGCGATAGCGGGACGACTAACATGCAGAGCCGAGAGGAGCGTCAAGGGATACGCCGCCCAGCAGGCACAAGCAGCTATGAAGAGGAAGTTAAAAGTTCCCAGCCAGACGCTTGCCACTCTGTAGAAAAACGCGACCGCTCGATTGGAAAAGCGGTGAGCAAGAAGGGTGGCCGCAACAAAACTAAGAGATAAGGCCGCCAATCCCACCTGCAGGATGGTGATTCCCGGGCGACCCGGCGAGCCCCAGAAGGCGATCCAGGTTTGGTAAACGAACCCGTGGGCTAGCAGGAGAATGGACTGAACGATGGTGACGAAAATCGCGATGCGCGTTTTCAAGCGGCATTCCTCCGCATCCAAGGCCAGTTATCGCCTCTGCTGTTTTGATGATACCCGGAGCGAATTGGCTACTTGGCCGCGGTCTGGGGAGTACTTCGGACGGCGGAGCCAGCAATTATGCGAGGTCGAGCATGAGTTCGTCGACGTAGCACCAACCCCACGTTTCGCCCGGCTCCAACGAGCGCATCACAGGGTGTTCCGTCGCGTGAAAGTGTTTTGTGGCGTGTTTGTTCTTCGAAGAGTCGCAACAGCCCACATGACCGCAAAACAAGCAGAGCCGCAGATGCACCCAAGTGTCGCCCATTTTCAGGCATTCTTCACATCCGCGAGTATGTGGTTTGACCGGGCGAATTTTATCGAGATGCGTGCAAGTATCCATTTTATTTTCTCCCGAGAGACCGCCAGAGTTGTGCGCTGTTTCCTACAGATGCCAGGGCAATGCCTTTGGGTACCGGGGGCGCTCGTATCCAGGACCATCGCTCGGGCGTGGGGTTCGCCTACAGGCCTTTCGACGAGCGGAAATTCCGCACAACGACTTCGGGATCCTGATGCTGTCCGTCCACTAAATAATTCATGTGGCAGATATCCGCAGCCGAAATTTTACCCGCGAGATCGGCGAGCGCGCCATGGAGTTGCGGAAAGCGAGCAAGAGTCGATTGGCGCACGATCGGTACGGCGTCGTAGGGAGGAAAGTAGCGGCGATCGTCCTCCAGTGCGACGAGCCCGAGAGAATCGATGAGGCCATCCGTGGAGTTGCCCGCGACCAGATCCACTTGATGGTCCGCGAGCGCACGGTAGATGAGCCCAAGGTCCATAACGCGAGGCTGGCCGGAGAAGTGAAGATTGTAACGCTCAGACCAGCCGTGAAATCCATCGGGACGCTCCAGGAATTCGTAGCCAACGCCGACGCGCCATTTGGCAGCCATGGGAGCAAGGTCGGAAATTCTACGAAGATGGAATTTTCTGGCGTCGTCGCCGCGAATGACCATGGCGAAGGTGTTTTCAAAACCGAGAGGCTCGGTCACCGCAAGATGGTAGCGCTCCGCGTAGAATTGCTTAACGCGGTTGTAGATGGAGGCCGAATCGCCGGAAGGCGTTTCGTTCAAAACGGCGGTAAGCGCCGTCCCCGTATATTCGACGTAAAGATCCAGTTCGCCAGCGAGCAGCGCTTTGTGCACCAGGAGGGTACCGCCGAGGTTCGTCTTGCGCTCCACAGGAATGCCCGTGCGCGCTTCGATGTGTTGCGCGAGAAGCTCCGCGAGAAGAACTTGTTCGGTGAAGAATTTTGAACCGACGGTAATCTTGGATTGGGCGGGTTTTTGGCAGGCAGAAAGAACAAGAACAAGATTAAGAGTGAAGAGGGAGAGCAGGAGTCGAGGCCAGACGTTGCGCATATTAGCGGGCACGCTCCTGTGAGCGCGGGGGGAGTGTAGCACACCGCGAAGGAGGAGGAGCGATCAGGAGATTCGGAAGTGGCGCTCGAGGAGGCCAATCAGGAAATCGGCAACGAGCGCAAGAAGAGCGGCGGGGATGGCGCCGGCAAGGATAAGGGCATCGCTGACGAGAGCGACGCCCCGAAAGATGAAGGTGCCCAGGCCTCCTGCGCCGATGGCCGCCGCGATGGTAGCCACGCCAATCGTAATAATGGTGGCAGTTCGAATCCCGGCGAGAATGACGGAGAGCGCCAGGGGAAAGCGCACACGAAAAAGAATTTGCGATGGCGTCATGCCCATGGCTTCGGCCGATTCGATGATGGCAGGATCGGTGCCGGCCAAGCCGACATAAGTGTTGCGCAAGATGGGGAGAATCGCGTAGAGAGTCAGCGCGACGATCGCGGTGCGCGCGCCAATGCCGCCGATGAACGGGATCGGGATCAGAAAGCCAAAGAGCGCGAGGCTGGGAATGGTCTGCAAGATGTTCGCGATACCCAGCGCGAGGTTGCGCAGGGCCGGGCGATGAACGATCAGCATGCCCAGAGGGACGCTGATGAGAGTGGCGAGGAACATGGCGATGAGGACAAGTTCGAGGTGGGCGCGAGTGGCGGCCAGAATTTCACCGCGGTGGCCGACGAAGAATGACCAGGAACTCATCGGGGAGCACTCGAGCCGAAGGAAAATGAGGCGGCAAAGGCACGGACTTCGGGATGATCGATGCGCAGGAATTCATTAGGCGGGGCGCTGGCAACGACGCGGCCGTCTTCGAGCAGAACGACGCGCGAGGCCAGGAACAAGGCTTCCCGGACGTCGTGGGTGACGAACACGATGGTCTTGCCGAGCCGCGCAGTAAGAGTGCGGAATTCGCTCTGCAGCTCCGAGCGTGTGACCGGATCGAGTGCGGCGAAGGGCTCGTCCATCAGAAGAATGGGGGGATCGGCGGCGAGGGCACGCGCAACGCCGACACGCTGGCGTTGCCCCCCGGAAAGTTCACGGGGGAGACGTTTCGCAAATTCGTTGGGATCCAGACCAACCAGCTTCAACATTTCCTCGACGCGTGCGGAAATGCGCGAACTTGGCCAATTCTCGAGAGTGGGCACGAGCGCCACGTTTTCCGCGACGCTGAAGTGGGGGAACAGCCCGGCGTCCTGAATGACATAACCCATGCTGCGGCGGAGGCGAATGCGGTCCCAGTCGATGGTCGCGCGCCGCTGAACGAGGACCTGGCCTTTCGCCGGGAGCAGCATGCCATTCATGAGTTTCAAAAGCGTGGTCTTGCCGCCGCCGCTGCGTCCGAGAAGAACGAGAGTCTCTCCGTGGGAGACTGTCAGGGAAACATCCGAGACGATCTCGCGTGCCGGCGGGCTGCCAACGCGAAAGGAGACGCCGCGAAATTCGATCGAGTTCTCGGGGAAAATGGGCGTGTACGTATTCATCTTGTCCGGCGGCACCGGCTGCGAGAGACATTATAGTAATGCACACGGGCCATTTCCGCCGACCGTTATCGCAGCGGCTCGCTTCAGGGTGCCTCGCAAGTTGTTTCTGGTGTTAGGGCGACTTAGAATACCCGAGGTTTTGCGATAGCGGGCGCGATTGGTTCACCCGGCTCCACTCGAATTCTCACCCGTGGCGGTGCCTGCCGATGGGAAGCGGATTGTGAGTAAACAGAGCTTTGGAACGACGCCCGAAGGCAAATCCGTCGAGCTCTTCACGCTGAAATCCGATCAGGTCGAAGCGCAACTGATTTCCTACGGCGCCTCCATCATTTCTTTGCACGCGGCCGACCGCAAAGGAGACCGAGGCGACATCGTTCTCGGATTTCCTGATCTTGCCGGCTATATCCACAATCACCGGTCCAAAACACCCGTCTTCTTCGGTTCCGTCATCGGGCGTTACGCCAATCGCATCGCGAATGCGGCCTTCTACCTTGATGGCAAGCACTGCACTCTGGAAAAAAATGATGGAGAGAATTCTCTTCATGGCGGGCCGGGAGGGTTTTTCAATGTCTTCTGGCAGGCGGAACCATTTCCTTCAGGAGTTGCTTTCCAATATCTGAGCGAAGACGGCGAGGAGGGTTATCCCGGCAATCTTTCCGTGACGGTGCGCTATAGCCTTTCCGGCGCCGAACTCAAGATCGAGTATCTTGCCAGCACGGACAAAACGACCGTCCTCAACCTCACCAATCATTCTTATTTCAATCTTGCTGGTGCAGAGAGCGGAACAATCCTGAATCATCAATTGCGGCTATGTTCTTCCTACATCACGCCCGTGGACGCCCGATTGATTCCGACCGGCAAGCGCGAACCGGTGGCGGGGACTTCCTTCGACTTTCGCAAGGCCGCCAAAATTTGCGACCGCATCCATTCCGATGATGAGCAGATTCGGTTGGGCCAAGGATACGATCACAACTTTGTGCTCGACGACCAGAGCGCCAATCTCAAGCAGGCTGCGGAGCTCTATGAGCCCGCCAGCGGCCGTGCCCTCGAAGTGTGGACGACTGAGCCGGCCATCCAGTTCTACAGCGGGAATTTCTTGGATGGCAGCGTTAAAGGCAAGAACGGAGTTTTTTATGGTCAACACGCCGGTCTTTGCCTGGAGACGCAGCATTTTCCGGACTCTCCCAATCACCCGGAATTTCCTTCCACGATTCTGCGGCCGGGCGAAACATGTCGATCCGTCACGATCTTCCGATTTTCAGCGCGTTGAATAGGAGAGCCAATCTTGCCGAAATGGGCTATCGTTTGGAGAACTCGGACATGGATGGGCGGCGCGGTAGAAACCTATGACAACTGCTTTCCTCTGGTTCGGCAGCCAGCAACTCGTGCATCTTTCCACCGTTGATCTGGTCATCATTATTTTCTACTTCGTTTTAGTTCTGGCGATCGGATTCTACCTGAAGGAACGAGCCAATACCGGCGAAGACTTTTTCATGGCCGGGCGGGAAATGACCGCATGGATCGCGGGCCTGAGTTTCCTCTCGGCGAATCTCGGGTCGCTGGAACTGATGGGGTGGGCCGGCGCGGCTTATCAATACGGAATTCTTGCGGCGCATTGGTATTGGATTGGCGCAATTCCCGCAATGCTATTCCTCGCGCTGGTGATGATGCCGTTCTACTACATTTCCAAGACTCACTCGGTGCCGGGTTACCTGAAATTGCGCTTCGGAGAGGCGAGCCGCGCGCTTGCATCGGTCAGTTTTGCGCTGATGACGGTGTTGATGAGCGGCATCAACATGTACTCGATGGCCCTGGTGCTGAAAATCGTGCTGGGCTGGAATATTAATTTGAGCATCTGGATCTCTTCCCTCACGGTGGCGGTGTATGTGGCACTGGGAGGTTTGCGCTCGGCAATCTTCAATGAAGTGCTGCAATTCATTCTGATCTGGGCGGGCGCTCTGCTCATTCCCATTCTCGGGCTGGTGGAGGCGGGCGGATGGAGCAGCTTGAAAGCGCAGATTGCAGCCAACGCTTCAGCGGAATACACGCACCTATGGAGCACATTGGGGTCATCGAGCAGCAATCCCATGGGGATTCACTGGACCGGGATTGTTTTTGGATTGGGCGCGATTATTTCGTTCGGCTACTGGACAACAGATTTTCTTGTGGTGCAGCGTGTATTGTCCGCGAAAGATTTGCGAGCGGCAAAAATGGCGCCGATCATCGGCGCCGGATTCAAGATGATGGTGCCGTTCATCGTCATTTTGCCGGGGTTGCTGGCCCTGGCGGTGCTGCCGGTGAAATTAGCGGGTGAGAATGTGGCCGTCACGACCGGCGGGCACAGTTATAACGAGGTGCTCCCGCTGATGTTGGCGCGATATTGCGGCCCGGGATTGCTAGGACTGGGAATCACCGCGTTGATTGCCGGCTTCATGTCCGGCATGGCCGGCAATGTGAGCGCGTTCACGACGGTGTGGACCTATGATATTTATCGCGCGCTCATCAACAAGGTGGGCACCGACAAGCACTACGTGACCATGGGGCGCGCGTCCACGGTGGTGGGCGTGCTCGTCAGCGTGGGCACGGCGTACCTGGTCATGGATTTCAAGAGCATCATGGACTACGTCCAAGCGCTCTTCAGTTTTTTTATCGCGCCACTTTATGGAACGGTGCTGCTGGGGATGCTGTGGAAGAGAGCGACACCCGCAGGAGGTTTCTGGGGATTGCTCGCGGGAACGGGGTCGTCCATCGGGATGTGGGCGTGGGTGAAGGTGGATCCCGCGGCGTTGCAGTATGTCGCACTGTCGGCCCACGCGCGGGACATGGCGGAAAACATGTACCGCGCTTTGTGGTCGTGGATCGTTTGCGTTCTTGTGACGGTGATTGTGAGCCTGCTGACGCAGCCCAAGCCGGAATCCGAATTGAAGGGGCTGGTCTACGGGGTCACGGAGATTCCCAGGGAAAATTACGTCTCCACGCTGCACCGGCCCTGGTTTTGGGCCTTCGTCGTAGGCGCTGTGTTTGTGGTGCTGAATATTGTTTTCTGGTGAGGAGTTATGAAACCTGGTGGCGCGATTTCGATCTGGTTTTTTATCGGGATTTCCTTGCTGGTGAACGGCATGCTCATTCTTGGGGCCGGAATTTATCAGCTTTTTTACCCGCCGAAGCAACCCGTGGTGTTATTTCACCTGCACGCTGCGGTGTGGTGGGGCGGAATTCTGACGGCGATAGGGGCGGCTTATTGTATTTATTTTGCACCGGGAAAAGGGCGCGGGTAGCAGGGTTAGAAAGGGACGGGGCGGATCATGGATAGCAAGAAAAAAATGACCATGGGCTTGATTGTGGGGAACCGCGGATTTTTTCCGGACCATCTGGCGAAATCGGGCCGCGAGGAAATGATCGGGGCGCTGCAGAAGGCGGGGATGGATGCTGTCGCGCTCACCACAGAACAGAGCAAGTACGGCGCCGTGGAAACCCATGAAGAGGCGAAGCGCTGCGCGGAGCTATTTCGAGCGAAAAGCGTGGTGATCGACGGAGTCATTGTGACCCTGCCGAACTTCGGTGATGAGCGGGCGATTGCGGATACGTTGCGGTTGGCGAGACTCAACGTGCCGGTGCTGGTACAAGCGACGCCGGATACGCCTGGAAAAATGAAGATCACCCACCGGCGCGACAGCTTCTGCGGAAAAATGTCGGCTTGCAACAATTTGAGGCAGTACGGCATTCCCTATTCGCTGACGACCATGCACACGCTAAGCCCGGACTCGTCGCAATTTCTGAAAGACCTGGAATGGTTCGCGGGGGTGTGCCGGGTTGTCAACGGACTGCGGAACCTCCGCATCGGTGCGATTGGAGCGCGCCCGGCGGCTTTTAATACGGTCCGGTACAGCGAGAAACTGTTGGAAGCGAGCGGCATCAGTGTGGAGACGCTGGATCTTTCCGAAGTGCTGGGGCGAATCACGCGGATGAAGGACACGGAAGATGCGGCGGTGCAGAAATTGCGGGCCATTCAGAAGTATGTCACCACAAGCGATGTACCGCAGGCGGCCCTGTTAAAGATGGCAAAGCTCGGCGCGGTTGTGGATCAGTGGATGAAGGCCGCGGATGTGCAAATCAGCGCGGTGCAGTGCTGGACGTCGCTGGAGGAGAATCTGGGGGTTGTGCCATGCACGCTGATGAGCATGATGAGCGATTCGCTGCTTTCGAGCGCTTGCGAAGTGGATGTCTGCGGCGTGCTGGGAATGCATGCGCTGCAACTGGCTTCGGGGACGCCCAGCGCGCTGCTGGACTGGAACAACAATTACGGCGAAGACCCGAACAAGGCGGTTTGCTTCCATTGCAGCAATTTGCCGAAGCACTTTTTTAGCGATGTGAGGATGGATTTCCAGGAAATCATCGCCGGGACGGTGGGGAAGGAGAATACTTTCGGCACCTGCGTCGGCCGGGTGAAAGCCGGCGTGATGAGCTTCGCACGTTTTTCGACGGACGATGTGAACGGGAAGATTCGTGGATACACTGGGAGCGGCCGGTTCACGGATGATCCGTTAGAGACGTTCGGCGGCGCGGGTGTGGTGGAGATTCCCGCATTGCAGAAATTGCTGCGCTACATTTGCGAGCACGGTTTCGAGCACCACGTGGCTGCGAATTTTTCCAGCGTCGCGGCAATGGTGCATGAAGCGGCAACTCGCTATCTGGGCTGGGAGATGTACGCGCACGAAGGATAGGTGGCTGAAGTGACGGCCGCCAGGCGCATGTCCAAACTACGAATCCACAGGCCACGAGAAATAGCAGCCAGCTTCCGTGCACAATTTGGAGAAAATGGGAGGATTTTCCGCGCGCCAGGGCGCGTGAATCTGATTGGGGAGCACACCGATTACAACGATGGTTTCGTGATGCCCGCGGCGATTGACCTTTCGTGCTGGGTGGGCGCGTCTCGACGCGCAGACCGGAAAATCGCGGTTTATGCGGAAAATTTCACTGAACGGGTAGAAGCCGAGCTCGACGCGTTGGACAAATGGCCAGGAAAGGATTGGGCTCGGTATGCGCTTGGCGTGGCGTGGTCGCTCGAAAAAGCAGGCCACCGGCTGCGTGGTTGCAACCTGTACATCGCCGGAGACGTGCCGCTGGGTGCGGGGCTGAGTTCGTCCGCGGCGGTAGAAGTCGCCACCGCGATGGCGCTGCTGGACATTTCGGAAATTCGACTACCCCGGAAGATCGTGGCATTGCTTTGCCAGCGGGCGGAGAACGAATATGTAGGAGCTCGCTGCGGCATCATGGACCAGTACATCTCGTGCCACGGACGGACCGGACATGCCTTGCTGCTGGATTGCCGAACTCTGGAGACGCGGGAAATTCCACTGCCGCATGACTTGGCGCTGGTGGTATGCAATACCATGGTCAAACACGAGGTAGCGACCAATGAGTACAACCGCAGGCGCGCAGAATCTGAAGAATGCGTGCGGCTGCTCCGCACGAGCTTAGGAGACATGACGGCGTTACGAGACGTGAGTGTCCAGCAGCTGGAATTTGTGCGCTCCCTGTTACCTGAGAAGATTTACCGCCGGTGTCGCCACGTCGTGAGAGAGAACGAGCGAGTGTTGGATGTGGCAAAGGCTCTTGAGGCGATAGATCTGCAAAGGGTTTCGAAATTATTGGCCGACTCGCATGCGAGCCTTCGCGACGATTATGAGGTGAGCTGCCCGGAGCTGGACTTGCTGGTCGAAATCGCAAGCGGTCAAAAAGGAGTTTGGGGCGCGCGGATGACTGGCGGAGGATTCGGCGGCTGCACGATCAATCTGGTGGAGCAGGGAGCGCTGGAGTCATTTGTGCATGTTATAGAGCGGGAGTATCAGACACAAACCGGTTTGAGGCCGGAGATTTACAAGCTGGAAGCGGCTCAGGGAGCGGAAATGGTATCGGCGGAATAGGGCGGAAGGCCGTGCTTGCGAGCAGAGACGGGCGCGAAAGATGAAACTGGATGATTTGTGGAAACGGCCACACCGGCGATGGAACCCGCTGATGCGGGAGTGGGTGCTGGTGTCGCCACAGCGCACAGAGAGACCATGGTCCGGCAAGGTCGAAAAGATCGCCGAGACAGAGATGCCGCGGTACGACCCGGATTGTTATCTTTGTCCCGGGAATAAACGGGCGGGGGGGAAGCCAAATCCGCGCTACGAGAAAACTTTCGCCTTCGATAACGATTTTCCGGCGCTGGTGGATGCTCCTTTTACCGGCAAGAGCATGGGCAGTGAAGCGCTGCTGACCGCCGAGCCAGAGCGTGGTATAAGCCGAGTGGGTTGTTTCTCGCCGCGACACGATGTGACGCTGTCGCGCATGACCGCCGAGGAGTTAGCCGGTGTGGTGGAATTGTGGATCGATGAAACGCACTCGCTCGAGAAGAGTCCCTGGGTACGATGGGTGCAGATCTTTGAAAATCGCGGGCAGTTGATGGGGGCCAGCAACCCGCACCCGCATTGCCAGATCTGGGCAAGCGGTTCGCTACCGAATGTGCCGCAGCGTGAACTGGGTTCGTTCGGGGAATATCAGAAAACGAAACAGGGATGCCTGCTTTGCGATTACGTTCGATTGGAAATGGAGCGAAACGAAAGAATCGTCTGTGAGAACGGCGGGTTTGTGGCGCTGGTGCCGTTCTGGGCTGTTTGGCCTTTCGAAACGATGATTCTGAGCCGAAGGCATGTGGCCGCGCTCGTGGATATTACGCCCGAAGAAAAGATTCAATTTGGAGAAGTTCTGAAGCACCTAACGACTCGTTACGATAATCTCTTTGAAACTTCGTTTCCCTATACCCTAGGTCTTCACTCCCGGCCTTCCGGACCGGGAGACCATCGGCAGTGGCATTTTCACACCCACATCGCCCCGCCGTTGCTGCGTTCCGCTGCGGTGCAGAAATTCATGGTTGGCTATGAGTTATTCGCGACACCCCAACGCGACATAAGTCCGGAAGAAGCGGCGGCGCGTCTTGCAGCGCTTCCGGAAATACATTATTTGGAGCAGATGTAAAGTTTCGGCAGCAGCGGCGGGCTTATCGAGTTTCGCGCGAAGTCAGTGGGGAGTTGCGACGACGGCTTTATCGCCTTTCTCCATTTTGCGTATTGTTCGCCGGAGCCATGCAGCCAAGGCAACTTCCAATTCCTCCTCCGTGCCCCACGCGTAGAAGGAATTGACGGTCTCCCCGCGACTGGTGAGCTGGATATGACGGCAGGGGTAGTGCGTCTCGCGGCGATCCCCAGGGACAAACTGCATGAGCGGACACTCCGCACACGGCCGAGGTTCGCCGGGCCGTTCGAAATTGATACAGGTCGGGGAGTCTTCGAAGACAAAATTGGGCCGCCAGGGGTAGCGGTGCTGACTTCGGTAACCGCCCTTTTCCAGAAATGCCAGTTGTGCTTTCAGAACTTGCAGGATTTCGAGGTTGTCCAACATAGGAAACCTCCTCAGCGTAGAGACTACGCTCCTGCCCTGGGAAGACCGTGATGGGGGTCACTTTCTTCCGTGACATCCATCACGCGCACCGTCATCTCCCTACGGTATAAGGTCACATAGATGGGTGATTTCATGCTGACCGGATGGCGTCGGAACCCAAACCGCTTTCAATTTGTAACCAAGCTGGATGGGGGTATGCTCCCAGACGGGATAAGCATGCGTACGCCCTATGGGCTCGAGATTATCGAGAACTGCTTATCGTGCCCTCACCGGGAGGAACGGCTTTTCTGCAACCTGCCGGATGTTTCCGTAAAGGCTTTGGCTGGTATCACTTCCTCGGCTTCGTATCCAAAGGGCGCAACGTTGTTCGTGGAAGGCCAACCGGCGCGAGGCGTGTTTATTCTATGCAGCGGAAGAGTGAAGCTCTCGACGTCTTCGGCCGATGGCAAGACGTTGATTCTGCGAATTTCTGAACCGGGCGAGGTTTTGGGTCTTCCCGCCACGGTTACGGGTACGTGCTACGAGCTTACGGCGGATATCGTTGAGCCGGCCCAAGCGAATTTCATCACGCGAAATGATTTTCTCGGTTTTCTGAAGGACCACGGAGAGGCAGCCTTGCGCGTGGCCCAACAACTGGGGGAGACGTACCACGCCGCGATTTCCGAAATGCGCACCATTGGCCTGTCGCACTCGGCCGGGGAAAAATTGGCGCGATTTTTGTTGGAGTGGGCGGCTGCTTACCCGGAAGAGAAGGGGCAAATCCGTCTGAAGTTGACGCTGACACACGAAGAAATTGCCCAGATGATCGGGTCGTCGCGCGAAACGGTAACACGGCTGCTGGCGGATTTCCGAAAGAGGCAACTGCTGCAAGTGACGGGCGCTACGCTCATCATCAAGAGCAGGGCCGCTCTTGAGGAAATTGTCAACGGCTGAACGGCTCCAACCTCACCAAGCCAAATTCACGGGCCGGTCGTAACCCGTCATCTCCAGGTACCCCAAACCATGCAGTTCTGCCGGTCCCTTGTGGCCTGAGAGGGAGATAGACCCTTCCCAGTAATTCGGCACAAATTCAGTCTGCCCCGAGAGTTCCTGGGATTTCAGAGGCATGCTTACTTCCAGCGAGATAGCAAGTTTCGGAATAAGAATTTTCCATTGGACAGGGTAAGTTGCCGAAGTGGCGGAGCTTGTCCAGGTCGTGCCTGGGGGAGTGAGAGAGAAATCACCGGCGCGGAGGAAGAATGATTTGCCTCGAGCATCGACGTAGGTGCCTGCGGAATACGGATCGATTGAGTCATCTTTGCGGCGAAGACGGAAAAGCATTAATTCCGTTCGGTCGTTCAGTTGGATCGAGAGCCAGTCCCAACCAGCCTGACCGGCGGACAATTGCTGGGTGAAGAATTCGTGATCCATCCAGGCGTTGCCGGAGACCTGGTAGGCCTTACCTTTCAGCCGAATGGTTCCCATCGTCCGCAAGCGCGTGAAAGAGATGTAATGAGAAGCGTGGCCCGGGCCATCGGCTTTTTGACTGAGTCCGTGCTCGCCATGAATGACTGGCGGCTTTTCCGGGTGCAACGAGAGAGACAGCGAGAAACGGTCTTCGGCAGCGTGTAATTGCTGGTCGCTTCCGTTCCAAAGCACTTGCCAATTGCCATTCCAGATGCGTTGTTGAGATAGCTCGATACCCGCGATTCCCGGGCCGGCGCGATTCATGCGCTCGGCGTGAAAGAATTCGCCGCCATCCAGGTCACTGAGCGCAAGATGCGCAAGGTAGATATCCCGAACATCCCAAGTGGAATTTTGTTCCGGCTGACGTTGGACGGCTTGCCGGAAAAATGCCAATTCAAAGCCGAAACGGTGTCCGTCCGATGCCGTAACGTTTCCCGTGTAATACCACCATTCCGTCCGAAAATCCGGGTGGTTGAAATGATCGCGAGGGAATTCGTAATGGTAGCCGGGGAGCGCGGTCTTATACTGAGCGGCAGCGGCCGGCAACCAAAGAAGAAGCAGCATCCAGGGGATGAATCTACTCTTCATGGATAGCCTCGAGAGGATTCAGACGGATGGCGATGCGGGCCGGGTAGAGGCCGGAAACAACCGTGGCGACGTAGACTACGCTTAGGGCGCCGAGCAAGATCCCGACGGGCCAATGAAAGCGGATGGTCCAGCCGAAAGACTGCTTGTTGATGACGAAGACCAGAATCAGCGAAAGAAAATAGCCCAGGACAAAACCCGCGAAATTGGCTAATAGCCCGAGTAACCCCGCTTCGGCCAGGATAAGTTTGCGGACTTGCGCGGAGGAGGCTCCCAGAAAACGGAGCAGGCTGATTTCGCGGCGGCGGTCAATGACCAGAGCCAGAAGTGCGCCCGCGATGCCCACGACCGCCACCAGAACGGCGACCGCTTCGAGAGCATAAGTGATGGCGAAGGTGCGGTCGAAAATGCGAATGGCTTCCCGGCGAAGATCGCGGTCGGAAAAGATCAGAATATGTGCGCCGGAAGCGGCCTCCTGAATTTCCTGGCGAACTTGCTCGAGATTGGCGTGAGGCTCGAGGAAGATGGCGAGGTTGGAGGGCGCCGGGTCAGGCAAGTAGCGGAGAAGAACGTCGCGATCCATCAGGATGGTGCCGCGCTCGCTGGCGTAATCGTAATAGACATCGACGATGCAGAAGCTGGGACGAGATTGCCCAAGCGAAAGTGTGATGGTGTCGCCAGTCTTTAATTTGTGCTTGTAGGTGAAGGGTTCGCTTACGATGACGTGGTTGGCGCCGCGCAATTCCGACAAAACTTTCTCTGCCGAGCGTCCAGAGATGAAATCGGATTTTTGGGCAGAACGGAGGGCGCGCAGATCGAAAGCACCCAACATAGCCGGCATTCCATCGTAGCTGATTTCGTAGGCACGCAATCGTTGCACCACCGCAACGCCCGGAAGATTGGCGATTTTCTCCGCAAGCTCCGGCGAAATCGTAGGGTGGCGGTCGGCGGCGGGGCTCCCCGCGGGGCGGAGATAGAGATCGGCGGGAAGCTGGTTGTCCATCCAGGACACCACCGTCTCGCGAAAGCTGCCAACCATGATGCCGACGGAGGTCATCATAGCGACGGCTGTGGCCAGGGCGCCAACGAGAACAGAAGTGCGGCGAAGCGAAGCCGCAAGACTGCGCGAGGCAAGAAGCGCTTCCGCACCAAAAAGTTTTCCGAGAAGCGTTGAAGTACGGGAGGAGACGAAGTAAACCAGAGCGGGGATGGCGAACGCGCATGCAACGATCAGTAGGACCGTAGCGAGGTAGCCGAAGAGCGGCTTGCCCGCAACGGCGGGCAGTCTTGAAACCACTGCGGCAAGCAGGGCAAAGATTGCGGCGATGACCAGATCGCGCTCCTTATGCATCAACGCGGTGAATTCGCGCCGGCCGCGAGACATGGCGTCCACCGGCGAGACTTGCATGGCCTCACGAGCGGGTGACAGGGCGGAAGCGACGGCGACGCCTACTCCAATGATGAAGCCGAGAACGACGGAACCGGTTGTCAGCTCGATGGGGCCAGGGCGGCTACTCATATAGAGCGACTCAACCGTCAGTGCCATGAGCTTTACGGCCCCCGTGGCCATCGTGCGACCGAGCGGCAGGCCGAGGAGGGCTCCAGAGAAGCCAAGAGCCGCCGCCTCGCCAAGAAAAGCAGCGAAGATAGCAGTGCGGCTTGCGCCGAGAGCCCGGAGAAGACCGATTTCAGGGCGGCGGCGCACGACAGAGACACAAATGGTGTTGAAAATGAGGAACGCGCCGACGACGAGCGCGATGTAACTCAGCAGTCGAAGATTCCACCGAAATGCGGCGAGCATCTTGCGGTTTTCGCTAGTGCCAGTGCCTTGTGGGCGAATCTCGACACCAGGCGGCAAAACCTGCTGAAGATTTTTTTGCTCCGCTTCGATATCTGCATGCTCGGGCAATTTAAGGAGAACGCGATCGACGCGGCCGAAGCGCTTCAGAGCGCGTTGCGCAGCCGAAATATCCATGAGGATGGCGCTTTCGTTGCCATTCGAGTCGGGGTAGACGCCGCGCACGGTGCAAAGCACGGACTGGTCGTTGATAAGCAGCTCAATTTGATCGCCCGGTTTTTTCTTCAAGCTGGCGCCGACCCAGATGCTGCTGGGATCGCCAAGATGGCGGAGGGCTTCTTCGGCGGTCATGGCGAGCGGAGAAGAGGCCGCGTTGACATTTTTTCGGGGAACGTAGCGACCGGCTTCGGCGATGAGATCAAGGCCAAGGAGCGGCAGGGTCTGCTTGGAATCCGCGAGAACCGCGAAATCCTCGATGCGCGGCGAGAGGCGAAGAGGATCGGGCTGCGTTGCGAGAATCGCCAGAACCGATTCCGGAACGCCACCGGAGGCCACGATTTCCAAATCCATGTCTCCGGCCAGCGTTTCCATCGAAGAACGGAAAGAGCCGGTGGCTGCGTTGCCGGCCAGATCGATGGCCAGAACCACCGCGACTCCCAGAGCGACGGCCAGGACGGTAAGCGCCAAGCGGACCGGTTCGTGAAACATGGGCCGCACGATCAGGCGATAAAAGAGGAGCAGGCGAGGCATCTCAGTTTCGCGTGACCTCCTCGATATGCCCATCACGCAGTCGCACGCGGGTGCTCGCTATGCTGGCTGCTTCCACGCTATGTGTGGCCAGAATCGTGGCCGTTTTCTGTTCGATGGTGAGGCGCTGGAGAAGGCTCAGGACGACGCTGCCCGTGGCCGTGTCCAGGTTGCCCGTGGGCTCATCCGCGAGCAGGACGCGCGGAGAATGAACAAGGGCGCGGGCGATCGCGACACGCTGCATCTGCCCACCAGAAAGCTGGTGAGGATAACGCTCGCCGAGGCCATCGAGTTCTACCCAGTGAAGACGCTCTTCCGCGGCGCGGCGCGCGTTTGACTTTCCCGCGAGTAGGAGCGGGAGCTCAACATTTTCGATGACTGTGAGGGTGTGAAGAAGCTGAAAGGACTGAAAGACGAAGCCGACTTTTTCGCGGCGAAGCAGGGTGAGTTCTGCGTCACTGAGCGACGAGGTTGCCTGGCTGGCGATGGTAACGACGCCGGAGGTGGGAAAATCCATGGCACCGGCGAGATTCAGCAGAGTCGACTTCCCGCACCCGCTGCGGCCTACCAGGGCTACGAGTTCGCCTTCCGTCACAGCCAGCGAGATTCCGTCAAGGGCGCGAACCGGCTCGTGGAGAGATGCATATTCTTTGCTGACATTCTGGAAAGAGAGAATGGGCATGATCCTCGCTGCCTGGCAGTGTCCTCAGGTCAGATAACTATACGGGACGAACGGGCGGAGGGGCGAGGGCGGCTTATTTCCCTGTGTTCGATTCCGGTCGCGCCTTTCACTGCGGGGGATTGCGATCTTGGAATCCAGCGCGGCGGCTCGATGGAGATCCTTCGTGGCGCGGACGGCCGCCTCTCAGGACGACTGTTTGGTGCTGTGTTTGAAGAATTGAAAAGATTGTCTGGAATGAAAAATTCGGACGGATCCGAGTTCCTGAGCTGCGAGGGCAGGAATGCACAGCCGCGTTCACGAGGCCATTGAGCCGCAAACCTCTACTGAGATAGACTGCGCCGAGTATTTCGCCTGGACGAAGGGATAGGCGGAATTGCCCGGGAGGCACGATTGCTTTCTGCAACCGCTGTGACGGTCACCCATCGCACGTTGGCACCGATCGACATCATCATTATCGCCTTCTACTTTCTGCTGGTATTCGGCATCGGTTTTTATTTCTCGCGTAAGGAACGCACTTCGGAAGACTATTTTCTTGCGGGCAGGAATATCGGCTGGTTTGCCATCGGCGCCTCCCTGTTCGTTTCCAATATCTCAACGGAACATTTCATCGGTCTGGCGGGCTCGGGAGCGGCCGTCGGGCTCGCACCGGGACACTATGAATGGCTGGCTTCCCTGATATTGCTTTTGCTCGGCTGGGTGTTCGTTCCGTTTTATCTGCGTTCCAATGTTTTCACCATGCCGGAGTTTTTAGAGCGGCGATTCAACCGCAGTTGCGCGACGTATCTCGCCAGTATCTCCATCATTGCGTACATTTTCACAAAAATTTCCGTGCATCTCTATGCGGGCGCGATTGTTTCCGAGAGTGTCTTGGGATGGAAGCCCCTGACCGCGGCGATCATTCTGGTCGTGGCTACGGGTGTGTATACGGTGGCTGGGGGGCTGGCTGCGGTCATTTATACGGACCTGGTGCAGACTCTCATCCTTCTCGCGGGCGCGATTGCTCTGACGATCATTGGCCTCGAAAGGGTCGGTGGATTTGCAGGGCTGCGCGCCGCGGTTCCGCCGGAGTACTTGCACATGATCAAGCCGGCAAGCGATCCGGATTTCCCCTGGACGGGTATTTTTTTTGGCGCGCCCATTCTGGGGATCTGGTATTGGTGCACGGACCAGGTGATAGTTCAGCGCGTTCTTTCCGCGAAGGACGAAGGGCACGCCAAGGCAGGCACGATTTTCGCCGGTTTCCTGAAGGTCCTGCCGGTCTTCCTGCTGGTTTTGCCGGGGCTGATCGCGTTCGCTCTTTTCCCGCAAATGTTTCCAGTAGTCAACGGCAAGGTTACCAACGGTGACACGGCATATCCCTTGATGATTGTTAATCTCTTGCCGACGGGGCTGGTGGGGTTAATGATTGCGGCGCTGCTGGCGGCGTTGATGGGAGCGATGAGCTCCGTGTTTAACTCGGCTTCGACGATGGTGACGCTGGATTTTTACAAGAAGCTGCAGCCGAATGCGAATGAAGCGCAGCTGGTGCTGTTTGGCCGGATCGCTACCGTCGCAATGGTTGTGCTGGGCTTGCTTTGGGTGCCATTTATCCACCTGATGAATGCGCAGCTCTGGATCTATCTGCAGAGCGTGCAGGCCTACATCAGCCCGCCGATCGCGGTTTGCTTCATTTTTGGGATTCTGTGGCCCCGTTTGAACGGGCAGGGAGCGATCAGTTCGCTTCTGGCAGGTTTTGTCATGGGTGCGACGCGTTTCATTTTTGAGGTGCTGGATAAGACGGGACATTATCAATCGGCCGCCGTGCGGTGGCTTGTGGACATCAATTTTTTGCATTACGCCATTGTCATGTTCGTTGTGTGCACGGCCATTCTGATCGGCGTGAGCTTGATGTACCCTGCACCTCCGCGAAAGAAACTTGCGGGCCTTACGTTTGCCACGGTGGACGATAAGCTGGAGACCATGGGCGTGGAAGCCCCTGAATTAGCCAGGGAAACTCCACGGGAACACGCTCTCAATCTGGTTTTTACGGCTTTGCTGCTGATCACCGTGATTGGATTGTGGATACATTTCCGGTGAGGGCCGCGCAATATGGGTGAAGACCTGCATCAGCCAACATTTTGGAGCCTGCGGGCAAACGTAACACGACAGGAAGCGAACCTCGTTTTTGGAGGTCACAATCCGGGCGCGATTTATTGGCGTGTCAGACGAGGGCCGCTTCGGAGGATGGCCTTGGCGTATGTGCCTTTCCGGCTGTACCGCGTGCACTATGAGGTTGCTAATGCTCGTCAGGAGCGGCTATTTGCGCTGGAGAGCGTGGAAGGGGCGCTCGATCTGCTCGAGTTTCCGGCCGCCCCGCGAGAGGACCAGTTGCTACCCGTGGCAACCCGCAATTGCCTCGCTCCCGGATTGGATGAAGATCGTGCCGAGTCTCTTATGCGAGAGAAAGTGCTGCGCATTATCTTCCAGAATGGATTTTTCCGCCTGCGAGAACCGAAGGTGCAGGTTGTGAGGGGGGCAAAAGAGTTCGGCATGCCGTACTGGCTTGGCTTTTATGGTGGCGACGGCAGCCTGTGCTTCCGCGTGCTGGATGCGGTGCGGCGGCGAATGGAAGGCGGAAAAGCGACCGCTCTGTTCGAGCGCTGGCTTGTAGCGTGAAACCGCTCCGGGAAAAACCTTGGCTCATTGCAGGGCAAAAATAGAAATGCTCTGCGCGGGCAGGTGCAGACGAAGTTGCTGGCCGTCCAGTTCTGCCTGGCCCTCACCGAAAAGCAAACTCACCCCCGCGGCACCTTGCGCGGAACTATCTTGCAGGGAAATCTTCAAGTCGCGAGCTGCGGCCCCGTTCTGAAAGGCCACAACGAGTTTTTCCTCATCGCTCTCTCGAAGGAAAACATAGGAAGAATCGTCGGAAGCAAGGTGCCAGAGCGCACCGCCGCGCAGCGCCGGATGCAGGCGGCGCAGATTGAGCAATGACTGCACATAGGCAAAGAGTTCCTGTTGTTCCCGAGTGCGGCCTTCCGGCGTGAAAGCAGTTTGCGCGTCGCCCGGCCATCCACCGGGAAAGTCGCGGCGGTTATCAGGGTCGTTGCCTCCGGGGAGGGCAATTTCATCGCCATAATAAATTTCGGGCACGCCGCGAAGAGTTAACGTCAATCCGAAGGCCGTCTTCAGTTTTGCAGCGGAAGAACCGGGCGCGCTCACGAACCGCGGCACATCATGATTAGCGAAAAAAGGGACCAAGTATTCAGGATGCGGGTACAGAGAATCCTGCCGGAGGATATTGGCGACGCGGCCCGAGGGAGCACCCTCTAGGAGAACATCCCGCATTGTAAAGTACATTGGAAAATCGAAGACCGTGGTGAGTCCCGTATCCAGGCCGTCCCAACCCTTGCGCCCACCAACGTAGAAAGAAGTAACCGTCGGATCGGGATGGAATACTTCACCGATAGTCGAAAGGCGCGGGTAGATGCGCCGCAAACCCTGATGCCATTCCGACCAGAACTTTCGGGAGACATAAGGAAACGTGTCAAGGCGATAGCCATCCAGGCCGGAGATTTCCGCCCACCAGATGCTGTTCTGCAACAGGTATTGCGCGACAACGGGATTCTCCGTATTCAAGTCGGGCAGACTCCCAAAAAACCAGCCTTCGGTCAGATTCTTTCGCATCTGCGGCGGGGTGTGCGGATCTTCGAGCGATTCGAATAAATCGTTGGCGCTCTGCTTCTTTCCCGGCTGGCCGTAAAAATCCGGCTTTAGCGGCGACGAGGAAGTCAGATGCTGCTTGACCGTCCCATGAAACCAGTCTGGCAGCGGCGGATCGCTCACCCAGGGATGCAGTGGCCCGACATGGTTGGGCACCGCGTCAAAGAATACTTTCAAGTGCAGTTTGTGCGCCTGTTGCACCAATTCCTGGTAATCCTGAAGCGAACCAAGATGCGGATCAACCGCATACAGATCGACAGCACCGTAGCCGTGGTAATCCGCGGCAGTTCCATTTTTCACGATAGGCGTCAGCCACAACGTGGTGACGCCAAGATCCTTCAGGTAAGGAAGGTGCTCGCGGACTCCCCGCAGATCGCCACCGTGGTAGGTCCGCGGCTTCGCGCGATCATGCGAGCCTGGAAATTCCGGCGGCTCATCATTGGTGGGATCCCCGTTGGCAAAACGGTCAGGCATGATGAGATAAAGCACGTCGTCCAGAGAGAGACCCTGATTCCGGCCGAGGATTGCTTTCCGCGCCGCGATGGGAAATTCGAAGGAGGTTTGCCCTCTGGGCGTGTTGATACGGCAAACCGCCGTGCCGGACTGTAACTCCGCGCCAAATTTCAACCAGATGAAGAGGTAGTCGCCGGCAGTGCCGGACTGAGTTCGGCTGACAATCACATCCTTCAAATTGCAGCCGACATACGCGGCTTCGAGATTCCTGCCGGAGAGTAAGAGCATCACTTCGGGTGCCAGCCCGATCCACCAATTCGGCGGGTCGACCTTGTTGACGATCGGAGCATGCGGGTTTTCGTGGTCTTGCGCGACGGAGAACAGACCGGTGCAGAGAAGAATTGCCAGGGCAAAGAGAATTCCTTGGAGAAGAATCGCGCCGGCGTTATGGCTCCGGCTAGAGGTTGTTGGCATAGGCATATTTCAGTGTGTTTTGCAGAAACAGATGTGCAAAACAGAAAGGCGAGTTTCTCATTTTACTCGCGAAAAATCAGCTCGCCGAATGTTTTCGGCACGTGGAAATTTGGCATAGGGGAGAAGGTCGGGCTCCATGCCGAGTAGAATCTCGGTTCTGCTGCGCCTTCAACGCGGTAGAAATTGACACGCCAACTGCTTCGCGGATCAAAGCCGGGAGTCAAACTCTTCATCGGAATCGCCAGGACCGCGGTCCAAGTCTTTTTCTCTTTATCCAGCACAACGCGCCGTTGCAGCCTGCTGTGCAACTCTTCTTTCTCGCCGTGAGAGATGTCCAGGTCAATCCAGAAACCATTCGGGGCCACTTCGAATTCCTTGTATTTCAGCGGATCGCTCGCATCGGGCTGGAGAAATGCCTCGGCGACATCCCGATTCCACAATTCATCGCACCAACCGTCGTTCCGCGCGCCAGAATAAATTGTGATCGTCCGATAGTTCGCCTGAAAACGTAGGTAAAGCATGTCCCGCGTCCACAGAATCTGGGCTTGGGTGGCTCGCTGGGGGTCGTGATTCTCGCCCTTCCAGTCGTGGTCAAAGCGGAGCGCCGGAGCCTTTTCCCAGGCTTTTAGCGCGGGGAATCCGGCTTCATCCGTTTTCTGCGTCAAGTGTGCGGCGTAAGCGGCATAGCTCACTGTGGGCCGGTCCTTTACTTCATAAATTTTAGCCGAGCTCGAAGTGTGTGCTCGCGCAAGAGGGTGGCAAGAGCAAAAAATAGACCCACCATTCGGTAGCTACCCCTTGGTCGTTCGCAATCACCGCCACCATCATAGCCAGCACGCTCAGAGTCTTCCAGTCCGCGCGGACCGGGCGAGCCGCAGAGCCACCTGGCTGCTGAGCCAGCAGACTTATTGCGCACCATGCGATGAAGCCGTCCCGCTGGGCGCAATGCCGCGTGCTAGCATCACAACTGGGGCAAGATCCAGGCCGACCTGGAAGGAGAAAGCCATCGTGGAACGCCGCAGCAATGTCGAAGTTCGGACGGACCCGAAACGCCGCAATCCAGAAGAATTTGAGCATGTGAAGCTGCGCCTGGAATCCGGGGTAGCGCACATGACGTTGAATCGTCCGGAACACAATCTATTGAATGCAAGTATGCTCCGGGAGATGGCGGACGGCATTTCCTTTATCGGAGAGCGCGAGGACATCAGGCTCATCGTGCTGGATTCCGCCTGCAAGGTATTTTGCGGGGGCATCGACGTCGGTGAATACACGTCGGAACGGGTTTTCCAGATGCTGGATGCGTTTCATTCCGTGTTTGCGGGCATCCTGGAGACGTCCAAGCCTGTACTCACCGTCATCAACGGGCCGGCGATTGGGGGCGGTGCGGAGCTGGCGGCCTTTGGAGACCTGGTAGTGGCAACGCCAAGGGCGCGATTTGCCCAGCCGGAAATCACACTCGGAGTTTTTCCGCCGCTTGCCTCTACCATTCTTCCGTTTCTCGTGGGTCCCAAGGTTGCTCTCGAACTCGTGCTCCTTGGCGAGCCCGTCACGGCGGAGCGCGCACTGGAATTGGGATTGATCAACCGCCTGGTTCCCGAAAACCAGCTGGAAGCCACCGTAAACGACCTGATTAGCCGCGTCACAGGCCATTCCGGGCCGGTTCTAACGATGGCCAAGCGCGCCATCCTTGGGGGCATGGGGTTATCGTTGCGGGACGGCTTGAAGCACTCCATGGACATTTTCCTGAATGAGTTGTATCGGCTGGAGGACTCCCAGGAAGGGCTGCGCGCACTAGTGGAAAAGCGCAAGCCACATTGGAAAAACCGCTGATTTCTTCGGAGGCGTATCCTGGCGGATTGATTGACACTCCCGGCGGCGGGCCTTAAACTGAATTTTCAATTTGCAGGTGTGGGAAGTGGGGAAGTGCCGTTAGAATCGGCCGCGGTCCCGCCACTGTGATCGGCAGAGATGCCGTCAGCCAGGCTACCCTCCCAAGCCGCAGTCGCTGCCCGTTCTTCGCGAGAGAGAACAGCGGCAAACGGACCCCGACTTCTCGTGGGGCCTTTTTTTTGATAGCTTGCAGGATTTTGTCAGGGGAGATTCGTGCCACGAATTGCTTCCATCTTGAAGGTGCCGGCGGTTGGCGTAGCTCTTGGCTTTGCATTTCTTTCGACCGCGCAATCGTCGGCTCAAGCTACAGCGCCCTCTGCCGCAACACAGCCCGCAACGCACGAAGTGGTGGATGAAATGGGCCGAAGCGTCCGCGTTCCGGTGTCCCCCTCGCGAGTCGTGTCGCTGGCACCGAGCTTGACGGAGACGGTCTACGCTCTTGGCCTGCAAGGGCATCTCGTGGGTGACACCGAGTATTGCGACTATCCTCCTGAAGCCCGGAAGAAGCCGAAGGTGGGCGGCGCAATCAATCCGAATCTTGAGGAAATCGTCGCGCTGCACCCCGACCTTGTTCTGGTCACCAAAAGTTTAAATCGCCTGGAGACGGTACGAGCACTGGACGTGCTCGGCATTCCGAGTTACGCGACGGACCCGCACACGGTTGAGGAAATTATCTCTTCCACGCAAAAGCTTGCCGATCTTCTTGGGGCCCCCGTAGCAGGAAAGACGCTTTCCGTCGAGCTTCAGAACCGGCTGGCTACGCTGGAGACCAGGCTCGCGGGGATTCCGCCGACGCGCGTTTTGTTCATCGTGTGGACGGAGCCGCTTATGTCGGTTGGTAAGGATACGTTTATCGCCGACGCATTGCGCAAGGCCGGCGCAGTTTCTATTGTGGATTCGACGCGCGATTGGCCGCAGATGAACCTCGAAGAAGTGGTGCGCCTCCAGCCTGACTGTCTTGTGTTTGCGTCTTCGCATTCTGAGGCCGCGGCGCGCGATTTTGCGGCGCTGGCAGACCGGCCGGGATGGCGCCTCCTGGAGGCGGTCCACAATCACCACTATGCGGTGATCAGCGATGCCGTGAATCGTCCCGCACCGCGCATCGTGTCCGCCATCGAGGAACTGGCGCATCAATTACACCCTGCCGTATTTCAAGAGACAGGCGCGCCCGGGAAAGATGCGTCACCGGTGCGCGAGCCCACCCTTCCGCCGGCCAAGCCCGCAGCCGCCTGGTTGCGAGCGCCCGCCAGCACGATGGCCACGGAGTTTTCATGCGCCCTCTGACGCTCACACGCTTGCTGCTTCGCTGCACCATGCTTCTGGGGGTACTGTTCGTTGTCGTGGTTATTGCGCTGAAGCTGGGCGCAGTGCAGGTTTCGCTGTACGGCCTCGGACGGGACCTGGTCCGCGTGCTCCTCGGGCACAGCAGCGGGATCTCGACGGATTATGGAATGATCGTGATGGATATCCGCTTGCCCCGTATCCTGCTCGGCATTGTTGTCGGAGCTTCGCTTTCCGTGGCGGGCGCCAGCTTTCAGGCGTTGTTGCGTAACCCGTTGGCGGATCCCTACGTTCTGGGCGTTTCGTCGGGAGCTGCGGTGGGCGCGATTCTCGCTCTCATCGCGGAAAATGATCTGGCGCTCTCTCCGGAAATGGCCGGCGTGATTACGCCGCTCGGAGCGTTCCTTGGCGCGGCCATCACCATTGCCGCGGTTTATTTATTGGGCCTCCGCGACGGGCAGATTGACAGCAGCACCCTGCTTCTTGGCGGCATCATCACCGCTTCTTTCCTTTCCGCAGTCATCATATTTCTGATGAGTACACTCGGAGGCAGCAACTTGCGGGGCACGGTTTTCTGGCTGATGGGTGATCTTTCAACACCGCAACCGAGAAGCCTGCTGTATTTGTTGTCTTTTGGATTCCTTGTGGCTGCCGGCGCGATCTATACCACCGCCGCCGACCTGAACTTACTGCTCGCGGGTGAAAAAGAAGCGATGCACCTGGGCGTGGACGTGCCGCGGGTTCGTATTGTCGTTTATCTGGCAGCTTCCATTCTCACGGGGTTGGCCGTATCCGTGAGCGGCACCATCGGTTATGTCGGGCTGCTGGTGCCCCACCTGATGCGGTTGATCTTCGGTTCCGACCATCGCATGTTATTGCCCGCATCCGCCATCGGGGGTGCGATCGTTCTGGTGATTGCGGACACGCTGGCGCGCACCGTGGCCGCCCCTTCCGATCTTTCTGTTGGTGCTGTCACAGCGCTTGTTGGTGCGCCGTTCTTTATCTATCTGCTGCGGAGAAGAAACGCATGAGCAGTCCTCATCGGACTCCGATGCCATCCGCGGAACAGCCGCGCACGAACTCGAATATCCGACTGAGCGTTGAACAGGTCAGTTACGCGTATACTCCCCACACTTCACAAGCCCCGCTTTTTACGCTGGAGGCATTGAGTTTTCAGGCCAAGCCTGGCGAAATCGTGGCTATCCTCGGTCCCAACGCCTGCGGCAAGTCCACATTGCTGAAGCTCATTTCAGGCGCGCTCGAGCCGCTTTCCGGCCGGATATTTCTCAATGGCTTCGTGACACACACTCTGCCGACCAAGACGCGCGCGCAGCGAATTGCTATGGTGCAGCAGGAAAGCGCGCTGCTGTTTCCCTCGCGCGCCTGGGAATTCGTGCTGCAGGGGCGTCACCCGTATGGTGGCGGAGTGCGCTTCGAGACGGAAGAGGACGTAACGATTGCGACCAACGCCCTCACCCAAGTGGGCGCCAATCATTTGAGCAATCGCTGGATGGACAAAATCTCCGGTGGCGAGAAGCAGCGCATTATTCTGGCACGCGCTCTCGCGCAGCAACCGCTGCTTTTGTTGCTGGACGAGCCGACGTTGCATCTCGATATAGGCGCGCAGGTGGACCTGCTGGATTCGCTGCGGCGTTTGGCGACGACGAATCGCTATACCGTTGTGGTCGTCACCCACGAGCTGAATCTTGCCGGTGAGTACGCCGATCAAGTGGTGCTACTGCAAAAAGGGAAATGTCTCCGCGTCGGGCCGCCGGCCAGCGTGTTTCAACGGGAATTGCTCGAGCAGGTTTTTCAAGCGCCACTCTCCGTGGAGATGACGTCTTCCGGGCGTCCACGCGTGACGCTTTTTTCGAATAAGTAGCTGTCTTTCTTGGCCACCTCAACACGGCTGCCTGGCGCGGCCATTTCTTGAATCCCACAGCGGGCGCTGCCCCTCGACAATAACCGCGGACTTCGTGCTCGGGAAGACGGTGAAATACCGTCGCCGCCGCGCGACTGTAAGGCGGGTAGTTCGTTCGTTTGCCACTGCGGCCCGTGGGCTGCGGGAAGGTTGCGAGCCATCGGAGCAGCGCTCGACTTGCTCCGGGAAACCGCCAAGCCAGGAGACCGGCGAAGTCTGCAGCCCGTGCGAATTTTTTGCACTGGCCAACCTTCACACTCCCGCGCGTGAGGGAGCGGAGGAACCATGAAAAACTCAATTCTCGCCTGGCTGTTTGCAGCTTTCTTTTTCTTTGTTTGTGCAGTTCGAACGTTTCCGCAGTCCCAATCAACGGATGCACATTTGAGCGGTACCCTTAGCGATCCATCAGGCGCTGGTGTTGGGGGTGTGCGTGTTACGGCACAGCTTGCGGACACACCCGATGCACCGGTCTGGTCCGCCACATCAACTACCGAGGGCTTGTACAAATTATCTCTCCCTCCCGGGCGCTACCGCGTTACGTTCGTGCGCGATTCCTTTGTCGCGCGGGAAGCGGTCGTGGTTCTCGCTGACGGGGAGATTCGCAGACTCAATTTCCGCATGGAGCTTGCCCCGCTCTCAGCGAGCGTTCTGGTCACGGGACAGGCGGAGCCGATCAACGAGGAGCAATCTCCCGCACCGAGTTCGATTATGACAGGCCAGGAAATCAGCCAGCGGCAAGTCATCACTCTGCCCAATCTCATCGGTACGCAGCCAGGAATTGCCGTAGCACAGACTGGGCCGATTGGCGGGCTGACAACGGTTTTTCTGGATGGCGGCAATTCGAATTACACCAAGGTTTTTATCGATGGCACGCCGGCGAACGAGCCGGGCGGAGATTTTAACTACGTCAATCTGGCGTTGGACAATGTGGACAAGGTGGAAATCGTTCACGGGGCGGAAAGCACGCTGTATGGTTCAGACGCCATGTCCGGCGTCATTCAGCTTTTTTCGCATCGCGGATCCACGCGGATCCCCTCCTTGCAACTTTTCGGCGAAGGAGGAGACCTGTCTTCAGGCCGTGGCGGCGGTCAGATCAGCGGATTGCTCGGGCACTTTGATTATTCAGGTGCCGGCTCTTATACGCAGACGGCCGGCCAGGGCGAGAACGACTCGTTCATCAACCGCACCTTTGCCGGAAATCTCGGGTACAGCTTTACCGACACGAATCAGGTTCGCCTCACGGTGCGAAGCAACTCCAGTTGGTCGGGCGTTCCGGGTCCGACGCTCGTACAGCCGCCGAATCTCGGGCAAAACGACGCTCTCCAGAGTTTGACCGCGAATTTGTCCTGGACCTTTAACACCGGTATCCGATGGCAGCACCATCTTGCTGGCCTCGAAACCCGTACGGTGGATGCGAACGAGATCCCTTCGTTTCAACCCACGCCCTTCCTTTACCAATTTAACAGTGCCGGGTTCAACGAGCAGTCCACCTACTCGTTTAATAAAGGGCTTCTTGCTTTGGGCTACCAGTATGTGGTGGAGAACGGCTTTCCGAGCGGGAGCACGGGTGGGGTGCACGCCCGGAGGAATAATCAAGCGGGCTTCCTGGACGGGCGATGGTTTCCAATGTCCCGCATCACAGTGACGGCCGGTTTCCGCGTTGAATCGAACACTTCGTTTGGCATTCGCATGGTGCCTCGGGCGGGCATCGCCGTGGCCGTTCGTTATGGCAAGGGATTTTGGGGCGACACGCGCGTTCGCTTCGCGTACGGCGAAGGGATCAAGGAACCCGGCCTGGAGCAGTCTTTCGGAAATGACCCCTGCTTTCGCTCGAATCCCAACCTGAAGCCCGAACAGAGCCAGACGATCAACACAACCCTGGATCAGTATCTTGCCTCCGATCGTTTGCGCGTCTCGCTGACCTTCTTTGCCAATCGCTACCAGGACATCATCAGTTACGCACCGGACCCTGGGAATAACCCGAATTTCTGCGGTACGTTCTTTAACACCGACCTGGCCAGGGCTCGCGGCCTGAACTTGTCCTCGGAGCTTCGCCTGCGCAAGTGGCTCTCGATTGACGGCTACTACACGCATGATTCCACGCGCGTCTTGCAAACTGATAATCCGCCGTCCGATCCGGATTACACACCGGGGCAACGCCTCCTTCGGCGTCCCGTCAATTCCGGGTCCATCATTCTGAACGTCTTGTACGCCAAGGTGAACTGGAACTTGATTGGGTATTTCAGCGGCGTGCAGACCGATCTGAGTCCTGCGACTTTCGCGCCCGCCACGAATCCAGGCTATGCGCGGTTTGACATGGCTGTCAGCTACAACGTGACCAACAGTTTTGCGTTCACCGCCCGCGTGATCAACTTGTTCAACAAACAGTATCAAACGGCTTTAGGCTATCCGGCGCTGGGCCAGACCTACTATTTTGGCGGGCGCTACATTTTTTCCGGCCGCAACTAGAGTTTATGTTTGCAAATGTAGGGACGCGGCGGTTTCGTGCCCCTACCTGATCGGTCGGCTACGCCCCGGCTCTGCTATACTTTTTGCTCTAGTATGACGAAATTCGTCACAGAGACTTCCATGTCGCCGGAACTCCTCGCGAAGTATGAGGTGGTGATCGGTTTGGAAGTTCATGCGCAACTGCTCACCGAGACGAAAATTTTCTGCAGTTGCTCGACACGCTTCGGCGATGAGCCTAATTCCAACGTGTGCCCCGTGTGCCTGGGGCTTCCCGGCACCTTGCCGGTCCTGAACAAGCGCGCCGTGGAAGTGGGCATGCGCGCTGCGCTCGCTCTGAACTGCACGGTGCACGAGCACTCTCGCTTCGCACGCAAGAACTACTTTTATCCCGACCTGCCCAAGGGCTACCAGATTTCACAGTACGAACTGCCGCTGGCCACCGGTGGCTGGATCGAAATTGAGCACAACGGCCAGACCAAACGCATCGGCATCACCCGCCTGCATCTGGAAGAAGACGCGGGAAAGAGCCTGCACGACGGCTTTCCGCAGTCCGCGGAAAAAACTTATGTGGATTTCAACCGCTGCGGCACACCGCTAAGCGAAATTGTTTCCGAGCCGGACATGCGCTCACCCGATGAGGCCTACGCCTATCTCACGACGCTTCGCCAGATCCTTCTGTACACGGGCGTGAGCGATTGCAACATGGAGGAAGGCTCGCTGCGTTGCGATGCCAACATCAGCGTGCGCTCGCGCGGGGCGAAAGAATTCGGCACCAAGGTGGAAGTCAAGAACCTGAATTCCTTCCGTTATCTGGCCAAGGCGCTGGAATTCGAGATCGAGCGCCACATCGGCATTCTCGAATCCGGCGGACAGATTTCCCAGGAAACGCGCTTGTGGAATCAGGCCGCGGGCCGCACCGATTCTATGCGCTCGAAGGAAAAGGCGCACGACTACCGGTATTTTCCGGAACCGGATCTGCTCCCCGTGCACGTCAGCGCGGCCTGGCGAGAGGAAGTTCGCCGCTCGCTCCCGGAACTTCCTGCGGCGAAACGGGATCGGTTCGTCAGTTCTTTCGGAATCACCGCGTACGATGCCGAAGTTTTGACGGACACGCAGGCGCTCGCCAACTATTTCGAGTCCACGGTCAAAGCGGGGGCGCCAGGCAAAGCCGCCGCAAACTGGATGCAGACGGAATTGCTGCGCCGCTTGCATGATTCCGGCAAGGAGATAACCGGGAGCCCCGTGGCGCCTGCCGCGCTGGCCGAACTTGTCTCGCTGGTCGAGTCTGGGAAAATTACCGCCGCGATTGGCAAGAAAGTATTTGCCACCATGTTTGAATCCCCGCGCTCCGCCGCCGAGATCGTCGCCGCGGAAGGGCTTGGCGCCCAGGTCAGCGAAGCAGCCATCGAACAGGCCGCGCGCGCGATCTTTGAAAAGAATCCCGAAAATGTCGCCAAGTTCAAGTCCGGCAACGAAGGCGTGTTCAAGTTTTTCGTCGGCCAGGTGATGCGGGCCACCAAGGGTCAGGCAAATCCGCAATCTGTGAATGACATCGTTCGCAGGCTACTTTCTTGATTCGAGGACCGTCATGCTCAAGATCGGCGACAAAGCCCCGGAATTCACCCTCAAGTCTGACGAAGGCAAGGATGTGTCCCTTCCCGATTTTTCCGGGAAGCGCGTCTTGCTCTTTTTTTTTCCGAAAGCAAATACTTCGGGTTGAGCAATCGAGGCGTCCGAGTTTCGTGACGCAAAAGCAAGATTCGACAGGCTGGGTGTGGCCATCCTGGGAATGAGCGCTGATTCCGTGAAGGCACAATCGCTTTTCCGAGAAAAGCGGAAGCTGAACTTTCCGTTGCTGAGCGACCCGGACCACAAGACGCTCGAAGCCTTCGGCGCATGGCAGAAAAAGCAGTTCATGGGGCGCTCTTTTATGGGCATCGTGCGCAGTACCGTCGTCATCGGGAAAACTGGCAAGATCGAAAAAGTGTGGGGCAAAGTGCATGCCAAGGGCCACGCCGCGGAAGTACTCGAAGCACTCGCCGCGGCCTCTCGCCAGGCATAGAATCGCAGCCGTTGCATTCTGGGCGGTTCTTTGGATCATCGAATCGTGGCGTTTAATGAGGGAAGATTCCGTCTCATAAGAGCTTTGACGAGCGAAATAGGTTCAGAGAATTATCAGAAGTAGCAGACAAATTCGTCAGGATTCGCGCCTGCGGGCTCGATGAGCAAGTTGTCAATCAGCCGCGTCTTGCCTATGAAGACAGCCAGAACCACGTAACAGCGACGATTCACGCGCAGCAGAGTTTCAAAAGTGTCCGCACTCACGATTTCGGCGTAGTCCACTCGCGCGCGCGGCTCGGATTCCAATACCTGGCGCATCGCCCGCTGCAATTCCAGTGTGTCTCGAACGCCCGCCGACACTTCACACTCCGCGGCTTTCAGCGCGCGATGCAGCACTGTTGCAGCTTTGCGCTCCTCAACGCTCAAATAGCCATTCCGTGAACTGAGCGCGAGACCATCCACCTCACGCACAATGGGGCAGACCACAATCTCCGTGTCCAGGTTCAAATCCCGCGCCAGCTGTTGAATGATGCGCACCTGCTGCGCATCCTTGCGTCCAAAATAGGCAAAGTGCGGCTGCACGATTTCCAGCAGCTTTAAAACTACCGTGGCCACTCCCTCGAAATGCCCCGGGCGCGACTTTCCTTCCAAGCGCTCACTCAGCCCTTTCACGTGCACGTAGGTCGAAAAGCCCGGAGGGTAAATCTCCGCTGCGTCCGGCAGAAACAATGCATCCGTTTTCGCTGCCGACAGTTTCTCCGTGTCGGCCTCCAGCGGCCGCGGGTACTTGGAGAGATCTTCGTTGGGTCCAAATTGTTTTGGATTCAGGAAGATCGACACGTAGACGGGCGCGCATTGCTTCCTCGCCCTTTCAATCAATTCCAAGTGGCCGGCGTGGAGCGCGCCCATTGTGGGCACGAAACCGATCAAGCGCTGCTCGAGCCGCGCTTCCCGGGCCTTCTCCTTCATCCAGGTGGCCGTTCGAATTGTCTCCATTCCGCGCTCAAGCCCCCGCTGCTGTGGCCTGCTCGCGGTAGAAGTGCATCAAGTCCGTGAGAATGGGTTGCGCGCCGAGTTGCCGCAGCATCGTGGTAACCTGCCCGCGGTGATACGTTCCGTGATTCACGAGGTGTTGCATCGATTGCCACAGGGGATTGCGATAGACGCCGAACTTCATGGTCTTGTATTCCATCACGCGGTCCAGGTCCTCTTGTTGCAAGCCGCGCACGAAGTTTAAAAGCGTCGGTTCGAACGCCGCCCAGCTCGCTTTGAGTTTGGCAATGTCCGCAAAGGCCGCATCATCCGGAATGGCCGTGGGTGTGCGACCCTGGAATCGCTCGAGCCACAACCACTCCACGCCGTAGATGTGCGACAGGGTGTCGCGTACCGAGGAAAAACTGGATCCCAGCTGTTTAGTGAATTGCTCCCTGGTAAGCGCGCCTGCCGCTTCCAGCACGCGGCGGTCCGCCCAGGCGTTGTATTCGTACAAGGCCAGCATCTCGGCAGGTTTCATCGTATTCACCTCGCCCCACAAAATTGCAAGGGCGCCCCGGTCTGCTCAAGGCGCCCCTGTTCCTCATCACTCGTGATTTCACTCAACGCGCAATTGGAATGGATTTGCGCCCCTTCACACTCGCCGGCGTATGATACGACTCCGCGTCGGAAGGGAAGCTCCCGCTCTGCACATCGGCGCAGTATTCCTTGACGGCCTTGGAAATCGTTTCGCCCAGGTTGGCATATTGGCGGGCAAATTTCGGCGGCTGGTGGAATGTCAAGCCCAGCAGGTCGTGCAGCACCAGGATTTGTCCATCGCAGTCCGGCCCGGCGCCGATACCGATAGTCGGGATCTGCACAGCCGCTGTGATCTCTGCCGCCAATTCCCGCGGCATCGCTTCGAGCACGATGGCAAACGCTCCCGCTGCCTCGACCGCCCGCGCGTCACGCAGCACCTGTTCTGCTGTGGCGGCCGTCTTTCCTTGAACGCGGTAGCCGCCCAGCGCATTCACGGATTGCGGCGTCAATCCCACATGGCCCATTACCGGGATTTCAGCCTCGGTCAATCGCGAGATCAGTTCCAGGCGCCGTTCGCCGCCTTCGATCTTTACGGCTTCCGCGCCGGCTTCCTTTACAAAGCGCATGGCGTTGCGCAACGAGTCGCTGATTTCGCCGTGGAACGAGCCGTAGGGCATGTCCGCGACGACCAGCGCGCGCTGCACGCCGCGCCGCACCGCCTTCGTATGATGCAGCGATTCTTCGAGCGTGAGCGGCAGCGTGCTGTCATAGCCAAGCACCACCATGCCCAACGAGTCGCCCACCAGCACAACGTCCACGCCAGCCTCGTCCACAAGACGCGCGGTCGGATAGTCGTAAGCTGTCAAGCAAGTGATTTTGTTGTTTTGGGATCCTGCTGCCTGGGTTTTGCGCTGCAGCAGGCCGGGCACGGTGATCTTCCTGTCACGCAGGACGAACTCGTTGCCCCCATTCGGGATAACGCTCATGTTGGCCTCCGGTGCCGTTCCCTGACTGGGGGATACAGCCCTCATCCAAACTCAACTACTATAGCAAAATGTGATGCAGGCGACCACTAATTCTGATACTTGGCGGAGCCGGCCCAGGCTGATCGTTTACCTGCAATATGCCTCAGTCAGTCCTCACCATCTTTCCAGCATCAGGGTCGTCCTCTAACGGAGAGAAGACATAAACTCCTTCGTGGCGGCCCACCAGCCGGACTTGTCGTTCCAGGGGAAGTGACTGGGGCCCCACAAGACGATGCCGTTGGCATAGTGCCGGGCCGTCTCGAGTTGAAATTTCCAATAATCGCCGTTCAAGTAGCGCAACGCCATCGCCGTCCCTTCGTGATATTGCGGCCAGAGAAAGAAATAAACCGGCTTCTTGGCGTCGAGTGCACGCGCTTCCGCTTGGGCGGTTTGCGCGCGCTTCTCCCAGTTCACGCGGTTATCATTAAACGAATAGAGCGAAGGGAAAAACGCGTCCACGTGAGTCGCGAGTTCCTTTGCGAGAGCTTGATACGGCGGCAGCACGTCGGAAAGTGTATTTGTGCCGTAATAACCGATGACCTTGCCTGGAGCAGCTTTATGAGCCCAATCGGCCAAGGTCGCCAGGATTTCCATATTGTGGCGCGCCATCCCGGGGGAGCCCCGGAGAGCGAGCGATTCGATGTCAAGGATCAACGGACCGGGATTGGCGATCTCCGCACGGACCAGAACCGCAAATTCTTCTTGAGTCGGCAACACGCCAACGTTCTGCCGGTTGGGCCAGATCTTGTTTTCGTAGAGAATGTTCGAGGCAATCAGTCCGACTGTCGCGGTGTCCGGCTTTCCGTTGTAATACATGTTGTCATAGACGGGGAATGTTTTCGCATCGTTCTGCGGATAGGGGAAAACGAGCCTGCCCGTGGAAACAGCCAAAACCACCAGCAGAAAAACTGCGCAAATTCTTTTCATCCAAATCTCCCATGTCACCATCGCGTCGGCATCACCGTCCAACCTGCATTGAAAGGACCGCCTGATTCTACTGCGCGACGCCTACGTTGACCACTTTCTCCGCTACATTCCATCCGCGCAGGCCCAATACAAGTGCGCCTTTTATTGCCCATTGGGGGGCGGCAATCTCGATTTCTTTGCTCTCCCCCGGCAATAAGGAGACGTAGTTGTCGGTGTAATACGCCGGCAGCACGCGCGTAACGCGATCGCTGTCAAGCAGCGTCAGCTTGGTCACGATCGCGGCGGTGGTTCCAATGTTTTCGAGGCGGACGCGCACCATGACCTCGTCTTTTTGCTTGCCCGGGCCGGTCGTCACCGCCAGTTGTGCGAGAGGAAGGCGATTCAATTTGCGATAATCCGTAGTCGTACCACCGAGCCAGTAGAAATTGTCGGAGACCAATTTTCCGGATGCGTCGCGCAGCTCCAGCTTCACGAGCGCGACAGTGTCCTTGAGGTGGGGCGCCAAGTCGAGCGTAAACGCTTCGGTCACACCCGTTGGCGCATCTTTCTTCTCTTCGTGCTCGGCTAAAACCGTATTGTCGAGGGCGTAGGCCTTGGCACGCACCGTGAGCCCGGCCGTCGTCGCCGGCAGCGAGTTTGCAACCTCGACCATGTAGCTCGTCGGATCCATCTGGACGTGCAGAGTTTCACTCGATTTTTTCACCGCGTAGTAAGAAGCCTGCGTATCGTAATCTGCGCTGAAAATCTGCCACGTCGTACTGGGCCAGGCCGGCTGCGTCATCCAGAGCATTCGCCCGGTATTGGGCGCCCAGAGATGTGCGTTCATTCCTTCGAAAATGGCGCGATGCTGCACGTAGTTGAGCATTTGCGCTTTGCGTTCAAAATCTTCCAGGCTGCTGGGCGCCCCAAACTCCTTTTCCATTTCCGCCATGAACGGCACCATGTCGCCGTTCCCGCTCTGATGCCAGTCGTGATACGCCCAGTCATCGCTGATCGGCCAGCGGTCCGCCTCCGGGATCCAGGCGCGCCACATTTCAAGAGTCGGAAAGGAAGGCGTGCCGGTCTCGACGGAAAAGCCGTGGTTCAGCATGGTGAAATAAAGTTTTGGGTCGACATATTTGTACGGCCCGCTATTCTGCAGATTCACCTGGTTGGACGTCGGGGTGTAGTAACGTGTGCCGTCCAGCTCGCGGGTCAGTTCGTCCAGGCCTTCATTCAGCGTGGGCTGCGGCACGCCTTCATTGCGTCCGCACCACACGGCGATGGACGGATGATTGCGGAAACGCGAAATGGTGTCTCGCGCATTTTCCAGAAACAGGGCGGGATCTTCCGGCTCGACGTTGTAGTTCTGGGTGGAAGCCCAGAAATCGTTCCAGACCAACAGGCCGTATTCATCGGCAAGATCGTAAAAAACTTCTTCCGTGCTCTGCCCGACCCAGTTGCGAATGATGTTGACGTTAGCGTTCTGATGCAGCCGGAAATAAGGCTCGAGCTTTTCGCGCGAAACGCGCTTGCGGGAATCGTCCATTCCCCAACTTCCGCCGCGCGCGGCAATGCGCACGCCGTTCACCTTGATGGTCAGGTACGGCGTTGCCCGTGTGTCTTCCACATTTTTGATCGCGGATGATTTCTCCGCCCCCGGCCGCAACGATGCCACCCAAGCCTTCCAGCCCTCTTTCCATTCTTGCGGGAAAATGGCTGGAAATGGATCCGGCGACGGCACATTGCGAATCCCTTCGTGGGTGATGTCCACGACCTGTTCATTTTTCTCGCGCGCCGCTGTCGGGGAATACTCGACACGGCGTAAGTGCCCCCCACGGTCCAGCAGGCTCAGTTCGTAGGTGATCTCGCGGATACCAAAGCGCACTTCTTTGGTGTCCGATTCTTTCCCGCCCTCGGCAAAGGAAAGCTTCAGCGTATAAAGATCAGGCTTCCCGTAGCCGTTGGGCCACCACAAGCGCGGCTGCTTCACGACGAGCTGCGAGAATTCCGCTGGCGTCAATTTCACTTCGTTCTTCCCCGGTGTCAGTGAAGCGCTTTTCGTCAGCGTTGTCCCTTCAAACGAAGCGGTGAGTGCTCCGCTTACGGGGCCGTTCGTGCCGTTCTCAAGAGGCACAGTGATTTCCACATCGGCCTTGCTGGTGTCGGGCAAAGGGAGCTTGGTCACAATTTGCGCATCGCCGATACGCACGCCTCCCGTCGCTCGCAGAATCACCGGTTGCCAGATGCCCGTGTCGCGATCGCGAATCGCGGGAATCCAGTCCCAACCCTCGGTGGCCACAAATGTGGGACCGTCCAGGCACATGATGCCGCCATTTTCGCCGGGGCCTGCTTTGATCGATTGTTCGTGGGGAATGCCCGGATGCGGTGGCGGCGAAATGCGCACGGCGAGAACATTGGGCTCGCCTGATTTGATTGCAGTTGTCACGTCAAATTCACCGCGGATGAACGCTCCTTTGATCGTGCCGAGCTGTTTGCCGTTCAACCAGACGCTCGCTGAATAGTTGATGCCGTTAAACGTAAGTGTCAGCCGGCGGCCTTGCCACGCGTTCGCAACACGGAACTCGGTGCGATACCAGTAATCCTGCTTGTTCAAGCTTTCGGGAATCACCAGATTGTTGAGGCCGTAGTCGGGGTCGCGGTACACCCCCTGGTCCACCATGGTCGTGAGCACGGTTCCCGGCACCGTCGCTGTCCACCACCCCTTGGGAAGAAACGCCGCGTTCGCGATGGCTTCGCCGGACTCGGCTACTTCGGGAGCAGGCCGCAATTTCCATTCACCGGCAATCGTCCATTCATTTTTTCCGTTCGGCACCAGGCCGGCGGATACTGGAGCGGATTTTATCGCGCTCGGTTGCGAATACGGCGCCAAGGATCGTGGCATCGACGCGGGATCTTGAGGCGCGCGGTAGCCCGCCTGGCTGTGCGTCTGCACCGGCCACGGCTTCGAACCCTCCTCATAGAGAATCGCCGCAAAAGATTCGGGCTTTTGCGAGGCTGCCCGCACTTCCTCCGTGGTCAAGGCATGGCGCAACAAGGTGAGTGAGGCAATTTTCCCGCCGAAGTGTTTTCCCTCCGGCCAGGGCAGTTCAGAAGGCGCCATTTCCAGAACGCCGCCCACACTTCCAAAGTCCAGCTTGCCGCTCGCCGCGAGCGCTCCGCCGTTGTATAGATGGAATTCTTTTCCGTCAAACGTGACCGCGAGAAAATACCATTTCTCGGGCACGAGAGAGGCCGGGGCGAACAGAGAATTGTCTTTGCCCATCCAAAGGATAAGTTTGTCGCCGCCCAGCCCAAGAAAGCGTGGATATTCGTCGTCCGTTTTGCCCAAACCCGCGATGAGGCTTGGGCCTTTCAATGGCTCGCTCAGCCACACCCAGCAGTACAGACTCCAGGGCGAATCCGCCCGCAGCACGGTGTCGTCCTTCGCCAGTTTCTTCGTGAGCCCATCGCCGTCGGCCAGAAAAATCCCGTGGAAGGGGCCGTAGTAGGGCGGATCATTCGTCGGCACGAAATTTTGCGCCATCGCAGCGCGCGAAAAAAACAATAGGCCGAACAAGATGGCCAGCATCCTGCGATTCCATGTCGCTCCGAATGTCATGTCTGGTTCTCCCCGCTTCGCTAGAATCCTCATGCAATATCGTTATTCTCGCAAGGCATTTCGCGAGATATGCCTAATTCTTTGGGGCCTGCGAGCGCCCTTTCCACTGGCCGCCTTTGCCGAACCGGTAGCGAACGGCGGAAAGGCATGTCGCGTAGGAATAGAATGCCGCTGCCACCGGCAAGGCCGGCGCCCACAGCGGCGAAAGGCCGTAGAAACGCACGGTGGGCAAGTAGGTGAAAGCCATCAGCGCCCAAGCGGCCAGACTCAAATGCCACACCACGGGTTGCGCGCTGAAAGCGAGAATCACGGGTGCGAAGTAAGTGAGGAACATGCCCAGAAGCGTTGCGAGCAGCGCCAACCATGAGTAATGCAGTTGTGTGAATGCCGTTCGAGCGATCAAATCGCGGATTTCGCTGAAGGTTTGATAAGCGCGCAAGCTGAGGCTTTTACGAGTCAGCCCCATCCAGATGTTCCCGCCAGAGCGCTTCACGGCGCGCGCCAGGGCGCAATCGTCGATCACCTCGCTGCGTATCACCGCAAAGCCGCCACTACGTTCGAGCGCCGTTCGCCGTAACAAAACGCAGCCGCCGGCGGCACCGGCCGTACGCGCTTTTGCATTCGCAATCCATTTCGGCGGATAGAGTTTCAAGAAGAAATAGAGAAATGCCGGAATGAGCAATTTTTCTGCGAACGAGTTCGCCTGCAGCAGCACCATCAATGAGACCAGATCAAGTTTCTGCCGTTCCGCGCGCGACACCAGGCGCACCAGTGTATCCGGAGCGTGCACGATGTCCGCGTCCGTAAACCAGAGGAACTCCGGCGTTAATTCTGTAGCTTTGGTGACACCTTGATGCATGGCCCAGATTTTGCCCGTCCAGCCATCCGGCAAAGCAGCGGCGGAGAGAATGGTCACACGATCGGCAGCGCCAGAATTTGCTGCCGCCGTTTCTGCGAGGAGGGCGGTTGGGTCTTCGCTGTGATCATCGACAACAATGACACGAAATTCGCCATCGTAGACCTGCCGCACCAGCGATTCAACCGTGCGGGCAATGGTTTCCGCCTCGTTACGCGCGGGCACGATGGCCACGACGCGCGGCCCGGCCGGCAACGCCTCGTGCTGGCTGAGATCGTTATCGAACTGTGGGAGCTGCCAGAAGGAGCCGCGAAAAAAAGTGAGAATGACCCAAATCAAGAGAGTAAGAAGCGCCACAGCGAACAGAATCGAGGGGGGAATCAACATCATCGATTGCCAAAATGAATCTGTGTCACAGCATAAAGGTTCTCTTGCACGCACACAAATTCACTTGCATCGAGCGCTCTCCAGCTGCGCCTTAGAGAATGCCGAAAGTCTGTGACTGGAGAACTAGCCAAGGTCCTCGGGGCGAATTGGAAGCCGCCGCACAGGCTTGCCTGTCGCGGCAAAGATCGCATTGCAGACCGCGGGGGCGATCGGGGGCGTGCCCGGTTCACCGATTCCGCCGGGACCATCGTTACTCTGCACGATATGCACTTCGGTTACGGGCGTTTCATTGATGCGCACCATGTCGTAATCGTTGAAATTGCCCTGCTCCACGCGGCCGTTCGCGATGGTGATCTCCCCCTTCAACGCGGCCGTCAAGCCGTAGATCATCGCTCCTTCCATCTGTGCGCGAATCGTTTCCGGATTCACCTGGCGGCCGCAATCGACGGCCACGACTACGCGATGCACCTCGAGCGAACGGGCCTTGCGGTCGATGCTGATTTCCGCCACTTGGGCCACGTGGCTGCCGAACGACTCGACCACCGCAATCCCGCGATAGTGGCCTGAGGGCAGCGGCTTGCGCCAGCCGGCCTTCTCCGCAGCGAGCTCCACAACACCGCGCTGCCGCGCGTCATTCGCCAATAACGCGCGACGGAATTCCACGGGATCCTTGCCTGCGGCCTTGGCCATCTCGTCCACAAAGCACTCGGCGATGTACCCGTTGTGCGAGCAGCCAACGGAACGCCAGAAGCCTACAGGCACCCCCGGGTCCGTCAGAAGGTATTCGACGAGGAAATTCGGCACCGAATACTTCAGAGTGGCGATTCCTTCTGTCGCCGTGTCGTCGATCCCATTCTTCACCGAGCCGGGAAAAAAACGCGACATGATGGACGGCGCCACGATGCGGCTCTTCCATGCCACGGGCGCCCCGGCAGCATCGAAACCCGCGGTCATTTTGACGAGAACGGCGGGGCGATAGAAATCGTGCTGCATGTCGTCTTCGCGCGTCCATGTCACTTGAACGGGCGCACTCATGGCTTTCGCCAACTCGACCGCTTCCGCGAGGAAGTCCTGCTCAGCACGCCGGCCAAACCCTCCGCCGAGATAAGTCGTGTGAATTCTGACTTGCTCCGGTTTCAGGCCGGTAATTTTCGAGCCGGTCATCTGCGCGAAGGTCTGGAACTGCGTAGGGGCGTAAATGTCGCACCCATCGGCGCGAACGTCGGCGGTGCAGTTCATGGGCTCCATTGTGGCGTGCGCGAGGAAGGGCACTTCGTAGACGGCTTCAATCTTCTTCGCGGCCGCAGCGAGAGTGGCGTCTGTGTCGCCATCCTTGCGCGCGATTGCGCCAGTCTGCTCGGCACGTTCGTGGTACAGCTTGTTAATGGCAACGCTGGAATTTTTGGCGTTCTCGCCTTCGTCCCAGGTAATGACCAGCGCGTTGCGCCCCTCGATTGCCGACCAGGTATTGTCGGCGACGACGGCGACGCCGGTCGAGACTTGCACGACTTGTTTCACTCCGGGCACCGCTTTTGCCTTATTTGCATCGAAGCTCTTCACCTTGCCGCCAAAGATCGGACAGCGCGCCACCACCGCATGCAGCATGTTCGGCCGGCGCACATCAATCCCGAATTGCGCTTTGCCATCTACCTTCTCCAGCGAATCGATACGCTTCGTGGGTTTCCCGATGAATTTGTAGTCTTTGGGATCTTTGCGCTTCGGAGTGGCAGGCACGGGCAGTTGCGCGGCCTCGTCCACAAGCTCGCCATACCCGAGGCGCTTGCCCGTGGCGCTGTTGACCACCGCGCTATTTTCTGTGTGACACGCGCTCGGCTCCACATTCCAGCGTTTTGCGGCCGTGGCAATCAACATTTCACGAGCTGCTGCGCCTGCTTTAGCCAGAGGCTCCCATGAGCCGCGCACGCTACAACTGCCGCCCGTTCCCTGCAATCCAAAAATGGGGTTGAAATAGACGGGCGCCGCGGGAGCAAACTGCGTGGTGATCTTTTTCCAGTCGAGATCGAGTTCGTCCGCCAGAATCATCGCCAACGCCGTGGTAATGCCCTGCCCCATCTCCGACTTGTCAATCAACAGCGTAACGGAACTGTCTGGAGCGATCTGCACCCAGGCATTGATGGACGTGGGATCCTTCGGGGGAACACCGGCGAGGGCTTCGTATTTGCCGGGCAAGTAGAAGCCGATAACCAGCACGGCGCTCGTCGAGGCGCTCTTTTTCAAAAATTCCCGGCGAGTAAGCTGTTCTGCAGTTGGCATGGCACGCTCCTGTCAGGCTAAATCCTCCGCGCGAATCGGCAAACGCCGCAGGCGCTTTCCGGTCGCGGCAAAAATCGCATTGCAAAGGGCCGGTGCGATCACCGGAACCGTGGGCTCCCCGATCCCCGTGGGCTTTTCGTCGCTGAGCACAAGGTGGACTTCGACCGGCGGAGCCTCATTCATGCGAATCATGTCGTAGTCATTGAAATTTGTTTGCACGACTTGCCCGTGCTCCACGGTGATTGCATCCTTGACCGTGGCGGTCAACGCGTAGATGGCGGCGCTCTCGACTTGTGCTCGTACGCCATTCGGATTTACCGGGCGGCCGCAGTCGACAGCGCAGACAAAGCGCTTCACTTTGATTTCCTTCGAACTTGCGGCTACCTCGGCAACGGCCGCGACATACGAATCAAAAGAAAAGAATCCCGCGATCCCGCGTCCCTCACCCTTTGGGAGCGGCTTGCCCCAAGCGGATTTCTCCGCCGCAAGCTGCAGAACGCCCTTGAGACGAGCGGTATCGAGCGGCGGTGCATTCGGCCCCCCGTCGAACTGCGGAATTTTCCGCGCGTCACCGATGAGTTGTAAGCGAAAGGCCAGGGGATCCTTACCGGCAGCGTGCGCCAGTTCGTCGATCAAGCTTTCCATCACAAACCCGCTGCTCGAATGCTCGACAGAACGCCACCACGCGCGCGGCGCACTCGATTGCGCCAGAGTGTACTCGAAGCGAACATTCGATGTGGCATACGGAACCGTCAAACCGGTGCCGAACTCTCCCTGTTCGGGCTTCTCGGCGCCGTTCGGGCGCCACATTGCCGCGATCGACGTAGAAGTCTGGAAATGTTTCCAGGCAGCGAGCTTTCCGTCGCTATCCAGCGCGCCTTGCAGTTTGTGATATGAGGCCGGGCGGTAGAAATCGTGTTGCATGTCGTCTTCGCGCGTCCAGAGCACCATGACCGGTTTGCCCGTGGCCTTTGCCACTTGCGCCGCTTCCATCACGAAATCCGCCTGGTAGCGCCGGCCAAAGCCACCGCCGAGCATGGTGGTGCGCACGGTAACTTTTTCTGGCGGAAGTTTGGCGATCTCGGCGATTACGCTTTGCGCCCATTGCGGACCCTGCGTGGGCACCCAGGCTTCCACACGATCGTCCTGGATGTGCACGGTGCAATTCATGGGTTCCATGCAAACGTGTGCGGCGAATGGAAGCTCGTAAGCGGCCTCTACCTTTTTGGAAGCCGCGGCCAGCGCGGCATCGGCATCACCTTCGTTACGCACAACCTTTCCCGGTTTCGAGGCGTTCTCGATGAACTGCTTGCGCAATCTCTCCGTGGACTCGCTGGCTGCGGCGCCGTCATCCCACTTCACTTGCAGGGCGCGTCGTCCCTCCATGGCCGCCCAGGAATTTTCGGCAACCACAGCAACGCCTCCTGTGGTAGAAGCGCCGCGGCCACTGGTTTCAATTTGCACGACATTGCGCACGCCGGGCACGGCCTTCGCTTTTGTCGCGTCAAACGAAGCTACCTTTCCATTGAACACGGGACAACGCGCAACCACGGCATAAAGCATGCCAGGGACGCGGGCGTCGATACCGAATTTGGCCGTGCCATCGGACTTTGCAGCGGCGTCAACTCGATGAACATCATGGCCGACGAGCGTGAACTCGCTGGCGTTCTTCAACGGCACTTCCTTGAAATTGGGAATGGGAAGCTGCGAGGCATCGCCGACTAGTTCACCATAACGGAAGGAGCGCTCGGGATGGCCGTGCAGCACGTAGCCGTTTTGCGCCTTGCAAGTGTCCGCTGTGACTTCCCACTTTTTCGCCGCCGCCGCAATCAGCATTTCGCGCGCGGCCGCCCCGGCTTGCCGCAAAGGAAGCCACGAACCGGCCACGCTGCCGCTCCCACCCGTCCCGAGATCGTAGATTTTGGGATCCGTTGGAGCCTGTTCGATTTTCACCTGCTTCCAATCCACGCAGAGTTCTTCCGCGAGAATCATGGGAAGCGAAGTCATCACGCTCTGGCCCATCTCGGATTTGCCGAGGATCAGCGTGACGTGATTATCCGGCGTAACGCGCACCCAGGCGTTGAAAGGATTGACGGGCGGCTTCTCCTGGGCTTGCGCGGGGTCGGAACCGGCGCGCGCGGGGAGATGAAATCCGATGAGCAGAGCAGCCGCACCAGCCGAGGACGTTTTCAGGAATGCGCGACGATCGAGGAGCGAAATCGGTTCCATAGCGATCCTCACAATAAAACACACGGCGGGGTGAGAGCGCCGCGAAGCGGAATTACTTGGCTGCTGGTTGAGAGGCGGCGCGGTGAATGGCCTTGCGTATGCGCTGGTAGGTGCCGCAGCGGCAAATATTGCCGCTCATGGCGTCATCGATGTCGGCGTCGGTGGGATTCGGCTTCTTCGCCAGCAAAGCCACGGCAGACATGATCTGCCCCGACTGGCAATAGCCGCATTGCGGAACATCTTCCTCGATCCAGGCTTTCTGCACGGGATGCGAGCCGTTCGCGGAAAGACCCTCGATGGTCATGATTTTCTTGCCGGCAACGCTGGAGATGGGCGTGATGCACGAACGCGACGCTTCGCCGTTGATGTGCACGGTACAAGCGCCACACAAGGCCATACCGCAGCCAAACTTCGTGCCGGTCATGTTCAGCGTGTCGCGGAGCACCCACAGGAGAGGCATCTGAGGATCAACTTCGACGGTCTTGGATTGTCCATTCAGGATAAAAGTGATGGCCATGGTTACCTCCCTCACGAAAGAAAATATGGTACACCAATTTGGGGAAAGGAAGAAATTCTGCGGAGAAGCGGTAGTGGATCAGTTTCTGCCAAATGCGCATACGTCCAGTGGCTCCGGAAAAAGTGAATGGAGCGCGTCGCCACGGGCGCCCTGAGAAAATTCAGCGGACGCGGCCATGAGTGGGCTATAACAGGGCTGTCAAGGAGTAGCCCGCTACACGACGGAATCATGTTCATTGCACACTTCGCGGCAGACCGGCGCCGGGAATTACGCCCGGAGATTTTGCAAGATCGTTCACGAAAGACCAACGAATGAGTGCCGAGACGATCCGAAACCAGATTTTGGCCTTGTTCCCGGCGGGGCAGCGCGGGAACATGTCGCTGCTGGCGCTGGCGAGCCGTGCCCAGGCATTCTCGGACGCGCAAACATTGCAAGCGCGCGTGGACGCGTTTGTCGCATTGCTTTCCTGGCTGCGCGTACGCGATGAGCGCATTCCGGAATTTCCGGGGCCGGTAGAACCTGGAACCGATAGGGAGAAAAGGCTGTGGAAGCGCGAGCGGGTTTGGATTGCGATCCTGGAGAATTCCAATGAGATACGCGAGGAGAATCAAGCCGCCGTGGCCGCGATCCTGGAAGCGACGGATGGTGTTTCCTTGTTTGCGCAGTCTGGATTGCCCAGTGACCGTGGCTTGATCCCCGAAACAATGGATCGTTTATCACGAATCATCCTTCCGGCCCCGAGGGAGGAGACGGACCTGGCGCGAATTTTTCTGCGGCTGTTTCCCACTCGACGGGAAGTGGACCGCTTCTTCAGCTCGCCGCCGGATTTGATCGAGCGCCTCGTCCGTGTGAACGCTCCACCCGAGGGTTCTTCTGCCTGGCAAAAGCCGGTGGAATCGCTGCTTGATGCCATTTGCCTCCTGGCCGCGAGAATCCAGGGGCTGGGCTTGTCGGAAAAGCTTCGTGTACGAAGCCAACCGGGGCGCGTGCAGGATTCTCCTTTTTACCGGTTGTCGCTCGACAGCGACATGCTCGTCGATGCGGTGCAGAGCAACCAGGGTGTTGCCGCGGCGGCGCAGAGTTGGAAGGCCACCGTCGGGGAATGCCGCGCGGAATTGGGCACAATTGTGAGCCATCTGGATGCTCGCGGTGTCAACCTGGACATCGTCTATGCGCTGGACGTCATTGAGAAAAGTTTGCTGCGCATGGAAATTATCGCCGGAGTTCTCGTGGCGCAACCCGGCCCGCCGAAGGTGGTGACGGCGCAGCGTTTGATGCGCGAAGTCATTCGCGGTCGCGTTAGGGATGGCAGCCTGTGGCAGCTGGGGCATGATAGTTTCCACTTGCTGGCGCGAAAAATTGTGGAATGGGCCGGGAAGACCGGCGAACACTACATTACGAGCAATCGCGGAGAGTATGCCAGCATGTGGAAAGCGGCGTTGGGTGGCGGACTGCTTACGGTGGGAACCGCCGCGATCAAGATGGAAGTGACTTTCGCGGGATTCCCGCCGTTTCTCGAGGGAGTCCTTGCCGGGCTAAATTACGCCGTCAGCTTTGTGCTCATGCAGAGCTGGCACCTGGCGCTGGCCACCAAGCAGCCTTCCATGACTGGCGCGGCCCTCGCGCAAATCATCCATAAATGCCGCGATGAATCCACGAGCGAAGAATTGGTGCAGTATGTGGCGCGGATCGTGCGTTCACAATTGGCCGCGGCGCTCGGAAATATTGTCGCGGTCAGCGCGGGTGCGCTTGTTTTCAGCTTGCTCTGGCTGGGCCTGTCCGGTCACCCCTTTCTTTCAGAAGAGACCGCACTGTACGCGGTGAATTCGCTGAACCCGCTGCGGAGTGGAACCGTGTTCTACGCCATGCTGACGGGAGTGATCTTGTGGCTCTCGAGTCTGGCGGGAGGCTGGGTTGAGAACTGGTCCGTGTATCACCAACTGCCGAAGGCCATTGCGGAGCACCGCCTGGGCACGGCCCTGAATCCGGATACGCTGGCGCGCATCTCGAATTCATTTTCGAAAAACGTTGCCGGCTGGGGTGGCTCAATCGTACTGGGATTCATGCTGGGCATGACACCGGTGTTCGGGCACTTCTTCGGACTGCCACTCGACGTGCGGCATGTGACGCTGTCCATGGGCACGCTGGCGCTCGGAATTGGTTCACTTCCGTACGCGAGCTGGGGGCGAGGCAAGCTCTTGATGGCGTTTCTGGGCGTTGCGATGACCTTCGTAATGAATCTCGGTGTGAGTTTCTACCTGGCATTGCGGCTGGCTTTGCGGGCCCAGGATGTTTCCCGCAGCGATCATCTGGAAATTCTGCGAACTCTTTGGCGGCGCTTCCGCGCTTCTCCACGAGAATTTTTCTTTCCTCCAGCGGAAAAAGCACAGGTTGCACAGACTGACCAATGAAACAATACCGAAAAAGGGCTGGACGCATGAAGCGCGTTCATTTATAGGAATCGGCACGTGTCTGAACTGGCGATTCATCGTCAAGGGGGACACCATGCAGGGAACGCTGAAATTGATGACGGTAGAATGCTCTATCGGAAAATCAAGGTGACAAACAAGGCCTGAAAACCTGCGAGAAAGGTGTTCGTCCGAGGGACCTTGCGATTCGCAGCTACGTGGCCACGGGCGCCGGTGTCTGTCGCGGTGGTTCGGTCTCGACGCCTTTCCACCCCACGGGCCGTCCGCTCACGGCTTCTTTCACCGAGCGGAAGAGGACGATGTACATCAATTGGCGGTAGTAAAAACGCTGGAGAAGAACGGGAATCAGCAAGGTCCAGTCTTCGTGCCGTTCGAGCGCGAACGCAATGACACAAGTAAAAATGTCAATGATCAGGAAACCGAGGAAGAAAACGACCGAGCGCATCAGATCGTCGGAATCGTAATTCACCTGAGGAAGCCAGGAGAGGTGCAGCCGCATCAGTCCCCAAATCACCACCGAGCCAAAAAACATGAGGTCGATGAGCGGCGAAATCAGAGGCAACACGAGCTGAAAGACAAAGATGTTGGGAAGCGCGACCCAGCCGAGTGTGCCAAACTTTCTCCGAAAGAGCGTGTCGCTGTGTTTCCAGAAGGACTGCAGCGTGCCGAAGGTCCAGCGAAAGCGCTGGCGGACGAGAACACCGGGAGTTTCGGGAGCCTCGGTCCAGGCGAGCGCGTTTTCGTCATAAGTAACCCGCCAGCCGAGCCGGCGAATCGCAATTGTGAGGTCGGCATCTTCCGCTACTGTATCCGCGGTGATGCCGCCCCCGGCTTCGATGGCCTGCCGCCGCCAGGCACCCAGCGCGCCCGGCACCACGGTGATGCAATTTAGAAGGTCGAAAGCGCGTTTTTCCATGTTCTGGCTGGTGATGTATTCCAGGGCTTGCCAGCGCGTAAGCCAGCGAGAGCGATTGCCAACCTTAACGTTTCCGGCCACGGCGCCGACGGTGGGATCGGAGAAATGGCGAAGAAGATGGCGGATGGCATCGGGCTCGATTTCCGTGTCGGCATCAATGGTCACGACGATTTCCGTCCTGGCGTGGGAAAGCGCGTTGTTGAGCGCAGCAGCCTTGCCGCGATTGACCTGGTGAAGAATCTGGACCGCCTTATTGCCGCCAAAATTGGATTGCAGAAGCTCCAACGTCCGATCCGACGAGCCGTCATCCACGACGATGACGTGAATGTCCAACAGATCGGAGAGGAGCACGGAAGCCACCGTCTGCGCAATGACGGATTCCTCGTTGTGTGCGGGGATGAGCACAGTCACACCGGGAATCAGGTCGGGCAGTTTGGCGTGATCGGGGCGGAGTTTTTCGATGATGGCCAGGATGCCGATGACAAGCGCGCGTCCACTCACGAGAATAATGCCAAGGACAAAAATGGTCGCCATACCAAAGCGCAACCATTGATAGAGGGAAAAAATAAAGCCATCGGCGTGGGCCGCGAGCCGCTCACGAACCGACAGCGGCACCATGACGTCCGCACGCGTCTTCCCGATCAGGTCGGAGACAGAAACAAACTCATAGCCCTTCGCGCGGAGCTGGTCGATCATCAGCGGCAAAGCCGCAACTGTCTGGGCACGATCGCCGCCGCCATCGTGCAGCAGGACGATGTTGCCGTTGTTTGCTTGGTGGAGAACATCACTCACGATTTCTTCAGGGGGGCGCTGGTGTTTCTCTTCATTCATGCGCCAGTCGTCGGGATCAATGCGTTGCCCGACGATGAGGTATCCCAATTCCTGAGGATAAGGAAGCTGCGCCACTTCCTCGGCGTACTCCGGCTGGTGGTCAATCCCATAAGGAGGGCGGAACAGAATGGATTTCACGCCGAGAGTGCTTTCGATCAACCGCTGCGTGAGATTCAGTTCCCATTTGATCTGCGTGTGAGAAATTTCGTCAAACTTGGGATGTGTAAACGTGTGATTGCCGATTTCGTGCCCTTCCTCATACTCGCGCTTGAGAATCTGCGGGTACTTGTTGGCCTGTTCGCCGATGATAAAAAACACCGCGGGAACCTGCTTTTCCTTCAGGATGTCCAGAATTTTCGAGGTCCACTTGGAATCGGGCCCGTCGTCGAAGGAAAGCACGAGTTTATTCTTGGCGCCACCGATTTGATCGATGTCGTACGACAGCGGAAACGCTTCATACTTTTCCATCGTGATCAGGTCAGTCTTGGGGTCGTAGGTCATCGCGCGGCGGCCTTGCTTGGGTGTGTCCACAATCCGCCAGATGTCGCCATCGCCCTCGAGGATCAGGTCCGGTCCGGGAGGCAAATCTTCCAGTTTGTTGCGCTGCGCTTCATCGGAATGGGCCGTATCCCAAATCGGCCAGAGTGATGTGTCTGAAGAACCCAGACGCCACAGGGCGGTGCCTTGAACACCCAAGCGTTCGCTGGCACGGAGCTGGTTGTACGCCGTGACCGCATCCAACATCCACACCTGGTGCGGATGCTCGTTCTCGTCATCGTACGAATAGTGGGGATTCAGCGAAACCGGATCGTATTCCACCTGGGATTCGGACTCGTAGGCGTGCAGCAGAGCCTCTTGGATACTGAAATCCTTTGCTGTCGGATGAGATTTCTTGTCTGGCTCCGGCCAATCGTAAGCGTAGTTGGCAATACCCACGACGATTTTTTGCGCCGGCACGACTTGCAGAAGCTGGCGGAGATTCTCCACAAACCAGTCTTGCGCCGCAATAGGGCCGGGAGCGGAAGTCGGCCAATGCTGGTCGTAATTCATGATGATGACGGCGTCGCAGCGCTTGCCGAAATAGTCGTAATCGTAAGCATCATCCCGCGCGGGCAATGCAATCATGATTTTCAAGCCGACGGCATGCATGGAGGGAGCCAGTTCTCCAATAAATTCCTTAAATTGAGATTGACTCTTCAGAGGCACGCCTTCGAAATCCACCACGATACCGGCCTGGTGCGCTTCCGCGGCGTATTGCGCCACATCCTTGACAAGACGCGAGCGCGCCGCGGGATTGGCCAGCATCTGCGCCATCTCTTCTGTGCGCCACTCTTTCCCGTCATAGTTATTCAACAAGCCCATGATCGGCAGTTCGATCGGCGGGGTGAGGGAATGCATCCACTGGTGGAGTTTGTCCTGCTTCAGGCGCGCGATGGCTTCCGCTGGAGAAGCTTTGACCGTCTGGTAGCGCTCGTAATCCACAACCGTGATAGCGCCGTCAGCAGAAACGGAGTGAAGCTGTTCGGGAATCAGCAGGTCAATATCTTTGTAATGTTTTTTGAGCGAAGCGAGGCTGTTGGGGTCCCAGCTGACAAAGAAAGCGGCGCGCAGGGGATCGTACGTCGAAGGCACCTGGCCGATGTTGGCCACGCGGGCGTGCCGCCCCTGGCGCAAAACCACCGGTTTGAGTTGTTTTTTCTTGACGGCGTGGTACGCGGGGCGCGTGTCCGGCAGCAGCGACGAGGGGAGTTCCACGCTCCCGGCGATGGTCACAAAAAAATAGATGAGAAGCCCGGTCAGCAGCACGCCGCTGATTTCCAGCACGCGGCGGGTGCGCCGCCAGCGTACCTTTTCGGAATCGTAAAAAATTGGCTTGCGTTCTTTCATTCCCGATAGTGGCCGCGGGGCGCGATCACGAGAGCACCGCTAACACCAGCTTCTCCGTCAGGTAGAAGTGGACCTCTCTATTGTAAGATGCGAAGCAAGGATGAAGCGAATTTTATCAAACCCAATTTTCGCGCTCGTAGCCGGGGCGTGCCTGCGCTTGCTGTTTGTTCTCAGGTTTGCGGCAGGCTCCGGAGACACGGTGATTTACGAGCAACTGGCCACCAACTGGCTGAAATACGGCAAGTACGCCATGGACATTGGCGGCCAGCCCGTGCCCGTGGACCTGCGTATGCCCGGCTATCCAGCGTTTCTGGCGATGATTTATGCGCTGACTGGCCGGACAGGTGAGAACGCGCGAGCATTCGTGATGGCCGCGCAAGTCCTGGTGGACCTGACGACTTGCGTGGTGATCGCAGCTCTGGCGGCGGTGCTTGCCCTGCTCATGAGTGAACGAGCGAATCCAAAGCGCGCGTTCACGGTTGGATTGTGGCTGGCCGCGCTGTGTCCGTTCCCGGCGAATTATGTGGCGGTACCGTTGACGGAAGTTTGGGCCACGTTTTTCACGGCCTTGGCCCTGATTCCGCTGGTGCTGGTCGCGTCCATCGCCGAAGGAGAGCATTTTCCGTCGTTTGGAGGGAAGGGCGAGAAGGGGTATTGGGCGCTGGTGGCTCTGAGTGGCTTCGTTGTTGGCGTGGGTACATTGTTTCGGCCGGAGTCGCCGTTATTACTGGTGACGACGCTTGCGCTCCTGGCCTATGGGCTGTTGCGACGGGGCGAAACGAAACGCTTCGTCCTGACTGTGGGGTTGCTGGCGTGCACCTGCGCTTTGCCGCTCCTGCCGTGGGCGATACGGAATGACGAGACGCTCCACGAATTTCAACCGCTGGTTCCAAGAAATACGATGCTGCCCGGAGAAGTGGATCCAATGGGATTCATGGCCTGGGAGCGCACCTGGCTATATCGAGTGCGAGATTGCTACCTGGTACCGTGGAAGCTGAATGAAGAGGCCATCAACGTAAAGGACATCCCACCTTGGGCATTCGACACCCCAGAAGAGCGGGAGCGCGTGGCCGCGGTGTTGGAACAATACAACGACGAATTGACCTGGACGGCGGAAGAGGATGCCGCCTTTGCGCAATTGGCGAGAGAAAGGACGAAGCGGCATCCGCTGCGTACCTATTTGTGGATTCCGCTGCGGCGGGCTGTGCGCGTCTGGTTCACGCCACGGATTGAGCTGGTGCCGGTCTCAGGTAACGTGTTTCCGCTGGCGTACATGCGGGAAGAGGATCCGATTGATCAGCGCGTGACGATCCTGTTTTTCCTGGGGAACGTGCTGTACGTAGGGCTTGGGTTGTTGGGTGGCTGGAAATTGTGGAACTACCATGGCACGCGTGCGGCCGTGGCCGTCATCGCGTTGTACATCGTGGTGCGCACGATGTTTCTGACGACTCTCGAGACCCCCGAGCCTCGATATGTGTTGGTATGTTTTCCGGCACTGATCGCCCTGGGCGCGCAAGTGTTTGCGGGAAAGAAATCCGAAAAGCGAAATTCGAAAAGCGAAAATGTTCCGTCACACGCGGAATAGCAACAACTGCGAAGGGGGCGATGAATCGTGCTCCAACCGGAAAAACCATCATAGCTTTGGACTGAAATTACGAGGCCTCAGGGGGCTCGGGGTGAATCGTGACGCGGGCGATCTGCGGGAAGCGCTCTTTGACGCGATCTTCTAGAGCCGCGGTGACGTCGTGGATGCGGGTGATGGGCAGATCGCTCTTCATGACACAGTGACAAGAGACGAGGGTGTGGTGCTCGACCTGCCTCACGCGGACTTCGTGGCAATTGATGAGCTCGTCGTACTCGGCCGGCAAACCGTTCAGGAAGGCTTCGACGGCGATTTCAAGCTGACGCATTTCACCGGCGCGTGTGTCGGGCGTAGCAATATGGCGGCCCAGGGGCTCAATGTGGATATTGACGTCGGCATTGCCGTCGCGCAGCAAGCGGATGCCTTCCTCGAGCTCGGTGGCGCGGCGATGGGCTTCGCGCAGGCTGAGGTTTTCATCCACTTCGAGGTGCAACTCGACAAAAATCTTTCCGTCCTGCTGGAAAGCGGCAAGGTCATGAATGGCCAGGCCCATACGCTGCGCTACGGCGCGAATGGATTCGAATAAGTGTTCGTCGTGGGGGGCGCGCGGTTCGGCGTGGACGATGACGTCCGCGGGAACGATTTCGCTGACGCGCCTTTCGATGGCATCCGCGAGCAGATCAACTTGTGCGAGGCTCGTGGTGCGCGGGACGGAAACCCGGGCATCGACGAAATGGCGATTGCCGGCACGGCGCACACGCACACGCTCGACGTCGAGTACGCCCTCCATCTGTTCGATTGCATTCACGATCTGTCCTTGCAGGCCAGCGGGAGCCGCATCCAGCAAGGCATCGAGAGTGCGCCGCCCCAATTGCGAACTGACCCACAAAATGACTCCGGCAACCGCCAGCCCGGCCAGCGCGTCGGCGTAGTTCAGCCAGGGAAGATCCCAGGCCTCGCCGGCCCAGACGAGTGCGATGCCGAATATGACCACGATCGTGCTCCACACATCGGTGGAGAAATGCAGGGCGTCGGCCTCGATGGCTTCGCTTTCGTGCTTTCTGGCAACTTTATTAAGGGCTCGGGCGCGTGTCAGATCGATTCCCAGCGCCACAAATAGAATAAGTATGGCCGTCAGGCTGGGCTGGATGTGCACGGAATGAAAAAACAGCCGGGAGAAGGCTTCAAAAATAATGTAGCAAGCGGTGAGAACGAGCAGCCCGGTTTCGACGAAAGCGGAAAAATTCTCGAATTTGCCGTGACCGTAAGGATGCTTCTCATCGGCGGGCCGGTCCGAAACGCGCACGGAAAGAAACGTGATGACGGCGGCGACCAGGTCCAGGCCGGAATGCAAGGCCTCGGAAAGGACGCCGAGGCTGCCAGTGCGGACCACAAGGAAAGTTTTCAGGCATACCAGCAAGGTAGCCGAGCCGATGCTGAGCAGGGCTGCGCTCTTCTTTTCCTGTATGGCCGTGCGGAGCCGGCGGGAAATGACCATGCCCTAGACTACCTCAACTAGACGGTCCGGCAGTTATTGGGCGGCCTTTGGGGACATGGGCGGTTCGGGGAGGAGCGGCAGGCGCTTGGGCTCGCCACGGGCGCCGCGGACTTCCACCTCTTCAAAAAACAATGAGGGCGCCACAACCGCCGCGGGCAAGCCGCTTTGCGCGGTACCGAACGCGCCCAAGGCCGTGCCGGAAATTCCCGCGACCTGGCTCTGCATATAGTTATAGACGAAGGGATCGTTGCCGATTCCGGCAATATTGCGCAGGCTGCGCGGGCTGAAGCCGGTAATGCGCGCGCCGCGGACTAGCTCCTCGCGGCCATCTTGCGGATAAATCTTGTAGACGACAAGCGGCAATCGGTCGGTGGAGGCATTCCCACCGAAGCTGGCGAGCAGGTCCGTAAAGTCTTCCTGGTGCAGCATGCTCAAGGATGGGTTGTCCATCTGGCGCACGACAATGCAATAGTTCAGCTTTTCGGAGCGGCAGGCTTCCAGGAATTTCTTTTTCAGTTCGTCGGGCGAAGCGGATTCCGAAGAGGAAAAAAACAGGTTGCTCATAATGGGCTTGACATCGCTCAAAAACGCGGCGCGGCCGTGGCCGTTCGACTTGTCAAAATCCGGGCCGGGGCGCCGGGACATCAAAAGATCCTTGAGCTTGCCTTCCTCGACGATGTCCACCTTTTGGCCGGGCACGCCCTCTTCGTCAATGGCGTAACCGCCGATCAGGGGTGTGCCCTTGAAATCTTTCGCCGACGGGTCATCCACCAGAGAGACAGTGGTAGGCAACACCCGCGCGCCGACTTTGCCTGACCAATCGCTGCGCGCACCAAGGCTACTCATCAATTGATCCACCACCGGCTGAAATGCCAGGGGAGGACGGGCTCCATTCAGCGAAGGGCCAAGCACCGCCGCAAGGAGTTGAGCCGCCGCTCGCGACTCAAAGAAAACCGGGCCGGTGTAATCCGGGGCTGGGGAAGAGGCGCGCATGCCCATCAGTTCGGTCGCGGCCACATTGAGACCCTTGCGCACCGCATCGACGTTGGGTAGATCCCCAGGCCGCGGCACGTAGGCGGCGTAGTAGTTGTTCAGTTGCATGCCGTCGCCGGCGAGCGTGTCCATGCCCGCTTCGATGGCCGCGAAAGAATGATTGGCGCGGACTTCGGTGCCTTCGCTGGTAAGCAGGTACTCGGTCACATAGACAAGGTAGTAGGTCACGCGCGATTCATAAATGTCCGGGAAGACGCGAAGAGCCCCGGAAGTGTCTCGCGCTTCCTGCTCCCAATTGCGATTGGACCAATCGGAAGGGGCGAGCGGCTCAATGTGTTGCACGGGTTCCACGCGCGAGAAGTCGTCAATGTCGGATTGGCGCGCGAGGCTGCTGAGATAGGCCTGCTTGCGGGAATAAGCCTCCACCGCTTCCTTAAAAGCCTGATCTGTGGCAATCCAGAGATCCTGGCGCAACGAATCATAATCGCGATCGATACCAACCGTGCCTGTGGGGCCAATGAAGCCGCGGAATCCCTCATCGCTGATGAAGTTGGAGCTATCGAGCTTGTAATCGCCAACGCGCGCGGAAACATTCATGACGCGATTGCGATTGTGGTTGGAGCTGATCAGCGTGCCGTATTCCGCGACGATTTCGCGAATGTCCATGTCCAGCAGGCGGTATTCGACGTAATACGGCCGGACCGGCTTATTCGATGGCGGAATCTGGATTTCCAGGCGAGTCTTGGCGCGCGCCATTTCATCACGCATGGCGCGCATGGTCTGGTCGTTATCGGAGGGACCCTGGGCAGACGCGGCCGAAACCGCACCGAGAGCAAAAAGAAAGGCTGCGAACCGGAGCATGCGCATTACTGGAGGCCCCCGGTTTTTACCACGTCATGGGCGGGCGGCGGCAGAATGGGCGGCCGGTCTGTCGAAGATTGCTTTTTCTGAACTTCCAGTTCGGAAATGAGAATCTCGGGAGAAGCCGCGGAAACCGGAACGGAACCAGATTCCGCGCCGCAATAGCCGTTGAATACTTCGGTTACGTCGCCTGTCGCGACAATTTTAGTGAGCGCCGTAAGCGGTGTGCCGACGATGTCCACGCCGCGCACCAGCTCATCGGGGCGTCCATCGGCGAATACTTTATAAACGACGAGCGGCTGCACCTGGAAGGCTTGCGGCTGGCCGCGGCCCGTGAAGGTGAACCCTCCGGCAATGTCATCGATGAACAGGCCGTAGGGCTTGTCCTGCTGCTTGATGAGCGCGATGAACTTTGCGCGCAACTGCGCGTTCGTGAGCGTTTTGCTGCTCTCCACGATCAGGTTGCCCTGCCGCGAAACAGGCGTCGCGCCCAACTGGCGCCGGCCGTGTCCGTTCGATTCTGGAAAGCCCACCAGTGGCGAGCGTGACATTTCGAAATTCTTCAAGACTCCATGATCGACCAGCACCACACGCTGCGCCGGGACACCTTCATCATCGAACTGGTAGTAACCCAGCAAATCCTCGTTGCCCAGCTTTTTCATGGTGGTGTCGTCAACAATGGTGATGAATTCCGGGAAGATCTGCTCGCCAACCTTCTTGGCGAAGGTCTGCCCTTCATTCACATCCTTTTGCCGATGGCCTTCGGCGCGGTGGCCGAACACCTCGTGGAAAAATACCGCGGCGGCGCGGCCCGTGAGCAGTGCCGGACCGACGATGGGATCGTTCAGGGGCGAAGCGACGAGACCTTCCATCTCCTTGCGCAGCTCGGCGGCGGAGGCAAAGACGGTCTTATCATCCGGCGCGTCGGCAGGATTTACCCAGTCGAAATTGGAATAGCGATCGATATCCATGCCGTCGCCAGCCTTGCCCTGGATAAATAATTCCAGCCGATAGCGCACCTGGCCGAACTGCAACTGCGTGCCCTCGGTGTTTAATTGAATCGTGTTTTGGGCTTGCGCCGTGAAGGTGACGATCGAATTGATCACCGCCGGGGACTGGCGGAAATAGGAGGTGTAATCGCGGACTTTCTGCTCCCAGGGCTTGCGATCGATTGTATAAGAAACCCACGGGCCGATCGATGTATGCGGCTTTTCGTGAGAGAAGTCCGGCGAGCTGCCTTCTTCGGTCTGCACTTTCACTTCCTTGCCTGTCTTGATCTTGATGAGGGCTTCGGCTGCAGCGCGGTACTGCTTGTCGGTTTCCAGCCAGATGGCACGGCGCAGGACATCTGGATCGTTATCGAGCGGGACGGTCGTGCCGGGACCGCCGCTTGGCGGCTGCCGGCCATCTACCTTGTGGGTATTGTCGAGGTTGTAGTTTCCCGTACGGACGCTGACTTCGAGCCAGCGGTTGTGGCCATCGTCGCTGTTGAGCAGTGCTCCGTTCGAGCCGGACACCGTGGCGCGCTGCGTATCCGTCAGGATGTATCCGATAAAGTAGGCCGAAGGATCCTGCTCGCTCAGTGTTTTCAGCGAGCGGTCGAGCTCGACCTTCATGGCGCCAAACAGCGGCAAGGGTTTTGCCGAGCTGTCAGGAGTCGCGGCGTACAAGCCGGGGAGCAGGGTCAGGCCCAGGCCCAGGGAAAGCGTAGCTGCAGAGATCAGGCGGGAACGACGCCTGCGAAACACGGAGGGGATTGGTTGATTCAAAGGGTGCCTCACTCAGAATTCGATGGAGATAGCAATTATCCAGTGTACGCCACCGGCGAGCGTCCTACAAAGCGCGGCTTGCGAGGGGGTGGCGGAGCGATACCGCAATCCTATTAGATGGGGGCGAAAGCAGCGGCGTTGTAACGGAAAGCCATTAGCAGGCTACTGTAACGGCTGTTGCGGGAGCCGAACTCGTCGTCGTTTCACACAGGAGCACTAACCGCATTGCGTGGGCGGACACTTGCTGACTGGCGTAGGCGTTACCGTGTGTGTTGTTCCTTGTGCGGCGACCCCGAAGGCCACAAAGCCCCCCACAATCCCCAAAATAATGCCAATGTTCAGAGCCGTACCACGGGTCGTGTGCTGAATATTTCCAACGACAGGGGGATCGGAAATGCTGGTGCTGTTAATGGCGTCGGTGGATGTGCTGGGCGGAGTGGCCGTGGGCACGATGGCGGCATTGGGTTCACCGTTACGCAGCGTGGTCATTTGCCCGGGATTTAATTCGACGCACACGCCTGCAAGATTGCAGACGCGCACGATCCCCTCAAACACAATTACGGTCATGAGGTTGTTTTCGTAGGACACGTAGAAATGGGTGCCGACGACACCGGCTACGCCCGCGGGCGTGTGGACTTCAAACTTGCCGTTGGGTTGTGAGATTTTCTGCGCCTGCGAGCGCATCTTGCCGAAGCCGACTTCCAGATCAGTCTGCTGGGCGGTGGAGTCGTGCTTGGCGACGCGGACCGAGGAATTCGACCCGACGTTCAATACCGACCCGTCATCCAGAGCGACGCGGGCGCGGGCGACCGCTTGCGTATTCACAGTGTCCTGCCAATCAACGACGGTTTTCGCTTCGGCCGCGAGAGATTGCGAACCGCGCGCAATATTGACCGCGGGAATCAATCGGGAAATTTCACCGGCACGCTGATCGGGCTGGGCCGGGGCGGCCAGGTTATCGGGAGGAAACGCAATCGCGCAGGAAAGCAGGCACGCGAGTGCCAGAACGGCCGGGGATTTCGTCTTCATCGGGGACTCCTAATCGAAGGAATGCTTATCTTTATGTAATTACTGGAGAAGGCAGAAAGGGTCAAATCAAATGCAGAAAGGTCGTGCCTATTCCTCAACCGCCCTTTTGGGCAGGCCGAGAGCAAATCAACGGGAGAATCACCGCTTCGCTTGCGGCAAAGTAGCAGAGCGCAGTCTGGATGGAACGGAATTCATCAGGTGTTGTTATCAAATGCACAGCGCCCGAGGAAACGCTTGTGGCAGCGGTTCGAACGGGGAAACAATGGGTTATGCGCGCCCTTGCCGCTTTACTCGTTTCCGCCGCTGTGCTCCTCGGCATTTATCAACTCTATCTGAAGCGCATGCCCTCTACCGACGCGGGTACGGCTCCGACGCAAGCCATCAGCTTGACCGGAGTGAGAAGCGACCTGTTACAGATCGCCCAGGTCGAGCGGGGCAATATCGCCATGAAAAGCCAGTGCGTCTCCCTGGACGAGCTAGTGTCCTCAGGGGCCCTGAACATGGTGCGGCGCGAGCGCGACGGCTATTCGTATGAAGTGGAATGCTCCGGCACGGATTTCCGCGTCACAGCGAGGCACTCCGCGGCGCCAGATGGGTCTCCGATCCGCTATCCTAACCTGGCCATCGACGCCAACATGCAGGTTGGCGAAATCCAGTAGGCCAGCCAATATCGACACTTCCCAATCACTTTGCGGGAACATTCCGCCTCCGCGCTGCGTTCCTTCTGGTAAGAGCGCCGCAAACGGCCAGAGGAAGGGGAAGCTCCGAAGGAGTGGATTATGGGCGACAATCTGATTGGACTGGTTGCAGTGGTTTTGACGTGTGGCATTCCCCTTGCCGCGATGTATACCTATTACCGGGTTCGCAAACTGCGCGCGGAAGAGAAAATAGCGGCCTTGGCCCGCGGCGCTGAGCTTCCGATCGAGCCGGAACTAACGCAATATGCCAGGTCTCGGCGCGCGGGGATTTTGCTGGTAAGCGCGGGGCTCGGATTTATGGTGATGTTCGGGGTTATTGCGAAAGTGGTGGAAGAGCCGCACACGCTGGTCGCGGCTGCCTTTGGAATCCTGCCGCTGGCCATCGGCTTGGGCTACTTTGTGGATGCGACGCTCATTCATAGAGATCTGAAAGCATCCTGAAGCTGTTCCCTCACGATCGGCCCTCAACTTGCCGGGCGCAGAATCACGGTGAACGCTTCTGGTCAACGACGAGAACGCCGGCTTCCGCATAATTCGTGGCGGGCACATCATGGAAAGCGACATGGATGTTCTCTCTCTTGGCTTTGCCGTCTTCGATCAATACCTGCGTGATGCGTTCAGTGATTTTTCGCTTTTGTTCTGGGGAGCGCCCTTCGACCCAGGTAATTTGTACGTGTGGCAAGAATGCCTCCTCTGGCGAGACCTGGAAACGGTCTCCCGCATTCTAGCCATCCCGATGGCCGAGGAAAAGCGCCGCGCGCGCGTGTGCTAGAATCGTGCGGCATGCATCCCGGCATTCCTCATCTTATGGATCTGCAGCGGCTCGACCAGATCATCGCTTCTCTTAGCGCTGACTTGGAAGGGCTTCCGAAACGCCTGCGCGAGGCCGACACGAAACTGAATGGAGCGAGGACCGTTGTTGCCTCGGCCAAAGAAGCGCAGACACAGGCTTTAACGCACCGGAAAAAACTGGAGTTGGACGTGGACCAGTGGAAAGAACGCGCCAAGAAATACCGGGCGCAGAGCAGTTCCGTCAAGACTAACGAAGCGTATAAAGCCTTGCTACACGAGATTGCCAACGCCGAAGCCGAAGCGTCGAAAGCCGAGGACTTGGTTCTTGACCAGATGATGGCCAGCGAAGAGGTCGAACGCAAGACCAGGCGCGCGGAGGCCGATCTCAAGGAATCGGAACAGGCGATTGCCGCGGAAAAAAAGCAGATGCAAATTCAGTACGGCGAAAAAACTAAGAAGTTGGAAGCGGTGAAGGCCGAGCGCGCCCAGTTTGCCGCGAAGGTGCCCGAGGAACTTCTCGAACTCTACGGGCGGGTGGCGAAAAAATATCCGGGTTCGGCGTTGGCGGAAGTCCGCGACGATCAATGCAAGGGTTGCGGAATGCGCGTGCTGCCGCACACGGTACAGGTTCTGCGCACGGAGATGAATGAAGAGGTGTTCCGCTGCGAAATGTGTGGGCGAATTCTCTACACCTTGGAGCCCATTCCCCACGCGGCCCCGAGAACAGATACGGAAGCTCCCTCTTCCGGCGGAGCAGCTCTATCGTGATGAGCAAACGTCCCCCAGTGCCGCGAGGCCGTGGCTTGTTCGGCGAACACACAGCGGAGCCCGAGCCCAAACCTCTGCCAGCGTATCGCGCTAACATTGATGGAGGCTCGCGCGGGAATCCTGGCCCCGCGGCGTATGGCGTGGTGCTGCGCGACGGCAAAGGAGAGATTGTCGCCCGGCTGAAGAAATACATCGGGCAGAACACCAATAACGTCGCTGAGTATTTCGGATTGATTGCGGCGCTCGATTACGCGCAAACCCACGAAATTCGCGCGCTGCGCGTCGAAAGCGATTCCGAACTCCTGGTTAAACAGATGCGCGGGCAATACAAGGTGAAAAGCGCAGATCTCAAGCCGCTGTATGAGCGCGCGAAAAAGATGTCGCAGACTCTCGAATCCTTCCGCATTGAACACGTTTACCGCGAGCAGAACAAAGAAGCTGATGCACTCGTCAATCAGGCCCTGGATGAGACCTCGCGCGCTCCGGGCAGCTCTGCTGGTTCCCAAAGTGCACCTCTAAAAGAAGGGACAATGCGCTTTTTTGCCAGATATAAAGATGGGATGCTCGTTCCGGAAGACGCTCTGAACCTGCCCCAAGGCGCCGTAGTGGAGATCCTGCTCCGGCTGCGCAAATAGGTTGGTGTCGGGCGGTTTGGTTGAGGTTCTTCGCTTCGCGCAGAGATGGATGGGTTCTGGATGGCGGGGGTAGCGCGGACGCTTAAGCGCTGAGCGCAACCGCAGCCAGTGGCTTGAGCGTATGCGTGCGATAAAGCGTATCGCGCTGCGCCGGGATAAACCCGGCATCGGTAATAATGCGCTGCAGTTCAACTTCATTGGTGCGGCGCTTCACACCGGCGGCAAAAACCACGTTTTCTTCGATCAGAATGCTGCCGACGTCGTCCGCGCCAAATTGCAGCCCGATCTGACACACCTTGATACCCGGAGTGAGCCAACTCGACTGGATGTGATCAATATTGTCGAGATAGAGCCGGCTCACCGCCAGCGTCTTCAGGTAATCCACCGCGGTGGTTTCCTGGACTTTCTTGCCCAGTGCCGTATTTTCCGCCGCAAAAATCCACGGAATAAAAGCGGTGAACCCTCCCGTATCTTCCTGGATGCGGCGGATGCGGTCGAAATGATTCACGCGGTGCCGCAACTCTTCGCCGCAGCCGAACATCATGGTGGCCGTGGTGCGCAAGCCCAGCGCATGCGCGATGCGATGTACTTGCTCCCATTCGTCGCTAGTGCATTTCAGCCGCGCGATCTTGCCGCGAATTTCGTCGTCCAGAATTTCCGCGCCGCCACCGGGGATGGAATCGAGGCCGGCATCCTTCAACCGCGCAATGGTATCCCGCAGGCTGAGCTCGCTCACTTCCGCGATGCAGAGAATTTCTGGCGCGGAGAAGCAGTGCAAATGCACTTGGGGATAGCGGGATTTCAGAGAGCGTAGCAGGTTTTCGTAATAGCCGATTTGCAGATCGGGGTGCAACCCGCCCTGCAGCAGGATGCCGGTTCCGCCAAGCGCCAGCATTTCGTCGATTTTCTGGTAGATGGTTTCGAAAGACAGAATGTAGCCATCTTTCGCGCCGATGGGGCGGTAGAAGGCGCAGAAAGAGCAGTACTCGGTGCAGAAATTCGTGTAATTGATGTTCCGGTCAATCTGGTAGGTGGCCACGCGCGGATCGTTTTTCTTGAGGCGGAGTTGGTGCGCGGCCATGCCGATGCCGACAAGGTCATCGGACTGGAGCAGTTCGAGCGTTTCTTGCTTGGAGATGGCCACGTCAGCTTTCCTTCACCATTAAATTATCGCCGCGGCGCCCCCGCCAGCTCGGAGTGCGGCTCCTGGATTGGCGGCACATTGGCGATTCTGATTTCCTGATAATTCGAGAGCAGGCCGAGTTCGGCGGCCAGGTCAAAATAGAGACGCAAGCCCTGCTGGTTTTCCTCATCCAAGCTATAGTCGATGTTTTCGGCCAGATAGCGCTGCAGCTCGGCCGCGGGCAGGTTCATTTCTCGCGCGGCTTCGCGGCTGATCTTCTCCAAATGGCTCCTGCCGAATAAGAAGGAATCCTGAAAATCGCGTACCACCTCGGGTGTGGCTACATCGCGCCTGGCCGCCCACAGGGCCAGGACCGCCGGAAGACCCGTGAGCCCGCGCCACTCTTCCACAATGTCATAAAGAAACACCGACGGCTCGTGCGGGCAGCCCGCGCTGGTCCCCGGGCAAGTTACGATGCCGGTGGGCCCGCGCTTCGCTGTCGGCCCGCAACCGAGCGACACCCGTAGAGCCGGGTCGCCAATCAACAGCGCGGCGTCAGCGCCTAGCAACATCGCCGGCAAGTCCGGTTCCGCCTCAAAAAAGTCGGGCGCGATGCCCCACCACTTCCGGCAAAGCATGTGCGTCAGGGCCTGGGTGCTGCGCGAACTGCGGTCGAGCGCGATCGAGGTCACTTCGCGAATCGGTTTCTTGGAAACCAGCAGCAAGCTGCGCACGGCCTTTTTGGACGATATGGACAGATTCGGCAGAATCACCAGGGCTGGAATGCGCTGGTATTCAATCGCCGGAATAATGGCGATGTCCGCGGATTGCGAACGGAGCGCCTCCGCGCATTGCGAAGGCACCGTAAAAGACAGTCCATATTTTCCGCGCAACGGTCCATGCGTGAAGCCGCGCACCAGCGGCGCGGTATTCAGGTACTCTACGATCGAAATGCGGAGCGGTTTCAAGTGGCCCATGTCCTCTTTTGAGCCTTAACAGTATAACAAAGGGACAGTAAATCAGCGTGGAAACGACCTCTTTTAGCGGTACGATTCGTTCAAATTAACTGAAAATTGAGACCATGGATCGGAGCCCGCAGGAGTCGCTCATAAGGGAACGAGGGCAGGCGGTGTACCTGCCCTCGTGGCCTTGTCGAATTCGCCGCTCAGAACTGCAAAAGCAGAGCGAACTGGATTTGGCGAGCCGAGCCAAAGTCGCCCGTGGGGAAGCGCGTGCTGCCGATGACCCCAAAGGTTTTGGCGTTGGTCGCCGTTAAAAATGGGTTACCGAAATTCGGATGGTTGAAAATATCGAACATTTCCGCCCGGAACTGCAGGTTGAGCCGTTCCATGATTTTTGTGTCCTTGGTGACCGAGAAATCGGTATTGATGAAGTTCGGTCCGGTAATCGCGTTGCGGCCAAGAGTTCCCGGATGGCACGTGCCAAACACGGTCGGGTAGACGTGGAAGTTGGCTTGAGTTGGGTCGGTGCTGAGGGGAATATTGCTAGACAGACAGGGAACACCAAGAGAAGCATTCGGCGCTGTGGCACAATCCGGGATCGCAGGCAAGCCTCCTTGCAAGGGTCCAATGAAGGGCTGGCACAACACAGGGTTTTGGAAGTACTGCGATGGGTTCCCCGTGGTTCCGACAGGCTTGAGGATATCGGGCCGCACCGTCAGGGAAATGCCGGGACCCGGGCCGATCGCCAGCGTGGGGTTGACCGGGTTGCCTGTTTGCGCCTGGAAGAAGACGCCGACCTGCCAGCCGGTGATGAGGCGGTTGCCTTTGAACGGGAATTGGTAGAAGCCGTTGAGGGCAAAGCGGTGGCGGACGTCGAACTCGGATACTCCGTAGTCGCCGCGGGGGTTGTAAGCGTTTTGAAGGATGTAGGTTTCGCCCGTCGAAAGCGAATTGTAGTCCAGTGACTTGGCATACGTGTAGGTTCCCAGCAACTGCAGACCGTGAGAGAGATGCTTGGTCACCGTGACCCACAGCGCGTTGTAATTGGAATTTCCCGCGCCGTCGACCTGATTGAGGGTGGAGTAGGGGCAGTTGGGGTTGGGCGCCTGGCACTGCACAGGGATGATTGGGCTGGTGGTGGGAAGAAAACGGTACGGCCGGGTCGAGCCGTAGAATCCATTGGTGACGAAGGGCTGATTCACATTCTGGAAAAGCTGCAGGTGCGTTCCCTTTGTGCCGACATAGGCAACTTCCAGACCCAGGCCCGAAGTGATTTCCCGCTGGACAGAGAGATTCCAGTCCTGCGCGTAGGCATTGTCGAATCCCGGATTGATGGCCGCGGGGCCGAGGCTGGTTCCCACGACGGCTGCACTGGGATTTTCGATCGTAATGGCGTTGGTCGCCGAACTGGCGGCAATCGGCACGGCATACGGCGGGTTACTGCTCAAGGGTGCCACGATGTTTGTCGTGGGGGCCTGCGTCAGGATGGCATACCCGCCGCGCACGGAGGTCTTTCCATCTTTGAACGGATCCCACGCAAACCCCACGCGCGGCTGGAAGTTCGTGTTGTTCTGCTGGTACGGTTGAGCCGTCTGAATCAGATCTCCCGTCACTTGATCAAAGTTAGTGAAGCGGTTCGCCGATTCTGACGGCGTGGCATTCCAGGCATAACGAAGACCAATGTTAATCGTGAGGTTGGGCTTCCATTTAAAGCTGTCCTGCGCGAACGCATCATAGGCAGGCTGAAGAATTTTGTCGTTTCCTGAGCCAAGCAGTACGGTAAAGGCATTGGCCCGATCCAAAAGGAAATTCGCCATCGAGCTGAACGTGAGACTCCCGATGTTGTAAGCAATATTATTATTGTAAGCGCGTCGAATCTCCCCTCCAAACATGAAGGTATGGCGGCCCTTCAGCCAACTCAAGTCATCGTTCAGCACGACCGTCGTGTCCCCGCGGCCTTGCGGTTCACCCGTCGGACCGCCAAAACCGAGGGCGCCCCCGACGTTGAAGAAAGGCAGGCCCGAGGCAACCGGAGAACCTGCTGGCATCTGGATGTTGAAGTTTGCGGGATCGAGCAGTGCATTCGGCGTGAACGTAAGGTGAATGCGGTTGAACCCGAGGCGAACCGTATTGGTGATCGTGGGCGAAAAGACGTGATCCTCGCCGAACGTCATCAATTGCCGGAAACCGGCGCGTGTGTCGCCGAAACCGGGAATGTTCGCCGCGATGGCCCCTCCGGCTTGCGGTTCCTGCCGCAGGTCACTCTGAATGACATAGTAGCCGTGCATGCGGTCATTTCGGCCGAGTTCGAAGTCGATGTCGGCTGAGCCCTGATTCAGTGAAACGTTCGCGAGCACGCCGCCGCTGAATAGGTTGAATGTGTTGGGGTCCGCGGGGTTCCCCGTGCCTACCAGGTTTGCTGGTGGGATCAAGGGCAGGAGGCTAATTACGGCTGGCGACGTGACTGCTGCTCGATCGTTGACGCTCGGCACGGTCGTCGAAACGCTCAAAGCTTGATGTTGGCGAATCCCCTCATACGCCAAGAAGAAAAAGAGCTTGTTCTTGAGGATGGGGCCGCCGAAGTCCACTCCAAAATCGTTGCGTTGGAATGGAGCCTGGGAAAGTGGGGTGCCCGTGGTAGTTTTGGCAACATTGAAGAAGTTGCGTGCGTCCAGGTCATTGTTGCGAAAAAACTCGAAGAACTCCCCATGGAACTCGTTGGTCCCCGAGCGTGTAGCCAGGTTCACGATGGCTCCGGAATTGCGCCCGTATTGCGCCGGAAATGAGGAATTGTCAATCTTGTACTCGGCCAGCGTGTCAATCGGCGGTTGGAAGGTAATCTGGTTCTGAACGTTGTCGTTGAGGTTGATGCTGTTGACGAGCCAATTGGTCGTGTCTTCCCGCTGCCCAGCCGTGTTGATCCCGAACGAACCCTGCCCGCGCAAGGGAAAGGACAAGAACCCGTTTGCCGGAGGTGTGACGGTGCCAGGGGTTAACAAACTCAGATCAGTGAAGTGCCGGCCATTCAGCGGAATTTGCTGCACCGTCTTGTCATTGATCACTTGCCCCATGGTGTTATTGCTCATATCTACCAGCGGTTCCAGCGCTGTCACTTCCACGGTTTGCGAGGCCTGCCCGATACTCATCTGGACGTTCTTTGTTACGGTTGTGGCTACCTCGAGTTTGAGTCCGCTAAACACTGTTGTCTGAAAACCCTCGGCCGAGATTCCCAGCTTGTACAGTCCGATAGAAAGCGCCGGGAAAAGATACGCGCCAGCGCTGTTGGTCTTGGTTTCTGATTCCACCCCTGTGGCCTGATTTGTAGCCACTACCTTTGCGCCGGGAATAGCCGCCCCTGCAGGATCGGTGACCGTACCTTGCAACGTCGCCGTCGATTGCCCGTCTGCTGGCCACACTACTCCCACGATCAGGAAAATCAGCAGTAGAACTTGAGTTATGGATCGTCTGGATAGAGCTGTACCACGCGGTCTTGCCATCCTTCACCCCCTGAAGATATATCGGCGGTCAGGAGTGCGCGGAAAACTCGTGGTTTTTTGTCCAGACCGCTCAAACGAGCATTTGCCCTAAGCGAGGGCGGCTGGACCTGGACGGGAGGTGGGACCAGAAACCCACATCCCCAGGGAACGAACGGCAATTGGAGGGCCACGATCTTCAAAATGAAACAGGCAATAAACCCTTGTGTTTTAGTAAATTAGTCTAATGCTTATGATCCGCTGTGCAGGATTGCCTTAGTGGATGTGAAATATGGAATTGGCTATGAAAATAGGTATGTCGCTCGGATAACTGGCCCTTTGCATGGCGCCAGGAAAAACCAGGAGACGCCGCCTCTTAACTCTGGCTCAGTCGTCCGCCTCAATTGAGAGGAGCTTTCCAAATACGCTAGGAGCGTCCACAGTTTTTTGCATCTTTATTGAGATGACTGAACCACGCGATCAATAAGTAGAATGTCGAGTCGCGGGTGACCTAGCCTCCGTTCGAAATAAAAGCATCGGCGGGAGCACCCGGGAGCACCCTGGAGCACCCCAGGCGTTTCGCAAGTTTAATATCCACTGGTTTGCTGCGCTCCTTTAAAACCGCCTGATTCTGCTGTTTCGTGTTCCTTCAGTAGTACACTCCTAT
>Ga0307471_100000028_pt1 | contig 68195 bp, 64 predicted proteins | sample atmos_gasesAM3C__2_FD_204566 | JGI IMG/M metagenome (GOLD analysis project Ga0307471, IMG submission 204566) | Hardwood forest soil microbial communities from Morgan-Monroe State Forest, Indiana, United States - atmos_gasesAM3C_515 | ecosystem: Environmental > Terrestrial > Soil > Temperate... | reverse complement strand
GGTGCCGCCGGTGGCGCTTGCAGTGCAGGATACTGCAGCGTTAACAGTTCCACTCGTTGGGCAACTAATACTCGCTTGAAGTGCAACTGCGCTAATTGATACTGTCGCTGAAGCGGTCGCGGTTGCGGCGTTAGCGTCAGTTCCCGTTACGGATATTGTCTTGGCACCTTTGCTCGAATAGGTCGTACTGAAGCTGGAACCTGTTCCGCTTGCTGGGGAGCCGCCGGTTGCGGTCCATGCGAATGTGTAGGGCGATGTGCCGCCGGATGCGGCTGCAGTACATGTTACTGCGACGTTAACGTTACCGCTGGCAGGGCAGCTGACAGTGACTGATAGTGCCAATGGGTTGATCGTTACGGTTGCGGACTTCGAATTGGTTGCCGCGTTAGCGTCGGTCCCTGTTACGGAGATTGTCTTGCTACCCTTCGTCGAATAGGTTGTCGAGAAGCTGGCGCCTGTACCTGAGGCTGGACTTCCACCCGTTGCGGTCCAAGCGAATGTGTAGGGTGAAGTTCCACCGGATGCAGTTACGGTGCAGGCTACTGCACTGTTCACTGTGCCTGTCGTCGGGCAACTTATGGTGACTGCGAGAGGTGAAGCAGGACCGATGGTGACGGTTGCGGATGCGCTTGCGGTTGCAGCGTTCGCATCAGTTGCCGTTACGGAGATAGTCTTGCTACCCTTAGTCGAGTAAGTCGTACTGAATGATGCGCCCGTTCCGCTGGCAGGAGATCCACCAGTGGCTGTCCAGGCGAATGTGTACGGTGAAGTTCCACCGGAGGCTGTTGCAGTGCATGAGACTGCAGTACCAACTACGCCAGAGGCTGGGCAGCTGATTGTTGCTGCAAGAGCTAGTGGGTTGATTGTGACGGTCGCGGATGCCGTTGCAGTTGCCGCGTTAGCGTCTGTTGCGGTTACTGAGATTGTCTTGCTACCCTTCGTGGAATAGGTGGTGGAGAAGCTCGCACCAGTGCCTGATGCAGGACTTCCACCCGTTGCGGTCCACGCGAACGTGTAAGGTGAGGTTCCGCCGGAAGCGGTTGCAGTGCATGAGACTGCAGCGTTGACTGCGGCCGATGTTGGGCAGCTTACTGTTACGGCTAGAGGCGACGCTGGATTAATCGTGACAGTCGCGGACGCGGTGTTTGTTGCCGCGTTTCCATCGGTTGCTGTTACGGAAATGGTCTTGCTGCCTTTAGTCGAGTAAGTTGTACTGAAGCTGGCGCCGGAACCGCTCGCTGGAGAACCGCCTGTTGCTGTCCACGAGAACGTGTAAGGAGTTGTACCACCTGTTGCGGATGCGGTGCATGATACTGCGAGACCAACTGTTCCGCTCGCCGGGCAGGTAATCGTGGCAACTAGGGCAAGTGGATTAATTGTGACGGTCGCAGACGCTGTTGATGTTGCTGCATTCGCATCGGTTGCAGTTACTGAGATTGTCTTCGAACCCTTGGTGCTGTAAGTCGTGCTGAAGCTCGCACCAGTTCCACTGGCTGGGCTACCACCAGTTGCGGTCCATGCGAACGTGTACGGCGAAGTTCCGCCGGAGGCGGTTGCCGTGCAGGCTACTGCACTGTTAACAGTTCCAGTGGTGGGGCAACTGATCGTTACCGCTAGAGGCGATGCGGGGCCAATGGTTACAGTGGCTGACGCGCTCGCAGTTGCGGCGTTCCCATCGGTTGCTGTAACCGATATGGTCTTGCTACCCTTCGTTGAGTAGGTTGTGGAGAAGCTGGCGCCTGTACCTGAGGCTGGACTTCCACCCGTTGCGGTCCACGCGAATGTGTAGGGTGATGTTCCACCTGTTGCACTTACGGTGCAACTTACTGCCGTGCCCACGACGCCTGATGCAGGGCAACTGATTGTCGCCACAAGGGCGAGCGGATTGATTGTGACGGTTGCGGACGCGGTGTTTGTTGCTGCGTTTCCATCGGTCGCCGTTACGGAAATGGTTTTGCTACCTTTCACTGAATAAGTCGTACTGAAGCTTGCGCCAGTGCCGCTAGCAGGAGAGCCGCCAGTGGCGGTCCATGCGAACGTGTACGGCGAAGTTCCACCGGAAGCAGTAGCGGTGCATGAGACTGCAGTGTTTACTGTCCCGGAAGCTGGGCAGCTTATGGTTGCGACGAGGGCGAGTGGGTTGATCGTTACCGTTGCGGACTTGGAATTGGTTGCAGCGTTACCATCAGTTACTGTTACCGAGATCGTCTTGCTACCTTTCACTGAATAGGTCGTGCTGAAACTCGCGCCAGTACCACTTGCTGGGCTACCCCCAGTTGCAGTCCACGCGAATGAGTATGGAGTTGTTCCGCCTGTGGCGCTTGCACTGCATGATACCGCAGTGTTTACAGTGCCACTGGCTGGGCAAGTGATCGTTGCTACTAGGGCGAGCGGACTGATCGTGACTGTTGCAGACGCAGTGTTTGTTGCTGCGTTTCCATCGGTTGCTGTTACGGAAATCGTCTTGCTACCTTTGGTAGAGTAGGTCGTACTGAAGCTCGCGCCGGTACCGCTGGCAGGGCTACCGCCAGTAGCAGTCCAGGCAAAGCTGTAGGGTGTTGTGCCTCCCGTTGCGGAAGCGGTGCATGAGACTGCGCTATTGACGGTGCCAGTTGCGGGGCACGTTATTGTGGCTACAAGAGCCAATGGGTTGATCGTTACAGTTGCGGATCCAGTGCCTGTGGCGGTGTTGGCATCAGTTGCGGTGACCGAGATAGTCTTGCTACCCTTCGTGGAGTAGGTGGTCGAGAAGCTGGCGCCGGTACCCGAAGCAGGGCTTCCTCCGGTTGCAGTCCAGGCGAACGTGTATGGCGAAGTCCCACCTGTCGCTGTCACGGTGCATGAAACCGCACTGTTGACAGTGCCTGTCGCTGGACAACTGACGGTTACACTGACTGGTAGCGGGTTGATCGTGACTGTGGCAGATGCGGTTGCAGTCGCAGCGTTAGCATCAGTTGCTGTTACGGAGATAGTCTTGCTACCCTTCGTGGAATAGGTGGTGGAGAAGCTCGCACCAGTGCCTGAAGCAGGACTTCCACCCGTAGCTGTCCAAGCGAATGTGTAAGGTGAAGTCCCTCCAGACCCTGTTGCAGTGCAGGAAACCGCTGCGTTAACAGTGGCCGACGTTGGGCAGCTGACTGTTACCGCGAGAGGTGAAGCTGGATTAATCGTGACTGTCGCAGACTTTGAGTTTGTTGCCGCGTTACCATCAGTCACAGTTACGGAGATCGTCTTGGATCCTTTGGTCGAGTAAGTAGTGCTAAAGCTTGCACCAGTACCGCTTGCAGGACTACCGCCAGTTGCTGTCCAGGCGAACGTGTAGGGAGTAGTTCCTCCCGTTGCTGTTGCGCTACAAGATACTGCGATACCAACTGTTCCACTCGCGGGGCAAGTGATTGTGGCTACCAATGCTAGTGGGCTAATCGTGACTGTTGCCGAAGCTGTTGCAGTTGCGGCGTTAGCGTCAGTAGCTGTAACGGAAATCGTCTTACTACCTTTTGTCGAGTAGGTCGTACTGAAGCTTGCGCCAGTTCCACTGGCTGGGCTTCCTCCAGTTGCGGTCCATGCGAACGTGTACGGTGAAGTTCCACCGGAAGCAGTCGTCGTGCACGCCACTGCGCTATTTACTGTGCCTGTTGTTGGGCAACTTATCGTTACGGCCAGAGGCGAAGCGGGTCCGATGGAAACTGTTGCGGATGCGCTTGCGGTCGCGGCATTCGCATCAGTTCCCGTAACTGAGATTGTCTTACTGCCCTTCGTCGAGTAAGTTGTGCTGAAGCTTGCACCAGTGCCTGAAGCTGGACTTCCTCCTGTCGCAGTCCAGGCGAATGTATAGGGCGAGGTTCCACCAGAGGCGGTTGCGCTGCAGCTGACAGCTACGCCAACTGTTCCGGTGGTTGGGCAGGAAACGGTTACACTTAGAGCCAAAGGATTGATCGTAACAGTGGCAGAAGCTGTAGCTGTTGCCGCGTTCGCATCAGTCGCAGTGACAGAAATGGTCTTGCTACCTTTAGTCGAGTAGGTTGTACTGAAGCTGGCCCCGGTACCGCTCGCTGGGGTGCCGCCGGTCGCTGTCCAGGCGAATGTGTACGGCGAAGTCCCACCAGATCCTGTTGCGGTGCATGAGACTGCAGCGTTGACAGTTGCCGAAGTTGGGCAACTGACTGTTACGGCGAGAGGCGACGCGGGATTAATCGTGACCGTGGCAGATTTGGAATTGGTTGCAGCGTTTGCGTCGGTCGCGGTCACCGAGATGGTCTTACTACCCTTTGTCGAGTAGGTCGTACTGAAGCTTGCGCCAGTTCCACTGGCTGGGCTTCCTCCAGTTGCGGTCCATGCGAACGTGTACGGCGAAGAACCACCGGAAGCAGTAGCGGTGCAAGAGACTGCAGTACCAACTACACCGGAGGCCGGGCAGCTGATTGTTGCTACAAGAGCAAGCGGATTAATCGTCACGGTCGCAGACGCGGTGGCGGTGGCAGCATTCGCGTCTGTCGCTGTTACGGATATTGTCTTACTACCTTTGGTCGAGTAAGTAGTGCTAAAGCTTGCACCAGTACCCGATGCAGGACTTCCGCCTGTTGCTGTCCAAGCAAACGTGTACGGCGAGGTTCCACCGGATCCCGTAGCGGTACAGGATACAGCAGCATTCACAGTGCCGCTTGTTGGGCAACTGACTGTTACTGCCAGGGGAGAAGCTGGGTTGATCGTGACTGTCGCAGACTGCGAGTTTGTCGCAGCATTCGCATCAGTTGCAGTTACCGAGATGGTCTTACTACCCTTTGTCGAGTAAGTCGTACTGAAGCTTGCGCCAGTTCCACTGGCTGGGCTACCACCGGTCGCGGTCCATGCGAACGTGTAGGGAGAGGTTCCCCCTGTTGCGGACGCGGTGCAAGCGACTGCAACGTTTACAGTTCCAGAAGCTGGGCAGCTTATGGTTGCGACGAGGGCAACCGGAGAGATGGTGACTGTCGCAGATGCCGTTGCGGTTGCACTTGCAGAGTCTGTCAGTACTACACTAATCGTCTTGCTACCCTTGGTAGAGTAGGTTGTGCTGAAGCTGGAACCGGACCCAGTCGCAGGACTTCCGCCTGTTGCGGTCCATGCGAACGTGTAGGGAGGAGTACCGTTCGCTCCTGTTGCAGTACAAGCTACTGCTGTACCTACCGTCCCAGTCGACGGACAAGTGATGAGCACGGATGGAGGAGTAACCCCGCCAGTAACGTGAATCTGTGGAGAATACCCGTTCTCCTGAATGAACGCTGGCGCAATAGTACCGCCAGAGTTCTCCTGTGCGACCACTCTGATCGTATAGTTGAAACTTGGACTTGGACCTGGAGTCGTGTAAGTGTGAGAAGCAGTCGCTATCTTACCCGTCGTAACTGTTGAGGTTTGGCCGTCGCCCCAGAAGAACGTGTAGACGAAGGATGTTGACTGACGCGAGGTAGCGTAACCAGTAGCGTAAGTGATTGAGGTCGTAGTAACATTCACGCCATGACCGACGGTGAGACTAGTAGTGTTCGTGCCTACTCCAAAAGTGAACGCGCGAGGAGTTCCCGTGACGTTAGTCAGGAATTTCTGCTGAATGGTCTGGGTGAGCGCTCCGGCAAGCCAGGTTCGACCCCCAGAACTGTCGCTCAGCGTCAGAAGGGCGGTGTATAGCCCGCCGTACTTGTAGGTCTCAGTCTGAGAAGCAGTCTGACCAGCGGTCGCCGCAATACTGGCCGTGGCAGTAGTGCAAGAACTGAAAGCAGGAAGAGATACCGAAGCCGGACAGTATGCGACAGTTCCGGAGTATGTCGGAATACCACCAAGCCAATCCTCAGTATAAGTCCCAGCAGTGCCAATGGCAAGAGTACTGGGTCCAGTCGCAAACAATGCTGCGAATGGAACCAGCTTAGTGGCAGTAACATTGATGGCCGGAGACGAGGAGTCGGATACTTCTAGAGTGACTCGAGCAATCGGCACGGTAGGATGGGTAACTGTAACGATTTGACCTGTTGCAGTTAGAACTGGAGATGAACCCTCCGCCGAAACGAATGCCCAATGGTAAGTTAGTGGAGCTACGCACGTGGCGCATGAGGCAATTCCGGTAAAAGTGACTGAACCCCCGGGAACAGGGGGATTAGGCGAGGTACTCCACGACGCGGTGAAGCCTGAGCCCAGACCTGCATTGATGATCAAGTTGAACCAAGTGTTCGTGCTCTCGCTACCAGAAAAGTCGACCTTTGGCAGAGGCGCAGCATGTCCAGCAACACTGTGAGTTACAGTGTCAGCTCCACCAATCGACAACGGACTCGTTCCGGCACCGATAATATCAAACCTAATCCTGAACAGTACCACACCTTGTCCGGGACCCCCGGCGAACGTTCCCAGCAACGACTGAGCAACACGAACCGTCCCGGCCGTATTGTCAATAGTCTTCGCCAAAGTAAGGACACCACTGGCGGCACCGAACGCCAACCCTTGCTGGTCGATAATTACCGCATTCAGAATATGAGTATCATAGGAGATTGTAAGATCAAAACCGTTGATGCTGTCATTCAAATTATTGATAATAATCCCGACTTCAACACCGCCACCGCCAGGAGGAGAACCACACGGATAAGCGGTACACGTCACACCCGTCAACAGAGGAGCAGGATCAGAAACCAGCGGATCAGACCCGGCAACAGTGCCGGGAACATCGCCATCAGTATCCCCAGCCCAGTTACATTGCTGGAGAATCGTCCCATTACCATCTCTACCTGTAGCAACGGCCCCAGTAACGTTATCGATGTATCCGAAACCGCAAGTTATCCCCAACGCGTTGGTAGTTGTCAGAGGATTTGCTTGAACATGGAGTGCAGGTGAAATTGAGTGCCCGCCACTAAGCTGTGCCGCATAATTGGCGGTTGTTAACGCTACGAACAGCATTAAGACGGCGATTACGGTAGATTTCCGACTAAATTTTGGCGTCAGACTTACTCGACCTACGTGTATTTGCGATCGACCGCGGCAAACGATATAAGAGTTTGCTATCACGAGTCGATTCCAGCTATCTCAAGTAGTCTTGAGACAACACCGTATTCCAGTTTGCCGCCTAGCTAACAAAAGATAATTCCTCAATATCGAAATGCAACCCCTTCGAACTAACGAAAATCCGTCAAAACTCGACAAAGAGAAAAAAAGATTACAATCATGAGCGCCCTGAAACTGAAAACAGCTCTCGATCAAGAAACCGAAAGAAAAGTGACCGGCACGATTCTTCGTCTGCCCAATCAAAGAACACTACTGCCAAAGATCGCGCCAACAGTACATCATTTTCGTGGCCGAGCTTGAAGATTCGGCTCGGGAACACGAAATATGTTTCAAAGTCCCAACGCGTTCCAAAGATTCGAGGCACACCGTCCTGTCTCCTTACGTGGAAAATTGGGGAATCCCCAAAAGTCTCGGAAAAACAATCGTCCGTGATTTCCACTGACGGACGGTCGTGACTCTTCAATTTCGATGTTATCTCTAGATTTCTGTTAGAGGAACTTTCGCGGAAGTTTTGCGAGCTCAAGATGCAATATTCCACGCGGATTTAGAATTGTGATTCTGTAATGTCGTGCTCAACAGCCCCTAATTCATATTCCCCGACTTCAAATCCAATTCAAGAAATACAGTTTCCGATCTAATGCCCTAGCGCTAGCCCAAAGCTCATGCCTAGCCTGGATAGGTAGATGATCAGAAGCAATAGTCCAATGACAAGACCGAAGGCAATTGTCGAAGCTATGGTCCTCCTCAACACGCTATAGTCTCCGAACTGCATCGACTTTCCCACTTTCTTTTCGGCGAAGTATCCGAGGCCTCCGAACATGGCGATGACGACTATCAGAGAGGCCCACGCCCCAAAGAATGCACCTGCAACGACCACAGCAATGAACCCGAGTCCAAGACCCGCAACTATTATTGTGATGAACAAGCCTTGCATCGTGTCAATGATCAAAGTCAGCTTTCTGAACATTTTTCCCCATCTGCCCATGGGCTTGGATGTTTGTGTGAATACGTGTCGGAATCTTTCTACGTCGAAATAGTGATGCTTCTTCTTTTCCGGCTCGCTCATTCGCTGGCTACTCTATTCCCGCGAGTTCTTAGAAGTTGAGTGGGCCAATAGCTCACGTGGCAAAGACTTGCTCGAAGTGTCTTTAATGCCTATCCTTTCTGTCTCGATGAATTCTGAAGCGCCCAGTATGCAAGGAACCTTGTTGGTGATGGGCAAAAGATATGTTCAACGAGCGATCCCCAGTCTCGCCGTGAAATCATGTCCGAACTGACAGAGTGGAGGATAACTGGTCTCCAGGCGCTCGCAATCCTGTTCGTTGCAGTCATTGCCATAGAAGGTGGGTTCGCAGCTTCGTCCGCGATCAACTACAACCAGTTTTACAAGGCTCTAGCGCAGATGCAAGTCTCACTCGCTTCTCTCCAAGTATCCCAGGGAAGCCCTGGGTCAAACGTGCTAGTGATCTTCTCCGTCGAGAACCCTACAGGATATCAAGATATGATCTTGAAAGATCTTGCGATCTCTTTTACGGTGAATAATTCGACTGGGAGTCAGATTCAAGGCAATACAGGTCTTTCGGCGTTGACTCCATCGGTTTCACTTGATCCTATGGTCGTGCGGAATGTCACGATGAATTTCCAGATGCAAAACCTTCAGCCTAAGAACTACGTGTTCTTGTTCACAGTGGTCATTGACCTGTCAACATTCCTGGACAGTCTCGTACTGCTTCAGTCCGCATTCTCCTGCAACACGAGCAAGGCGGAGTTATGCCCCATAATATCAACGACCGCGACCGCTGTAGGTCTCTTCGGCGGAGGTGGAGGAGGGGGACTCTAGCAATGCAAGCAACGAGACTCCAGTGGCTCATTGCAACGGAGAACAGGAAACTGCTCTGGGTAGCAATACTCTGGACTGCCGGACTGACCTCCATCTACTCTCAAGCTCTCTTCACAAGAGCCTACGCATCGTGGCTTGAGCAGGGAATCGCTGCCGCCTTGTGCTTCGCGGCAGGAGCACTAATAGGAAACATTGGTAGAAGTTTAGTTGTATATCTCGGGGCGATTGTAAGCACCATTGTCATCATCATCTTTATGGCAACGCAGCCTCTGAGCCCACAATATCTTGACTCAGCAGGCATTGCTATAATCCAGCGATTGCTCCTAATCGCAGTCTTCCGAGAAGTCTTCCCGTTCCCCCTCATCCTTTCTCTCGCCTCGTCACTCATTGGATCCTTGGTTGGGGAAAGATACGTCTGACAACTAGGCGGAGAACCCTCTTGTCCATCCGAACCTAGCTGCAGCGTAGCTCTACCTGCAGATATCCGGTAGGTCGATCATTACAGACCCGACGAGTTAGACAGGGTTGACGAACGTGATAGGGCGATTCTTAACGAATAAATAATCGGGATGACCTTTTCATCCCTGCCTCAAGGGCGCGCTGTGGACAACGCTAAACATTCTAACGTTATGCCAACTGTCTCGGACCCGAGGACGCTGATCTTTGATAACAGGAAAGTCCCCGTCGGCAAGAGCTCTCTTGATAATGGGTCTTTTCGTTCTCGGAACCTTATCGGCGAGTAGAATCGGCCCAGTTCACGCACAGACACCCCTGAGTGTCAACGCGATCGTCAATCCAAGCTTCGAAAATAGCCCTCCGCTCACAGGCTGGGTCAATGACACATACGACGATGGAAATTATTATAGCACGATAAATGCCAACAGCACACTCGCACACTCGGGAACTTATTCTGCTAGACTCGACGTTAGCAACAATTCTACGGCGATCAAGCTGGGCGTGAAGACGACTCTGGCTCACATAACACTCATACAATACCTGCCCCCCGATACCCTCTTCGGAGGTCTAACAAACCGCTCCGACGGACTTAGCCTGTGGTTCAAGCTGCAGCCAAAGTTTTCAGGCTTTCCACTCTTCGAGCTGCGGGTTAGAGCAGGCAGCACGAGCGAAATGGACTACATCTTTGTCAGCCCTAGTCTCGGCCTAGGGTTTGGAAACTCGACAACGGGAAGCGAGGGTGGAAAACCTCTCAAACAGTTCCTCCTACCCGTTCCCCCATTCAATCAGTGGGTCCAGTTTTCACGCAATATTAGAGCAGACTGGTTGGCCCCGTTGAAACTGTCGGGCGGCACGGTTGCTCCTGGGTTCCGGCTCAACGACACTTTCGACAGGTTCGAAGCTGACGCTTATTTCTTCAATGACACTTTGACCGGTAATATCTACGCTGAGACGGCATGGGTAGACGATGTAGCCATATTCAATGACGTTATTCCACTTCCAAGTTTCTCGTTCCAGGACCAGACCGGATATCCCACCGACAACCGCATCGTTTCTAAAATATTCAACGCTTCCGGAGTTGAAACCCCACGCTCTCCTGGATTCATGATCCGGTCGTACGAGTACAATCTGCAAGTCTACTACCGCGGCTATCTGATCCTGAAGGATCCAATAACCCCGACCACGCCCTCGCTCATACAGCTCGCCATGGTTCCCACAGACAATTCGCGAACAGGCTACATCGCCGTCAATTCGCTGGCGAACAACGTGACGATCACCCAGAACACGGAGAGCCAGATCGCTTTCAACATTACCGGAACAGGCCACTCGATGATCGTTGCTGATAGCATCCCGCAACCAGTGGCGGTAGTCAACGGCGGAACAACCATTCCGACTTGGACCTACAACGCCACACTCGGAATGGTAAGCATAACGACGACAGCACTCGGCCCCTTCTCAATCTCCTATCGGCCTGTCATCCCATTTCCAGCATTCAGCTTCCAAGACATCACGGGTGCCACCGTATCAAACGCTATCAGTTGGAAAACGGTCAACTCTCAAGGAGCCCAAGTTGATCCAAGTCCCGGAATGCTGGTCCCGAACAGCGCGTACACTCTCGAGGTCAACTACGCGGGCTATTCGATATACCGCGCAACCATAACGCAGACCCTTCAGTTTCCGGTTCGTTTACGAATGCTTCCGCTAAACGCATCCTCTGGAGCGTACATTGTCTTCAACTCAACCGTTGACAGCATCAGTATTCTAGAAAACAGTCAGAGCCACATTACTTTCTCGAGCACAGGAACCGGACCTAGTTTAGTCGTAGTGAGGGTCCCTGCGAAACCAATCTCGATAGAAAGAGATGGAACATCAATCTCGACGTGGAGCTACAACTCGACTAGTAGGACGATCGAGATAGAGTCAGCCACTCTCGGAACATTCTCTATAGTGTTCATCAACACGACCAACGAAACGCCAATATTCCTAGCAATCGCGCTCATCGCAGGGATAGCCATAGCAGCCTCGGCTGCAGTAATATGGAGGAGGAGACTCCGGACCCGACAGCCCAACCTGGAAGGTCCAGCGCCAAGTCCGAAACGAAACGCCAGCCAATTAGCTGATGGGTGTATCTTCTCAACTCGTCGGTTCAGGGCTGACTGCTCGACAAGTTGTGTCGCATTGCTCAGGCAAATATAGAAGGGACGAAAGCGCTAGTCTTACGCAGTTATGCTGACCTTGCCTAGGCCACGCCAGCTTCTCGTACTCTTCATTGTCCTCTCGATGGCCTCCTATCTTCAGACTGGAAATACCATCGCAAAGGCTTCTCAGGCCGCCATTGCCCCCTTGGTTGGTTTAACGGGAGACTTTACCTGGAATCCTCCCAACCTGCTAGCGGGGGGAAACATCAGTTTCACGCCCACAGTCTCTGGAGGATCTCCTCCCTACAAGTATGGCTGGAACTTCGGCGACGCAAAAATCGGAATAAGCAATTCCACATTCAACAGTGGAACAATCTCACACGTTTACATGGTGAAAGGAAACTATACTGTCACGCTAAAGATCAACGATACAACGTTGGCCATGCTCACAGTGATCCACACGATAAACGTGAGGGGAACACCAGTCAGCTCTTACGGCTGGAATGTGAACTGGAACATCTCACCCCACCACGGTATAGAAATTTACAACGTAACACACGGCGGAGTGACAACGATTAGGGATGGTCTTCTCGCCGGGATACTTGTGCGCTACAAGGACATACCTCCTCCGCCGTACCTTCTCAACTTCTGCTTATTCTATGACCAGCTGGACTTTGACGATCTCAACACTACAATAGCCGGTTTCAGCCTACAATTCTCGACCGCGGGATCAGACCCGTACTTCCAGATACGAGCCAACTATAACCCCGCCCAAATAGGATACAACTACACAGAGATCTGGAGATTCTACCAGAGTGGAAGATTCGACGCAGAACTCGCCGTGAGCCATCTGGGATGCGCTCGGGACCACATCTACGAGCCGCACTGGAGAATCGCACTCACGGTTGGCAATCCTTCCCGGGACCTGATGAGCCAGTATACCACCGGGGGTGTATGGCAGAACTTGGTTTGGGAAGGCAATTACACGGATAGTGGAGCAAGAGACCCCGCTAACAGTATGGCACAATGGCGGGTAGGCGACGGAACAAGCTACTATTACATGACGCCATCATCAAGCGTCTGGGCAGGCGACCTTCCCTATATCCCGCCGAAAGTCTACCTGGTCCGGGACCGGCCTGGAGAAGTTGGAGCCACGGTTGACCCTTCAAACCCCAACATAGATCCGATAATCTATGCTAACGGCGAACTAGCCTACCGACAACAGATCGCGTTCTGGTTCTTGCCGGACTACTGGGACCACTGGCTCGGGCTCGGCCGAACCTTCTCCTACCCCGGATCCGAAGTCACTCTCTCCTTCTCTCCTTACAACATCTAGCGTGAAACAGCGAGTGAAAATCGCAAGGTGGGCTAGAATCCTCACAATCCTGGCTCTCTCATTATTCCCCACGGTTCTTTCACCTTTGACCTCGGCTCACGCCGGGACCATGACCCTCTACGTTGATCCCTTGGGACGATTCCAGGGAACCGGGTCCGCCCCGGTTGTCTGGTCGAACAGTGAGAAGATCAACAACACCAACTTTGCCAGCGGTAGCGTTCAGCCCTGGACCTCTTCGTCGTACAATGCGAACTCTTCAAGCGTCCAAATCATTTCGCCCGGCTACAACAGTATCCATGCTGTCCAGCTCAACGTTACATCGGGAAACCTCACCTCCAGCAGTTACGAAAGGCTCACGCAGGACCTGACAAACTCACAGGTGGCATTTTCACAGAGTGTCACGATAGAAGCTTCAGTCCACGTCACTAGCCTAACTGGAAACAACACCAACGACAGAGCCGGAGTAATCCTCGGTCTAGCAACCGCGAACGGCACGAGTGTAAACTTGCATTATGTCTTCGACAGCGGCGGACCCTTACCCTCGAACACTACCAGAGACGGCTACTTCAAAGTCGCAGGCTTCGGACCTAACTCGTGGATAAGCATCAACCGGAACGTAGCCATAGATGCCCAGTCTGTCTTCCCCAGTCTCTCTCCAACCATCGACGCAGTCAAAAGCCTAAGTCTCTATGTGGATTCGATGAGCTATGGAAACGCAACCCGCGACTCAAGAATCAAGTTCTACGACGGAGACGGTGACGGCTTCTGGAACAGCACTGAGACAGTAGTCTACGACGCCGACTTGGACGGACACTACCAGCTCGGAGACCCGCTATTATACAACGGCACATTCACTCCACCTGTGGGTAGCAGTCTCATCAACGATCCCCGGATCCAGTTCGTCGACCTAAACCGGGATCAGCACTGGGAAGTTGGCGATCCAATAGTCTACGATTGTAACAACGGTATTCCTGGCGACTGTAACAACAATATTGTTGATGTGAACGAACCGGTCATCTCTGGGAATCCGATCATCGGCCAGTTGTTGATGGATCCACTCCGGCGCGTGACAACCGCATCGTTCGACCAGATCAAGTTGTTCTCTTCAGGAAGTGCAAATCTTCTGGTCAACGGAGGCTTTGAGACAGGAACTCTTGCCGGGTGGGGAAACACGGCAGGTTTCTCAAGCTCAAGTTTTGCTCACACTGGATCTCACAGCGCGTTCGGCAACGCTGTCGGCGGCACTGTCCAACTCGCACAGAGCATCGATTCAGCTCCAGAGATCAACCCGCTGACCTTCCTCCAAGCTTTCGTCAACATCAACACAGTCTCCGGTACGACAGCCAAAGACATGGTGGACATCTCACTAGGATTGTCAGACAGTCGAGGAACACCGCTCTCCATCTACTATGTCTTCAACACCGGTAACGGTATCTTGCCCGGGAACACGACCGGGACGATATACTACAAAGCTCCAGGCTTCGGGACAGTCAACCAGTGGCTAAGCATCAACCGGACAATCGCCCAAGACACTTCACCACTCAACGCACAAGGCTTCCAGAGCCCCTACAGTCTAAGCCTAGTCGTTCTCGAAGCGAAATCTCAACCCTCAAGCGTAACATCAGCCTACTTCGACGATCTATCCCTCTACTCACCATTCACCAACTCTCTCAACGCTAACCTAGCATTCTCCGCTCTCAACGCCGCAAACACAACCTACACCTACACGGTATCGAAAGTCCCCACCGGATACTTCTCGCTAGGAATCCCCGCGGGACAATCAATCCTCAACATAACAACACCCACATCTACAACCCTCCAACCGAGCGATTACAACCTGACTAGCACCCCGCTGGGTAGCCTCGTCAACATTCCAAACTCGACAGGCACCCGGTATCCTCTCGGTGGAACATATTATTTCTACACGACCTCCAAGAACGCGGTCGGCACAGTCTACGCGCAAGACGTCTCCACGCTCTCCATTCTCAACCTGACGAATCCCTTCAGCCCCGGACATAGAGTAAGTCTTGCAGAACTTAGCATCGACCCGTTCGGAAACGGTATACCGGCAGCGAATTCAACGATCTCGATATGGACAAGCAGTGGGACCATGCTCAACAGCTGGACCGGCCTTGCCGATAACTATGGTTTCTACCGTGTCAGCGACATCGCCCTTCCCATGTCGAATGGAACGTACACGCTTCAGGCAACCAGCTACTCCAGCGCCAACGTCGGAATCCGAACTAGACAATTCTTGATAGTTAGCGGGCCAGGCAGCCCGGGTCCCGGCGGTCTACTCATTATCATCGGAATCGTCGTAGCAGCTCTAGCCGCCGGACTAGTCGGATTCCTAATCTTCTATCGAAGGACAAATCGTAGACCAAACCCAGCTAAAGTTCAACCGCTGCCCAAAGGCGCTGTCAAGAAGACCAAGGGTCCGCCCCCCAAGAAGACCAAGTAACGAGCCTTCATCAATCCGCTACAGCCAGACTATTAAGTCCCGGCGACCGGGACGACAATCGTATATCATATCAGCCCGACCCGATAGATCACATCGTAGGATAGTTGGGTGATTATCCCGGTTGCACAGTGATACACTGGTAGCATTCCTCCGCATAATAGGATTGATACTCCTACCGTTAGCCATCACCCTAGCAGGGCTAGCTCTCCTCTCCAGTCTAGTTACTGCAATCATCTGGTTAGCCGCGTTAGCGGCAATCGCCTATGCCTACCTTCGGTTCAACGCTAAACACAACGAACACGAAGAATATGATGATCACCCTTCACAAGAAAAGTACAACGAGGGACTCCGCACTTACGTCGACTTGATTGAAAAGGAAAAAGAGATGGAGAAGGACAAGACCAAACCAGAAAAGGCAAGAGTCTGATCCAATCACCAATCACCTGCGTGTCCAATGAGACAGACACTCAACCCAAGAGAAACAATCCGCCGGTGAGAAGGTAACAGGTTGAGTCTAGCGATCAGTTCATTTGTTCCCAAGAAACGACAGGTATCGGGAGAGCGTTCCAGTAAGCCATATAGCCAGTCTCCACTTCGAACACGCTCGCGCCTCGGTGGCTCAGCCTGGTAGGCTCCAGAAGGGAGGCCGCTAGCGTCGCCTTGGTAAGGCGAAGGTCGCGGGTTCAATTCCCGCCCGAGGCTCCAAACTCACACGATGATTCACAGGTCCCCCCACCCAAAGTCTTGTAACATCTAGGTTGCTTCTCACCACTTTATCCAGCTGCTTCAGCTTAGGGCTGTCTTGCGATATCTCAATCTGTAGCGATCTCTAGACAGACGTCCAAGGACAATATGTCGTGCTATGACAATATCGAAATCCGAAATGTTTGCAGCCCGATATTTTCTTTATATCCGCTGCTCGGCTGACACGCGGAAACCGAAGAGATAGGCGACACAAAAAATGAAACAATTTTCAAATATGCTCTTGAAAGGAGTCATCGTACTTGCGCTAGTCACAGTACTCAGTCTCCACCCTCTAGGACCAGTAAGGGCGGCGACCAATGCACATGTCTATGTCCTCGGCGTCTCGAATCCAACCGACCCATTGATCACGGACCTACAGAGTCTTACACCATCAGTGACGATCCTCACGTCAGTAGCGAGCCTGCTAACTCTCAGCCCGAGCTCGATACTCTACATTGACGGCTCTTGGCTTGCCACCGCATCCTCCCTCGACCCGTTAGTAATGCCTGTTATCGTACAGACAGTTCTGACAGGCTTACCAACCGTCGTCGTCAGGGGAGACCCGTCCATCCTAGCGAACTCCGTATCGGGCCTGATGAAATACGACAACCCTGGACTACCTCAAATCGCAGAGGGAGTCCACGTGACCGCATCTCTAGCCGGTGGTCTCAAGCAGGGCTCGTTGCTCAGAGTAATTGCAGGATTCGACTATTCCATAGCGGCCGAGTACCAGTGGGCGACTCAACAGATCCCGCAATCCATCTCGCTCCCCGTTCTCGCACCGATGAGCAGCGGGAGTCGGAGCACGAACCCAGCCAGTATCACACAAGACCCAGCTTCACCTTACTGGTTGTCACTGATCCAAGCTACAACCGACACTGGCACACATTTCAAGCCCTACGGACAAGTCATAACAACCTTCTCGATCTACCAGCTCCAGAACAGCGGCTCAAACAGCTCCAAATGGTTCGACATTTTCACCAACCAGACAATGATACCTGGGGCAGTGGTTTTCCACAGCAGCTACAGAAACTATCTTGAAACCTCGAATGCTCAGCCCGGCAACCAGAACACAAACATCTTTGTCAGCAACGGACCCGCAAGCCAAATCAGCTCCGGCCCAACCACCGTAACCTACACCATCGGCACCTTCGCAGGCGCCTACAATGACACCGTAACCTCGACCCAGTCAATGAGCTACTTCTTAAAGAACGCCAACGTGACCAATACGAATCCCAATCCTAACAGCACAAACCCCAACGTAGGCTGGATCCACACCATCAGCGGAGGAACATCGGCAGGAAAACTCGCACTACAATTCATACCAGGCTGGACCGATGAGGTGGCCCAAAGCTACCCTGCAGAAGTCAGCGGAACAGTCGTAGCAACCTTTGCAACTTTCAGCGACAGTATCACAACTACCAGCACAGCGTCGACCGGCGTCTCTTTCGCATTCTCCGGCGGATAACCGACCAAAAACCCTTTTTCCCCTCTCCCCATTTTTTTCTTCAGACCACAATGCCTCAGAGCCTTTCGACTCTTGTTCTATTGGCGCTTGGTTCCTTGTTCTCGTTCGTCCTTCTCTTTTCCAGTAAGTCGTACGTAATTATTTAATCCTCGAGCATACTTTTCCGGAACCGCATGGTCATCGTAGACAGGGTGCTCATTGTGCCTGGTATAGAACCGAACAAAAAGAGCAACGACCGTTCCAATGCTTGCCAAACTTGTAAGCCAGATTAGTGCTGTAACAAGCGGCGACCATGGTAGGCTGGAACTGTTGTTCGGTGGCCCATAGGACGGCACCTCCGTGCCTGGAGCGGACAATGATGAAGTTCGAGTTGTGGGTTGAACCGCAGTGTTAGGATACTGAATTCGAACCCCTAGCGTTTCAGGGGGCAATACGCCGAGAAGTAACACTAGGACCAGCAAGACAAGAGCTACGACCGGCTCTTTTCCAACCAAGGAACAGCACTGGCAATCCTAGCTAGTATGTCCCTTAAGCTTATCCATTAGTAGTGATTGGGTAGAGGAGAGCAAAATATCCCTTCAGTTCAGGAATCGGACCCCGACCTCAGAGCAAGAGTGCGGTTCTCTTCCCAAGCCTGGGATCTTATTTGTGATCCATTAGAAATATTAGACAGGCGGCGGAGCCAGTCATTCGACGGAATGAAGCCTCGCGATTTTCTCACAGCTGTATTGCTCGCCATCACTGTCTCAGGTTCAGGGCTTGGTTTAGGTCCACTCCCGGTCGCTCATGCAGGCACCGGTCCCATCGCGGCTTTCACCTACAACCCGTGCGTACAGTGCGCAGTCCCTGGTGACCTCGTCTTCTTCAACGGCAATTACAGTCTAAGCCTCGGCGGGCAGATAGTCTCCTACACCTGGAACTTTGGAGACGGCGCCCCTCTACTGAAGACAACTTCTCCGTTGACGAACCATGACTATTTCGGATCTCCTAGCCATTGGCTGGTAACATTGACAGTCCAAGACTCGTATGGAATGATCGACTCGATAAGCCAGCAGGTCATCTTCGATGTCGTTCTCCAGTTCAGCTTCCACCCGTTGAAGCCTTTCGCGGGAGAGCCTGTGAACTTTAACGCCACGGCCAACGTCTACGCATCGGCTACAACTGGGCCCGTTTTCGGATGGAGCTTCGGAGACGGGACAAGCGCTACGGGAGCCCTTGTCGTCCATGTTTACCAGAAGCCCGCGGTCTACAGGGTGGAACTGGCGGCAAATACTTCACTGGGCAACGCGTCCATCTCGAAGACCGTAATTGTTAGACCGGGGATAGTCGTAATCAGCAAATGCTTTGACGGCATCAATGTAACAGTCTTCGCCAGTCTCATCTTCAACTCGACAAGCCATACTGTCTCCGGAACCCTTTCAGTGACGGCGATCAACGGGACGTCGGGAATGATCATATTCCAGAAAACGTTCAACGTAACATTAGCATACGGAGAGGACCAGAGTGCCAGACTGATCCTCGCAACTCCCGGCTCGGTATCAATGCTGGGAGTCACTGTCGTCCTGAAAGAGTCGGGAGCCGTAACCGCCTCCCTTACCAGGGACCCGGATGTGACTCGTCAGGGAAGCGTCAACATCGTAGACGCCGCAACAATAGCCCTAGACTTCGGCACATCGTCCTCTTCGCCGAACTGGCACGCGGCCTCGGACCTGGACGGCGATGAACAAGTGGACATCCTTGACGCGGCCACGATAGGGCTCGACTACGGCCTCCCAGTCTTCCAGTAGCAGAATAAGCCCAGATTACAGATCCCGGTACGCGTTTTGACCTCTACGACCTTTCACGTTGACCGGGCCGCTGACCTACACACTAGCAAAGACACTAGACTCGATAATTCTGCGGGAGTGATAGTAATCCAAGCCCAGAACAGCTTCAACTGGCAAGACCCATCTCCAAAAATTCGTGGAGCGTGTCTCCCCGCGACACAAAACTGGTCTCTGGAGAAGAACTTTGTCTAGAATTCGCCCGGACAGATCCCGATTCGTGATCTGGAAGAACGGGCCCAATACTGCCTTCGTTAGCCCGTTTGGCAAGCATGAAGGGGCCCTACCGGCGATAGGGAACAAGCGTGGGTTTACTGAAAACAAAAATTTTCCCGCGATACAAAAGTGCCTTTTTTGAGCACTCAGAAAGAGTCAGCCTATGCCGGCTTCGGCATTTCGCTGACTTTGTCCTTCCACGCCGGCCACTTTGCCATCTCTTCAAGCGCGAACTTTTCAGCCTTCTCCTTGTTCATCCACCTGGTCTGCATAGCCTGCACCACCAGAGCCTCGTACACCCTTTCAAACGGCAGCAGCTTACCGTTCATATCCGTACAATGAATACAGTAGGGATTGTCCGGGTTCTGAGCACCGTGATCCATGTTCGAGCCCATCGGACGACCACAGCTCTCACACTCACTGGCAAGAGACAACTAGACCACTAAGACCAGAACCCTCAACGACCGAGATAACCGTACTTGGACAACAAGCCCACGGGCAAGGTAACAAGAGCCGAGAAACTGCTAAACCATTAATAAGCCCGGACCCGCGAAACCGTCAAGAACCTAAGAGGAATGCTTCTATTGCAGAGAAAGGGCCCAAAGGCTCCTTTCGCACCATTAATACTGATACTCCTATTCGGAAAAAAGAAACCAGCACCTAACGAGAATCCACCATCAGCCGAGTCCAAGACAGAAGCGTTCCCGGTCCCAGACAGCCTCAAGAAATCAATAACGGCGACAGACGTGTCCAAGGCCCGGGACCGGCTGCGCCTCGTCAGCCTAGAAAGAGACATTATCGGAGACGCCCTCACAAAAATCTACGAGGCAGAAACAAAGGGGCAGATCAACGAATCCGAAAAAAACCAGCTGCTCCAACGTTACAAGACGGATCTAAAACGAGTCGATGGAGAGATCGACACCCAGAAGAAGACTGTGGATCTATACGATCTCGAATCGGCCAAGGAAGACCTCCTCAAAAGCTTCCATGAAAAAATGCTCGAAATAGACCTGAAGATCCGCCAGATACGACCAAGCGTCAGCATAACACAAGAAGAGAAGATCATCCAGACACCCCCATCACCAAAAGCCGAGCCTACCCCGCCAGCCTCAACCGGCACCGTCAAAGAACGACCGGCCAAAGAGAGACCGAAGAATAAGGCAGAAGAACGGCTTGAGACAATCCGCGAAGAAGTTCTCAAAGCCATGGAACGCCTCGAACAGATAGAAACGGAAGGCTGACCCAGAGACATGTCTTGGACCGACAAGGCAAGAGTAAGCGCAGCCGCACAGGCAGTTCGAGAACTCAGAGACAACACCATAGTCGGACTGGGAAGCGGCAACACTATACTCCGAGCACTCGAACTCGCTGCAGAACGGATCAAGAAAGAGAACCTGAGAATCAGCTTCATCCCAACATCCTACCAGGTCGAGATCGCGGCCAAGAAACTAAACCTCAAAACAACAAGCCTAGATGAGAACACCGAGCCCGAGCTAGCGCTAGACGGCGCAGACCAGGTACAATGGCGAACCCTCGACCTCGTCAAAGGCGGCGGAGCAGCACTCCTACGCGAAAAGATCGTCGACTCCACAGCAAAACGACTCGTCATAATCGTCGACGAGAAAAAACTAGCCAAGACACTCGGCGGATCCCAACCCATACCCGTAGAGATCACACCCTTCGGCTACGCCTCCACCCTCGAAAAGATCCGGAGAATCTCAGACAAGACCAGCCTCAGGGAAACAACAGGCAAAGTTGGCCCAGTTGTAACCGACAATGGTAACCTCATCGCCGACGTCTACTTCAGAAGCCTACGCCGGCCAGAAATCGTCCACGAGAAACTCAAGAAGATCCCAGGCGTGGTTGAGACCGGACTCTTTCTCGGAATGGCCGACACCGCATACGTAGGAAGAAAGGATGGACACGTAGACATTTTAAGAAAAGGCTAATCAGAGCACTCTCGCATTATGCCCGAACAACAAATTATGGAGCGCAGACTCCGTCTCTGGAGATTCGGAGACCCCGGGGGGTTGGAAAGATTTCTCGAGAAAACAATTCTCGAAAAAGTGTGAGAGTGCCGGGGACGGGGGTCTCGAACTGGGACGGTTTATCGAACCCGCGACCTCCGGATATCCTATCCGGGATTATGAGTCCGGCGCTATAGTTCCCTTTGCAGGGTCTGACCAAGCTGAGCCACCCCGGCAAATGCTCGGCGGAGAATCTAGCGCTAAAAGCATTGGCCTAAGAAACATTAAACGCGCAAGAGATCGTTCGAGAGACCATCGAGAGGGACATCGACTGGATAAACAGGAATTCTTTACTCTCGACGATGTTGACACGAGCAACAAGAGAGTCTTCCTCCGAGTAGACATTAACGTCCCCCTCGACCCGTCCACTCACCAGATTCTAGACGATACCAGAATCAGAGCGATCGCTGAGACGCTGTCAAAGATGGATAATGCGAGAATTGTGCTCGGCTCGCACCAGAGCCGGCCCGGCAAAGACGACTTCACCTCGCTCGAGCCCCACGCAGCCGCCCTAGCACAGTACTGCAATCAACCAGTCGAGTTCGTCGAAGACGTTCTAGGACCACACGCCCGCCAGAAAATAGCCAAAGTCCAACCCGGAGAAATCCTAGTACTCGACAACCTTCGACTCTGCGCAGAAGAAAACATCGACGACAAGCCAGAGAAGCTAGTCAAGACAAACCTCGTCAAACGACTCGCGCCACTATTCGACCTATACATCGATGACGCATTCGCCACAGCACACAGATCACAACCCTCCATCGCAGGACTGACCGAGGTTCTTCCCAGTGCCGCAGGACGTCTCATGGAGAAAGAGCTGAAAGCCGTCTCAACACTCCTCAGAGAACCGAAACGGCCTTGCGTCTACGTTCTTGGAGGAGCCAAAGTAGAAGACAAGATTCCCGTAATAGAACACATCCTAGAACGAGACAAGGCAGACAAGATACTCCTAGGAGGAGTACCAGCTAAACTCTTCCTCAAAGCATCGGACAAGAAACTATCATCCCAAGACGAAAAAGACATTGCCGGACTCTCAAAACATACTGAGCAGGCTAGGAGTTTGCTGAAAAGGTACAGAGAGAAGATCGAAGTGCCGCTAGACCTTGCCTACGACGAACCGGGAAATAGATCTGACAAGACGGTTGACTCCGCGCCGGGCCAAGAACCAGCGTTAGACATCGGGACAAAGACCGTCGAGAAGTATTCCAGAGTGGTCGAGGGAGCGGCCACCTCCGTAGCCAATGGTCCTCTCGGAGTATTCGAGAGAGACGGCTTCGACCTTGGCACCCGGAAAATCCTCGAATCAATGTCAGAAAGCAGCGGCTACGCAGTGATTGGAGGCGGACACCTCGTCGGATTAGCATCGATCCTAGGCATCGACGACAAATTCGGCCACGTCAGCACAGCAGGAGGAGCAATGCTATGCCTACTCTCAGGCCAGAATCTGCCAGGAGTAGACGCTCTAGTCAGAGCGGCCACCAGAATGCGCGCCATGAACTTCCACAACTAGATCATGCCCTAGAGAGGGCTTATCTTTGGCTCGCACCGAGCGGTCCGAAGCGCCCCGGTAGCTCAGTGGTGGAGCGACAGCCTTGTACCTCCAACCGAGAGAAAGCTGTAGGTCCCGGGTTCAATCCCCGGCCGGGGCTCCAAAAACCAGCCGGCATCCGACGGGGACTAGCCAAATATGGATATACATAGCAGTAAGTAAAATCCGTCGAGCCGACTTATTCTACTGTGAATTCGCGGTCCCTATCATAAGGGATTCGTACGGTTACATTGCGAGTAGTCGTGCTGGCAGTCTACGCCATCGCCCTCGTCATAATGGGAATGTACGGGTACATTGTGACCACTACGGCCCAGCCTCAATACGCGTCGAACAATTGCATTTCCGTCGTGCCCGGCTCAAGATCGCTTCCAGATTGTCTCCCATCAATAACTCTCTCAGAGACCGGGTCGGCGCTCATGTATCCGATGTTCCAGCTCTGGGCCTCACACTTTACTGAAAAATATCCGAATATACAGATCAACACTGCAAATACAGGTAGTGGCGAAGGAGAGTCCTTTGTCTCGAAGGGTCTCGTCCAGATCGGCGTATCAGCCGCCTATTTCAGTGACCAGCAGATATTGGCCAATCCCAACCTGCAAAACTTTCTGAACATACCACTGGCAGTAACGGCAACCCTCGTTGAGTACAACGTCCCGAATATTCCGGCAACAATGCATCTCAACTTCACAGCGAAAGTCCTCTCCGACATCTACAATACAACCATCCAGTACTGGAATGACAAGGCGATCATTGCCATAAACCCTGGAGCTGCATCGATCCTAGGCGCAGAGAACCCTCCGGTTGGCATCTGGCCATTTTACAGATCTGATGCCGCCGCGGACACCCTCCTCTTCACCCAGTATCTGTCAACGGTTCCTGACTGGAACGCGTCGATAGGCTCTGGACTAACTGTACACTGGCCAAGCTGTTATTCGATTGAAACGCACACGTGTCTTAGTAATATTCCTCAGGCAGCTCTAGGGAATCCTGGAATTGTGATCCAGGCCGCTCCAATCGTAGGCTCAATATCCTATGTCTCAGTCGAAGCCCTCGACCAGTGGATACTTCCGCTAGGACTGCACGCGGGTCGACTACAGAACCAGGCCGGGAATTTTGTGAACGCGACGGACGGTCACTCTGTCCAGGACACGCTCAACGCTCTCTCCGGCAATACTCCACCTGACGAACGTATCTCGCTAGTCAATGCGCCTGGCACCGATTCATACCCAATCGTCGGCTACGGATACGCACTAGTCAATATGCAACAGCTTAATCCGGAATTCGCGAACGTGATACGCACATTTCTAACCTACTGTATATTGCCCGAAGATGGTAGTTCGCCAGATTACTTGAACGTCTACCACTTTTCCCCTCTGCCTGGACCCGTTCTCCAGTTGAGCCTGAACCAGATTGCACAGATTGGCCCATGAACACGTAGCAGGCAAAGAGCTTGGTAAAACGATTTGGAGACACGATATACAAGTCTGTGACGCTGGTAGTTGCGGCCGGTTCAATCCTATTCATTATCTCAGCAGTGGCGGTTCTCTTATTCACCGCCTATCCTTCAATAGTTTCCAACGAACTCGGATTTTTCACCAGTGCCAACTGGAATCCTAGTCTTAGCGGAACCGTTGAGACAGTCAATGGCGTTCATAGACTCACCGGATCCTCTTTCGGAATCCTCGTCTTCATAGCTGATACTATAGCCTCCTCAGGGATCGCCGTATTACTCGCGGTCCCTGCTGGGCTGGGGGTAGCGATTTTTCTGACCGAAATTGCACCTCGCAGGATTTCCGCCCCGATATCTTTCATGGTGGAGATGCTCGCGGGAATACCCAGCGTGGTCTATGGGTTCTGGGGACTACTCGTTCTTGGCCCTTACCTTTTCTACACGGTGGAACCATACCTCTCCCAGCATCTAGGGTTCATCCCCATCTTTTCAGGACCCATCTCCAGCCCAGGACTCCTCTCGGCGGGAATAATCCTCGCTATCATGATCATACCGATCGTCGCCTCAATCAGCCAGGACATGATGGCTCGAACGCCCAAGGAAACACGAGAAGGAGCCAAAGCCCTCGGACTAACACGATGGGAGGTGACGAGAAAAATCGTTCTGCCCTACGCCAAGACAGGAATCGTTGGATCAATAGTCCTAGGACTAGGCAGAGCTCTCGGAGAGACAATGGCTGTCGCGATGCTAGCAGGCTCCGGAGTTCAAATCCTTCCGAAGAGCCTCTACTACCCATTTAGCACAATCGCGTCGTATATGCTCCTCAATCTCGGCGCCGCCGTCACGGACCCATCAGGAATGGAGCTCTCAGCCATAATGGAGCTTGGACTGGTCCTCCTCGCGATTACAGTCACTGTCAATATCGTGGCTAGACTCTTGATCAAACAGGGCTTCGCCAGCAGCTCTGAGAACGCTGTTAGAGTGTAGTCTCATGAGCGAGAAACAAATGCAGATTGAATCTGAGAGAGACGCCGAGAATCACGATAGAACCGAGGGAACTAGGCCCTTGCCCTGGAATGACTCAAGGGTCTTGTTCCGATACAAGCTTCGACGCATCGTGGACAAAATAGTTGTTGCAGTGACCATCATCGCTGTTGCCATTGTTCTCTATCCACTCCTCGACATACTGTTCATGTTCTTCTATAGAGGAGCGCTCGCAATCTCCCTCCCTAGGCTTACCGAGCTAACCAGTAACCTCCAACCCGGACTCGCCAACGCGATAGTCGGAACGTTGCTGCTCGTTTCTATCTCCACATTGGTCGCGGTCCCACTCGGAGTGCTCGGCGGAATATACCTGGCTGAGTTCTCTGAGGGAGGCAAATGGTCGAGAACATACGCAAGCACCGTCCGATTCCTCAGCGACGTTCTGTCAGGCATGCCTTCGATCCTACTCGGATACGTCGGATTCCTCATTCTAGTCATCGACTTCGGCTGGGGGTTCTCGCCCATGGCGGGAGGCCTAATCCTTGCAATCCTCATGCTACCCTACGTGATAAAAACCACCGAGCTCTCGATCCGAAAGGTCCCCCTTAAGCTGAGAGAGGCTGCAACAGCGCTCGGCGCAACCAGGACTCAACTAGTCAACCGAATGTCGTTTCCCTTAGCACTCCCAGGCATCCTCACCGGAATAATTCTCTCTATCAGCATATCCGTCGGCGAAACAGCGCCTCTCATCTTCACGGTTGGGAATTCCGATTATTATTCGCTCTGTCTCATACACTGTTCAACAAATTTCCTGACAAACATAATCTGGTATTTCGTTTACAGCCCAAACAGCTACGGCCCGAACCTAGCATATCTCTCAGCGTTCCTGCTGATATCATTCGCGCTAGTTCTCAACATAACTGCTCGAATTGGCTTACGTAGACTATCAAAGATATGATTCAAACAATGAAGCGTCTGAAACAGCTCCGGAAACACCGGATAAGAACCAGGGGTCCGCAGTGACAATCCAAGTTACGCGAGAAGAATCCGTCCCGCGAGGTCCGGGACCCGTTCATGAATCGTACATCAAGATCCAAGACTTGAACGCGTTCTATGGTAATCTTCAGGTACTCAAGAATATCAGACTCAACTTTCAAGAACGTCAAGTTTCTGCCATAATGGGACCCTCAGGCTGTGGAAAGACAACCCTGATTCGAATTCTCAATCGGATGAACGACGACGTCCCGGGATTCCATATCAAGGGAAATGTGACGATTCAAGGCCTGGACATCTATGGAAGACAAGTGGATCCCGTCCTGCTAAAGATGCGGGTCGGAATGGTCTTCCAGACGCCCAATCCCTTCCCCTTCTCTATTTACGAGAACGTTGCCTTCGGACCGAAGATTCACAAACTGTTCAAAAGAAGGAAAGAGCTTAACAGGATTGTCAAGGAGAGCCTTCAGAGAGCCGCGCTCTGGGACGAAGTCAAAGACAGACTCAGGGAGAACGCGATGAAGCTCTCGGGCGGGCAACAACAACGGCTCTGTATTGCTCGAGCTCTCGCGGTTCAACCAGAGATCTTGTTGATGGACGAGCCGGCGTCGGCCCTGGACCCTGGTTCTACTTCAAAGATCGAAGAGTTGATTGTTGATCTCAAACAGAACTATACGGTTGTCATAGTTACCCATAATATTCAGCAGGCAGCCCGAATCGCGGACAGCGTAGTCTTTCTCTACAAAGGCGAGGTTGTCGAGACAGGTAAGGCTCCGGCAATTTTCGAGAACCCGTCAAATCCGCTAACGGAGAAATATTTGAGCGGCCAGCTTGCAAGCGTCTAATGCGACGTACGGATATACGGAGCTAACCAGTATACTCCGGCGAGAGCGGTTTTAGCACTCTACTCAACGACCGCGACATTAGAAGAAAATTGTCGAATAACAAACGTCTATCTTACCTAGCACCAATAGCTATCCTCGCGATCGTAATACTCGGACAAGCTGTTACATTACCAAAAGTATCCAGTACTCGCCCTGCGACACTTGCACAAGCTCCACCGACTCCCGTCCCACTGCAAGTGACACTCCATGGCGCGGGCGCAACCTTCCCCGCTCCAATGATCAACTTCTGGGCCGCTAACTATACTGGCGGCCACTCCAACATCACGATAGCCTACTCGGCGGTCGGTAGCGGCGCCGGACAGCTCGCAACTGCAGACAAGACAGTCGATTTTGGCGCTTCAGACGCACCACTCTCGACAGGTCAAAGACCATTGTACCCGAACATTCTCCACATACCTGAAACCATCGGCTCAGTAACCATGGCTTACAACATACCAACCGGACCACACTCGTTCCTCACCGCAAACCTCAACTTCACTGGCTCCTTGATCGGTGACATCTACCTCGGCAAAGTCCACCTTTGGAACGACCCAGCAATAGCGAATCTCCAAAGCCCAGCCGTCGCCGCCATGCTTCCCAACGCGAACATCACGACCGTACGCAGACAGGACAACAGCGGGACGACCTTCGTCTTCACTAGCTATATCGCAGGCGGGAACCCCACCTTCGCTTCAAAAATCGGAGCATCAGCCAACAACTGCAGCTCTACCCAGACGACAAACTGCGTCAACTGGCAAGGAAGCACCATCTGTAATCCGCTCCCATGCCAGATCACCGGGAACGGCAACGGAGGAGTAGCAGGCCAGATTCTCGCTCACAACTATACCCTTGGATATGTCGAACTAAACTATGCTCTGACCCACAGCGTTACATTCGGCGCAATACAGAACAAGGACAAGACCGCGTATGTCTTACCTTCAGTCCAATCGACATTCTACGCCGTCTCGAACTATACAAGCACCAATATGTTGCCTTCGGGGCTCGGAGACTGGTCCCACGTCAGCATGCTAAACCAGACCGGACTTCAGACCTACCCCATCTCAAGCTTCACCTATCTGCTTGTCTACAGAGAACTCAACGTACTCCCGTCAATGAACCTAAACGAGACAACACAAGCCCAGGCGTTAATCGCCTTCCTCAAATGGGTCGTCACCACTGGCCAACCCTACGCACAACTCCCACAAAACAGCTACGTGTCCTTACCTCCAAGCGTCATTACAGCTGACCTAGCCTCGATCAACTCGATCACATACACTATAAAGTCCACCCCGCTCACACACAACTATAACATCGGAGCTAATTCAGCAACAGGTTTCAACGTAACACACATCTCCGTAGTCAGCGGAGATACTGTCAACCTAAACCTCATCAGCATAGACGGCGCGCCTCACCAGTGGTTCCTAGACTTCAACAACAACGGCGTTCTCGACACTGACGAGATTGCATCACCCGTCTTCTCCTCGACAACTGTCCCGACTCACTTCTCGTTCACTCCACTCATCTTCAACTTCCACAGCGTCCCATCAGCAGGCAACTTCACCATCCGCGATTCACAGAGCGCAGCCCCGACTAGCATCTTCACTATCATACCTCAACAGATCGCAGCGCCCTTCATTCCACCAGCAAACAACCCCACATCGAACCTATTCCCTCTCATCGACTCATCAAGGGTCGTGACCCAGGGTAGCGTCATCGTCGACCTCCGCACAAATTCGTTCTCAGGAAACATTACAGTGATCACCACCGTGGGAGCCGCAGTGTTCGCGAGCAAAGTCTACAACATCACGGTTCAGCCATCAATTGCCAACGGAGTCGCACAGTCCCTCTTCGTTCTGAACGCTGCAGCATCACCCTACACGCTAAGTGCTGACGTTACCATCCATAAAGCAGGTCTAACCGCCACAAGCGTCTACACTGCCACAAGAACACTGGACATCGTATCTCAGGGAAAAGTCAACATCGTCGACATTGCTACAGCCGCGCTCCACTACGGATCAACCATTGGACAGCCGAACTATAGTCCGACCAGTGACGTCCTCGCGTCTGGAACCGTCGACATAGTGAACATCACCCAGCTAGCTATCTTCTTCGACGCTCTCGCCTTCAGCTAGGCCGGCGGAAGAAGAACGATTGCGAAACCTTCCCTTTTTTTCAGGGACTGAATCCCTCATTCAGTGCCGCGAATCTTATCGAAACGATCATTATTCCCACCAAACTAGTGCGATCCCAAATTGAACTTCCGCCGGGCAGGACACAGATCATTACTGATTTTGATACTCCTCACTGGCATTATTAGCGCAATGCAGACGATTCACACAGTCTGCGCATCGGGGACCCTTTCGATCGCCCTCTCCAACAACACGCCAGTCCCTAAAGGAACACCGGTCACTGCCGACGTTCGCGTCGACCAGATGGAACAATTCAATAGTTGGCACATCGACATACAAACAAACGTCAACGCCCTGAACGGGACTTCCATAGATCACAGTACCGAGAACATATTCCCTCCATCAACTTTGTTCTATAATGCGGCTGACTGCATTAATGGGGGGGTCCCGGGTGCAAACTCGAATTGTCAGACTGGAGAAGATGGGCTTGGAATTGTGCATGTCGAAGGCACCGTATTAGGGCAACCCCCAGCTCCTCCTCATTCCGGCATTCTATTCAGTATCAACTTCTTGGCTGGGTCCCTCAACTTTACCAATATCCATTTCGTCAGAGGCGACATAATCGACCCCGCTATTTCTCCGCCCTTTGTAACTCATGATACGTTAGACTCCGCTTATGGCACTCCTCCTGTCCCCGACTTTAGTATCTCATTGAAAGATCAATCTCTTTCAATGACGCCGGGCTCGTCCGTCAACACAACCGTCATTGTTTCGAGTGTCAATGCTTTCAGCGGACAGGTAAACTTCACCTCAACCACCGTTGCTTCAGGAATATCGGTGAAGTTCATGCCTAGCAATTTAACACTGAACAATTCGACGGCGACAGCAAAGGTAGTAATCTCTTCAGCCTTTGGAGTCTCCACAAGAGCATACTCTGTCAACGTCACCGCGACCAGCAACGGATTGGTTCACTATGCGCTCCTGGACCTGAACGTAGAGCGACCTGGAGACTTCACGCTCGGATTTTCACCCCAGCAGCTGAAGCTTCCGCCGGCAAGCTCGGGGTTCACAACTTTGACCCTGACAAGCTCGACTAGGGCTCAGGTCTCTCAAGAATTCTCTGGAAGTGTTAGTCTCAGCCTGAAAGCCCCGAGGAATCACTGGACAAACGCTCCAGTCAATGCCACACTTGATCAGGTTTCTCTGTTCCTATCGCCTGGAGGAACAAATTCAACAACAATTCAGATATCGATTCCCTCATCACCGTTTGCCTACTACGGTCTATTCGCGTATCAGATCAACGTCACTGCCGTATCTGCTAGCAACCATTACCTGAACCAGACCCAGACATTAGATGTAGTACCACCACCTTTCAACCTCATTCCAAAAGCCTCTCCTAGCATTTTGAGAATTACAGCTGGGCAGAGCGGCTTTGCGACACTGTCAGTTACCGGTGTGAACTACTTTTCAGGTCCGGTATACGCGTCTTCAACATTGTCCGGGGGCACTGCTAGATATAATGAAAGTGAAATCTACATGGATGTAGGAGGAACAGTCTCGTTCAAAGTGAATATTACAATCGACCCAAGAACTACTGCCGGAAATTATGTCGCGTTGTTGACCGCGTATTCGGGAACCGGAGTCGCACAGTCAGTAGGAGAGTCGATCATGGTGGTTTCGAACGGTCACAGTGCTCCGCTACCGACTAAGATTTTCGGCGTCAGTCCCGTTGTCTACTTTGGAATCCTGGGCGGCTTCGCGGCCATCTTTGTCGTCTTGTCAGTCCTGACTTATCGGAGGAGCAGGCTAGACCGCGACGACGTGGGCTGGGAAAAAGAATAGTCTAACCAATTGGGCGCTTCAGCTCAGATCTTCTCAGCGTCTCTTGGTTGCGTGGTTGATCGAAACGCCAAACCGTACAGCCCTCCGACAAAGGCCAGACCCGCTCCAATGGGTCCCAGCGCGGAAACTGGAAGGGTCATGAAGAGAGAGCTTAGTATCACGAACTGGTTAGCGGACAAAACAACTAGTGTTGCGCCGTACACCATGTGTCTGTCGGGTCTCTCGTAAAGCATTCCGGCCATCAAAATGATGATGAGCGCAAGCACGAACGAATTTTCCACAAGCAGATTTCCAACAAAATAGGTCTGGGTGTAACCTGTCAAATTCGCGGAAAAGGCGAGGGAAACGCCTCCGCCGACTAGAGAGAGCACGAATCCAAGAGACGGTCTCTTAATCCTCGCTGACGGCTGCGACTTAATTTCGCTCATTGGTGCAACCTCAGATAAAGAGTAGCAATTATCAACTTTGTCAACGAGGGCGAGAGTCTCCGACGGCGATGAATGATTTCATTCCTACCGATCATCGTAGTACTAGCTATTCTGCACCAGTTTCAACGCGCCCTGATTTAGCGGATAGAATGCAAGACTACTGAGGTATACCCGATCTACGGGTCCTTCTAGAGTTGCTGTTGCCGCCGACTCCTTCACTGAATGCCCATTAGTCATCTGCTGCCAGAAAATACTTGTCGCAACATCGCTCCGGTACGCTTGGACGACCTGATTCCAGCTTATGAAGACCTGAGCGCCTCTGGATACAAACGCCTGTGCCATCTCGGAGTTTGCCAAACCAGTGCAACCCATCAGAAGGATGATCGAACCGGGAAAGAATCCGTGCATCTCTTCTCTGACAAAGAGTGGCGTGACTGCAAAGAAGCGATGGTAGGTAAAGCCATTGTCACTCGTCAGATTGGCATCTACAACTTGACCCGTGAGCTGTTCGAACGAGTACTTGCCGGAACTATACGGTTCTGATGTTACGATGGATATCGGATCTTGTCCAGATCCAGTGGAATGATTTCTCAGAATTACCAAGCCGTATCCCTTGGAAGGGAGATCCTTGAGAAACTGGATGGTTACATTGCTGGCCGGGTAATAGTCGACCTTGTACCCCGCAGACGCCAAAGTGATCGTCACGTTATTGACGAACCCCGGGTCTGGGATGAACGCTGACACCTCGTCGACCAACGCCGCAGTCAGTGGGCGCGATCGGGTGGGGCTGGAGGGATACCAGAGGTTGTCCCGAGATGCGTAAAGTAGGCTTGCGACCGACAAAGCTACGACTAGTACTGTGATGACTTCGGTTCGTTCTGGTTTCATCATTTTCCATGCAGCACAGTTACGGGTTCTCGGCATTGTTAGCTAAATAAAAATAGGGGAGATCATGGCCGCCCGTTGGCCCTCGGGTCGGACGGTGAGCGGCTATAGTCTGCGGTTTCGAATACCGATAGCTGCGCCGGTAACGGCCAGAGCGCTGAGCAGCGAAACAACGAGCCCAACAGAGGCTATCATAGTTGAGCTGTCAACTGTTGGAACCGTGCTAGCACCGAGCACGCCGCCGACAACGGTTACCGTGACCTGTGTTGTGTGGGTCCTTTGGGACCCTGTGCCGGTCACTGTGATGATGAAGTTCCCGTTTACGGCGGACATCTCAGTCGATACCGCTAGCGTTGAGGTTCCCGTGCCACCAGAGGCTAATGTGACGGCCGTGGGGTTCAAGGATGCGGTGGTTCCAATCGCTGTTGGAGGTACGGAAGCCGATAGGCTCACGGTCCCGGAGAATCCGGAGCTCGTTAAGGAGATCGTGAAGGTTGCTGAACCTCCAGCGATTATCGTCGCGGATGTTGGTGACGCACTTATTGTAAAGTCATTGGCTGCGTGAGCTTTCGGGATCGCAGGCGAGAGAAGAGCAGCGCTCCCTAACGTCGCAATCAGTAAGGCCAGTGCAACTATCAGGATAGATTTTGGCTTTGACATTTGAATGGCGATAATTGAGAATTGTTCTAATAGGGTTATCGGCCGACCCGATGCGCTAATAGCGTTATCGGCCTGCTCGAGACCGGATTAGGAGATTTTCAGTGATGAGTTTTCGTCTCGGTTTATTAGCCGCTTCTAATCTGTAATCATCAAACGGCAGCTGATCCATACGATTCGTAGGAAACGTACACTAGTCATCGCTGGAATAATCGTCGTCCTATCCCTCGGAATCGTCATCGCGAGCATTCCCTACCTTCCACATCCGCCGGGGACATTGCAACGGTCAGAAACGCACACTATTCCCGCAGGAAGTTCCAGTAGCCCCAGCTCTGATCACATAACACTTTCCGGAATTCCTGCCGGTGTAGAATTCCGGGTTGGTGTCACCGTAACGAATGGAACAGCGATCTTCTGTGTCCTAATGACAAACTACTACGTTAATTGGAGTCTCAGCAATCAGCTTAGCGGTGGAAACACCGCTTTTCCCTACAATGACTGCATCATCCCTCCGCAGCAGACCACGCAAACTACTCTCTCGTTTACTCCGCCCACTACTGGATCATGGGACGTGGCGGTTCTGAACATGAATCCGAACAGTATATCCGTACAGTTCTCGCCCGCTTAACCAGCTTGGCACGAGGTCGAGGAGAGGTGTCATGCTGCTTGTCTCCCAACACCATTGGAATCAGCGGGCCCATTGCGGCTTCCTCGAAGGAGCGAGAAGACCGCAGACACAAGTATTAGAGCTGAGAGAATTAGGAGAGAATGCTGTAGGCCGCTGAGAAACGAGCTAAGCTCTGAGCCTGCTACTTGACCAGCAGATAGGATGTTTACGTTACCCACTATGTTGATCAGTTTATCGTAGGATATGTCGGCTGTCATCATTGCGAGCACTAGCGGGACGCTGGCCACTATGCTGGTGTTGATGATTGTTGCTCTTACCCCCGAGCCGATCCCTCTTTGGGTGCTCGGGACTGAGCCCATGACAGAGCTGGCGTTGGGGCTGCGGAAGAGGCCGATGCCGAAGCCTACGAGACTTAGCCCAAAGGCTATCTGGAGATAGCTGGTCGCGATGTTGAAGAGTGAGAGATACAAGAATCCAGCTGCAGCGGTTACGAGTCCTATTGTGCTCAAGCCTCGAGCGCCCCACTTGTCGGATAGTGACCCGCTGATCGGTCCGATGACTATTAGGGTCACGTCGAGAGGGATAAGGGAGATGCCGGCGTGGAGCGGATCGTAGCCCCGGACCAGCTGGAAGTAGAGGGTCATTATGAAGGCGAGAGCAGCGAAGGCTAGTCCGCTGAGAAGGTTCGCGATATTACCCGCGGTAAAGAGTCTAATTCGAAATAGGGAGAGGTCTAGGACTGGGAATTTGGCTCTGCGCTCGACGAGGATGAAGAGAAGCATGAGGAGTATGCTAGTCGCTACAATCCCGATTGAGAATGGATCTGTGGGACTTCCTAGTGTGAGACCGAGCAGTAGGAGTGTAATGCTAACGGAGAAAGTGAGGGCGCCAAGGATGTCGAACTTTTCGGGGTGCAGTGGCCTCGAGACCTCCTTGAGCCGCTTCCTGGACCAGTAGGCCCCGAAGATTCCGATCGGGACGTTGACGAGGAAGATTGAGCGCCAAGTGAAGAGCTGGATCAGAATTCCGCTGAGAGTATAGCCGGTGATTGTTCCAGCGTTTATGGCGACCTGGTTTATGCCGATTCCCTTGCCCAGCTCGTTTCCGGCGAACGCGTCTGTGACGATGGCGACGCTATTGACGAATAGTAGGGCGGCGCCGATTCCCTGGACGAGTCTGAAGGCAAGGAGCTCCGTGTCTGTGGTGGATAATCCGGAGAGGAGTGAGCCGACTGCGAAGACTGCGAAGCCCCAAGTGTATAATTTGACTCGTCCGTAGATGTCGGCGATGCGGCCGATGGCGACTAGAAGTACGGTTATCATGAGCCTGTAGATTGTGATGAACCAGACTCCGACAACGAGGTTGGTGTGGAGCCCGAGAACCACCTGGGGAAGACCTACGACTAGAATGCTAGAGTCGACAGTAGCCATGAATATGCCGACTGTTGTGACTGTGAGAACGACCCACTTGTACTCCAAGACCGGTCAGCTAGTCCGCGAATGCTTTTCCGCGGTCAGCGCGAAGCCAGTATTAAACGCAGAGCAAGAAGGACGACGCCGTGGAATGGAATTACAATCCGGAAAGACAGTCTTGTGTCGCGGGCAAGAAAATGATTTCGAGATTTGGCCAAACTGATTTTCTGACTAGAACGTTTCTGGGCGAGAATGTCGATTCTGCCAAGCAGAATGGGCGAATTCTCGTTTTTACGAACCTGCCCTATTAGAGCATCTGAGCGTGATGAAGCAGCATTATCGAACACCCCTCCCTGTTTTACGATCCGGGCTTATTCTGGGCGAGTCATATAGAACAACCCCTGTCACGGCCGGGCATTCCTTTAGATACCAATATGGACCCGGGAGTCAAAGGCTTGAGCCGACCCTTCCCCCTCCGAATCGATGACCTGTTCGCCCTAGATCCTAGGGTCCGCTACGTGGCAATCCTCGACCGGAACCATCACCTCGTCGAATCGAGAATGAGGACGCACGTTGCCAGCTTCACCCCTGAGGATTATGATAGGAAGTTCATGGGAAGCGTCCCACCACTGATACTTGACACACTATCCCAACTTGAAGCGCAATGCGGACCATTGAGCCACATATCAGTACAGTACGAGAAGGTCGACCTCATCTTCATTCCCCACAACAACCAGATCATCGCGATGAGCTTAGAGACTGGACCATTGGAGCCCATACTTAGGAAACTGAGAGACTCTCTCGGAGTCCACATTCACCTCTAAAACAGGAAACAAAACGACACATGCAGCAGAATCTTCTGTTCAACTAGAAAGATGCCAAAGCCGCCTACAGGAAAAAGCCAGCTGGCAAAACTAGCCGTCGCCCACAAACCCAGACCCCGCCAGCAGACACCAAGGAAAGAGGACTACATCGAAATCATCTACGAGCTGATCCGCGAAAAAGGATACGCGAAGCCCATCGACATCGCCAACTATCTGCACGTGACACCGCCGACAGTTACGGGAATGCTCAGCAAACTGGGAGAAGAACAACTACTGGTCCATGAAAAATACGGCGGCATAATCTTAACAGAAAAGGGAAAGAGCATGGCCGACTCGATCGGCAGACGCCACGCGCTACTGGTCAGCTTCCTCAGACTTCTCGGCGCCAAAGAAGCAACCGCCCAGAAAGATACGGAAGGACTTGAACACTACATCGATACAGCAACGCTCGAACTACTGTCAAAGCTAGTCGACTACGCAAGCAGGAACCCGCAGTGGTGGAACCAGTTCCAAAAACAGCCACCATGAGCACCAAGTGTTAAACGAGACCGCCAAGAAAGCACTGCCAACATGGAACCCAGGCAGTCGTACAATCAAGTCTTCCAGCTCCTAGAACAACACCATCAATGGTTCGCCAACTCCCTCCCTCTCATTGCTAGCGAGAATATTCCCAGTCCTGCAGTCCGAGAAGCAATACTCTCAGACTTTGGAAATCGGTACGCGGAAGGATGGACAGGAGAACGAGTCTACGCCGGTTGCAAGTACATCGACCAAGTCGAACAAGTCTGCATCGACCTAGCCAAACAGCTGTTCAGAGTAGACTTCGCAGACGTTAGACCCATCTCAGGAGTCTGCGCCAACCTCGTGGCCTATACCACATTCACGAGCCCTGGCGATACGATGCTTGCACTCGCCATTCCAGCTGGTGGTCACATCAGTATGGGCAAGAAAGAATTCGGCGGGACAGCAGGCGCCGTCAGAGGCTTAAACGTAGAATACTTTCCATTCGACACGGATGAGATGAACATAGACATCGATGCCACAGAGAAAAAGGTCCAGAAACTCGCCCAAGACGGAAAAAAGCCTACACTGGCAATGTTCGGAGGATCAGTCCTACCCTTCCCCCACCCAGTAGAAGAACTCGCGAACACTTTCCAGCAACAAGACGCCAAGATATGCTTCGACGCCGCACACGTTGCAGGCCTCGTCGCAGGAGCACAATTCCAAGACCCATTACACGAAGGAGCCGACGCGATGACCTGCAGCACCCACAAGACACTGCCCGGACCCCAAGGAGGAATGATCCTCTCGAAAGCTGAGCATGGTGAAAAGATCAAGAAATCCACTTTCCCCGGCAACGTCAGCAACCACCACCTACACCACCTCGCCGGAAAAGCGATAATGTTCGCCGAAATGCTCGCCTTCGGAAAAGCCTACGCCTCCCAGATAGTCAAGAACAGTAGAGCACTTGCCCAGGCGCTCCATGAGAGGGGATTCCTGGTTCTCGGAGAGAAGAAAGGATTCACGAAGTCACACTTGCTAGTCGCAGACATTACGAAATATGGCGATGGCAAGGCGATCGAAAAGAAATTGGAGGACGCTAACATCATCCTCAATCGGAACCTTCTCCCTTATGACATCAAAGCTGGGAGACACTTCGAAGCGCCCGGCGGAATAAGAGCAGGAGTCTCGGAGGTCACGAGACTGGGAATGAAGGAGTCAGAGATGCAGGAAATCGCAGAACTAATGACAAGAGTGGTTGTAAAAGGTGAAGATCCCCGCACTATTGCGAAAGAGGTGGCGGAGTTCCGGAAGAACTTCCAACGAGTCAGCTACGCATTCGAATCGACCAAGGACGCTTACAGCTACATTCGTATAAGATAGCGCGGATGTGCTAATTTCACGGCACCCTTATTACTGAGAAGTTGAACCGATCCAAACAAGGGTTTTGAATTGAGCACTAAGCGCGAGAAGCGGAGACGCGATGAGGCACCAATGCCCGCCGCCAGCGCTGGACTATTACGGTTCTTCGAAGAAGACACACCCGGCATAAAGCTCAGCCCCCAACTAGTTGTTATAGGTGGATTCGGACTAGTCGCCTTCGCGCTGATCTTCTATTTCCTACTCCCGATCACTTGACCGACTGGATAGCTCAGTAGTCTTCGACCAGCGTTCGTTGGGCGTATGACGGGACCAACTTGGCTTCTCGTCCCAGCCTCGTCTTTATTGCGCGTCTGAACTCTTCGGCAAACCCCGTGAAAACATAGACCTTTTCTGGATCACATGCCTTGACGAATGAGACAAGCTGACCAAAGTCAGCGTGACTACTCAAGGGAAATGCAGTCACATTGCTCCCTAGAGACAGAGCCCACCCGGTGGCATATGCCCTTGAAAATCTCCTACCAAGATGCGTGCGGTCATTCGGAGTCGTTATGTAGACACACGGATCTTTGTCGAGGATTGTCTTCCCATCATTTGATGTTGCAGGGAACCATTCGAGATTGACGCCGCTCTTCCGATGAATCTCGTTGACACCGTCTAGCCGAGGATTGACGATAACTGGAAGCCGTGTGTAGACGTTGAATAATCGGATCATCTCTTGGGCCTTGCCCGCGGCATAGACGTGTAGGCACGGAATCCTTCCAGTCTTGATCGTTTCCAAAGCCCACTCTACAATTTCAGCGTAGACGGTTTCACGAGGTGGGAACCGATAGTGCGGGGACCCGTAGGTAGCCTCCATTACGAGAAGATCGCAATGCTTGGGCTCTGCGGCTTTCGTAGTGAGAGTGTCCGTGCAGTTGATATCGCCGGTGTAGAGGATGGACGAGTCTGGAGTGTTGATCAGGAACTGGGCCGACCCTAGCATGTGCCCTGCATCGAGGACCAGGATCTCTGAATCATCTATCGTTAGTTTCTCGTTGATCTTAAGCGGGTGGAAGTTCAAGATTCGATGGTTGCGCAGCGCATGGTGAATATCTCTTGTTTCTCTAGTGGATTGTTTGACTCCCTTGTATCCGAATCCGCCGGTATGGTCTGCATGGGCGTGTGATACTAGGACCCTGGCTTTTTTTGGGATACTGCGAGTCCTTGAGGGATCGAAAGCGAGTGTAAGTTCTGGAGTGTGGACGAAGAGTCCATCGAGCCAGCCTACCCTATCTTCTCGCGTTGGTCTTTCCCTCGGGGACAGTCTCTAGTCGCTGAACCGCGTCCAGATGCAGGAATGTTTCTCCTTTAGATTCTCTATTTACAACCTGTGGAATCGGGCTGACTACTGTTGAGCGTAGAATGACAGCTTCGGATTCTGTTAGCCAGATTCCCGGAGGCTCGTGGGACACGACAGCGAGACGACCTTCGTAGCCAAAGTCACGGTTGATCACTGCGAGTACTCTCTTGCCTACAAGCCGTTCGAGCATGTGATAGACTGTTGGTGGTACAGACGCCATGTTGTGCGAAGTCGAGCTCCATTTATTGATGGTGCCAAGGCTCGCACGGGGTCCACTTATAATGGCCGACTTGAATTCGCGGAGAGATCCTAGAACATGACGTATGGATTGTGGCGGTCGAACAGTGAGAGATTATGGGGTTTGCGGTACTCTCCACGTGACGGTTTGGCAAGGTTAATCTTGTAGATGGGCGTTGAGATGGTCCTTTACGGGCTCATCATGTCTGACATTGCAGAGACTGTTGGCATAGAGAACGGTTTCGACGAGGCCGGTGAAGAAGAGCCGAATATTGTTCGGATTGGGAAGAAGCCCATTATGAATTATGTCGTTGCTTGCATGACGCTTCTCAACAACGGCGTCGCGGATGTCATGGTACGGGCTCGCGGCCAGTCTATCACAAAGGCTGTTGAGACGGTTGAGATGCTTCGACGAGCTTTTTTGAGAAATATTAAGATCTACTCCGTGGATATTGGAACTGAAGAGGTCAAGCGCGAGGACGGTTCGACCGCCAGCCTCTCCATGATCGAGATTATCCTCGGACACTAACTGCCGCAGGGTCGCTCAGGTTCGAGCGATATTATTAGTAGTAGAACATTAGACGCGGCTACGATCCGGTTTGCCGGCTGACGCTCAGAAGTATCCGAAGATTGTTGTGACTCCGCCTGGGCCTAAGGCCCGAGCGCTCATCAAAGAAGACGAGTCAATTATTTCACCATCGCTAGTACGGTTCTATCCCTTGGCCGCTGAGAGTGGTCACGGGAGTATTGTCAAGGATGTTGATGGCAACGAGTTCATCGACTTCAACTCTGGACTAGTCTGTCTCGCCGTCGGCCACACGCATCCCCGAGTGGTTGCAGCGATCAAGGAACAGGCAGAGAAACTGATCCACTACTCTTGGACAGACTTCTACTACGAGAAAGTGGTACAGCTCTCGGAAGAACTGGCCAAGATTACGCCGGGATCTTTTCCGAAACGGGTCTTCTTCAGCAATAGCGGAACAGAAGCTATCGAAGCAGCGATGAAAATGGCAAAGTGGCACACGCGGAAGCATGAGTTCTTGTCCTTCATTGGCGGATTCCACGGCCGAACACTCGGCGCGTTGAGTCTGACGGCTAGCAAGCCCTACCAACGACGCCATTTCTTCCCAATGGTGCCCGGCGACACTCACGTCCCGTTTGCAGATTGCTATCGCTGTCCGTTCAAACTATCCTATCCAGAGTGCGGAATGTACTGCGTCGATTTCATCCAGGAACAAGTCCTAGACAAGTACGCGCCACCAGAGGATGTGGCGGCGATGTTTGTGGAACCCATACAGGGAGAGGGAGGCTACGTGGTTCCTCCGGACGACTATTTCCAGCGACTGAAGAAGATGCTGGACAAGAATGGGATATTGATGGTGGATGATGAGGTCCAGTCAGGGATGGGCCGTACGGGACGATGGTTCGGAATCGAGCACTGGGGGGTAGAACCGGACGTGATCTGCACCTCCAAGGCGTTAGCGTCTGGCATGCCGATCGGCGCGACTATCGCGAAGAAAGAGCTGATGGACTGGGATGGCGGGTCTCACGCGAACACATTCGGGGGCAACCCTGTCTCGTGTGCTGCGGCGTTGCAAGTGATCAATGTGATCCGGGACGAGCATTTGCTAGAGAACGCGACGAAGCAAGGAGCGCATATGATGAAACGGTTGCGGGAGATGCAGGAAAAGTACCCGATCATCGGCGATGTTAGGGGAAAGGGGCTGATGATAGGCGCGGAGATTGTCAAGGATCCGAAGACGAAAGAGTATGCGGATAGAGAGGCACATGATATTATGATGAAATCGTTCCGGAGAGGACTCGCTATCATTACCGCTGGTCATTCGACGTTGCGGATTGCGCCGCCATTGCTGATCACCCGGGACATAGTGGATTCCGGACTGGACATCCTAGAAGGCGCAATCAAAGAAGTAAACCAGACCGCCAAGTAATGGATCATCGCGCCAGATATTCGAGCGATCCAAGGGAGCCCGGTCTTGAAGTCGATCGGCCGGCTAGCGTCTCTGCATATACTTGGCCACAGTTTTCCAAGTGAAAGAGTCTAGGTTGAGGTTGAATGCTGCGCCTGGATATTCCCAGATGAAGTCTTGGATCTCGTCATGGTCAAGCTTGACCTGTTGGTCCCCTGCTCTGCATAGAAAGTCGAAGAAGATGAAATGCTTCTTCTTGTAAAACTCCTTCGCATAGATCGCCTCTTGCATTGTGAGAAATTCGACTACTTCGACCTCCAGTCCAACCTCTTCCTTCACCTCACGTTTGAGGGCCTCCTCCATGGTCTCACCCAGCTCAATATGCCCGCCGGGCAGAGTGTACTTGTCAAACCATTTGTGAGACTTAGCGAGAAGTATCTTGCCTTCCTTGTTGACAATTAGGGCGCCCACAGTCGGTTCAGGGTAGACTTGGTCTAGGGAAACATGCTGCTTCATTGAAGATGCCAATGTTTCTATCACTTCCCAACCCGCTAGTATCTGGGAATATAGCTGTATGACAAATTGAATAGCCAGTAGGATTGGGACAATCTGGAATATTGTAGGGAACTCGATGAAGATACTTCCCTCTAATCAGAAGATTTGGGTGGTCGTTGGCTCAGTTGTTACAGACAAGAAGAACAGGGTTCTTCTTGTCAAGTACGGAGAGTCGAAAAGAGGGAGCTTCTACTAAGGAAAGTGGCTCCTGCCCGCAGGAGTGTTGGAGTTCGGTGAGAATCTAGAGGACGCTGCAAGGCGAGAGGTGAAGGAGAAGACAGGACTTGACATTAGAATCACCGGCCACGCTACAACCTTTGACAGGGTAGGGGTCGAGCTCGGTAAGCGATTTCACGAAGTATTCGTCGGTTTTCACGCAAAGCCGACGAAGGGCAAGCTTCACCTGGGGTCCGACGTTGCATATGCAAGATGGTTCACGAAAGCTGAACTTCGACAGAGAACGGATGAACTTCATGAGGTTCCGAAGAGAGAACTGGCGGATGCAGGGTTCTGGAAAGAGACAATTCGAATCTGACGGACCTGTGAAAGTGGATTCACATTCTAAGCTGCCGTAGGCTTTGTAAAGTCTCAGAACGACTCTTGGGTTCGAGTAGTCTTAGTATGATTCGATAAGGCTATGAACGCCTGGCCCAATTCGTCTCTTTGTAATTGCAACGAATTCTGTGGGTCCCAATAGTCAGTATGTTTGCGTCGAGCATTCTTGACAGAGTTACAACCCTCTTGGGACTCTCGATAGGTTTCACAGAAAGCAATCCAGCTCAAGCGTGGGTGCTCGCTCATTTTCCCTGGTTCTTTTACTCGTCCGCACTCATCATCCCTGGGCTGATCAGCCTCATGATGACTATGGGAATCCGGTTCCTTCAAGCTCCTAGCCTTCGAATCCATAGACTGTTTCTCGTGTTTTTCTTTCTCGGCCTGAGCATCTACAGTTGGACTCCTGTTGTGAATAATCTGCTCCTCATTCGAGGGGCCGTTTGATTAGTTACCGAGCGAATTTCGCAACGATAATAAAGCGGAATCTCCGGCGGCACGGCCGGATTCTGAGTTGAGCCCATCCTCGAACCCGTTCATTGTCGAAGTGGAGAATGCCTGGAAGGTCTACCAGACCGGCTCGGTCAAGGTAGAGGCTCTAAGGGGCGTCAATTTGGGCGTTAAGAAAAGCGAGATGGTCGCGGTCATGGGTCCCTCAGGCTGCGGCAAGACAACTCTTCTGAACTGTTTCTCGGGCTTGGACGATCTTTCCAAGGGTAAGGTGACGATCGAAGGCGTCGACTTGGCCACAATGTCTGACGATCAAAAGTCCGAGTTTCGGGCTAAACGGATGGGTTTCATCTTTCAAGCATACAATCTCCTGCCTGTTCTCACAGCTCAAGAGAATATCGAACTACCTTTACTGTTGGCCGGCGTTGCTGAAACAGAAGCACACGTGGATGCACTTGGCGCGCTAAAGATGGTGGGCTTGACTGAATGGGCGAGGCACAAGCCCATGGAGCTAAGCGGAGGACAGCAACAACGAGTAACCATCGCTCGAGCACTTGTGAACAAGCCCGCTATCGTCTGGGCTGACGAGCCCACCGGGAACTTAGACTCTGAGAATTCTCAAGAGATTATCAAGCTGCTCCGGAGTCTCAACCAGCAATATTCACTGACAGTTGTGCTGGTCAGCCATGATCCATCGATTGCTCAACAGACGGATAGAATCGTTCACATGAGGAATGGTCAGATCGAGCGAGAAGTCAAACCGGCTATCGCTGCGAGCTGACTCATAGATTCGAATGGTGTAGGGTTTGAGTAGTTCGAGCTCGAGATCATTTCTCATTGGTCTCACAGTTCTCGTCCTCATCATTTCGCTTGGAGAGTCTCTAGCTCTCTTCCTTGACTATCAGAACAACCATTTTTTGCAACAATACGTGTCGAATAACGGCTCACTAGTAATCGAGCAGACCGCTGGGCTTTTCTTGATCGCGGGCGCACTTGCCTTTCTAGCTTACAAGATTTCAACGGCAAAGCCCACCGGGCGAGTAGGACGGGCGTCACGCCGCATCACTTCTCTATCGCCTCTGATCGTAGCGTTCATCGCGTTATTGCTCTGGTTCAGCCTGTTCAGCCCAATCTTCGGAGGCTCACTAACCAATCTCGAATTGTACGGAGTAGCAGTCCTACTTCTGATCATGGCCGGATTGATGACGAGAGATAGAATCACTGTGAAAATGAGTTTCAGAAATTTCACTCGCAGAAAGACAAACATGGCAATCGTCATCGCGGGACTAATGATTGGCACTGCAATGATCTCCGGCTCCCTCGTGACAGGGGACACTCTCACCAACCTTTTCACCCGTGGAGCCTACAATGGGTATGGGTACGCAGACGAGGTTGTCTTCTCGCCGACCACGACGGGCTTCCAATTCTTTCCCATTAGCATAGCTCACAGTCTGTACAGGAATCTATCCAGCAGCTCCTCAGCCGGTCCCTACTTACGCGGAGTTACCCCAGAGATTCTAACTAGCGTCACTGCAGTCGATCTCTCCAATGGCGTTGTTCAGCAGACAAGTCTGATTGGAACCTATGGAAACGCGTCTCAAACTCTGGGCGATTTTCACACGAATGATGGTTCTGTAATATCTCCGAATATGGGCGGCAATCAGGCCATAATCAACGACCGGGCCGCGCGCGATCTGAACGCTACTGTCGGGCAGACGCTCAAGATATTCTCGCCCGCAAATCAGACATTTTCTGTTTCTGTACAAATCACGGGCATTGCTGTCTCTGATGCGAGGGGCGATTTCACCCAGAACGACAATATCTTCGTAACGTTAAGCACCGCGCAAGCGCTCACTTTTCAACCCGATTCCGTGAACTATGTTGCCATAACAAACACGGGAGGACTGCGCGACTCCATCCAGTATACGTCGACCGTAGGATTAGTTGCCAACCAGACACTCAATAACATCCAGCAGCCTTTAGCAAATTTTGCGTGCAAGACTAGTCCGAACGCTGTTGGGAACTCCACTCCATATCTGTGCGCGTATGGAGCGAAGGAGGCCGCTGTAAACAGTGCAACTAGTGGAGCTCAGAGCCTTGAGAATCTGTTCTCTGTGCTTAGTACGATAACGATCGTCGCTGGAATCGTTCTCATCATTAACATGTTCATCATGTTAGCTGAAGAACGCAAGTCCGAGATGGGCATGGCCCGCGCCGTCGGAATGAAACGCGGCCAGCTAACGAAACTGTTCTTGTTTGAAGGGACCTTCTACGCTGCCGGATCCTCACTCGTCGGAGTATTCGTCGGGATCGGCATAGCATACGGCATACTCTATGCGTTTGGAAACATCATCAGCAATTTCTTCCCCGTAAGCCTAGCACAAGTTCTCGACAGCTTCACATTTACCCCAACCAGTCTTTTCACAGCCTTCACTGAGGGACTCTTCATTACTTATCTGACCATCCTCCTCACCTCTTGGCGCGTCAGCAAACTCAACATCATCAGAGCCGTTAGAGACATACCTGAGCCTCCAAGCGGGACGAGAACCTACACCAAACTATTCTTCGTCGGAATAGCTCTAGCCATCATAGGCGTTCTCGTATTCGAAGCCTCCTTTGCGGCCAAGTCCGACATAGAAGCACTTCTCGGGCCGAGCCTCGTAATCCTCGGCCTGGGCCTAGCATCGGCTCGGTTTCTCAAGAACCGCTATGCGTTTACACTAACCGGATTAGGACTCTTAGTATACTGGTGCGTTCCGAGCTTCTCCTTCAACAACCCCGTCGTTGCGAACTACAACGTCGGACCCGAAGGACTGATAGTTGGAGGAATGTTTATGGTAACCGGGGCCATTCTGTTGGCGTTATTCAACACCGACATTATACTCAGGAGCCTCCGAGTGTTCTACCGGGGGAGAAAGCGACTTACGGTCATCTTCAAGACGGCGCTTTCGTATCCGGGAAACAAGAGATTCAGAACTGGCGCCACAGTGGCCATGTTTGCGCTAGTGATACTTTCAGTGGTCACAATCTCATTCATTACTGCAGAGCAGAGCAACGCCCTCAACAATGCGGTCGTGCAAGATTCGGGCGGGTACGATATTGTCGCACAAACAGCGGTCAGCATTCCGAACCTTGCTACTCAAGTGAATGCGGACCATAATCTCGACGGGAAGTTAGCGGCAGTAATCCCATTCAATTCGACTGAAGTCGCAGTCTACGACCTCACATCAGGAATAGACTACGGACAAGTCGCGGGGGCTGGAGGAGACCCTCACCCGGCCGCTCAGGACAACTTCTTCACGACCAACACGTTTCCGATGGTGCTCAAGGCCAACGGCTACAAGACAGCCGCAGACGTGTGGAATGCGGTTACCGCCCCCAACTCTTCAAGTGTAGTCTGGTTCTTCGGGCAAGTGAACACGCGTGGACCTCCTACAGCCGCTCAAACCCCGGCTGCAGGAGATCTACTACATCTCGTCTCATCGCCCGATGGAGGAAGGACACTGTACAAAGCGAATGTCACGGTCGCTGGAGTCTTGAACAGTTTCCTACTCGGAACAGGCGTAATGGCCACTGGCCAACTCCTGTTACACTACTTCCATGTTGGATCTGGGCAATTCGGACTTGTTAAAGTAACGAGCGGCACGAACCCGACCACGGTCGCAAACGTCATGAAGAGAGACTTTGCAACGCTTGGAATGGGAACCACGGTCATAGCTGTCATCATCAACGACTTCATCCAGGTCGGCAATTCTTTCCTCGGAGTCTTCGAAGGGTTCCTCGCTCTAGGACTTGTCGTTGGAATAGCCGGCTTGGGAATAATCTCGATCCGGTCAGTGGTGGAGAGACGGAAGGAGATCGGAATGCTACGTGCCATTGGCTTCAGGAAGAGAATGATTCTGGCCACCTTCCTGCTCGAGAACAGCTACGTAGCGCTTCTAGGCATATTCATCGGGACGCTACTCGGAATCGACCTGGGATATGCGATAGCATCCAGTCCCGGATCTGGAGTCACTTTTGTCATACCATGGATATCGCTTCTCGAAATCGTGGCCTTCAGCTACGGGCTCGCGGTCTTGACCACACTCGGCTCTAGCCGGAGAGCGGCTGGCATTCCACCAGCGGAAGCACTGCGCTATACCGAATAAGCCAAGAACCTTAATCAATTCTGAAGAATGTACCGTTAGAACCCCACAATGCCCGACGAACTTCAACTAGTTGCTTCCCAAATCGCCGCCTGCACCAAGTGCGAGCTTCACAAAGGCAGAAAGAACACGGTCCCAGGTGAGGGACCCGCTAATTCGAAGATAATGTTCGTCGGCGAGGGTCCGGGCCAGAATGAGGATGAGCAGGGCAGACCCTTCGTGGGAGCCGCGGGGAAACTGTTGACCGAACTCTTAGCATCGATCGGGCTCAATAGATCCGACGTTTTCATTACGAACATTGTCAAGTGCAGGCCTCCGAATAATCGTGCGCCTAAGAAGTCTGAGATTGAAGCCTGCAGTCCATATCTGACAGCTCAGATCGGACTAATCAAGCCCCAGATAGTCTGCGCCTTAGGAACCCCAGCCATAGCGACATTACTAGGAGAAGAATACTCTGCCACCAAAGCACACGGACGGGCCATATCGAAAGACAGCCTCACAATTCTACCAATGTATCATCCAGCTGCCGCTCTTTACGACGCCAGTCTCAAAGAAGTGCTAGCGTCAGACTTTAGGACGCTCAAAAAACTATTATTCTCAAGGCCCAAATCGGACCAGCCTGCCGAAGATGATGCTCGTTCGAGGGGTCGAGAGACGTTAGAAAAATGGGTATGAATCTGAAGAGCGACCAAGACGCATACGGACACCAGCTATACGACTTCTACAAAGGCCACAAGGTTGTCGAAATAGTTGAGCGGGACGACGGTCTCATAGACCCGAGCGATACGTACCCGAAATACTACCTTGCTGATTACCGTGGTTGGAGCGGCCGTGAGAAGAGCGCCGTAAGATACGTGAAGGGCCGAGTTCTTGACATTGGCTGTGGCGGCGGGCGATGGTCCCTATATCTAGAGAAGAAAGGCCATGATGTTCTAGGAATTGACACCTCACCATTAGCAGTCAAAGTCTGCAACTTGAGAGGACTCGGGAACGTCATGCTGAAGTCGATCACAGAAGTCGATTCTAATCTCGGAAGATTCGATACTATTCTAATGATGGGGAACAACTTTGGCTTGTTCGGGAACCCGAAACGGGCGCGACAACTGTTGAAACGGTTCCATAACATGACAAGTTCGCACTCTCGAATTATTGCTGAGAGCCTAGACATCTACAAGCCTCCCGTCGACCCGGTGCACCGAAAGTATCATCGTCGCAATCGGAGACTTGGCAGAATGCCCGGACAGGTGCGCATGAGGATACGCTACAGCACCTATGTTACGCCCTGGTTCGTTTACTTATTGGTCTCGAGGCAGAGATGATTGAGATACTTCGAGGAACTGGTTGGAGGTTAGCGAGAGTAATCCGATCGAAGAAGGGCCCGGCATATGTTGCCCTCATAGAGAAGGAAGAGAATGATCTCCAGAGACTACTGAGGGTTGGATCAGACTTTTGCTGTGTGGGTAGCTGAATCTAGTATCGCACAAAGTTCTTCCTCAACTGTCCCGTATTTTCTTGGACTTTCTATGAATCTCCCCATTTCTCTCCAGTTCTTGTCATAGACGATAATTGTTGGAATCTTTCGAATGTTCATCTCGTCTGCCATGTCTCGATGATTGTCGAAGTCGACAACCCTGGCCTGCAGCATGCTGTTCTTGGCCATGGCCAAAGACTTTGCGAGTCCTGGCACGTATGCTACGCAGTCACCGCACCATTCAGCAGAGAACACGATAAGATGGTACTTCTGGTCGATATTCTGTAGCTTGTCGATACTCTTCGAGTTCGGCGCATAATCCTGCAAGCGTTTCTTCATAGCGTGTTTGGCCCTCTCGACTTTGACTTCGTTGATGTAGTCGAAGACGTCTTTGCCGACTCTAAGAGCCATCATAATGGTTCAGCAGGCTATTGTTGTTTCTCGAGCTGTGTCAAGAATACGGTAGAGGCTTCCTTCTCCCCGTTCATGTTCTCTCTGACCTTTACGCCTGTTATTCTTACATGGTCGCCTATTCTTAGGATTTCAGCTTTTTCTGCATGAGCGTCCCAGAGGCTGACCCGTATCCTTGCTGTATCATCCTCGATGTTAATATTTGAGACTCGTGTTCTCCGGCCTTCCCGAGTCTCGATCTCTCTCGGCTCACTCCTCTCGACAATCTTTCCAGAAATAGTCCATAGTACTGGGCCGGGATGTAGGGATCCTATCGAAGCGACTGGGGTCTCAGCAACAAAATCCGCGCTCTCCTTGGTCACTTTGGATTTCGAGCCGATGTTGATGTAGACCATGCCATTCCTCTCCGTGACCCAATGGTCCTGAATCAGCAACAGAGCGCCTTCTCCCATCGAGAGAACGTCTTGGGCTTGGTTGTCCCAGAACTTTGCAATCGACAAGCCAGACTCGCCAGAGCATAGTGCCCATGTTGGACCCTTCTCAGACTGGCTTTTCTGAAGCTTCACCAATCGAACGCGAAGCTGGTCAGAGGCTCTAAAGTTGACCGCTGGAGCGATATTATCCGTCAATCGTTCTACTTCTTGGGACCGCTTCAGGATCTGGAAACTGGCTCGGGACCCGAGGTGAAACTCTACGTCACCACCCATCCCATGCTTAGTATAGCCGTGCAGAAGCCTCACAGTCGACCCGGGCACCAGTGATTCCCTGGCGAGGGTATCGGCCATGTCATCCCAGAAGACGCATGTGATCTGGCCCGATGTGTCCCCGACCTTCATTCTCATGACCTTCCCCTGGGTCCCGTCGGACCGTTGGAACTCACGAAGGTCTCCGACCATTACTACCTGGCCGGTGATTGTGGAATTGTTCAAGCCGGCATGGACGCTGGCAATACGTTGGTCGCCAATGTTGTTAGCTGGGAGCGCGGGTACCGATAGCTGCTGTGCTACCAGGCGTATGGCACCCTCATCCGACAATAGGCCGTGGGATTCTTGCTTTTTCTGGTCAACCATTGTGATGAGTTGATCCCTATCGATGTTCGGATTGTGGGACAGTATCTGGTTTAGTAGGTCGTCGAAGGACGCGGGCATGGTTAGTCCCAGAACATTCGGGTGCGCTCGAACTCTCTCTCGGCTCTGAGGATGCTCAGGTATAAGTCATCTTCTCCTCCCGTCCGGTTCCTCAATAGTCGAGTCGCAGTGGTTGGTCCCACTCCTCTAGCGGCCAATACTAGACCGGCCTTCTTTCCATAGGTCTGCAATAGTCCCGCGGACCGCCATGCCGTCATCCAGTCCTTCTCTTCCTCAGTGTTCATCCTGTCACCTTTCAGTTTCTTCTGGATAATCTTCGGCAATGCGTCATTGCTCAGATATGTTGCGGAGATCAGAGTCGACCTGCATTTCGGACATCTTATCTGCTCATGCAGATTGTCCACTGTTCTGATCCCGTCCCATTTTCCACAGTTGATGCACAATAGTCGTAGCTTCGTGGAAAGTAGTCGGCTCTTGATCACTTCGATAATCGAAGTCTCCTCTACCGCTGGCCGGAGAAGCCCATGTGGAACGATCCGATCGAGTAGTGGTAAGGCAAGCGGTGTGCACTGACCCGCATCCTGGACAGCCTCCAGCAGGATCTCCCCCGACCCGATCATCGAAAGAAGCTTCTTGCCGCCCTCCACATCCAGTTTCTCTGCGAACAGTTCTCGCCGGGTCTCCCGGTTCGCAATGGAATTCTTGAAAATGTCGACGAGCAGTCTCGCTTGGCGAGCCTTGTATTCGGCCTCCCTACTGACAGCGCCTATTCGACGTAACACATGCCAGTGTTTCCAGGCGAACAGATCCGAGTGCTCGACCGTCTCGTTGATCATTCTCCCAAGATCTTCGGGAGAGAGCTTTCCTAGCTCTTCCGCGACCATGAAAGCGCTGACCGGTCGCGGGAAGATCAGTGCGAACCGGTACTGGTCGACTTGGGTAGCAATGTTGGACCCGAGCCTCGAGCCGAAGAGCGCAGCCAAGGCGTTCGCCAACGCCTCATTGACCAGATTACCTGCGCATGTGTGGATGATGACGCTGTTCTCGAACCCCTCGACGAGAACAAGTTTGTCCGAAGGAAGCTTTGCCTGCTTCGTCTGCAATGCAAGAGTCGAGCGAACCTTCTCCCTCTCTGTTTCCTCAAGACTTCCATCGATCTCGCTTGTTGACGCGAATGTTCGACGCATTCGGCCCACTTCACTAGCCACGTCCATCTGGACAGGGATCATGTCACCTTCCCATCCTGGAATCGCAGTAAGACTCGGAGGTGCAGTCTCGACCTCTACGTGCAACTTCTCCTCATCAACCGAGAGAACTCGCCACGTCTGTCCGTGAAGAATGAACTCGGCACCGCTGACGCATCTTCGAGCTACGAAATCCTGGTCCAACGTTCCGATTCGTCGTTTACGGAAAAAATCGAATACAGTATACTTCTGGACATCGGGTATGACTGAAAGATTCTGGAAGTAGTATTGTATCGCCTTCGGATTCCTGACAGAGAAAGTGTCGCCGAACTTCCGGATCAGTCGCAACTCGTCAAGCTGGTGAATCGTATCGTCCAGCTCGCTTGGTTGCAGGTCGCGGAATGGATATGATCGCTGGACTAGCTGCAGAATCTGTTCGCTTGTCATCCGCCGCTCTTGTAATAGTATGCCGATGATTTGGTGAGCGAGGACATCGAGCGCTTTCTCGTGAATTATTGGCCGTTCAAGTCTTCCAGCTTTCGCCCGAGAAATCAGAACCGCTGACTCTAGTATATCATCCGGACTCGTGGTCAGTATTATTCCACGGCTCGTGCCGCCGAGGGTGTGGCCGCTCCGACCAATCCTCTGGACGAGCCTAGTGGTCTCGCGGGGTGAAGTGTATTGGATGATGAAGTCGACGCTTCCGATATCGATGCCGAGCTCTAGGCTGCTTGTGCAGATCATGGCCTTGAGCTTGCCCTCCTGGAACTCCTTCTCTGCCTCTTCTCTAAGCTCCCTCGACAATGAACCATGATGGACCCTGACGCTGGTCGAGCCGAGTGCACGAAGTTGCGACGCGAGAGCCTCTGCGTGCTCCCGCGTGTTGGTGAAGACTAGGGTTGACTTGTGAGCTTCGATGAGTTCCTGTATCCTCCGCGCTCTAGCTACAGTAGAGCTAGGCAGGCCGAGTCCTGAAGCCTCATCTTGATCTTCATGCGTCGGCGTGACAGAACCGATACTGATTTCCAATCCTCTAACTTCGTCAGAGCGTAGGATGCTGATCTTTCGATTGGTCCCTGCTAGGAATTGTGCGATCCTCTCTGGTTCACCTATTGTTGCAGAGAGGCCGATTCTCTGGAATTCTGTCTTGGTGAGTTCGTAGAGCCGTTCTAGTGCTATAGAGAGCTGGACTCCTCGCTCGTCCGTCGCAAGCTCGTGCACTTCATCGACTACGATCCATCGGACAGAGCGGAGATGTTCCTTCATCTTCCTCCCGACTAGGATTGATTGGAGAGTCTCTGGAGTTGTAATGAGCATGTCAGGCGGACTCTTAGCTTGCTGGGACCTCGCACTGGTAGAAGTGTCGCCGTGACGGACCTGGATCTTCACGTCAAGGTCACGTCCCATCTCCTCAAGTCTACGCAACAGATCTCGGTTGAGAGCTCGTAGGGGTGTGATGTAGAGAATCGAAATGCCCCGCGTCTTTTCTGAAGAGCGTTTTTCAAGAAACTCGTCCAAGACTGGCAGGATTGCCGCGAGGGTCTTACCAGTTCCAGTTGGCGCGATTAGGAGGACGTTCTCGCCTCGCAGGATTGCAGGAATTGAGAGCTGTTGTATTGGGCTAGCTTCTAGGAAGCCTTCTTTCTCGAGTCTTTCCAGTACGGGAGGTTTGAGTACTGAGAAGGCCGAGCTAGGCATCTATAACCCTATGGAGGGTTCCCGGACACTTAAACCCTAGAAGGGACCGTCACTTGTCGCCGAAAGTGCTGATCGGATTCCTCCTCAACAACACCGTTCCAAGAGCGACTGCGACTATTCCGACGATCCCGCCGGCAAACGCCAGAGACCTCTGAAGCATCCAAGCATCAAAACTCGGCTGACAGGCAAATCCGCCAAAGCAGATGTAAGTTCCTGCCGTTACAGCCCAGTAAACTGTGGCAGTGGAAAGAATGATTCCTCCAATTAGGATTATCCAAGCTGCTCGCAATGATGAACGGATCAGTCTTCTTCGTCCTTCTTCTTCTTTTCGGCAGGCCTCTCGCTGGCTATGTAGAAGAAGATCAGCACGAGTGCGACGAAGCTGAAAATGTAGAGGAGGAGCTGGAGCAGCGAATACTCCGCGTTCGGGTCAAGGCTGTATGACACGACAGCTCTACCAAATCAGAGGCGAGCTTCGGGAACCGGATACAAAAACCTTCAGATGCGTCTCGAAGAAGCCTTCGCATTCCACTTCACGGTCAGCTCAGCATAGCTGGAGTCTGACTGGTCGAAAATGCCAAACTTCCCCATGGCCTCAGCAATCTGTTGCGCCACCAGATGATAGCAGAGCTGTTTCTTGTTGTCCATGACTCGGAAATAGTAGTCGTCGCAGGTGCAGAACATGCTTTCAGGCATTACCTGGTAGTCGCCTTTGCGGCCCCTGACTATCCATACCGTTCGGCCACTAGGCTTAAACCTGTAGCGGGTGACACTTTTGGCCTCAACTAGTCCGAGAGCCGGACGAAGACGTTTTTCGAAGACTTTTGATAAGGTCTCTTTGTTTTCCTCAGACAGAGTATGCGTGCGGCGTAATTCCTCTGACAACTGCTTCAAAACTACGTCTTCGTCTGGCTTCGGTGTCACTCGTCTCTGGTAGACAAGTGGGTCGGGAGTATGATAGTGTTTCCAGGATCCGGACTGAGAACAGAGGACTCGCTTGTCAGAGTATTCGGATTGGGACGTGCTTGATATGCGTCGTGACCCTGGCCTCAGGGTTTTGATCACTTTCTTTGTTCGAGTACTCTCGTAAAAACTCCCAGAACGGGTCGCCCTTCACCGTTGGGGTATCTTTGAGCGGTTCAATCTGCATATGATTGAAAAACTGGTCGTAGACTGTTGACCTCTCATGTTGCAACGGTGGAGTGCAATAGCACGCTTCGTCCCATCTTACTTCTCCGTCGACCATTACTGCCCTCTTCATTGAGGCAAGGATCTCCCTCCCGTCAGGCTCTTGTTTTTCCACGCTTCCGTCGTTGAGAATTATCCAGAAAAGGCGGAGGTTCTCTATTCTGGGTTGCGCGCGAATGGCGTACTTCATTGATGTCGTGAACTACCTTCGCTGTAGTGAGGGTTAGCCCTTGCCTTATCGGAGTTGAGAGTAGAGACTCTTGGTCTCGGCTCTCCCTCGTCCCGTTTGGACGGAGAGAACGGCTGTCTTCAGGGCTTTCCTGTAGGTGTGGAGTGCGGGTGCGCTGATGCACTGCAAGCATGCGCGATTGTTGCTCGGTTTATGAGGGGTGTGAAGTAGGTTCTTGAGTGAGGGATGGGTATTGTGAGAGCCTCTCTTGGCTCCCAAATCCAGACTTACATCATTCAAACTCATGTTTTGTAACACAAATGGAGATCTGTCAAGGTAGCTATTAAACTCTCGGTTTTACTGATGCAAACGTATGTGTTTGTGGTTTAGAAAGTGCTATTAGTCAGTAAACTCCCTATTTTACATAGACTTGAGAGATTGAGGACATTCAAGTACGTCCGAGACCCCAACGCCTTCGAACTAATGGCAGACGAAACACGCCGACGAGTCATCTACCTCCTCCGAGCAAAAGAAATGACCGTCAGCCAGATCGCCGCAGAACTTCAACTAACTCCCCAAGCAATCTACCACCATATCCGAAAACTAACCGAGGCTGGCCTGGTCGAAGTTGCCAAGGAGGAAAGAGTCGACCATTTCATCGAGACCTACTATCGAGCCGCAGCGGAAGTCTTCGAATTCATTCACGGCGAAGGAGGAAGCGAAAAGTATGGTGAACAAAGAGTCCGAGAAGCTCTCCAAGCACTCAACCAGCTAGGAATGGAAGCCCGAGCTGACGACGAGATAGTTTCTCGAATGATCAAGATCTCGAAACAAATGAACGAACTCGCATTGACACCAGAAATGGAAGAGAAAATTCAGAAGCTTGAGGGAATCGACTTCATAGGAAGAAAACACGTCGCTGACTATCTGAACCTCTTGACAATGAGTGACCGGCAGTTCGAAGAATGGCTCAACTTCGAAAGAACACGACGAAACCTGCTAAAATCAGCAGTCGCAGGTCCCATGCAGGTCCCAGCACCAGCCGCGAAGAAATAGCGAGTGGACGCCCGCCGGGGCGGTTCTTGATAATTGGATCAGTTCCTCTATCGAATCCAGCCGATACGGCACGAAATGTTGACGAAGGGAGCTACTGAAGCCGAAGCGCGCATCGTCTCTGAACATTTCAACTATTTGAAGCGACTTACTGATGATGGCGTAATTATTCTGGCCGGACGTACCCCAAACACTGACTACAGCAGCTTCGGAATCGTTCTTCTCAAAGCAGAATCCATCGATGCAGCACGTGAAATCATGCTAAATGATCCTGCCGTGAAGAACAATGTGTTCCGGGCAGAACTCTATCCTTACAAGACCTCATTGTTTAGTCCGAATAACGCTAAATGATCTCGGAACCTGACGATCTAGCCCGGATTCTGCGAAACCGCTTCTTAGATGAGCGGGTGGGATTGGCAGGCAATCAAACGAGCCCCCTCGTCAGTCCCGGTCCTTTGACTTAGGACGCGCTTTGTAAATGCAAAGAAAGTTGCCAATTCATTTCTAATGGTTACACGAAAGGTATGTTCCGGGACCCCTAGGTAGAGTTAGGGAAAAATCCTTGTCGCCATTGTCGAAGAGGATAGCATTCGCGCTCTCATTCCTGTTGCTACTTCCCATGATTGCAACAGTTGCGGCCCCACCTCCAGGTGTACATTTCAGCACGCCCGGCATGACTCCTTCATCCCCAGGGCCAAACGATCAAGTCACGGTCACAGTAACCGTGACCGCCAGCGCAGGCATCCAGAATGTGACAGTACACTACACAACTGACAACTGGAAGACGACCAACACAACAATCTTGGCATCGTACAACTCGACGAGCCAACAGGCAACCGCCCACATACCTCCACAATACAACGGCGGACACGTGGGATACTATTTCCAAGCATTCGACAATAACAATAACGTGGGAACTGACGCCAACGGTGGAAACTACTTCAGCTACACCGTCTCAGCACCCACATCCAACGACACTACGAGCATGTGGATAGAAATAGCAATAGTCTTGGTCGTCGTTGGAGCCGCTGTGTCAATAGGTTTCTACTCGCTACGTCAGAAATCAACTTCCACCAGACAGTAGACCAAGGTCGCATATCGACCTGTAAACCGTGACATCAGTCGTAAGTGCAAAAGAGCCCACGCTTTTTGAAAGCCGAATCCGGGTGTCCCGGAGAGTTTAGCTTAAGGGAAACGGTAACGATACGGGTTCGAGCCCTGTCTCATCGTGTCTGAAACCATCGTGAAGCCCGTAGCGGATCAGGCCGCCCTCCTCTTGGAACATCGGTCTGACCGGGTCCTGGTCGTCGCAGATCTGCATCTAGGCTGGGAAGTCTCCCTTTCCCACCAAGGAATACATGTGCCCTCGCAGGTCCCGAGACTCCTAGACAAGCTGCGCAAGATTGTCAACGATGTTCATCCTCGACAAGTAATCCTCCTCGGCGATGTCAAGCATGCGGTCGCAAAAGTCGAACTGGAAGAATGGAAGTATGTGCCAGAATTCTTCGACGGTTTAGTGGAGATCATTCCGGACGTCCAGGTTGTTCCTGGCAACCATGATGGAAACCTCGAACCTCTCACTCCGCGAAGTGTGAAGATCGGGACATCTGAGGGAATTTCTCTCTGGGACAGTGTTGGACTCTTCCATGGTCACGCATGGCCCTCACCGCCATTGCTCGGCTGCAAATTTCTAGTGATGGGTCACCTGCATCCAACTGTTGTCTTCAAGGACCCATTGGGCTTCCGCATCACACGTCAAGCATGGGTACGAGCAAAGAGCAACGGCGAGAAGCTTGCAGAAGGTGTCCTGAAGCACGACTCTGTCAAATATGAAGGCGATGCGTCCGAGGAGTACGCGAAAAAGTATGGAGTCAGGGTTGTCGACGCTGACTGCGTCATAATGCCCAGCTTCAACGACTATCTTGGCGGACAGCCGATCAACCGAGCCTTCACCGAGGGCTGGACGGACCTCTACAAGGAGTACATGGGACCTGTGTTGAGATCAGGCGCGGTAGACTTCGAAAATGGTGAAGCGTACCTGTTTGATGGGACATACCTGGGAAAGATCGAGGATCTGCGTAAGCTGAATCAGTAGGTCCTAGTTTGAATCGTCCCGTGGCGCGATCTTCGCTAGAATAGAGCTGAGATTGGTTCCGTTCAGCTTTGCAATGTCCCGCAGAAGATCATAGTAGGACCTAACATGGCGATTCCCATCTCTAGCATGGTACAGCGTAAAGTTCGCATACATCGTCGGCGCAACTTCGTGATTGTACATTGGATACTGTGTCTCGGACAAGCCGAGCTCGACCAGCTGTTGCGAGATGACTCCTTCGCGAAGTTCTCCAGCCTTCCTGCTCTTCCGTTTTCTCAGCCGGGCTTTTAGCCGGTTGCCTTCCTCTCTACAATCGGCGCTACAGTATTTCTCGCTGAACCAGCCGAGAAACTTGCGCTTACAGACAAGGCATGTCTTTAGGACCTTATGATCGGTTTTTTCCAGCGGTGGTTCCCTGCCGTTTGTTTCTTAGTTGCTCCCAGTACTACCTACGTACTGGTATAAAATCCAAGTGCACCGACGCCGCAAGAACCAGACTATCCGGAGCTTGTCTTTGCCTCGATTCGCCGTAGGTAAGGCTAATCGTAAGAGCTAAAGCGAAACAGCGCCCGCTCGACCTTCGAGGGGCTGTCGGCTAGCCAGGTCTAGAAGGCTTATGAAAAGCCCGGACTGGCCGCGTGGCTTGGGAGCCATTAATCATGGCCGTGAACCCACGAAATCGCAGGTTCAAATCCTGCCAGCCCCACCATACCCAACCCATCTTGAACCAAGATTGGCCGTATGATGCGATAAACGGGTTCCGAGCCTAGTGTCGTGCTCTATTGGACCGGTGCTAGGAATAGGACCTCATACAAAGACGGATCGATGACCGTCGTTTGATACTCGACCCACTGTCGCCTCAAGAAAGAATATGTGCACTGCTAGTCGATTCGATCAATAACGGACGAAAAGCCAAGATACAACAGTTTCTCGACTCCTATCTTTCTAAAAGGGCCCTAGAGGAAAAACCATTGCAAGACCATCTCTCGCTTCTGCAGAAGGTACACGATCAGAGCGGAGGCGTGGACGTAATGAAGGTGGAGCGGCCAGAGCCTAATCCGTTCGTCATTCGCGTAAAAAGTAGAAGTGGTGAGCATTGGGCTCGGGTCTTCCTCTTCCTCGACAAGATCGAGGCGAACAGGATCGCAACTTTTGGATTTATTCCTCTGCTGGATCCGTCAGGGTATGAAGAGCTTCCATGGTCCGAGAAATCTTCAAGGGGCGCTGATGGGAGCGTGGAGATTGAGAAGCATGTGAAGCGAGCCGGAGAGAAAGACATCTTCTCGGGAGTAGTGCTCGTCAGCGCCAAGAACAAAACGATGACTTCGATGGCCGTCGGGTTTGCGAACCAATCCTTCAATATTCCAAACAGGATCGATACGAAGTTCAACATAGGATCTATCGATAAGATGTTCACCAGCCTTTCAATCGCCCAGCTAGCTCACAGCGGAAAGCTGTCCCTACAGGACAAGCTCGCAGACTTCCTGCCGAACTATCCAAACAGACACGCAGCTGAGAGAATCACGGTCTATCATCTACTAACCCATAGTGCAGGCCTCGGCAATCTATTCGAGAGACCAAAATACGACAACAGGAAAAAGTATGGGATCAGCTCAGACTTTCTCCCCGTATTTGCTGACGAGCCACTGCTGTTCGAGCCAGGCTCGAAGAGCTCTTACAGCAACGAAGGATACATCGTCCTAGGCGCAATAATCGAAGAACTCTCAGGAGAGAACTACCATGACTATGTCCGTAAACACATCCATGACCCAGCGGGAATGATAGAGACAGGCCCCTATGCACTGGATGAGACCGTTCCCAACGTCGCGACCGGATACATGCGATACGAAGACGACCCATTCGGCCTTGAACCACGCCATCCGAACCATATGTTCCTCGGCTGGAGAGGAAACGCCTGTGGAGGCGGCTACTCGACCGCGCCCGACCTCCTAAGATTCGCCACTACTCTGAGAAGCTACAAACTCGTGACCAAGAACCTTACGGACGAGTTCACGACACCGCACGGACAGATGAGAAACTATGGCCTCGGATTCGAAGTTGAAACCATCAATGGAAAGAGAGTGATTGGACACACCGGCGGCGGACCAAACTCCGGAATAAACTGCGCTCTGAAAATATTCTGGGATGAGCCCTACACAGTCATCGTAATGGGAAACTACGATGCTCCCGCCGCACAAGACCTAGCGTCAGACATCTCCAATTTCTTAGCAGCCTAGCTTGTTTCGCCACCTAGATCCAGAAGCCCACGACCACCGGGACCGGCCTTGAGCTTCAGCGGCGGAATCAGAAATTGCCGGTTCAAATCCTGCCAGCCCCACCAGGATTTCTCTTCGCCCTCATTCGTCCAACTCAAACATTAAGTCTCGCGAGCCTCCCGCCGGTCCTTCAGAGCGGGATAAGTTATGGGTAAGTCCAGCAAGTACAGAACAGGCAAGTCAACTGGGACTCATGCTGGCAGCGTCGAGTTCGAGAGACTGAGAAAAGAGAAGCGCAGATGCAGAAAAAGTCAGAGATAATACTAGAGGATCATTCGGACCTGAGCGGATAGGCTTGAGAAAGATCGTTGTCCTTTCCTTCATCACGCTTGACGGAGTTATGCAGGCTCCAGGTGGACCTGAAGAAGACAAAGGTGGTAGTTTCAAATGGGGAGGCTGGAGCGTCGGATACTGGGACGATTATCTCGGTAAGGTCATGGGCGAGCAGATGGGGAAACCCTTCGATCTGCTGCTTGGAAGGAAGACATACGATATCTTTGCAGCTTTCTGGCCGAAACAGGGAACCGACAATCCAGCCGCGGCCAGTCTGAACAAGGCAAAGAAATTCGTAGTCTCAACAACTCTGAAAAAACCTGAGTGGGCTAACACCACCGTGCTCAAAAACAATGTCGTGGGTGGGATCAAGAAACTCAAAGAACAGGATGGCCCAGAAATACAAGTTCACGGTAGCAGCGACCTCATTCAGACTCTCCTGAAACACGATCTAGTTGACGAATTTCGTCTGAAGATCTACCCAGTCACGCTCGGCAAAGGCAAGCGCTTATTCGCTGAAGGGACAATTCCAGCAGGGTTCCAACTAGTCGAGAGCAATGCTTCGCCCAAGGGCGTGATCGTCGCGACATACGTACGTGCTGGCGAAGTTAAGACAGGCTCCTTCGCGATGTAGTGGCTGTCGAATCAGAATTCGGACTCATATCACAATTTCAGGCGAGGCAACCTTTCTCTCCGATTTTTCAAACGGAATCAGGCCAGGCAGATTGACCCTCAGTCTGCCCAAATATTCATCCTTCAGACGTAGAAGTGCAATGTCGACCTTTTCCGGAAATTCGCCGTAGCTCTTCATCCAGTAGTGCCCCATCATAACTGCTCGTCCACTGTACGCTTGAAGAATGGATAGTTGTACGCGTGTTTCTCCAGATCAGGTTGTATCTCGAACTGCCTTGTCAATAGGATGAACCTCTCGATGACGATCCTTCTCGGGTTGCTGGTAAGTCCCTGCTCCGAAGTATCCAGTGCGATTCTCTTCGTGAGTTCGTGTGAAGGCATAGAATGAAGATAGACGGTCAACTCGCTCATACGCTGCAACTGAAACCAAACTTGGTTCACCTGAGCGGCGTCAACAGAGTCCCCTACGTCTCCTAAGGAATAAACACTGGGCCCCTACTCAATATCATAGGTTGACCAAGCCCACGGCTGAAATGGTGCTCGACCCGGGAGTGGACCCTGGAGTTGCATGGCTCCTTCAGTCCCAGGACCCCTCAGTCCGCTATTTTGCGCTTACAGAGCTAGCAGGTAGAGCTCAAGACTCGCCAGAACTCGAAAGATCACGAAGAATCATCCAGAGAGGACCCCGTTTTCAAAAGCTTCTCACGGGACAGAAACCAGACGGAGGCTTTGGAGTTCATCCATACCAGAAATGGACTGGCGCACACTGGCGTCTCGTATCCCTTGTAGAACTAGGAGCTCCTGAAGGATTTCGACCAGCGATCAAGGCAACCAACCTCGTTCTCAAATGGCTGCTCGGAGAGGCACATCTCAGCAACGTTCCTGAGATTAACGGACTATACAGGAGATGCGCTTCGCAAGAAGGAAATGCGCTTGCCGTGTGCAGCCGCCTCGGAATGGCAGAGGACATTCGAGTCAGACGGCTCGCCGAATCGTTGATCAAGTGGCAGTGGCCCGACGGGGGATGGAACTGTGATCGAAGAGAAGAGGCGAGACACTCCTCGTTCAACGAGAGCCTTTCGACTCTCTGGGGACTCGCCGAGTACTCCCGCGCCACTGGCGACAAGAAGGCTAAAGAGTCCGCGGATAAGGCGGCCGAGTTTTTCCTAAGACACCGAATCTTTCGCTCCTGCAAAACAAGCAAGGTGCGCCAACCTGAGACTTTTCATTCGAAAGTCCATAGAGCGGCGCACTCGTTCACTGAGCTCCATTATCCCTTGTACTGGCACTATGACATTCTTCAGGCACTGATCGTCTTGCACCGGGCGGGCAAACTAGGGGATGCTCGAACAGGAGAAGCGATCGACCTGGTCGAATCGAAACGCGGACAAGATGGGCTGTGGAAGCCCGAAGGCTACTATTGGAGCTTGAAACGGAAGACTCGAGCCAAGCTCGCAGTTTCAAACGTGGAAGTTGTTGATTGGGGACGGAAGGGCCCTAACGAGATGATTACGTTGAATGCTCTTCGAGTTCTGAAAGCGGCCGGACGCATTCAGCCAAACTAGATCATTCGAGCAACACTCTGAAAATACTTGACTCCCTTCTTGCCATTAGAGTTCAAGTCGAGAGCCTTCTCTACGGCCTCACGCGGGCTCGAGGCGCCCATAACTTTCACCGTCTTTCGATCGTCCAGGAAAGTGTCTGCGATCTTGTCTGCTGTTCCACCAGACCCGGTCAGAGCAACGATTGGTTTTCCTTTCTGGTATGCGACACAAGCTTCTATGTACGTCCCGGCTCCACCGCCGACTACTATGCATGTGTCCGCGGAGTATGCTGTGATGAAGTTCCGGGCGAACCCGATCCCTGTTGGAATGATGATGTCACAGAAGGCGTTTGCAAAACTCATGTCCTCGTGCGGAATAATCCCGACCACCATTCCGCCCTTCTCTTTCGCGCCCCTACAGGCTGCTTCCATGACTCCTCCCAGGCCACCTGTTACGGTTATCGCGTTCTTCGAGGCTATCTGGGCTCCAACCTCTCTCGCAGCATTGTAGGTTGTCTCGTCACAGTGATCGCCGTCCGACCCTATTACCAATACCTGGATTAGCCGTTTGTAGTTGGACTGGGCTGTCCTAGATTGTACGCCTCTAAACATTACCATCACAACTGAAGACTCGTTCGAGGCACGGTTCAGCCCCAGCGCGGATAATGAGGCTGATGTAACTCGGTATCAAGTGGACAAGGTTTTAATCAGAACCCGGCCGCCCGGCTCCCGCATCACTGTTACGGGTAGTATCATGTCAAGCTTCAAGCCTGGAAAAGTGGAACGAGTAGCCGGCCCGGTCATAGTCGCAAGCAGCATGCTCGGCGCGGAAATGTACGAGGTCGTTCGAGTAGGCGACCAAGGACTCATCGGAGAAATCATCAAGATCGAACAAGACAGAGCCACCGTCCAAGTCTACGAAGAAACCGCCGGCATACGCCCGGGAGAGAAGGTAGAACGTAGCGGTAGACCATTGTCCGTCGAACTCTCGCCTGGCATTACAGGACAGATCTACGATGGAATACAGCGCCCCCTCACCGTACTGTTCGAGAAGACAGGCCCCTTCGTCAAGCGTGGCTTGACACTCCCGCCTGTCGACAAGAGCAAGAAATGGCAATTCATCCCAACGACAAAACCCGGCGCAGACCTGGTCGCAGGCGACATCATCGGGCATGTCAAAGAGACCAGCCTCATCACCCAGCAAATAATGGTCCCTCCAAACCAGTCCGGCAAGATCACATCCATCGTCAGCGAAGGCGACTACACTGTCAATGAGCCCATCGGCGAACTAGTCTCGGCCAATGGGCCTGTTACACTGTTCATGCTGAACACGTGGCCTGTGCGAACGGCGAGAGGCTTCAAACGAAAACTCCCCAGTAACACGCCTCTGCTGACCGGACAGAGAGTAATCGATTTCTTCTTCCCGATCGCGAAAGGCGGGACCGCGACTATTCCTGGAGCCTTCGGAACCGGTAAGACGATGTCACAGCAGCAGCTCGCAAAATGGGCTGACGCGTCAGTAATCGTCTACGTGGGATGCGGAGAACGCGGAAACGAGATGGCGGAGGTTCTCGAGACATTTCCAAAGCTCGTCGACCCGAGAAGCGGCGAGCCGATAATGAACCGGACAGTCCTCATCGCCAACACTTCGAACATGCCTATAGCGGCAAGGGAAGCGAGCGTCTACACTGGAATCACGATCGCAGAATACTTCCGCGACATGGGCTATGACGTGGCGCTTATGGCTGATTCGACAAGCCGATGGGCGGAGGCTATGCGCGAGATCTCTGGACGACTTGAAGAGATGCCGGGGGAAGAAGGATATCCAGCGTATCTAGCATCCAGACTCGCCGAGTTCTACGAGCGATCCGGTAGAGTCGAAGTCTTAGGATCAGACACGCGAGTCGGGTCCATCTCGATCGTTGGAGCCGTCTCACCCCCCGGCGGCGACTTTTCAGAACCGGTAACCCAGAACACGCTGAGAATCGCGAAAGTCTTCTGGTCTCTCGACACGGACCTGGCCGCGAGACGTCATTTCCCCGCAATCAACTGGCTGACCAGCTACTCGCTCTACCTTGACAGCCTCGATGAATGGTATCGTAAGAACATCTCACCGGACTGGACTATGATGCGCAAGGAGGCCATGAACATTCTCCAGCGCGACGATGAGCTCCGAGAAATCGTGATGCTCGTCGGTCCCGACGCTCTCTCAGAAAGCCAGCGCGTCACACTCGAGGTTGCTCGAATGATCAAAGAAGACTTCCTCATGCAACACGCTTACAACCCCGCGGACACTTACTGCGACAAGCAGAAGATCTATCTCATGATCAAACTCATACTCGACTATCACAAGATCATGCAGAAGGCAATTGACGAAAACATCCCACTCCAGAAAGTCCTAGATCTTCCTGTCAAAATAGAGATCGACAGGATGCGGCTAACACCAGCCGACAAGTTCACCAGCTTCGCACAGAACATCGACGAGGAGATCAGCCAACAGTTCAAGACCGCCGGAGGAAAATAGACAGCATGGCCCTAGCCGGACTAGAGTATACAACAATCCGGGAGATCTCGGGACCCCTACTCTTCGTCGAGTCAGTCCGTGGAGTAGGATACGGCGAACTCGCCAGGATCAGAACCCCCAGCGGCGAGGAGAGACGAGGCCAAGTCCTAGAAATAGGCGGAGGAGTCGCGGTAGTCCAAGTCTTCGAAGGAACAAACGGGCTAGATGTCGCAAAGACACGGATACGATTCACCGGCGAAACCGTCAAGCTTCCTGTCTCAAACGACATGCTCGGAAGAATCTTCGACGGAAGCGGACGCCCAATAGACGGCGGACCCCGAATAATCCCCGACGACTATCTTGACGTTAATGGTAACCCGATCAATCCGTTCGCCAGAGAATATCCCCGCGAGTTCATCCAGACAGGCATCTCAACAATCGACGGAATGAACACTCTCGTCCGGGGCCAGAAACTACCACTATTCTCGGCTTCAGGGCTACCACACAACGCGGTCGCAGCGCAGATAGCACGCCAGGCGAAAGTTATCGGGTCCGATGAGCCGTTCACAACAATCTTCGCAGCAATGGGCATCACAGCCGACGAGCTCCGATTCTTCCGCGACGACTTCGAAGAACAAGGAGCCTTCGACCATGTGACAATGTTCGTCAACCTCGCCGACGACCCGGCGATCGAACGCATACTCACCCCCAGACTCGCACTAACCGCTGCCGAATATTTCGCGATCAATCAGGGCAACCACGTGCTCGTAATTCTAACCGACATGACCAACTATGCAGAATCACTCCGGGAGATCTCCGCGGCGCGGGAAGAAGTTCCGGGCCGAAGAGGCTACCCAGGATACATGTACACCGACCTCGCCACGATCTACGAGCGGGCAGGCAGACTGAAAGGGTCCAAGGGAAGCATCACACAGATGCCCATCCTGACAATGCCTGGAGACGACAAGACACACCCCGTCCCCGATCTGACCGGCTATATCACTGAAGGACAGTTGATGGTAGACAGATCGCTCCACCGGAAGGGAATCTATCCACCGATCGACCCTGCCCCAAGCCTCTCACGACTGATGAAAGAGGGAATCGGGAAAGACAAGACCCGTGAAGATCATCGAGAGGTTTCGGACCAGCTATACTATGCGTTCGCCGAAGGACGCAGCTTCCGGGACCTAGTCGCGGTCGTGGGCGAAGAAGCGCTCTCTGCCCGGGACAAGCTCTATCTCCAGTTCGCCGACGAGTTTGAGAAGAAATTCATCAACCAGGGACCCTACGAGAACCGGGACATCGACACGACCCTGGACATGGGATGGAACCTCCTCAGCGTACTCCCAGACAATGAACTGAAAAGAATCGACCCTGCAACCATCAAAAAGTGGTCGCCCAAATACCGCGGAAAGAACGCTTAGAAAATGCCCGACATTATTCCGGGCGCCCGTCCCACCCGGATGGAGCTGATTGCCCTCCGGAAAAGACGAACCATTGCTCAGCGCGGAGAAGACCTGCTTCGTGAAAAACTGGACGCGCTCATGATCGAGTTCTTCCAGTTCGCCCGGGAAATAACAGCGTTGAGAGCCAAGACACAGGACCTGCTCAACCAGACATACCGTAAATTCGCCGAGGCCCAGATGCTGATGGGCGCAACACGCCTAGAAGAAACATCCCTCACAGCCCAAGACCGATTCGACGTCGACGCGACAACGAGAAATGTTATCGGAGTATCCATACCAGATGTGGAAGTCAAGGTTAGACCTCTAGAAGGATACCCGTACTCGATGATAGGAACTTCAGCGAAGCTCGACGAAGCTGTTGCCCTGATGACAGAAGCTGTAAAGAACGTGGTCGAGCTCTCCGCCGCGGAAGCTGCGATACGAAGACTCGCCGAGGCAATAGCAGCTACCAAGAGACGAGTCAACAGTCTCGAATACATCGTAATCCCAAGGATACTGAACACGATACGTTACATCGAGATGAGTCTCCAAGAACGCGCTAGAGAGGACTTTTTCAGACTAAAACGAATCAAGACGCGCCTGGAAGAGGAAGAAGAGCAACTGACCGTCCAGCCACTGGCGAGCTAGCCGATACACTTAGTGAACGCTTGACCATTCGTTACCGCAAGTATCGCATCTGAACATCTTCGTCTTCCCAGTCCGTCCCTCACGGGAAGAGAGCGCAACATTAGTCGACCCGCACTTTGGACAGAGCTGGTGGTAGATGCTCGTCTTCAACGTGTCCACGATGTAGCACGATTTTGAATGGTCGTTCCAGAACATGCACAAGTCCCGGACACAGACGGACGCCATTAAGGGACAAATCATCTGGTTGAACTTGCTAGTGGCCGAACGGAGAATCCTTCTGAACGTCGGATCCCGCATGTCCAAGAACGGTTCTATAGTTGCTTCGACCGCAGGGTCCATTCTAGGCTCGTTTTCCCCCTCACCTTCGGCCAAACGTCTCGAGACTCCTGCGTTGTTCTGTTAGAAGTCTTACCGAGTGCTAAGGGTGGTGTCTCCGAGAAGAACACGTCAAGGGCACAGAGCGGGCTTCGGACAATGATGAGAAGTGTCTAGTGAGGGCTTGGTCCTTTCGCGCCTCGTGTCAGTAATTCTATTATGCACCTTGCGATTACTAAGCCCTCGAGGATATTCTGAGTGCGGGTTCAACTTGTCAGCTTTGAGCCGGACCTCGAACGGGTCTGCGCTGCTGCCATGCGTTCATGCTACTCGCCTCATCCAGGCTACCAATTGTTCGCTTATACCTCACCCGACAAGGCATTGGAGGGAGAGAAAGTATTCGACCATGACCGAATCTCGGGGCTGTTGAAACGCTCCCTAGAACTAGGACACTACGACATCCTGGAGCACAACAGCATAACATGGCTCGTCCAGGCAGACGAGAAAGACATTCTCTCCCTCCTAGACTCATCAAAATTCTTCGAAACGAGCAGAATCGACGAGGAGCGATGGATAGTCACTACGAACCTCAGGGTCTTAGTCGAACTGACAAGATCCAAACACCCAACCTGGCTCACCAAGGAGCTGCTGGCCACGCTCGACACTGCTGCGCCTAACATAGCATCAGCACTCACCCAGCCCGTCAAGAGTTGAATCATACGACCAGCAAGGTCATCCTGTTCAGCTACACTGATTATCCCAGCCTGGTCTCCAATCTCGAGGCGCAAGGTGTCAAGACGAGCCAAGACGACCTATTGCGACATGGAAGCTTCACTTTCGACCTGCAAGGCGTCAGCAGGGCGGCAAGCCACCAGATAGTCCGGCATAGAATCGCCTCATTCAGCCAACAGTCGCAGA
>Ga0307471_100000027_pt1 | contig 68439 bp, 60 predicted proteins | sample atmos_gasesAM3C__2_FD_204566 | JGI IMG/M metagenome (GOLD analysis project Ga0307471, IMG submission 204566) | Hardwood forest soil microbial communities from Morgan-Monroe State Forest, Indiana, United States - atmos_gasesAM3C_515 | ecosystem: Environmental > Terrestrial > Soil > Temperate... | reverse complement strand
TTCCCGTAAAGTGCAGCCGCGCCAGGGCGAATCCCACCATCATCCCCGCCGCGTCCCGGTTTCCTAGAATAGCAAACGCCCCGGGCGCCACCACGAAACTGAGGAACACTACACTCCCCAGCCATATTCCCAAACTCAGAAACTCGATCGTTCGTAAGAGATTCGCCATAATGAAATCCCGCCTAGTGTTGTGTCCCGGAAATAATGTAAAGATGTCCGGAGTCTTCAGGGGCTAAAGCCCAATTCATTCTATGGGTTTCAAGTCAGGGCTGAAGCCCTGACCCCCCAAAGAGAAATGCAACGAACTTACGGGGCAGCACACAAGTTGGTGTAGCTGCGAGACGCTAGTGTCCCACGGCACGTCGTTCCGAGAAAGCCTGGAATTCCTGAACCGCTTTAAAGTAACTGGCTCTGTTGAAATCTTTGCCATTGGGGGCGGCAAAAGCGAAAAGCAGATCCCTCACCCCGCAAAAACCGCGGGGATTCGGGATGACAATTCTAGTTTGACGCGAAACTGAGAAGGGATGTCAACAGAGCCAAGTAAGTCTGAAATTGCGAGATTCGCTGAGGCTCCTTGCTCACAGTTTGGGCACAAACACCCAGAGACGGGTATGATGGAATTCATAAAGAATGGCAAGATGGTAGAGAGTGGTGGGCGATAAAGGACTTGAACCTTTGACCTCTCGCGTGTGAGGCGAGCGCTCTAACCACTGAGCTAATCGCCCGTCAGAAAACGGGTCGAAGGAATTGTGTCGTCCTGAAAAGGCCGAGGCAATCCTTTGCTCTATTTGTAACAGGAAGAGCCTGGGTTTTCAACCGATGCCGGCAGCCACCTCACAAATCGTGTCGCAACTGCAGCGGTCCATCGCGCGCGTGATTTATGGCAAGGAAGATGTGATCCAGCTGGCCCTGGTGACGCTCCTCGCCCGCGGACACTTGCTGATTGAAGACGTACCCGGAGTCGGGAAGACCACGCTCGCCCAGGCCCTCGCCAGCTCTTTTCACTGCAGCTTCCAGCGCATTCAGTTCACCTCCGACCTGCTTCCGAGCGACGTGCTTGGTGTGAGCGTTTATAATCCCGAATCGCGCGAATTCGAATTCCGCCAAGGCCCCATCTTTGCCAACGTCGTGCTGGCGGATGAAATCAATCGCACCACACCGCGCACGCAGTCCGCTCTGCTCGAGGCTATGAACGAAGCGCAAGTCACCGTGGACGGCCGGACGCTCACGCTGCCGCAGCCTTTTCTGGTCATCGCCACGCAAAATCCGGTTGAACATCACGGCACTTACCCGCTGCCCGAATCACAACTGGATCGCTTCCTCATGCGCGTCAAGATGGGTTACCCTTCGCATGAAACCGAGCGCGAGATTCTTCGCAGCCGTACGACCAACGAACTGGTCACCTCGCTCGAGCCCGTCGCCGACGTTTCCGACATGCTCACCATGCAGGAGACGGTTACGCGCGTCCGCGTCGATTCGAGCCTGCACGACTACGCCCTGGAAATCGTCAATCGCACGCGCAAGTCCGATCAACTTGTCCTCGGCGTCAGTCCCCGGGGTACCTTGATGCTCCAGCGAGCTGCGCAGGCGAACGCCTTCCTCGAGGGGCGCGACTACTGTTTGCCCGACGACTTCAAGCGGCTCGCCATTCCCGTTTTCGCGCATCGCGTGGTGGCTAGCGCCCGCCATGCCTCGCTCCAGAAAAAGTCGGAGACGACGGAAAACGTTTTGCGAGAGATTTTGGATTCCGTGCGCGTTCCGTTGTGACATCCGAGCTGTTTTTGGTTGCAGCGTAAGATCCCGGATCTCGGCTAGTGGATATCTCTCAACACTCAGATGCCTTCTTTTTCTTCCACCGTCTCGCAACTCCTTGCCAAATCCGACCGCCCCGGTGTGCGCGCTTTTTTCCTCTCCCTGGCGGCGTTGAGTATCGCGCTCATCCTGGCGCTCTATTCCGGCGCTGCGGCGCGACTCGGAAACGTCTTCCTGGCGAGCATGTCGGCGCTTACCGCACTCCTGGTGGCCGCCTGGGTGGGCATCACCCTTGTGCCCATTCTCGCGAAACGCACACCGCTCCGCTGGATCGGCTACCGCATGGAGTATCGCGTCACGCGCGTCGGCTGGATTTACATTGGAGCGATTGTGCTCGTTGCCCTCGCCGCCATTAACACTGGAAACAATCTGCTGTTCCTGATCCTCGCGACCTTGATTGCCAGCATCCTGATGTCCGGCATTCTGTCGTCCATCACCCTGGCTGGGATCGAGCTGCGACTCAATCTACCGGAACACATATTTGCCGGCCAGACGGTGCGCGCCACGATTGAACTTCAGAACGAAAAGCTGACGCTGCCTTCGTTCTCGCTTCGCGTGGAAGGCGTGGCAGAGAAGAATGCGCTGGCAGCGGCGGTTTTCGAGACACCGGTGTATTTCCCTTACGTGGCACGGAAGGAGTCCGTGCGGCAGAGTCTGCCGCTGCTCCTTCCAAGGCGCGGCGTGTACCGTCAGGAGGCCTTCCGCATCGTTACACGGTTCCCTTTCGGCTTCCTGCAGAAAGCCCGCCGCCTGGACCTGAAAACGGAGGCATTGGTCTACCCTTCCGTCGAGGTGACTCCGGAATTTCTCGAAATGATCCTGGGCATCCAGGGGGCCACGGAAAGTCCCGTGAAAGGCCGAGGCCAAGATCTTTACGCATTACGGAATTATCTGCCCACCGATAGCGCGCGCCATGTCCATTGGAAAGCTTCCGCGCGCACCGGGGTGTTGATGGTCCGTGAATTCACGCGCGAAGAGGATTGCCGCGTCCTGCTGGTGTTCGATGCGCACAGCCTTGCGGGGCAGGCCCAGGCGTCCGCCGCGGATAAAGACCGCTTCGAACGCGCCGTTGCGCTTTGTGCTGCGATTGCGTGGAGCTTCTACGAGCGCGACGGGCACCTGGAATTCCGCAGCCCCGCCGGCGATGTCGCTCCCTCTCCCTCCTCACAAAATATTTTTGCCGTGCTGCGCCTTCTTGCCCTCGCACAACCACTGGCGCCTGACCCGCAGAATGATCTGCTCCCGCGGCTGGTCGCCGAACCCGAGACTGTGCGAATCCTGGTCACATCGCGATCCCATGGTTCCATTCCCCCGGAAGTCTGGAACACTTCCTACATCGTGTTTGCAGGGGATCTTTCCTCCTGAGGCACTTTTACATGGGGGCCCGGCTGATTCCTCTCGACGCCGTTTGCCGCCCCGCCCATAGCGCTGCTCGAATTGTGAGAGTCTGTGCTCCTCCTGTGCGACACTATCCCCGCTTATGCTTACGCCCGGCGAACTCCTCCACTTCCGCAAGAATCTTCTTGCCTGGTTCGTGCAATTTCAGCGCCATCTCCCCTGGCGCCGCACCAAGGATCCCTATCGCGTTTGGATTTCGGAAATCATGCTGCAGCAGACGCGGGTGGCCGCAGCCATCCCGTACTATGAGCGATTTCTGGAGCGGTTCCCGGACGTGAAAACTCTCGCCGAGGCTCCCGATGAAGATGTTCTTCGGCTGTGGTCCGGCCTCGGCTATTATTCCCGAGCGCGAAATCTTCAGAAGGCGGCCCGAGAGATAGCTTTCAAGCATTCGGGCATTTTCCCTCCGGTAGAAAAGGAAGCACTGGATCTGCCAGGGATCGGCAAATACACCGCGGCAGCCATTCTCAGCATCGCTTACGGCAAAAAGCTCGCCGTAGTCGACGGAAATGTGGCCCGCGTCATCGCGCGCCTCAACGCGGTACGGGGTGACCTCCACGCCGCCAATCGCTGGCAGCAGCTTCAAGAAAGTGCGGACGCCATGCTAGCGCCCGAAGCGCCCGGTGATTGGAACCAGGCCATGATGGAACTCGGCGCCACTCTTTGTACGCCCCGGGCACCGCAATGCCTGATTTGTCCCGTGAACAAATTCTGCCAGGCACGCAAGCTCGGCCTCGCGAAGACGATTCCCGAAAAACGCAAGGAGCGCTCCACCGTCGAACTCACTCTTGCCTCACTTGTGCTCGTCGATCGTCAAGGCCACACACTTCTTTTGGCACCGCCCAGAATCTCCTCCAAATCAGCGCATACATCTGATGTGGCCGCGCTGGTTTCCCGCTTGTGGCATTTCCCTACTCTGGCGGTGCAGAAAAACGCCACCCGCGAACTACGGCAGTACTTCGAACAAATGATTATCCCTGGCCGGAAACTCGCAGCGAAACTCACGCCCCTTGAAAAGGTGCGCCACGCGGTCACTTATCGGTCGATCACTTTACTTCCGTTCCGCGCCATGGTCCGCAAGCTTCCCCGCGTCACTACGGCGAAGTCCTTGCCACTCTCCGATTTCTCCTCGGTGCCTATTTCCAGCTTGACGCGAAAAGTTGCGCGAATGGCCCTGTTCAAAAGCAATTGACGTAATCCTTTGGCTCCCTGGGGCACGCCCGGGGGGGCGCGATGGTATTCTGTATTGGGATCATGGATTCCTCCGCCACATCCCAGGTACAACCGTTGCCGGCCGATCGTTTCTATCGCACGGCGCTGATTTTCCTTGTCCTCACTTCCGTCCTGACGCTGGCCGCTACGGGCAAGCTTGATCCGTTCACATCAGTTCTGGCCCCAACGGTTATCCTGGTGAACGCAATTCTGTTTTGGCGGGGCACTCCGTTCGTGCTTCAGCAGTCCACGGCAACGCGGTTGGTGGTCGCTTACCTGTTCGTTTTTCCCTTGGACGCGCTACTTGTCTTCCACAACCTCGGGAGTGCAACGGCCAACCCGGTTCTGTACGCCGTGCTGCTTGCCTCCGTGCACTTTCTGCTGTTCGTTACCGCCGTCCGCGTCTACAGCGCCACCACGGACCGCGATGCGTTGTTTCTCGCCATGCTGGCGTTTGCGGCTATTTTAGCGGCGGCCATCCTGACCATTGACACCTACTTCCTGGCATTTTTCGTGGCTTTCCTGCTCTCCGCGGTGGCCATGTTTGTCGGACTGGAAATTCGTCGCGGGGCCAGGGGCGCCGTTTTCCCGCCGCTGAACGCGCAACCGGACCGCGAGCGCCGTTTCCATCGCGCGCTGGCTCTTGCGGCGCTGACCGTAGCGCTCGGCGCCGTCGCTCTGGGCGCGGCTCTGTTTTTTGTATTTCCGCGTTTCAGCGCGGGATATTTTGCGCGCGCCGGCTTGCAGCCATCCTTGATGAGCGGCTTCTCCGACAGTGTGGAACTCGGCCGTATCGGCGAAATCAAGCAAAACACGGCGGTCGTCATGCGGGTGCGCACGGGCCGACGGCTGAACTACCCTTTGTTGCGCTGGCGCGGCATTGCCCTCACTACGTTTGATGGCCGTCGCTGGACCACCACGGAGGCCGGCAAGGAGAACCGAGCGCCGGGCGACGACGGTTGGATCCAGCTATTCTCCGAAAGAAATTTGCAAGCACCGCCCGCCGCCGAAGTCCATTTCACGGTTCTTCTGCAACCCATCGCCAGCGATGCCCTCTTTGCACCCGCGCAACTGATTATGCTGCGCGGCAACTTTCTTGGGGATTCCGGCACTTATTACGCCAACTCTCGGCGTAGTTCCGTGGTCTTGTACCCTTCCGGTTCTGTCTATAATCCTTATCGGAATTATGCGCAGATCCGCTACGAGGGGATCTCGCTTGTGCCGATGTCCCGTCCCCAGAAGGCACGTTTCGCGGGCACCGATTATCCTGACAACCTTCGCAATCTTTACTTGCGGCTCCCTTCTTCCCTCGACCCGCGGATCCCCGACCTCGCTCGCAAAATCACCGTGGCGGCACACAATCCGTTCGATAAAGCTGTGATCATGGAATACTTCCTGCGCAATAATTTTGCCTACACCCTGACGCTCACCGGCAAACCGGGGAAGGATCCCCTGGCGCATTTTCTGTTCGACACACGTGCGGGCCACTGCGAATATTTCGCTTCCGCCATGGCCGTGATGTTGCGTACTTTGGGAATTCCATCGCGCGAAGTGAACGGCTTTCTTCCCGGCGAGTACAACGACGTTGCCGGCGACTACATCGTCCGGGCCAGTGACGCGCATAGCTGGGTGGAGGCGTATTTCCCGGGCTCCGGCTGGATTCCCTTCGATCCCACCCCGCCGAGTTCCTCTGATTTCAGCGGACTCATGGCGCGAATGGGAATGTATGTGGACTGGTTTCAGCTCAATTGGAATGAATGGATCATCAACTACGACTTTGCGCACCAAATCCAGCTCTCTCGAAGCGTTCGTCAAGGCTCGATGGACTGGTCCGAGTCGCTACGCGCGGAATTTCGCCATCTCCAGGATCGCGGCATGAACAGTCTGACTTCCTGGCAAGAATCGCACGGGCAGTTGGGATTGCTATTCCCGGCAGCTCTAGTCTTCCTGCTTGTCATTCTGCGTTTTGATTGGGTCCTTAAATTCATCCGCTGGCTGAGCTTGACCTGGCAACTCCACGTGTCGCCCGAAATGCGCGATAACTCGATGCTCGCTTCCCGGCTATACGCTGAATTTCTGCGCCTTCTCGAGCGGCGCGGCTTCACCCGCGCCGAAACGCAAACGGCCCTCGAATTCGCGCGATCCCTGCCGGTCCACCGGGAGCTTGTGCCGGCCGTGCGCGAATTCACCGATCTCTATGCCCAAGCCCGTTTCGGCGATAAACCCTGCGATTCCTTCCGTCTGCGCGCCCTCCTCGAGCAACTGCGCTCCCTGCCTCGTCCCCATTGAGTTTGTTGCCGCCCGCGCCGTAGTTCGCTCCATTCCCGCCCGGCACACGCAGGCGGGCCATGCTAAAATTAGAAAGGTTGCACCTTAGTGGCAATCGCTCCATGACTAAAGTCGGATTCATATCTTTGGGCTGCCCGAAGAACCTCGTCGACAGCGAGGTAATGATGGGAATTCTCGCGCGCGAAGGCTACGAATTGACGCCCCGCGCCGACGACGCGGAAATCTTGGTCGTCAATACCTGCAGCTTCATCGAGCCGGCGCAAAAGGAGTCCGTCGACGCCATCCTGGAGATGGCCGAGCACAAGAAGTTCGGAGCGGCGAAGAAATTGATTGTTGCGGGATGCCTGGTCGAGCGCTACCGCGACCAGATCCTCGAACAGGTCCCGGAAGTGGATGCCGTGGTCGGTACCGGCGAAGTCGAACGGATCCTGGAGGCGGTGGAAGGAGACCTGCGGGTTTTGCCCGCCCAGCCTCCGTCGTTTCTGTATCACGACCTGACTCCGCGCATTGTCACGACTCCCAAGCATCAGGCCTACATCAAGATTGCCGAAGGCTGCGACCATCCCTGCACCTTCTGCATCATTCCGCAGCTTCGCGGGGCATTCCGGAGCCGCCGCTTTGAATCGGTGGTTCGCGAGGCTGAAAATCTGGCGGCTTCCGGCGCGCGCGAAATCACTCTGATTGGGCAGGACACGACTTCCTACGGCGAAGACTTCGGCTTGCGCGATGGCCTGGCCGTGCTACTCGAAAAACTTGCGTCTGTCGAGGATCTGCTCTGGGTGCGCTTCCTGTACGCTTATCCCAATCGCGTCACGCAAAAACTTCTCGACACCCTGGCCGCTCATCCCCCCCTGGCAAAATACATTGATATGCCGTTGCAGCACGCGAGCCGAAACGTTCTGGCCCGCATGAAGCGCGGCTCCCATGGCGACGCCTTCCTCAAGCTTCTCGAGCGCATGCGCATCACCATTCCCGGCGTCTCCTTGCGTACCAGCTTTATCGTCGGCTTTCCCGGGGAAAGCGATGCCGACTTCCAGGAACTTTTTGATTTCGTCAAAGCCGCGCAACTTGACTGGATGGGCGTTTTTGAATATTCCGACGTGGACAATGCGGCCAGCTACCCACTCGATGCAAAAGTTGATGCCGACACGATGGAGGATCGCCGCAATCGCCTGATGGCGCTGCAAAAGAAAATCTCGCGTGAAAAGCTGCGCGCACGCAAGGGTCATATCGAAACAGCGCTCATCGAAGGCCCGTCCGCTGACAACCCGCTGGTGTGGGAAGGTCGCTTCGAAACCATGGCCCCGGACATCGATGGGAAACTCTATCTCACGGATATCGAATTGCCCGACGGCGAAATTGCCATGACAGGTGACATCGCCCGCGTCGAGATCACCAGGACCGACGCTTATGACCTCGTCGGCCGTGTCGTGGAAATTCTGCCGCGCCCCGCCCTCCATGTCCGGCCCGAAATTCCCGCCGTGCCACCCGTACAACAACTCGCCCGCATCGCCACCGGCGCCTCTCTCCGCGTTCTTGGCTAGGATTCTCTGTGGAGTTTTTGCTCCTCTGTGGTAAAACTCTTTCTTGGCTATGAAACATACTTGCCCGATCTGCAAAAAACCGACGGACTCGGCAGAGCACGCGGATTTCCCTTTCTGCAGCGAACGTTGCCGCTTGCTCGACCTGGGGGCCTGGGCTTCTGAAAAATACGCGGTCTCCGATCCGGTGTTCGACGAAGATGACCTCCTCGAAGAAGAACGCCGCGATCCCCCGCAAGGGCAGAGCAAATCTGATGACCCAATCCACTGAACGGGGCGGCACCTCGCCGGTTCCCCCGGCCCAAAAGCCGCGGTTCGCGTTCGCTATTGCCACTGCTCTCGGCACCGGATATCTGAAGCCCGCTCCCGGCACCTGGGGCTCGATCGTCGGATTGATTCTCGCGCTAGTCAGCCATCCCTTTACCTGGTTTTACTTTATCAGTGGTGCTCGCCGATTCAGCATGGGTGTAGACTCCCTGCTTTTGTCCGGTTCTTCTGGAGCAGCCCTGCTGCTGATACCTTCCGTCGTGGTCTGGCTCGTATTTGCCTGGCTCGGCCTGCGGTCCAGCGAACAAGTGGCCAATTTTTCGGGTCTGAAAGATCCGCAATTCGTGGTCATTGATGAAGTGTCCGGCGTCCAGCTCGCACTCATTCTTGCTCTTCTGCCGCTGGAGACGCCCGCTAACCTACTCAATTCCGCGGATGCTGCCGCTTTTGCTCTTTACACGGGCTTGAGCATCCTGAACTGGAAATATCTGCTCGCCGGGTTTGTACTATTCCGCGTTTTCGATATCGCCAAGCCTTTCCCCTGCGGGCGGCTCGAAAAGCTCCCGGGCGGCTGGGGCATCATGGCTGACGACTGGATGGCCGGGGTCTATGCTGCAATTTGCTTGCGTCTCGCGTTACACTTCCATGTGCTATGAAATTCGGGTTTGCCTCACCTGCCGAAAAGAACGGTGTCCCCAGGATTGAGCGGGTCGCGCCGGCTGCGTCTATTCCTGGCGGCGAAATCACGATTTACGGCAGCAGCTTCACTTCGCGACAAGGTACGCGACCTATTGTGCGTTTTGGCGAGGCCGAAGCGGCGCTTTCGCTCGCCAGCAGCAACCGTCTGATTGCCCGCGTGCCGGAAAACGCCAGCGGCAACACCGTGCAAGTCGTCAACAACGAAAACGAAAGCCAACCTTACCCGGTGGCCATCGCTTTTCAGATTGCCGATAACCTGCACCTGGTTTCCAATCCTGCGGTGGACTCCCACGGAAATATTTATGTGACATTCAGCGGGCCGCGCGGCCAGCGTGTGCCTGTTTCTCTCTACAAGATCACTTCCAATTACACTGTGAAGCCCTATGTCACTTCGCTCATCAATCCCACGGGCCTGGTCCTTGACAACAAGGGCGTGCTGTTCGTTTCCTGCCGGAACGACGGAACCATTTACCGCGTCACACCCGATGGGCAGGCCGAGCAGTGGATTGAAGGTATGGGCATCGCCACGGGCCTGGCTTTCGATCACGCAGGCAATCTCTTTGTGGGTGATCGCAGCGGCACGATTTTCAAGATTAGCCCTTCGCGGGAAATCTTTGTCTTCGCCACACTCGAACCGTCCGTGTCCGCCTATCATCTAGCATTTCATCCCAGCGGCGACCTGTGCGTGGCCGGACCGACAACGTCGAGTTACGACCGCGTTTACCGCATCACGCAAGGCGGCGAGGTGATCGTGTTCTACCGCGGCCTGGGCCGGCCGCAAGGAATGGCCTTCGATCGCGAGTCCAATCTCTACATCGTTGCTTCGTTCGCAGGGCGCCGCGGCATCGTGCGAATTTCGCCGCAAGGCCACGCCGAACATGTGCTCAGCGGTTCCGCTCTCGTCGGCCTGGCGTTGCTTCCCACGGGCCGCGCCATCGTTGCCGCCAACAGCGCTCTCTTCACTCTCGACTGGAATGTCCGCGGCCTGCCCCTGCTAGGCTAACCTTTCCACGATTTTTCCATCGTCGCCTATCCTCAGGACACTCTTGCTAGAATAGTGTTGCGCGGAGACAAGCCTTCATCATGAAAGCGGAAATCATCGCCGTAGGTTCGGAACTGCTCACCCCCGATCATGTCGACACCAATTCCCTGTTTCTGACCGAGGAACTCAACAAGATCGGCATCGAAGTCCTACGCAAGACGATCGTCGGCGACCATCGCGATTTGCTGGCCGAAGCGTTTCGCGACGCGCTGAATCGCGTGCCGGTGGTAATCGCCAGCGGCGGGCTCGGCCCCACCGAGGACGACCTTACGCGCGAAACCGTCGCCGAACTCCTCGGCCGCAGACTCTGCCGCAATGAGGAAGTAGTCCGCGCGATCGAAGCGCGATTCCGCAGCTTCAAGCGGGACATGCCGGCGGTTAATCTCCGTCAGGCCATGGTGCCTGAAGGCGCCGAGGTGCTGGCGAATCCACGCGGCACCGCTCCCGGCCTCTGGCTCGAAGACAGCGGGCGCATGATTGCGTTGCTCCCTGGTCCCCCGCGTGAACTGAAACCGCTCTTCGCCGAGCAGGTTTTGCCGCGGCTGCAGCGGCGTGTGAGCGGCGTGCGCATGCACCATCGCGAACTGCGCGTCACGGGTCTCGGAGAGTCTCACGTCGAAGAGCGCATTCGGCCCATCTACACACGTTTCACGGACGTCAATACCACCATCCTCGCCGTTCCAGGGGAAATCCAGATCCACTTGCGCACCTGGTCCGACAATGCGGGACACGCGGTCGCGACTCTCGACGAAATTGTGGGCAGCTTCGAACTGGCCTTGGGCGACCGCATCTTCGCGCACTCCGGCACTCCCCTGGAAGATGTCGTCGCCGAAATGCTCACGACCAACCGCGCGACCATCGCGGCCGCGGAGAGCTGCACGGGCGGACTGCTCGCCGAACGGCTCACGCGCATTCCCGGCAGTTCCAGTTACTTTCTCGGGGGCGCGGTCTGCTACAGCAACGAACTGAAAACCGCCTGGGCCGACGTGCCACCCGAATTGATTCAGGCCAAGGGCGCTGTCAGCAGCGAAGTGGCCATCGCGCTTGCCGAAGGCATCCGGCGTCGCGTGGGCAGCACGCTTGGCGTCGGCATCACCGGCATCGCGGGACCCGGCGGCGGCACGGAAGAAAAACCCGTTGGCACGGTGCATATCGCGTTGGCCTCCCCCGGAGAGGTGAGAGAGCGCCTGGTGAACCTACCCGGCGACCGCCAGGGAATCCGCTTTTACGCCTCGCAGCTCGCACTGGACATGGTCCGCCTTTATTTTCTGTACGACGGAAAACCCCAGCCGCGACGCGTCACAAACTGACAAGGCTGTGCCAATTGCGCCTGTTCATCGCCATTGAGATTTCCAACGATGTGCGCTCTGCCATCGCCGCGCTGATCAAGGAACTTCGTGCGCTCGTCCCGCAGGCCAAATGGGTGCGCGCGGAAAACCTGCACGTCACGCTGAAATTTCTGGGCGAAACCGATGCCGCCAAACTTAGTTCTATCCACACCGCTCTCTCGAGCGTCCGCTCTCCGCTTTCCGTAACCTTCACATTCCGCGGCCTCGGCTTTTTCCCCAATGCCAAGCGACCGAGGGTCTTCTGGGCGGGCATGCGGGCCTCCGAAAACTTGCCGGCGCTCGCGGGAGAGATAGACAGCGCCATGCACAAGATGGGCTTTCCTCTGGAAGACCGCCCTTTTACTGCTCACTTGACGCTCGCGCGCTTCGATCCTCCGGGAATGCCTGCCGGGCTCGCCGCCGCAGCGCAAGAAACTGCCTCACGGGAATTCGGTTCCCTCACCGCTCGCGAATTCCACCTTATCGAAAGCAAACGCAAACCGGCGGGAGCGGAGTACACTACTCTGCAATCGTTTCCCTTCGTTCCGGAGGAATAGAGGTACATGCTCGGAATTACGCCTGGAGTTCTGCTCATCCTCGTCGCCGCGTATTTTCTAGGCTCGATTCCCTTCGGGCTGCTCTTCGCCAAACTCTTCGGCGGAAAAGATGTGCGGCAATCGGGGAGTGGAAATATCGGCGCCACCAACGTGGCGCGCCTGGCCGGTCCCCTTCCCGGGATCCTCACCTTGCTGTTCGACGCGGCAAAAGGCGCGCTGGCCGTTTGGCTGGCTGCACGATTTGCCGGCCACGCCGCCACGCCCATGATGCTCGCCGGAATTGCCGCTCTCCTCGGCCACTGTTTCCCGGTGTGGCTGCGACTCAAAGGTGGGAAGGGGGTCGCTACGGCGCTGGGGGTTTTTGCGGCGCTCTGCCCTACGGCAGTGCTTGGAGCCACAATCCTGTTTTTGATGGTGCTCATGTACTGGCGATTTGTCTCGCTCGCCTCGATCACGGCGGCGGCGGCCATGCCGCTGCTGGTCTATTTCCTGTGGGCGCCGCACCACGCGCCGCCGCTGTCGGTCATCTTCGGCACGCTCTTCGCATCGGGGCTGGTGATCGTCAAACACGACGCCAATCTTCAGCGGCTCGTCGATGGCACCGAGCCGCGCTTCTCTTCCGGCAAATCGAAAGGCGCCTCCTGATGACGAAGATCGCCATCCTTGGCGGAGGAAGTTGGGGTACTGGGCTTTCCGTAGTGCTTTCGCACAGCCATCGTACGCATGAAATCAAACTGTGGGTGCGCGAACCGTCCGTGGCTCAAGCCATTTGCGTGGAACGCGAGAATAAACAGTATTTGCCCGATGTTTCCATCCCCGAATCCGTCATCGCCTCTACGGACTTGGCCGAGGTTCTCAACCATGCCCACGTCGTGATCGGCGCGGTACCCTCCGCTCACGCCCGGACCGTTTTCTTGCAAGCTCTTCCTTTCATACCGATGCAGGCCGCTATCGTCAATGCTACAAAAGGTCTGGAGCCCGCCACCCATTTGCGCGTGAGTCAGATCCTTGAGCAGGTCTTTGCCTCGCGATTCATTCCGCGGATCGCGGTGCTCTCGGGCCCTTCCTTTGCCGCAGAGGCCGCCCGCGGCGAACCCACAGCTGTGGTGCTCGCTTCGCATGACCGTGCCCTCGCCGCATTCCTGCAAGAGGAATTCGCCGGTGCCACGTTCCGGCTCTACACCAACGATGACGTATTGGGCGTCGAGCTGGCCGCCGCGATGAAAAACGTGATGGCCATTGCCGCAGGCGCCCTCCAGGGGCTTGGACTGGGGTCCAATTCCCTCGCAGCACTGATCACCCGCGGGCTTGCGGAGATGACGCGACTGGGGGTCGCCCTCGGGGCGAGGCAAGAAACCCTGAGTGGCCTCGCGGGGCTTGGCGATCTGGTGCTTACCTGTACAGGCGCGCTCAGCCGCAATCGTCACGTCGGTTATGAACTTGGCAAAGGCCGCTCCCTCGAGGAGATTCTTTCCGGGATGACCATGATCGCGGAAGGAGTCAGCACCGCCGCCGCACTCCTCTCTTTGGCCTCCGAGCATCGAATCGACCTGCCCATCACCAAGCAAGTCGACGCGATCCTGCGCCATGGCAAATCTCCACGCGACGCCATCCGCGACATCATGGACCGGCCGCTGAAGCGCGAGCAGGGTGAGCCAACCATCGAGGACTTAGACCCCTAGTACCTTGGTCCCAGTTGCACTTGCGTGTCGCCTGTCCTCATGGCCAGCCTTCTCTGACTGCTTACTCCCCTAAAATGTAAGTGCTGCCATGGCCGTCTCTTTCCCATCCCTGATGACGCGCTTCCGCACCGGCCGCGTGCGGATCCTGTGGCTTGTGCTGGGCGCGCTGTTGCTTGTCAGCGCGCTGCCGATTGGGCTTTACCATCGCCAAGTGCTCGACCTCAGCCAGGAAAAGCTTGTGGATACCGAGCGCGTGCAACAAACCGACCTGACGCGCTCTCTCGCCCAGGAAGTGCAGTTTTTTGAATCGAATCTTACCCAGCAGCTCGTCAGCCAGCGCCAGATTCTTGCGCTCACCGGGCTCATCGACAACGTGACCGACGCCGCGGCGGAGCCCAAAGTCACGCGGTTGCTGGAAAATTTCGTGGACTCGAATCGCAACACGTTTGTCTACCTGACGGCCGTGGGCCGCGACGGCAAAGGCACCAGCGCTTCGCAGGGCAACTTTCGCGCGGAGCAGGACCCCTTCGTCGCCAAAGCGTTGCAGCGCGCTTTCATGAGTTCCGTGCAGGGCGTGAAGTTTCGCAGCGATCCCGTTGCGCTGGCACCGGACAATCGCCCGGCTTTCGTGATTTCCGTGCCCTTGAAGGACACCAGCGACAATTTTACGGGCATGCTCGCTGCCGTCGTTTCGCTCGATCCCATCTTGCGGCGCTTGCAGGATGCCAGTGTTCGCGGCCGCGTGGTGTTTGTCGTCGATCACTATGGCCATATCGTGGCTCACCCGCAGACCAAGAGCTTCGTTCCCGGGGAAGACTTGAGCGAAAAATCGCATCTCGTTGCGCAGATCAAGGCCCTGCCGAAGGAACTGCGCAACACGGAGACGATGCGCTTCACGGAAAAGGAAAACGGCCGTGCCGTCGAGATGGTTGGCACTTACAGCACTTTCCCCGAAGTGAACTGGGCCATCATCGCGGAACGCAGCGTGAATCAGGCGCGGGCTGACGCCGGCGTCACCGAGCTGAACCGCCAGGCCCTGGCCTTCGTCAGCATCGTCGTCCTCGTCGCCGTCCTGTTCGGTTATTTCTTCGCGGTCGGCATTAGCGAGCCGATCCGCGGCCTGGCCGCCTCGACGCGCGCCATCAGCCGCGGTGAGTTCCACCAGCGCACGCCCGTCCGCGGAGCCGCAGAAATCAGCGAGCTTGCTGAAAATTTCAACCTGATGGCCAGCGACATCGAGGAGTACATCGAGCGCCTGAAGGAAGCCGCCGAGGAAAATCGCGAACTGTTCATCGGCTCCATCCGCATGCTAGCAGCAGCCATCGACGAAAAGGATCCGTACACTCGCGGTCACTCGGGGCGTGTGGCCAAGTATTCCACGTTGATCGCACAGGAATTACAGCTGTCCGCGGATGAATTGGACAAGCTGCGCATCTCGGCGCTGCTGCACGATGTCGGCAAGATCGGCGTGGATGACCGCGTCCTCAAAAAGCCCGGTTCGCTCACTCCCGACGAGTTCGACATCATGAAGACTCACACCACCAAGGGCGCGAACATCATGCGCCCGGTTTCACAGCTGAAGGACATGCTCCCAGGCATCGAACTTCACCACGAACACATGGACGGCCGCGGTTATCCCTATGGCCTCTCCGGCCCGCAAATTCCTCTCATGGCTCGCATCATCGCCGTCGCCGATACGCTGGACGCGATGACGACTAACCGGCCCTACCAATCCGCCATCGACCTTGATTATGCTCTGGACCGCATCAAGGCGCTCACCGGCTCAAAGTTTGATCAAGCCGTCGTCAACGCTCTGGAATCCGCAGTGAAGTCCGGCAAAATCCGGCTTTCCGCCGTCGAAGTCCAGGTGTAGGCCTGTAGCGCAGAGCGGCTCCGCGAGTCCTGCGGCTGGCGCTCGGGCTTGTAGGGGCACAATAAATCGTGCCCTCTGGAATTGCCTTTCCTGCCGGCCCTCTCCCCCATCTGTTACACTTTTCTTTCGTGGCGGAACACGCGCGCGAACTCGTATGATTACTCTCTTTGGCAAACCCGAACCCACACTCCTCGAGCGGCTGAAAGAATCCGTTGGCAAGACTAAGGAGGCCCTCGCCGACACCCTCGACACCATCACGCAAGGCGGCCGCCAACTCGATCCCTCCATCCTCAAGGAAGTCGAAACCGCGCTGCTCTCGGCCGACCTGGGCGTCAAAACCACGCGGGAAATCCTCGATTCCGTGAAGGAACAGATGGCGCGCAACGCCTTGAACAACGGCGAGCAACTGAAACGCGAAATTAAGGCCCACGTCTTCCGTGCCCTCAATGTTTATGGCGCTTCTCCGAAACTTGCCGGCGCCGCCAACGGCTCCGACCCGCGCGTCATTTTTGTCGTGGGTGTAAATGGCGCAGGAAAAACGACCAGCATCGGCAAACTCGCGAATCGCCTGCGCCAGGATGGCCGAAGTGTGGTGCTCTGTGCCGCCGACACGTTTCGCGCCGCGGCCATCGAACAACTGGAAATCTGGGCCCAGCGCAATGGTGTTGAAGTCATCAAGCAGAAATCCGGCTCCGATCCCGCCGCGGTAGTCTACGACGCGATGGCTGCGGCAAAAGCCCGTTCTGCCGACGCGGTCATCGTGGACACGGCGGGCCGCCTGCACACGAAGTCGAATCTCATGCAGGAACTGGAAAAAATGAAGCGCACTGCCGCGAAGGTCATCCCTGGCGCGCCGCATGATGTGCTGCTGGTGCTCGACGCCACGACCGGCCAGAACGGCCTGGCGCAGGCCCGCGAGTTCACCTCGACCATCGGCGTTACCGGCATCATTCTTACGAAACTTGACGGCACCGCCAAAGGCGGCATCGTCGTGGCCATTTCCCGCGAACTTGGATTACCCATTCGCTTCGTCGGCACCGGCGAGCAGATCAACGATCTCGTACCTTTCGACGCGCAAACCTACGCCGACTCGCTCTTCAACTAAAGCCGTGGACACTCACGACCTCCATTTCATGGGACACGCGCTAGACCTGGCGCGCAAGGGTATTGGCCTTGCCAGCCCGAATCCAACAGTGGGCTGCGTGATTGTGAAGGATGGCACGATTCTCGGGGAAGGCTTTCATCAATTCGACTGGCGCGATCACGCGGAAATCGTGGCTCTCAAGCAGGCGGGCAGTCGCGCGCGAGGCGCCGCACTTTACGTCACGCTCGAGCCGTGCAATCACACGGGCCGCACGGGACCATGCACGGAGGCGATCATTGCCGTGGGAATTTCGCGCGTGGTCGCGGCCATTCAGGATCCGAATCCTAAAACAGGAGGCGCAGGATTTGCGCGTTTGCGCGCTGCGGGAATCAAATTGGAAACGGGCATCCTCGAGGCCGAGGCTCAAAAGCTCAATGAAGCTTTTGCCTGCTGGATCACGACGAAAAAGCCCTTCGTCACGTTGAAATCCGCACTCACTCTCGACGGTCAACTGGCCCTCCCAAAACAACAAGGCGGCAAGAAACGCCTTTGGATCACTGGCGAAGAAGCCCGCGCCGAGGTGCAACGCATGCGCCATGCTTCCGACGCTCTCCTCACCGGCATCGGCACCATTCTTGCCGACGATCCTATGCTTACGGACCGCAGCGGCCTGCCACGCCGCCGACGCTTGCTGCGCGTCATCCTTGACACCAAACTCCGGCTCCCGCTCAAATCGCGTATCGTGCAAACTGCCGATGCCGACCTGCTCGTTTTCACGGCCACTTCGCCCAAATCGCCAAGAGCGCGCCAGCTGCAAGGCGCTGGTGCCGAACTCGTCTATGTGAAAGCAGCAAAAGGCAAAGTCGCGCTCGCCGAAGTTCTCAAGGAACTTGGCCGCCGTGAACTCCTTAGTGTGCTGCTCGAGGCCGGTCCCAAGCTCAACGGTGCCGCGCTATCCGCCGGCCTCGTCCATAAACTTGTCCTGTTCTACGCCCCGAAACTTGCGGGCTGCTCCAGTGTCCCCTTGACCCAAAACGCAAACTTCTTGCCTTCCTCTCTATACGTTCGTTCCTTCCAGCAGTTCGGCGCTGACATCGCCATCGAAGCGGTGTTGAAATAATCGTTCTGAGGGCGGGCTGGCAGAGGAATCCTTGTACTCTTATGGGCTGAAACCGGAGAGGGATTCCTCACTCCGCAGACTTCGTTCCCTTCGACTCCGTTCAGGGCAGGCAGGGCAGGCGGAATGACGATTGTGTCGCGGAGCTGAGGCGGACGTCTTATTCCGCACAAAAGCTCACGCCGCTGGGGTCGTGTGCGCGAGGGCAAGTTCGCGGAGGGGCCACAGGTCGAGTGCTGTCTTGCTTGGGTTTTCTGGGGATAAGTCCGCGCTACGTCTTTTTCTCAAAATCCCGCAACAGGCAGTTCATCGCGCAGTTCACTTCTCCATTCGGCAGCAACGAGCACTCCACGACAGTCCAGTCGGTGTCGTCCCCTTGAAACTTTGCCACGGTGATGCTGGCAATCTTATCTTTATTGGGGCACACCACATTCCGAAAGCGGTAACCGCATGCCTCTAAAATGCGCTCGAGTATCTCCGGATTCGACATCCGTTCCTCCGTCGTATAGGCCTGGAGCCGACCTGATTGGAATATTGGTGCCCTTCCAAAACTACGGTGTCAAGATGCCTCGGACGCGAATGGCTGCGGCGCCTTCCAAGCTGTATCCGGGAGCGTGCCGATCACTTTTTCTCTAGACGCGCTTGCGACAAGCAATCCATTCCGCAATGCACCGCCCCTGGCGGCAGCAGTGAACAATCGATCACCCGCCAATCGCTCCAGCCTTCTTCACTGAGCGGCCAGTTCGCGACGACAATTCTTGCTTCGGCATTACGTTGAGAGCAAAACACGGTCTGCGGGTAGGTTTTTGCTGCTTCTGGGTGCGGATCAGTCAGTTTGGGCTCAAACATGGACCACCTCGGACCAGGAGCGTGGCCTGAGTTCATCTTCCACCTCGCCTCAGCACTCGTCAAGGATTTCCGTCACCATTCGCGGTATCCTAGCCCTTCGCTCCCAGCCGCGCCGCTTCGCTCGTACTGCGGCAGACTCTCCGTGAGGAAATCATGTTTACCGGCATTATTGAGCATATGGGCACCATCGACTCCCTGCAGCTTAGCCCGGAGGGAGGCCGCCTCACCATTCACGCGCACTCGGTCACCCCTCATCTCGCCATCGCCAACAGCATCGCCGTCAACGGCTGCTGCCTTACGATCGTCGCCGTGGAGAAAGACCGATTCGCCGCCGACCTTTCCGGCGAGACCCTGCGCAAGACATCCTTTGGCGAGTTGAAGCCAGGGATGCGTGTGAATCTCGAGCAGCCCATGACCGCCGGCAAGGAGCTTGGCGGCCATTTCGTTCTCGGCCACGTGGACACGATTGGCCGCGTTGCCCGCCTCGACCCTGAAGGGGAGAACTGGTGGTATGGCGTGGAGGTGCCGGACTCCTTCACGCGCTCGATCGTACCGCAGGGCTCGGTGGCCATTGACGGCATCAGCCTGACCGTCGCTCGCTGGGATGGCCGGGTGGTGGAAATCGCCATTATTCCCTTCACTTATGAGAAAACGAACGTTCGCGACAAGAAAATCGGGGATGCTGTGAACCTGGAAGGCGATGTCCTGGGGAAATACGTCGAACGCTACCTGGAAGCCCGCAGCGGCGCCAAACCAGCCTCGAATCTCACGATCGAGCAGCTCGTCGCACAGGGTTTTTAGAATGAGCCAATGAGGCCTCGGTAGCCTTCGGCACCGAATATCAAATCCCTGCTTTTTGCTTTCTGATCTTGCTCTTCGCTCGTGCGCCTCGCCAATACAAGACCAATCCGAGAAGAATCGACGCCAGCGTCCCAGCCACCAGCTTCATTTCAAATCCCAGCTTGTCGGAGGAATCTCCAGGGGGCACCAGCGAAACCAAAATTGCGACAAGAACAACTATGAAACCGAGCCCCCCGGAGAGCCATACGCCCGGCATTCCTCCCGGGACAAGCACAGCGTATTCATTCGTCGCGCGATCCTTGCGCCGAGCCAATTTGATTACGGCGGCAAACATGTACAGGAACGGAATGAAATACAGAATGATGGCGGCGTCGATCAGGAACTGATAAGCGCCGCGCGTCGTCTCATTAATCTGGCTGGCCAGGAGAATCGCGCCGGAGACTCCAGCCTGCACCAGAATTGAAATGTACGGTGTCTTCCAACGCGAATGAATCTTTCCAAACGCGGCGGGCAGGTAACGATCGATGCCCACGACGAACGGCACGCGGGCAATCCCGGCCACGGTGCTGCCTACACCACCCGCATTTCCCACCGAAACTAAAAGCGCCGCAAGAATCCCCAGGAGCCCGACTTTCAGCGCCATCGATCCGATGGAAATCGCGTGGAACACCCCGCTCTTGGGATCCAAGTCGCCGGCGGGCACCAGGGCAAGAATGGCAAACGTGCCGATGATGTACATGAAGGCGATCAGGGCACCAGCGCCAAACACCGCGCGCGGTAACGTGCGGCGCGGGTCGCGCACCTCTTCACTCATAGCCGATACAAGTTCCAGCCCCGTAAAGGCGAATGCGATCTGCGACCAGAAATTCACCGTGTCCCAATTCCACGCGGGCATCATGTTCGACCACGTAAAGTGTGTCACCGATCCATGCTTGAGGTAGATCAGCCCAGCGACGGCCACCAGCATCGAGAGCGGCAAATACGTGCCTAGCCCGCCGGCATTCTGCAGCCATTTCCCAACATTCAGCCCAATGATGTTCAGCCCCACGGCCACCAGCAGGAGCCCGATCGAGACCGCCAGCAGAAATGTTCGGTCTTGTGACAGCGCAGCGCCCTTCCCTCCCATCACATACGCGCTCATCGAAGCGCTGGCCAACAGCAAACCGGGGAAATAGAACACCGTATAAATCCAGTACGTCCACCCGGCCACGAATCCGTGGAAATCGCCGAAGGCCTCTTTGGCCCAAACGTACAAGCCGCCTTCTTCCGGGAACCGCGAAGACAGTTCGTTGATGACGAATGCACCGGGAACAAAAAATAACAATGCGGCCAGCACCCACAAGCTGATCGAGGACGTTCCGTTGTGTCCGGCCGCGGCAATCCAGCGAGGGCCCAGCACGGTGGCGATATTGAAAAGCAAGACGTCCCAAAACCCCATGGTCTTGCGCAGTTGTGATTTGGGGTCGGCGGATAAGGGCGGGGCCGTCGTCACAGGGTCACGTCCAGTGCGGGAATCAGTTCATCCTGCATCCGGAAATTGTGCAGAAGGGGATCTTTGGAAGCTTCAAAGTCGGCCCACGAGCTGAACTCTTGCGACCTGCCATCCTGCAGGAAGACAATCGTGTCGGCCAGGCGCTTCGCCAGATGCGTGTCGTGCGTAACAACGATCGAGGTCTTGTGAAAAGTCTCTTTCAGGCGCGAGATCAGGTCGCTCATGTGTCCGGCCATGATAGGGTCCACCATCGTGGTCGGTTCGTCGTACAGGATCGCTTGTGGATTTTGCGCCAGGGCGCGGGCGATGGCTACCGCGCGTTTCGTGCCCGTCGAAAGCTCGCTGGGCAATTTATCGAGGACGTCCTCCACTTCCAGCATCTTCGCGAATTTCATCACATAGGCATCAACGTCTTCTGCCGTAAGACCCGGCACATCCTCGAGGGGAAAGGCGATGTTTTCCGCGACGGAGAGGGAGTCAAAGAGGGCGCCAGACTGAAAGACCATGGTCACGCCGCGGCGCAACAGTTCGAATTGGCGTTCGGAATAATCGGTAACGTCGCGGCCATCGACGAAGATGTGGCCGGAATCGGCTTTCAGAAAACCCATAATGTGTTTGAGGGAAACGGATTTCCCCACGCCGCTGCGCCCCATGATCACGCAGGTTTCGCCGCGCTTGACCTTGAAACTCACTCTGTTGAGAACGAGACGGTCGTCAAATGCTTTGCAGACTTCGCGAAACTCGAAAAAGTTCTCCGCGGCGTCCTGGCGCGCCTTCGTCGAAGTCAATCTTGCCTCCCGGATTTCGTCACTCATCGTTCCCGCGATTCGAAAATGCGGCGCGCCTCGTCGTAGTCCGCTGGGGTGTTCATATTCCAGAATAACCGGCCATCCGTATCAAACCGTTTCCATACCGACTCGTCAAGCACTTCCATCCGCAAGTGTTTCATGGCCTCGGTAACCTTGCGGACGCCGGAATCGAAAGCGGCTTGCACCACCGTAACGGAATCCGTTCGCCAGCACGCACACAGCGGCTCAAGACCACCGGCCGATTGCGGCACGACTACCTGGGCCGCGCTTAGGCTTGCCCGCTCGCACAGAAAGGCCAGCCACCTCGCAGCGAGGAACGGCATGTCGCAACTCACGATCAGATTCCACTCCACCTTTGTCGGGCCACTTTGCGATTCGTACAGCGCCGTGAGGATTCCCCCAAGCGGCCCTTCACCCGGCCAACGATCTTCCACGAGCGTTGTGGACGCGCCGGCGTACTTCCCGAGGGCTGCCACGATTCGAGCGCTGCCACAAGCGGCGGTCACCAACTCCACAGTGCGCGCCAGCATCGTTTTCGCTCCGAGCCGGCTCAATGCCTTGTCGCCGCCAAAACGCGTGCTCCCGCCCCCCGCTTGCACATAACCCGACACCTTCATTCCTCATCCTCGACAAGTTCTTGTCCCGGCCGCCTTATGCCCAACTCCCGCATCTTCTCCTGCAAACTCTGCCGGTGCACGCCAATCGTTGCCGCCGTCCGGGAAATATTCCAGCGATGCTCCGCCAGTTGGCGCAGCAAATAGGCGATCTCAAACTTGCGTTTCGCTTCGCGCAAATCTTTTTCTTGAAGCCCGAAATCCGCCTCGCCGCCGCTCTTCGGCAGCACAGGTGAACCCTCGACAACCTCTTGCGGCAAATCGCCGCCGCCAATTTCTTCCTTGCGGCAAAGCACCAGCGCACGTTCGAGAGCGTTTTTCAGTTCGCGAATGTTGCCGGGCCAGTCGTAGCGTTCCAGCGTCGCCAGAGCCTCTTTGCTCAACCGCGCCGTACGCCCGAGCCGCGAACCATGAAGCTGCAGAAAAGCCTCCGCAAGCGCAGCTATATCCTCTTTGCGCGCACGCAGTGGCGGCAGTTCAATGGCGACAACGCGCAAGCGATAAAACAGGTCCTCGCGAAATTTTCCTTCGCGAATCGCCATCGCCAGATTACGGTGCGTGGCGCTGATGATTCGCACATCCACGGACAGAGACTGTGTGCCGCCGAGCCGCTCGATCGTCCGGTTCTCCAAGGCCCGCAACACCTTGGACTGCGTCACCGGATTCATGTCGCCGATTTCATCCAGAAAAAGAGTGCCGCCGTTGGCCTGTTCGAATCGCCCTTTTTTCTGTTGTGCCGCGCCCGTAAACGCTCCGCGCTCGTAGCCGAACAGTTCCGACTCAATCAAGGTTTCCGGCAGCGCCGCGCAATTCACCGCCACGTAAGCTTTTCCGTTGCGTGGCGAGCGCGCATGAATCTCCTGTGCCAGCAAATCTTTCCCCGTACCGCTCTCTCCCAGGATCAGCACGGTAGAGTCCGTCGGCGCTACGCGATCGGCCATCTCAAAAGCGCGCCGCATCGCCGCACTCCGCCCGAGCATCTGCCCAAACTGGCCTTCATTCACCAACCTTCGGCGTAAAGTGTCGTTCTCCTTCTCTAAGGCGGAAAGCTTTAACAGGTTCGCGACGCGTTGTCGCAACTCTTCCAGTTCAAATCCCTTCACCAGATAGTCCGCGGCGCCCAATTGCATTGCTTCCACCGCGGTTTTCGCCGTGTCCAGCGCTGAAACCATCAGCACGGGCATCTCGTGCGCCTCCTGCCGCAACCAGCGCAAAAACGAAATCCCGTCCTCGCCTGGCAACACCACGTCAAGCAGCAGCAAATCCGGCTTGTCAGATGCCAGGGCCGCGCGCGCCGCCGCCGCGGAATCCGCCTCCACAATCCGGTAGCGGTTCTCCAGCGCGCGACGTACCCCATACCGCGCTGCGGGTTCATCGTCCACAATGAGTATGGTTTTCATGCGCAGAGTTCCTTTGGCCAGAACACAGGGTTGCCACCTAGAGATGCACAAACACAGACCTGAAGGTGCGATGCTGATATCGAACTCCCTAGATAACAACCGCTAGGGCCAAGGTTGTCAATTGTGGTTATTACCGAGCAAGTGAAACCTCTCAGCAAAGTCGTGGAGAGACTGTCCCGGAACAACCCGGAATTGGTTAAAGACAAGTTCCTCCCAGTAGACCGGACCGAACATCGGCATCAGATGTGTATGCCACTGATAAACCAAGCCGACATTCCAGATCAGAAATAGGAAAGTTGCTGGAATTAGGCGGAACGACGCCGATCGTCCGTCACGCCACAGCCGGGCAGCCGCGGCAAACCCTGAAGCAAGTCCGCAGATAAAGACAGGGGTCAACGAAACAAAGAGGCGATTGCCGAATCCAACCGCTCCGTACCACCACGGATAACATGAAACCAAGAGATAGAAAATCAAAGTAATCAGTAAGCAGACTGTTCCGAACCCCCGGTTCAGTCTTCGGAGATAGAAGAGCCCCGCAATGGCCAAGATCAGAATGGGAGTGAATACAAAGAGCCCGTGGCTCTTAGAGAACAGCACTAGAGAGAAAACCGGAGAAGTCCAATTCCACGATCGAAGCGCGTACGGTCCAACATTGAACGGGCCTCCGAATACAATTTGCCGCGTGATGAACGTTGGCAAAAGGCCGAGGAGTACACCAAGCCCGTAAAGCAGATGCCGGCGGAAAATCTTGGCAAGCATTTCTGGGCGCCCGGCGCCAGAAGACCAGGCCGCTGCACAGGCAGAATAGCCTTCATAAATCACGGCCAGTATGAAAACGCCATTGAGATAATAAACGTCGATCATCAAGCCGGATATAAGGCCCAAAATCGGCCATTGCCAGCCCATGCGCCTGCCGTTCGTTCGCTGCCAGTACCATAGGAAAAGTGACGTGGCAAAGATGGAATGTACGTGAGACCACGCCGGCAATATATAAAAATAAAGCGGCACGGAACTCCCAAACCAAATCCCAATCGTGCCCCAAAAGGCCCAGCGCTCTTCAACGAATTTTCGGGCAAGCGCAAAGGAGAGGGAAAGGCCCACGAAGCCATACAGGGCTGTCGAAGCTACCATAGCTACCAGGTATGGCCAAGAGAATCCATCAGCCGCAATGTGCCATCCAAGATGCGCCAATCCGAGAACCGCTATGTGAGTAACGAGTAAAAAGGGACTCCAGAGAATAGCCGGCCCGACTGAGTAGAAGTTGGGCAAATGGCCTGTTTTGGTTACCGGATTATCGACAAAATGGTCCCTCAAGAAAATCTTCTCGAGTTGCGACTCCGGGTCCTGAAAGTCTGAGGAGAACTGAAAATTATGATCGATCAGCGGGGAACGAAGGTATGCGTAGTATCCTATCCCGTCACCATTGATCGTTGCATGGAGAAAAGGAAGGCTCAGTAGGAACACGGTGCAAAGCGCCTTCTGATATTTCGAAAAAAAACACCGAAGGCGTGGAATGACTTCTGCTTTCATTGAGCCCCTCGGTGATTCCGGCGAGCTGACGGATATAGGCCAACATGCTGATATAAGCAGGAGGGCGTACGTGCGTAAGGCGGCATTATTTTTCGGTATGGCCCCTGGAACACAGGTTTGCTGCAAAGAAAACGTGTCACGACTTCCAGCGTGCGAGCGAGCGGATCTCTCCCCACAGAACAAATGCAAAATAAACGGCAAGCAGAAGAAGCTCTGGCTCGATCGCGTGGCGGTATTTTGCGACCGGGTAGGCCAGATAATAAGGAATCGGATAAACAATTAGTACGGAAGCAAAGAGAATCCGGCCGCTCGGCCGCCGAGTACAAACAAAGATAAGGCCCAACCACCCGAGCAGAGAAAGGGGCCAAAACTCCCAGGGCTTCCACCATTCCCTCGTCCAATAATTCAATGGGCTGCCATCCCAAAACCAAAGCGTGCGATGAAGCGTTAAGTCAACAAACTCGGACGGATACTTGCGAACGAAGGCAAAGCTCTTGTACTTATAGTAATCGATGTAGCGCAATTCGCCCCAGGCCGTATATTTGGAAAGCTCTACGGCGCTGACCCCCGGATGAAAACCGGTATAACCCAATCCATTGCTGCCGTGATAGTTGCCCAGGTGAAACTCGAACCAATAATTGCTGCGGAAGAAAACGGGCTGGTGAAACACCCGATAGTTGCGGATCAGCCAGGGAGACACCAGCGCCGCAAACAACACACCGGAATACACCAGCGAACGAATCCAGTTCGCCCCGGTTTTGTAATTGGCGGAGGCTGCATACAGAAAGGAGAACGGCATCACGCTGAGCAACGCCGGATTTGTCAGAGCGATCAGTGCCCAGACGCTTCCGAGGAGCAGCCAACTGCGAAGCGTGGCCCCCTTCGCGGTGTCTAATGTGATCACCAGGGCCACGGACAAGAGCAATGCGCTTGCCGTGAAGTCCCAAATCCAGGAAACCGGCCAGCGAAAAAAGATTGGGCTTACTGCCCAGATCCACGCAGCCCACCACGCGACCCGGGGCCCAAAGCAGCGCTGCCCGAGAGCGTAGATCGAGATGCCTGTAGCCGCCGCCATCAGGCACTGCAGAAAGATCAGGACAAACGCGGATGCCGCTGAAAATACTCCGAAGACACGAAAGACCAGCGCCGCCATATAAGGATAAACGGGAGCGATCCACGCGGTCGGACCCGTCTCGATATAGAACGGAGAGCTGAAGCCTCTTCCCTCGGCAATCCGTTCCGCAATACTGCAAACCTCGGCTCCAAACGGCAAAATGCTTCCCGGCGCCGAAATGTACATGTGCTTCCAGAGCACGAAGCCAAAGCGCAGCGCGAATCCGACCAGAAAAAGGGCCAGGTAGAGTGCGCGCTTGCTGAGTCGGTCGGTGATGGAATAGGCCGTGGGAGCGTTTCCGGACCGGGTGCTGGGCCGGGCTTCGGGGCGTGCCGCTGGCCCCGTGATCGTGGAGGTTCCCATAAAAGATAGTGTCTCGGAGGGCCAGACCCGCGTGCAAGTCTCGGCGCTTCTCCACGTGTTCAGATCGCCATTGCTACTCCCGCGCAATCTGCCACAGGCTCTGGTTTCCATTGCGCTGCTGCAGGCCCCTCTTCATGACGGTTTTTCCCCTTCCACATGCACGGCGACGAGAGGCAGGCTCACCACAAACCGCGTCCCCTTTCCCACCCGCGCAGGGCTCTCCCAGGCCAGCGTACCGCCCACTTCTGCCAGGCGCCGCTGCACGATGGCCAGCCCCAGTCCCGTACCCCGGGGCTTGGTCGTGAAAAACGGTTGCAGGATTTTATCTTTGACGGACGGGGCGATTCCTGCTCCATCATCTTCGACGGCGATCCTACAAATCCCGTCCTGAGTAAGTAGGTCCAGCCGCACGTGTCCTCCCGGCTGCGCCGCCTCAACCGCATTCAGCACAAGATTCGACAGGATGTCGCTGGCTACTTCTCCGCTCGCAGTTACGTGCACGGCCTCCCCGGGCGCGGAAAAATCCACGGCGATTCCGCGATTTTCCGCTTCATGACGCAGCATCTCTATGACCTTCTCCGCCACATCCGTCAAATCGCAGCCGTCTGTGCTTAGGCCGGCGCGCAAACCTGGCCGGCTGAATTGCAGCAACTGGTTCAACTTCGCGGAAAGCCGGTTGATTTCATCCAGCACCATTTGGGTTTCGCGGCGCATGGATCCGGGGAGTTCCGGGCTCTCCATCTGCACTTGCAGGATTGTTTTGATCGAGCCAAGTGGATTTTTCAGGTTATGCGAGATACTCGCCGCCATCTGACCGACGAGCGCGAGTCGCTCCCGCTCGGCCAGTTCGCGTTCGAGTTGCAACTTTTCTTCGATCAGGCGGCAAAGGTCGAACGCTGCCGGCAGCTGCTCACACAGAAATTCCAGCGCCGCGTAAGTTTCCCCCGAGACCATCGCCCCATGGGAGCGCACGCGAAGCGAGCCGAGATGCTGTCCCGCTCGTTTTATTTCGAAGGTTTCGGCCGAGCCCCCCTTTGTCGTTGGGGCCGAAGAGGGTGCCGCGCCGGCCTCGTTAAGTTCGAGCTTCACTTCGGCCAATTGCAGCTGCTCGGCAATCCACCTCTCAAAGAATTCCCGCAGTCTGCTTTGGTTCCCCAACCGCGCTACTTCGTTGACCGGCCCCATCAACCTCTGCGCGCGGTCCACTTCCGTCTGCGCCGTCTGGCGGAGCAATCGCCTCATCAATCGCTGCAATGGCTCAAAGAATACCACGGGCAGAAAGAGCAGCAACGCTGCCGACGCTTCTGGGGGAAGATAGGGCACCAGCCACAAGCTGGCCCGCCGTACCAAGCTCAGATAAAGCAAGGTCAGAAACACCCCGAACACTGCATAGATCAGATTCCTCTGCCGCCCGATCTGCAGAAAATTAAATCGCTGCATGTTACCGATGAGCAGCGCCAGCGGAACGAGGGCCAGAATCTGTGCGACAGTGGACAGCACCGTCCCTGCTGCCGGTCCGCGCACGCTTAGTACGTAAACCATTCCAAGCAGCAATAAAGCAAGCAGAAGAAGGAATCCAAGCGTAATTCTGTGAAATGAGGCTTGCTCCTGGTCCGGCGCCAGCTGATAAAACCGCTTTTGCCAATAGGCAGCGAGCGCCAGCGCGGCGACGAACCACAGTTGAAAAGCGACGCCCAAGATGTACGTGGGGCGTTCAAAGTCGGTAACGGACCCCAGACTGATCGCGGCGAACAATTTCGGCAGTAGGATCACTGACGGCAGGTACGCGGCCGCGAGCCACATGAGCTTTCGTTCCCGCTGAATCAGCAATCCCCGCAAAGTGGTGTACTCCACGTGAAGATGCACTACAAGCGGCGGTAGGAACCAAAGGCCGAGGCAAAGAAACGTCCAGGCAAAGCGGAGCAGGCCGCGCGGCGGAGTGCCATAGTAGAGTTCCGCATTCAGTGCCAGCAGGCTGCTGCCGAAAAAGAAGGTCAGCGACAAACAAAGAAAGAAAAAGATGCGCTCGAAGTGCCGCTGGCGCCGGTGGCCGAGGATGACCAACATCCAGAAGAACGGGAGCAGCGTTCCGGCGGTAAGCAAAACGAGACGCAAATCTCGGAGTAATTCCATGAACCTTTCCCGTGAGTGTATGCCGGAAGGTGGGGCAAGGCAATTACCAAGTGCAGGGAAAATCTGGCATCACTATATTGCTGAATATAAATATGTTAGTGCGATCCTGCGAGCTGAAAGCGAGAGGGACTGGGTCTGCTACTGTTAGAAAATTGCTTGACAGCACACAGCATTTTGCTATATTAGCAGTCGGTTGCGAGGAGTGCTAAGTTGCTTTTTGCGCCTTCGCCCACGGGAAGTCTTTCCTATCTACAACTAGTTCATCAATGGAGGTTTTTCGACGATGGCAGTCAATCTCACACCGCTGCACGACCGCGTGATCGTGAAGCGTATTGAAGAAAAGGAAACCGTCAAGGGTGGCATCATCATCCCTGATTCCGCGAAAGAAAAGCCGCAAGAGGGCGAGATTATCGCCGTCGGTGCCGGCAAGCGCGAGAAGGGCGAGCGCGTTCCCCTCGATGTTAACGTTGGCGACCGCGTGCTCTTTGGCAAGTATAGCGGCAGCGAAATCAAGATCGAAGGCGAGGAGTACCTGATCCTGCGCGAGGAAGAAATTCTCGCCAAGCTCGGTGGCGCCGCCAAGGCCGCGAGGAAGTAAACGAAGTTTTCAGTAATCAGTTTTCAGTTCCAGATTCTTGAGTAGCTCCAGCGCCTGTTTGTCTTGCTGATTACTAACAACTGACTACTGATTACCTTTAAACGGCTCCAAGAACGCAGAAAAAATTCTCAAATCGAATTAGCAGCAAGGAACCTATTCAGGAGGAAACAAGCAATGGCGAAACAGATTGTTACTGGAGAGAATTCCCGCCAGTCGATTCTTCGCGGCGTGAACGCCCTCGCGGACGCAGTAAAAATCACCCTCGGTCCGAAGGGCCGTAACGCGGTGATCGAAAAGAAGTTCGGCGCTCCCATCATCACCAAGGACGGCGTTACCGTGGCCAAGGAAATCGAACTCCGGGATCCCCTGGAGAATATGGGCGCGCAGATGGTGCGTGAAGTGGCTTCCAAAACCAGCGATGTTGCCGGTGATGGCACCACCACCGCCACCGTTCTGGCCCAGGCCATCTTCCGCGAAGGCGTCAAGACCGTGGCCGCTGGCGCCAGCCCCACGGCCCTCAAGCGCGGTATCGACAAGTCCGTCGAAGTCGCCGTCGAGGAAATCAAGAAGCTTCACCGCGACGTCAAGGGCGACATGATCGCTCAGGTCGGTACCATCTCCGCCAACAACGATAAGCAGATCGGCGGCATCATCGCCGAGGCTATGAAGAAGGTCGGCAAAGACGGCGTCATCACCGTGGAAGAGTCCAAGACCATGGAAACTACGCTGGAAGTCGTGGAAGGCATGCAGTTCGACCGCGGCTACCTCTCCCCCTACTTCATCACCGACCCGGAGCGCATGGAGTGCGTCCTGGAGAACGCCCTGATCCTCATCAACGAGAAGAAGATCAGCTCGATGAAGGACCTGCTCCCCTTGCTCGAGCAGATTGCCAAGCTCGGCAAGCCCCTGCTGATCATCGCCGAGGATGTCGAAGGCGAAGCCCTCGCCACCCTCGTCGTGAACAAGCTGCGCGGCACCCTGCAGTGCGCCGCCGTCAAGGCCCCTGGCTTTGGCGATCGCCGCAAGGCCATGCTCGAAGACATCGCTGTCCTCACCGGCGGCAAGGCCATCACCGAAGACCTTGGCATCAAGCTCGAGAACGTCAAGATCGAGGATCTCGGCAAGGTCAAGAAGGTCACCATCGACAAGGACAACACGACCCTTGTTGAAGGCGCAGGCAAGGCCAGCGAAATCGAAGGCCGCGTCAAGCAGATCCGCCAGCAGGTCGAGAACACCACTTCCGACTACGACCGCGAGAAGCTCCAGGAACGCCTCGCCAAGCTGGTCGGCGGCGTGGCCGTCATCAAGGTTGGCGCCGCGACCGAAACTGAACTCAAGGAAAAGAAAGCCCGCGTCGAAGACGCTATGCACGCCACCCGTGCAGCTGTCGAGGAAGGCATTGTTCCCGGCGGCGGCACCGCGCTGCTCCGCGCCATCTCGGCCATTGGCAAGATCAAGGCTGAGGGCGATGAGCTCGTGGGCGTCGGCATCGTGAAGCGCGCTCTCGAAGAGCCCGCTCGCCAGATCGCGCACAACGCCGGCTTTGAAGGCGCTGTCGTGATAGGCAAAATCCTCGACTCCAAGGACGATAACTTCGGCTTCAACGCAGACACGGGCGACTATGGCGACATGATCAAGATGGGCATCATCGACCCGGCCAAGGTCACCCGTCTTGCGCTGCAGAACGCTGCTTCGATCGCCGGCCTGATGCTCACCACGGAAGCTCTTGTGGCCGAGCTCAAGGAAGACGACAAGAAGGCTGCGGCGGCCGGCGGTCCCGGTGGTCCCGGCGGCATGGGCGGGATGTACTAAGGTTGTCCAGCTAGCCCAGAAATCTCAATCCAACAAAGGGCGGCCGAAAATCGGCCGCCCTTTTTCTTGTGGTCTGACCACACGTGTCTCAGCGCGGCAAACATTGCGAGTCAGAAGCAAGCATGCCAGGTCGAACAGATGATCCCTCAGTGCCTTTGGCAGACCGCTCCACTGGACTTTGGCATTTATTCACCGAAAGTCAGTTTGGCCAGCTCCTTCTTGATAAGCCGGCGCTCTTTTCCTTCAATCGAGCTACTTAGCCGGTCAGCCAACTCGAAAAAACGCCGTCTTTCCGCTTCTTTCGCTTCCAGGCCGGTCTCGATTAACTCAACCAGGGACCCGGTTGGTGCTGGCTTTTTGATTTTTAGCCAAGCTCCGGGAGATCCCCATCAACGCAAGGGGGGCGTTTTGCGCTACACTTCCGACGCGAAACTTACGTGACTGCCCCGGGGGCTGCCGCAGCAGATGAGTGCTTCTCGAATCCGGGACGACGAACAAATCCACGCGCTGCCGCCTCGCTCCCTTCTTCAACTTCATCCAATCGCTAGCTATTTTCTTCTGACCTTCGCCATCTCCTGGACCGCGGCTTTTCTCGTTGCCGCTCCAAAACTCCTCCGTGGTGAGCCGCTGCCCAAACTCACCAGCATTCTCATGTTTCCCGCCATGCTTCTCGGCCCCGTTATTTCCGGGATTCTTCTGACGGTCCGCGTCGATGGAAAACCGGGCTGGCGTGGCTTTCTCTCTCGCGCAATGCGTTTTCGCATTCCTGCGCGCTGGTACGCGTCCCTGCTCCTTCCTCCCATCGCCGTTCTGTTGACCTTGTCGCTCCTGAAAACTTTTCTTTCCCCCATCTATGCCCCAAATCGATTTTACCTGGGCGTTCTTTTTGGCATCACCGCCGGAATTTTCGAGGAAATTGGCTGGATGGGCTACGCCTACCCAAAAATGACTCAACGATTTTCCCCTTTTCGTGCGGCCGTGTTGCTTGGCGTGCTCTGGGGCATCTGGCATTGGCCGGTGGTCGATTTTCTCGGGGCCGCCACGCCGCATCGGGCGGCCTGGCTCCCGTTTTTCCTGGCTTTTACCGCGGCCATGACCGCGATGCGCGTGCTCATCGCGTGGGTCTACACCAGCACCCAGAGCCTGCCGCTCGCCCAACTTCTGCATATCAGCTCGGCTGGTGCGCTGGTCGCGTTTAGCCCACCAGGTGTGTCAGCAATGCAGGAAGCCTTCTGGTATGCCGCCTACGCCGCACTCCTCGGGGTTGTGATGCTTTGCCTCGTCTCTCTTTCTCGCAACCGCAATTTCATTTCTTCTCCGGACACGCAAACTTCACGGAAGATAGGTCCTCGAGCATGATCGGGTGCAGTTTGACGCTGAAGTGACCGGATTGCACGGTGGGGTCGCCGGAAGCGATTTTTTGCGCTTCTTCCAAGGAAGCGGCCTCCGCCACAGCCCGCAGCCCCCCGCTTCTCTTCTTCTTCTCGACGATACTTCAGACGCGCCAGACGCGCCAGACGCGCCGCCCTTCCTTGCCACCCCTCCCCCGCTTCGATAGACTTCCAGTGCCACACTTCGCTCCTCAGGGGAGAGCAAAGTACCATGCCAGGATTTTTGCAACGGTTCATGCCGCATGATGGGGATTTCTTTGTTCTTTTTCAGAAACAAGCGGAAAACATTGTGTCGGGCGCGCAAGCATTCACCAAAATGCTCGAGCATTACACCGGTGTGCCGGAACAGGTGCAGAGCATCAAGGCTATCGAACACCAGGGCGATGAAATCACGCACCAGATCTTCCGCAAACTCAATCAGACCTTCATCACTCCGTTCGACCGCGAGGACATGCATGAACTGTGCGGCACCATGGACGATGTCATTGACCTGATTGACGCCGCCGCCAGCCGCTTCGTCCTTTACCGTGTCGACCAGGTCCGGGAAGGCACGATAGACCTTGCCAAGGTCCTGGGCGCGGCCACCGCGGAACTTTCTTCCGCGATTCACGCCATGGAGTCGCCTGACAAGGCCCTTCAGCGCGTCATCGAAATCAACCGCCTGGAGAATGAAAGCGACCGCATCTGCCGCACGCTCATCGCCCAATTATTTGAAGAGGAGAAAAATCCTGTCCAGATCATCAAGTGGAAGGAAATTTTTGAAGTCATCGAAACCGCAGTGGATAAGTGCGAAGACGTCTCCAACGTCATTGAAAGCGTCATCCTGAAGAACGCCTGATCCCCGTGAACAGTTTCACTCTTGTCCTCATCACCGTTTTTTTAACGCTGGCCTTCGAGTTCTCTAATGGCTGGCACGATGCCGCCAATTCCATCGCTACCGTCGTCTCCACGCGCGTGCTTACACCCTTTCGCGCCGTGTTGTGGGCTGCTTTCTGGAACTTCATAGCCGCCTTCGTTTTCGGCACTGCCGTCGCCAAGACCATCGGCAAGGGCATGGTTCATATCGAGATGGTGGATGAGAAGGTCCTCCTCGCCGGGCTGCTTGGGGCCATCGCTTGGAATCTCATCACCCTAATTCTGGGACTGCCCACCAGTTCTTCGCACGCCCTCATGGGAGGTTACGGTGGCGCCGCAGTCGCTCACGCGGGATTCAAGGCTCTCATTCTCGGCGGCTGGAAAATGCCGGTGCTCTTCATCTTCCTTTCCCCCGTAATCGGAATGGTGATGGGTATTGTCGTCAGCACCGTCACTACCTGGATCGTCCGAAATCAACGGCCGCTCAAAGTCGATCGCTGGTTCCGGCGGCTACAATTGGTATCGGCGGCAGGCTATAGCCTGGGTCACGGGACAAACGACGCGCAAAAGGGCATGGGCATCATCACCGCCGCGATGGTCGCGGGCGGCATCATGAGAAATTACGAAGTTCCCTACTGGGTCATCATTTGCTGCCATCTCGCCATGGGCGGCGGCACCATGGCTGGCGGCTGGCGCATCATCAAGACCATGGGGCAGCGCATCACCAAGCTCACGCCCTTTGGCGGCTTCTCCGCAGAAACCTCTGGCGCGCTCACACTCTTAGCCACCGCTCACTTTGGCATTCCGGTCAGCACCACGCACACCATCACCGGCGCAATCGTCGGTGTCGGCGCTTCACGCCGGCTTACGGCCGTCCGCTGGGGCATCACGCGCCGCATTGTTTGGGCCTGGGTCCTCACGATTCCTGGTGCAGCTCTCATCGGCGCCGGACTGTTCCACTTCGTGGTGCCGTTCCTGCGCTAATCACCTTTTCCATGCGGCAATGCTTCATACTCCAATTTCTGGGCGTCTTGTTCCTTTACTTCCCAGCTTCTTTGCTTCTATCCTTTATTCATGAGCGATTCACGTTCACCATTCACAACGGTCGAAGAAGCCGTCGAAGAAATCCGCCAGGGCCGCTTGATTGTGCTGGTAGACGACGAAGACCGCGAGAATGAAGGCGACCTCACCATGGCCGCCGAGAAAATCACGCCCGATGCTATTAACTTCATGGCCAAATTCGGCCGCGGCTTGATCTGCCTGACCCTCACCGAGCAGCGCTGTGAGGAACTTAACCTCCCGCTGATGTCTCCCATCAACACTTCGGTGCACGGCACCGCTTTTTGTGAAGCGATTGATGCCAAGTTAGGCGTGACGACCGGCATCAGCGCTTCCGATCGCGCCATCACCATCCTGACGGCTATCGACCCCAAAACCCGCCCGCAGGATCTGGCGCGGCCTGGCCACATGTTCCCGCTGCGCGCACGCAATGGAGGCGTGTTGGTTCGCGCCGGTCAGACGGAAGCGAGTGTGGACCTCTCGCGCATTGCCGGCCTCAATCCTTCCGGAGTGATTTGTGAAATCATGAATGAAGACGGGACGATGTCCCGCGTGCCGCAGCTCATCGAATTTTGCCGCGAGCACAATTTGAAGATGCTCACGGTGGCGGACCTGATCCGCTATCGCATGCAGCACGAGCGCTACGTCCGCCGCATCGCCGAAGCCGTGCTCCCTACGCGTTACGGCAAGTTCCGCATGATCGCCTACGCCAGCGATGTAGATCACGATCAGCACATTGCCCTCATTCGCGGCAACCTCGATGGCCCGGTGCCTCCCCTCGTGCGCGTCCATTCGCACTGCCTCACGGGCGATGTCTTTGGCTCGACGACATGCGATTGCCCGGAACTCGTCGCGCGCTCGTTGGAAAAAATCGCCGGCGAAGACCGCGGCGTTTTTCTCTACCTGCACCACACCGGCCGTGGCTACACGATCGATACTCCAGAATCGCCGGGCACCTTGCCGCAGATTCATTTTCATTCGCGCGGCCAGCTGGATCGCGAGCCCGCCCGCCAGCGCATGGTCCAGCACGAAAGCGGCATCGGTGCGCAAATCCTCATCGATCTCGGGCTCAAGGATATTCGCGTGGTCACCAATCACCCCAAAAAGGTGGTCGCGCTCGAAGGCTACGGCATCCGCATCGCCGATCAGGTCCCGCTCGACCTCCAGTCCCCCAAACCCACCCACCAGCACTTGTAATCTTCCGCACAGAGGCGCGGCACAACTTGTCCAAACCCTAAAGAGTTGGGCACGCCTTTCCTCTACGGCTCTTCGTCTTCGCTTACTGTGGCTGGCTGAGCCTTCGGCACGGGCTTTACCGGAGACGCTTTGGCGGGGACGGACGCGGCCTTCGCTGGCGTGGCTGGCCTATTCGTTGGCGGCTTTCCCACCGTCAGGTACTTCCGCATCTTGTCCAGTCGCTTCTGACCGATCCCCTTGATCGCCGGCAGATCGTCCACGCTCTTGAACGCGCCGTAGGCTTTCCTCATTTGAAGAATCTTGTCCGCCGTCGACGGTCCAATTCCCGGCACCTGCTGCAATTCCGCCGCGTTCGCGGAATTCAGATTGACGGGATGCACCGGGGGCTTTTTGTTGGCGAGCGTAGCACCCGCACAAAACAGGACGAGAAGCAGCGAAAGGGAGGAAGGCGCGAGGCGGTAATTCCCCGTAAATGACATAACTACTTAATAATAATAGTCCTATGCGGTGGGCCCAACGGTAAAATGTCGCGACTGTCAGGATGGTCGATGGGAATTAAAAGTGAACGTTTATTCCAAGGGGTTTCCCTGTGTGTCGCACACCTCAACCTCGCCGAACAGCACGGCTTGCTCCTCGATCTGCGCACGGTCGCCCACTAGCACAATCTGCATATTCGCCGAATCAAAATACTTTCGCGCGGCTGCCAGTAAATCTGCGAACGTGAACGACCTCACCTTTTCCCGGTACGTTTCCAGATAATCGGCCGGCAATTCGTTCAGCTCGACGGTTGAAAATTGCGACAGCAGTCCATCCTGTGTCGCCAGTCCCATCGAAAACACGCCCGTCAAATAGTTTTGTGCGTCGGCCAGTTCCGCGTCGGGCACGGGAATAGAGCGCAACTTGTCCATCTCGTAGAACATTTCCGTTAAGGAAGCCGCCACGACATCATTCCGCACGGCCGCCGATACCGAAAAGTACCCGTGTTGCCGCAAGGGGTGCACGGCGCTTCGCGGGCTGTAGGTATAGCCTTTATCCTCGCGAATATTCATGACCAGGCGCGAATTGAAGGCACCGCCATACAAGCTGTTCGTCAATCCCAGCCGCAACCAGTCTGGATGCTTGCGCGTGATCGCGTGGCAACCCGCTACAATCTGTGTCTGCACGGAACCCGGATTGTGCACCAAGAAAACGCGCCGTCCTCGCAGTTTCGGTGGTGCTGTGGCCTTTTTCTCCACCGGCTTCTTCCCTTCCCACTTGCCAAAAACTCCCTGCACTGCTTTCATCATCGCCTCCGGATCGAAGTCGCCAACGAGCATGAATAGCGCGTTCCCCGGTGTATAGATCTCGCGGTACACGTCCCGCAAATCTTCGCGCTTGTACGCCGACACTTGTGCCTCGCTCGGCGAAATTTGCGCGTAAGGATGCGCGCCAAACAAAACCTTGCGCAACCGTTCAGTCGCCAGGAAACCGGGAGAAGTACGCTCGAGTTTCACTTCTTCGAGCTTTTGCCGGCGCTCGCGTTCAAACTCAGCCTCGGGAAAGGAGGCCTCGCGCGCCAATTCGTTTACTAGCTCGAGGATTGGTTTCGCAAATTCGCTCAGCCCCGCAAACGAAATCGCGCTTGTATCCTGACCGGCGTATGTGCCCAGATCGGCGCCCAGCCGCCGCAGATCTTCTTCAATCTGGCGGCTCGCTCGCTGCGATGTTCCCGTGCGCACCACCGTCGCCGTCATTTCCGCCAGGCCGGGGGCGCGATCGACTACGTGTGCATTACCGGCCCGGAGATACAGCTCGCCGTGAAATTTCGGAATGGCGCGGGCCTCCGCCAGTACTACCTGCAGTCCGTTCGCAAACTGCGCGCGCGTGCGCTTCGGCCAGGTGACGGCGCGTTCAGGCGTCAGTCTTGGCACAGCATAGGTAAACTCCGCTGTTTGTGTGGCCATTACGCGGCCTCCTTGGCATCGCTCTTTACCGGCGTGCGAAACACAATCGCGCGGTTCTTCGGCCGCAGATATTTCTGCGCCGCAGCTTGAACCTCCTCGCGTTTCACGGCGAGAAAGCCATCCAGGATGGTGTTCACCAGTTGCGGCTCATTATCAAACAGCGTGAAACACGCCAGCAGGTGCATCAGCCCATACCTCGGCATATAGCCCCCGCGCCCGCCCTCCAGCGTCGAGTAATAATCCGAGCGCCACTTCACCTTCAGGTGCTGCAATTCGTCCTCGGTAACGCCCTTCTCGCGCACCTCTCGCAGCACTTCGTCGAATGCCGCCAGCGTAGTTTCCGCGGAATATTCGGGCTTGTGCAGAATCCGCGTAGTCATCTGCGCTGGCCCGTTATACCCAAAAATATCGTCGATGCCTCCGTCGGCCTCTACCGCAATCTGCTTCTCGAGCACCAGTTCACGGTGAATCCGCCCGGCCCTCCCCCCATGCAAGGCCTGATCCAGCAGCGCCATGGCATGCCAGTCCGCGGTCCGCCGAGGCGGCATCACGTAGCCGATGGCCATGGCGGGCAAGGTCCCGAATTTTTCTTCCACGTAGCCGCGCCGCTCTTCTTTCTGCGGAGGCTCGGCCGGGTCGGCGAACGGAGGCGCAGCCCCGGCGGGGATTGGCGCGAAATACTTCTCTGCGAGAGCGAATCCTTCTCCTGGCTCGAGATCTCCCAACATCAGGAGTACCGCATTATTCGGAACATAGTAGGTCCGGAAAAACTTCTGTACGTCCACAAGACTCGCCGCATCCAGATCCGCGAAATCTCCATAAAAATTGTGCGCATTGGCCCAATTGCGAAAGGCCACGGGCGGCATGTCCAGCCAAGGAAATCCGCCATAGGGCTGATTCAGCACATTCACGCGCACTTCTTCTTTCACCACGTCGCGCTGGTTCCGCAAGTTCTCTTCATCCACTTTCAGCGCCCGCATGCGATCCGCTTCCAGCCACAACACGCGCTCCAGCGCATTCGAGGGCACAGCCTCGTAATAGTTCGTCACGTCATACATGGTCGAGCCGTTCAGCACACCGCCGCTCGAATTGATCAGCTTGATGTGCTGCATCTTCGGCGCGTTCTCCGATCCCTGAAACATCATGTGCTCAAACAGGTGTGCGAACCCGCTGCGCCCTTGCGGCTCCAACCGGAATCCAATCTTGTAATACACACCGACGGTGACTACCGGCGCCGTTGTGTCCGGAACGATCACCACACGCAATCCGTTCTTAAGCGTTGCATTCTGTATTGGTATCTGCAATTGAGTCACGCCTGTCCCCCTGTGGCATTCGATAGGATTTCCCTCGAACCAAAAGTTTTCTCAAGTTCCCGGAGCACAGCTTCGGGGTCGCTGGCAAGCACGCGGGCGGCCAGCCGGCTGACGGCCTGATAGGCTCCCAGGAATTCTGGCTTGCACGCTTCAAGCGCCTGTTGGTGGTCTGCCACTACGCCGTAATCGCCGCGCGCCAGCGGGCCCGTCCAGGCCTTGTGCGGCCCCAATTTCTCGTAATGCTCCAGGACCTGACGCGACAGCGACAGCAATGCCTTCACCGCTTCTCGCCGCTGCATCCCTGCGCTCATCAGCATCTGTACGCCAGCCTCTTCCAGCGCCAGCAGATGGCCAGCGGCAACGGCTCCGGCAGCGTGGTAGAGCGCCTTCTTGTCCGCGGAGATGTTCACGGGCACTGCGCGCAACTCGCGGGCAATTCTCCGGGCTCTCTTCACCGCGACAACATCACCCTCGATGGCGAACACTTTGCCTTCGAGCGGCGGCACACCCACACCGCTGAAACTTTGCAACGGGTGCATGGAGGCCACCGAAGCGCCGCATGCCCGCACAGCGCCAAGAACGGAAGCATCCAGAGCGCCGCTGGTGTGCAATACGACCCTGCGGCGCAGCTCTTTGCCGCCGACCCGGGCCAGTTCGTCCGCGACACGTGCGATGGCGTCGTCGGGCACCGCAATCAGCACCGTTTTACTATCTAAACAAAATGCCGAAATCCCTGCCTTCGCCTGCCCCGCGCCGATGAACCGCGCTGCCTTCCGCGCGCTTGGCTCCGTCCGCGCCGCGACAACACCAATCTGCCAGCCCAATTCGCGCAACCGCCGCCCCAGCGCGCGCCCGACTCGTCCGGTTCCGATGATCGAAAGGCTCTTAGCCATCCGTGCTAGGATAACCTGAGGCTGGCATTCGACTCCAATCCGCATGCATCTTTTCTGGATACTCCTGTTTGGGCTCATCGCTGTCTTCTGGACCACTTACGGATTGAAAGTAGCTTTGGGTGCGGTTCGTTTGCCGTGGCTTTCTCGCTGCGAACAGGCCAAAGATTCGGATTGCCCGCCACTTTCCCTGATATTCGCTGCGCGCGATGAAGAAGAGAAACTTCCCGCCGCGCTCGCGACAGTCGTAGCACTTGATTATCCGCACCTCGAAATTATTGCCGTGGACGATCGTTCTACGGATGCCACCGGCCGCCTTCTCGACGAATTGGCCGCCGCTCATCCGGCCCTGCATGTCGTCCATGTGAGGGAACTTCCCAAGGGTTGGCTGGGCAAGCCTCACGCCCTTCAGCAGGGTTACGAGGCGGCCACCGGCGACTGGTTTGTTTTTACTGACGCCGACGTGAAGTTCAAGCGCGATGCCCTGCGACGCGCCGTGACGCTGGTGCGCGAGCGCAACCTGGACCATTTGACCTTGATGGTTGATGTCGAAAAAAGCGGTTTCTGGGACACGGTCCTTCTCACGTTTTTTGCCATGGGCTTTCAGCTTGCCACCGATCCCTATCAAGTCAGTAACCCTCGCTCGCGCGCTTATGTGGGGGTCGGCGCGTTCCAGATGCTCCGGCGCACCGCCTACGAGGCCTTTGGCACGCACCGCCGCCTGGCCATGGAAGTGGTGGACGATATGAAGTTGGGAAAACTCGTAAAGCGGGCAGGCTTTCGTTCCTGCCCGGCTGTGGCTCGGGATTCCGCTTCGGTGGCATGGCACTTGGGCCTGGGAAACCTGATTCGCGGCGTCGAGAAGAATTTCTTTGCTGGCGCACAGTACAGTGTAGCTCTGGCGCTTGCTCAAGTTGTCAGTCTCATTCTCTTTAACGCTATCCCTTTCGCAGGACTCTTCTTCGGGCAAGGGTGGGTGCGCGTGCTTTCGGCTGTCTCCGTGCTCGTCCTGGTCTGTTTCCAGCTGGGTGTTGACGTCGTGATGCGCGTCTCTCCCTTCTATTGCTTCACGGCGCCGCTAGGAGCGGTCGTGTTCGCCTACATGATTCTGCGCTCCACGATCATTACCTTGAAGCAGGGGGGTATTATCTGGCGCGATACGTTTTATCCTCTCGACGAACTCCGCCGCGGCAGCGTCTAGCCTCCAACGCAGCGCCTCACTTCAGTGCGCAGCCCTTGCCTTTTTAGTGGCCCCTACACAACCAAGATGAGAGTCCTGGGCTAGCTGAAGGGGCCGCTACTCAGGCACGTCGTGCAATCGGCGCCCGCCTCAGCCCCTCTCGGTGTTCGAGGTAAAAAGGCGGCCACTACATAACGATAAGAATTCGCATTATGACGTGGCGGGCGGCTGCTCCGCCGGCTCTCTGCCAAACATCCCCGCCAGACCCTGCTGCTTGAGAGACCGGATGCGGTCCCGCAGCTGCGCCGCCTTTTCAAATTCAAATTTCTTTGCTGCTTCGCGCATCTGCATTTCAAGCTGCGCAAGTAACTCCGCGAGCTGTTCCTCGGAATGCACCTTGGCCGTCGCGGCGTCGAGTTCCCCTTCATCCAGCGGCACAGTGACATAATCGGCTTCCACGATGTGGGCCAGTTCCATATCCACGCCCTTCACAATCGATTGTGGCGTGATGTTGTTTTCCTTGTTGAATTCCATCTGTTTTGCGCGCCGCCGGTACGTCTCGCTGATCGCTTCATTCATGGATTTCGTCCGGGTATCCGCATACAGAATGGCTCTGCCGGAAATGTGCCGCGCGCATCGCCCAATGGTCTGAATCAGCGAGGTCGCGCTCCGCAAATAACCTTCCTTATCCGCATCCAGAATCGCCACCAGCGACACTTCCGGCAAGTCCAGCCCTTCGCGCAGAAGATTGATCCCGATCAATACGTCGAATTCACCCTTGCGCAAATCGCGCAGAATCTTGATGCGGTCCAGCGTCTCCACTTCGGAATGTAAATACCGGCAGCGCACCCCGATCTCCGTGAAATACTCGCTCAAATCCTCCGCCATGCGTTTGGTGAGCGTCGTGACCAGCACGCGCTCCTTCTTTTCCGCACGCAGACGAATTTCCTCCAATAAATCGTCCACCTGCCCCTTCACGGGCCGCACTTCCACTTCCGGATCGATCAACCCTGTCGGCCGAATCACCTGCTCGACGATCACTCCGCCCGCCTTGGTCAGCTCGTACGGCCCCGGCGTCGCCGACACGTAGATTGCCTGGTTCACGCGGTGCTCGAATTCCTCGAAAGTCAACGGACGGTTATCCAGCGCGGAGGGCATGCGGAATCCGTAGTCCACCAGCGTCTGTTTGCGGGAGCGGTCGCCATGAAACATCCCGCGCACTTGCGGGATCGCCACGTGCGCTTCATCCACGAACAGCAGGTAGTCCTGCGGCACGTAATCCAGGAGCGTTGGCGGCGCTTCGCCGGGCAGCCGCCCACTCAAATGCCGCGAATAATTTTCCACGCCGTGGCAGTAGCCGATGGTGCGCATCATCTCGATGTCAAACATCGTGCGTTGGACCACTCTTTGCGCTTCCACGAACTTGCTTTGTTTCTCCAGCTCCTTCTTCCACCATTCCAGCTCTTCCTGAATGCCCACGATCGCGCGGTCGCGCTGTTCCTGGGGCATCACATAATGCGTTTTCGGATAAATCGGCACCCGCGACAAGTCCTCCTGCCCGGAACGGATTTCTCCCGTCAGCGGATCGATCTGCCGGATGGTGTCAATTTGATCGCCCCACATTTCAATCAGGTAAGCCTGATCTTCGTAGGTCGGATAAATCTCCAGAATGTCTCCGCGAACCCGGAACGTGCCGCGACGCAGGTCTTCACTGCGTTCGTACTGGATGTCCACAAAACGCCGCAGCAGCGCTTCCCGCGACGTTTGATGCCCTTTCTCGAGCATCACCAGCATTCCGTAATATGCTTCCGGCGAGCCAATGCCATAAATGCAGGAAACCGATGCCACAATCACCACATCGCGGCGCTCAAACAACGACCGCGTCGCGCTCATCCGCAGCTTGTCCAATTCGTCGTTGATGGTGGCTTCTTTCTGGATATAGATATCGCCCGCGGGCACGTACGCTTCCGGCTGGTAAAAATCGTAGTAGCTGACAAAATATTCGATGGCGTTTTCGGGAAAGAAGCCCTTAAATTCGTGGTAGAGCTGCGCAGCCAGTGTCTTGTTATGCGCCAGAACCAGCGCCGGGCGATTGGCCTGCTCGATCACTTTTGCCATCGTGAACGTTTTTCCCGAACCAGTCACGCCGAGCAGGACTTGGTGCTTTTCGCCAGCCTCCAGCCCACGCGAAAGTTGTTCGATCGCGGCAGGTTGGTCTCCGCGAGGCTGGTAGTTGCTGTACAGTTTGAAATTCATGGCGACGGTCTCCTGCAGGGCCGGCGGGCAATGCCGAAACCGCCATTATACCTCGCTTGGCAAATGGAGTTTCGCGTCCCCCCAGTCGCCGGTGAAGACCACTTCAGTGCTTCGTCCCTCGCTCTGGGCTAGCGGCTTCCGCCTGCCGTCGCCGGTATAAACAGCAACTCCAGATGACTGCTGGCCTCGACGTCGTAATGCACGCCGTTCGTCGCATCGGCCTTGAGGATGGTCACTTCCATCGATTGCTTCACCTCTTCCGTAGCCCGCAGCACCAACCCGGTCTTTAACGAAACGTAAGTGAACGTTTCGTTCGTGCCTTCCGCCGCACCCGTGGTTTTCAATTCGTGGAGGCGGTAGTCCTCGGGTGTCGCGTCTTTCGGCGAAGATTTCTGCTTCAGCGTGGCGTGCGTGAGAAAACCCGCGCAAGTCTCCCCGCGAATGACCGGGCAGCGGTTGTCCTCCGCGTAGGTATTCTCGCGCTCCCAAACCAGATTGGCGATTGGGCTTGGAGTTTTCTCAATTTCATCTGACTTCCATTTCGAGCCCGGCCTCACCCCGCTTTCTGGAAGCGTCCAGCCATAGGCAAATCGCGCGATCCAGAATTGCCACGCCAGAAGCTGTTCGGAGTCCAAGTTGTCCAGGCCCTCGACGTTCGCCAGTTGCCCGTCTCCATTAATCGTGAATTCCACCTTGGGAGTCGCAGTGGCCACGTCACTGCTCGCGTTTTCACCCTCCGATTGCAAATCCACGCGCGCGGCTACCATCAGCCGCCCATTTGCTTTGCGAACTTCCCGGACACTCAAGAGCAACTTGATGGTGAAATCCTGGTGCAAGTCGGGCGTGTGCAACATCGTCGAAACGCGGCTTTCGGTTTTCAGATGGCGCTGCAGTTTGCCGCGAATTTCATAATGAAGCGTTTGGCCCGCCTTCAGTCGTGGCAGCAACATCATGCGCGCGTCGCCCTCGATCCCCGGTGGCAGGCTCAGCACCGCTGCAACGAGACTCAGACATAAGAGAAGGCGATTCAACGCAACTCCTGGCACCTGCAAATTGAAAAGGCTTTTCTTCAGCGTTTCGCCGGCGCGGCTGTCGCTACGGCAACCTCTGGCGAATCCAGCGGCCCATTCACCTGCAAAACATGGCTCGCGGGCAATTTTCCGCCGCCGGGTCTCCCAGCGGGTAGCAGGGCAAAGGTGAGTTTGCCTTCCTGGCCAAATCCGAAGGTTCCGGCCAGCTGGGCTTTCGCGTGCGGCGCTTCCAGTTGCAGCGCCTCGAAATCCAGCGCGCGGCCCTTTACCACAAATTCACCTTCTCCACTGGTCCAGCGCGATAGGCCGGTTTGCACCGTGCCGGATTCCACGCTTCCGGTAACATCCCAACCGCGAAATTCTACACTCTTCAATTTCACTTCGCCGTGTCCGTCCAATTTCGTGAGCAGCTCTTCTCTTCCGACACCGCCTGTCGTGAGATAAATTGTTCCGGAGGCGAGTCCCGACCAGCGCTCCGCCCACTTCGGCGCCCATGGCAACTGCGCGAGATCCACGCGGTTCAACTCCGCCGTGATTTCATAGCTTGGCACGGGCGAAAACGCCGCCTTCACCGCGCCGTGGATAGTGCCACCGGCCCATTGCGCTTCAAGGCCTTTCGTCTCCAGCTGGAGTTCATGAAGGGAAATTCTTGCCCTGGCGTTCTCCAGCTTGACCTTTTCGATCGTCAAATCATCCGCTGTCAATTCTCCTTCCGCGGTCACCCGCCGCAAGAGTTCGCTGGGCTTCGCACCCGAATCGCTTCTGCCAAGCAAAGATGACAAGAGTCTCTGCACCCAATTCGGGCGTCCCCGCGGCCCAAACCAGCGATCCAGTTCCGTGGCGTTCAAATGATCGGCGTGCAAACGAAACCGCCATTCATTTTCGTCAGCAGAATTCGCCGCCGTGCTTTGCTCTAGTGTTCCTGACCAGGTGGCGCCAAATGCTCCCACACGCCGAATCACCGCCCCGCGCTTTCCTTCTCTCCACTCGACGCTTGCGTCTTCGAGCTTCAATGGCTGATTCAACCCTGCGGCCTGCAGTTCCGCGCTCTTCACGTCCGCGGTGCCACTCCAGCGAGTATTCTCCAACCCTTGTTTCCAGCTTCCGTCCAGCTTTGCACTCACCTCGCCGGTCAGTTCCCATCCGGGGTTGATAGTTTTCCCGAAGGCAGAAACAAATTTGAAAAAGCGTGTGGCATCCGCGAGCCGGATAGTGCTGCGCAAACTTCCTTCGTTCGCAGAAAAATCCTGCAGCAAGATTGCCTCGAGCGTGTTCTCCGCGCCTTCCCCGGCACGCGGCTTGCTCTGGCCTTTTTCTGCATTCATCGCCGTCACCGGGGATGCCTTGCCCGCCCCCAGCAGCAGTCGTACCGGTTCCACGAGCACGCGCCCACCAACCACCTTCGCCGAGAACGGCTCGATCTTCACCGCCTGGGCAAAACCAGGCACCGTCATTTTTCCCCCATCGCTGCTGAACTTCGTGTTTTCGCATTCCACGGGCCATCCGTGTAGGGTCGCTCCTCCATAGAAAAATTCTTCCACAGAAAGGCCTTCCGCTATTCCCGGTTGGAACGCGCGAACCCAGGCGAGCAGATCCTGCCCTTGGATCGCAAGGTGCTGCACTTGAAGATTCCAGCCCAGCGGCACCGTCGTCTGAGCGACGATAGAACCGCCCAAGTTGGAGTGCGGCATCTCCAGGCTGAGCTGGCCTGTGCGCGCTTCTCCCACTCCCACGTTCCAGCTTCCCTTCAAATTTAAATTGACGTTTGGATTATCGCCGCGCGCCGTCAAGTCCCAGCGGTGGATTTGGGTCGCGCGTGCCTGCATGTCGAATTTCCATTCGCGCATCCCACTCGCATCCTCGGGTAGCTCTTTCCCGATGCTCGCATTGGCGTCCACGACAAGCTCTCCACGCACACCCGGATCTTTGCCAGTGACCAATCGAAAAAGATCCGCCAGGGATATCCTTTCCCAATGCAGTTGAAGTTGCGCCGGCTGTAATCGCGTCGACGTGCCGGCAAGATCTCCGCGCACCTGAATGATTCCGGTTGATTGCAGCGCTACGCCACTGCGCCACGGCCGCGCTTCCAGACGCAACCGCCATCTCCCCGGCTCCATCTGTTCCACGCTGCCGGATACGTTCGTGAAGGCGAATGCCCGTTTTTCCTCGTCAATTGTGAAATTGATGCGTCCGTCGTCGAATTCGATCTTCTGCAGGAAATTGGCGGACTCGGCGGGTTGCCGCGGGCCTTGGTTGGCTGAGTATTTTGCCGAAGCCGTTTGGACAGGCGGCAGCCAGCCTTCCAGGTTCCACCGCCCCTGCTCGTTCCGCACCAGAACCAGGCTGGGCCGCGTGAGCGACATGGTGCCAAAGTCAAAATGCCAGCGAATCAGGCCCATCCAGCGCAGGCTTGCGGCCATATGCTCAGCTCGCAGAAAATACTCTTGCCCGAACGAGGGATCCTCGCCGATGGTCACGCCATCCAGGTCCAGGCGTGGGGTCGGGAAAAGTTGCACGGAAAATTCCTTCACTTGGACTGGACGGCCAAAGGACCGCTCCAGATGCGCAATCAGGTAGCCTTTCATGCGCTGCGTTTTCACTAGCAAAGTTGCTCCCAACTGCACAGCGACGAGCAAAGCCGCGAACAGTACGCCGTATTTTCCGTATTTCCGAGGGAGACTCATGCCGATGGGAGTTTGTCAGACCAGCCAGGAAAAGGATAGTGCCGGTCGTCGTTTCCTCCCTAGTGCACCGTGTGCAGCATGCGGTTCCAGCGCGTGCGCGCGGGAAGATGCATCAAGGTATCGAATATCCCGATGAGCCTCTGCCCAAACGAGGATTCTCCATAATCGCCGCTGTTGGCATCCACCGACCAATAAATCAGAAAGGGGCGGCCCATGATGGCGTCGCGGTCCACGAATCCCCAATAGCGGCTGTCGGAACTGTGATCGCGGTTGTCACCCATGGCGAAATATTTCCCCGGTGGGACTACCAACTCGTCTCCCTGAATGTACTTGCGGATTTCATGGGCCCATTCCGGCTGCACGGGTGACATGAAGATCTGGTTGCCCACCGGCGGGAATGAGTAGTTCATCGGGTCGTAACCGCTGGCGGCATCGTGCACCACGTAGGGCTCATCCAGCGGCTTTCCGTTGATGTATACCTGCTGGTCGACAAGTTTCAGGTGATCGCCCGGCAAGCCAACGATTCGCTTCACGTAATGCGGATGATCCTGATAGGGAAATTTGAACACAATGATGTCGCCGCGTTCGAGCGGCCGGTAGGGGAGATACTTGTCGTACCAGTCCCCACGCCCGCCAAATATAAACTTGTTCACCAGGAGGTGATCGCCTACCAGAAGCGTCCGCTCCATCGATTGCGAAGGGATTTTGAACGCCTGCACTACGAAACTGGTCCCGAATAATGCCAGAATCACGGTAACCAGAAGAGACTCGAGGTACTCCGAGAGAGTAGTCTGGTTTGCATGCGCTTGGGGGGAAGCTTCTGCGGGCGCCTCGGCGGGAGCTTCCGGCGACGAGTTCGTCAATTCCGGCAGCGACGCAATTTCTGGCGTCTGGGCGTCATCCGGCATTCGGTTCCACCCTCTCCCCCTGTTCCGCACCAGTATGCTGCAGCTTTTCCAGGGCGCTGCGGGCCGCTCTCTGTTCCGCTTCCTTTTTTGTACTTCCTTCCGCGCTGGCCAGGCACTCGCCCCTTACACGCACTTCCACAAAAAACGTCTTTTGATGGTCGGGGCCCGATTCCCCCGCCAGCCGATACTCCGCCGGCTGCTCGCCTTTCGCTTGCAAAAACTCCTGCAAGGCGCTCTTGCGGTCCGATTCGGAAATGCGCTCCCCGTCTTCCAGTGCCTGGAGGAAGACGGTCCGCTTCAATAGCTCCCGGACAGGTTCCAGTCCGCCATCCAGATACATCGCTGCCACCACGGCCTCAAACGCATCCGCCAGCAAAGCCGGTTTGTCGCGTCCCCCTGTTTTTTCTTCACCGCGGCCCAGGCGCAAGTGTTCCCCCAGGCCCAACCGCCTCGCGGCAATTTCCAGCGAATGCGCATTCACGATGCGCGCGCGGCTCTTCGATAGTTGTCCTTCCGACCATTCGGGGAAATTCACAAGCAGGTATTCGCTAGTCAGCAGTTCCAGCACCGCGTCGCCTAAAAATTCGAGCCGCTCGTTGTCCTGCACCGCAGATCCCGTGAACGAGATTTCTTCTCCGCGGGCGCTCCGTAATTCCGGCACGGCCGAGCTATGCGTCAAGGCGCGGTCCAAAAGTCCCAGGTCCCGGAATTCGTAACCCAGGCGTTCGAGCAATTCTCCGTCATCCACGTGGGTCATCTTCTTTCTTCTTCACTTCTGCACCGCCGCCGCAGGAGTGGCTCTACTTGGGCACACTCAATTGCGTTGCCGCAAGTTTCTTTGCTTCCTCGGCCGCCGACTTACAGGTTCCCTGCAACCCACCAGGTACGGCGGCGCACCTAGCGAAAAGCGCGGACGCATCGTCATAATGAGAAGTCTTTTGATTGCACACGCCGAGCACAAACAAGTCCACCGTATCGGGAGGCTGCTGCAGTTTCACGGACTGCTCGAGGTAAGGGATCGCGTCGGCATATTTTTCGCGGCGGAACGCCACCAGTCCCAGCCCGCTGTTGGCCATCGCCATGGCGCTATTCTTGGCCCCGACAAACGTCTCGTCATTCATGCCTGCGGGTTTCGGAAATGTTGCCAATAAATCCAGCGCCTTCTTGCAGTATTCTTCCGCCTTGGCCAGCCGTCTCTCCTTGTCGACTGCAGACATCGAAGCTGTCATTGCCCGGGGAAGAGCGGACCCAATCGCCGCGAGCATCTGGGGATCATTAGGATTCAGAGCCAGTTCCTTCTCTCCCGCACTCTCCATCTTGTCGACTTGGCCTGTCCTCAGGTAGGCCTGCACCAGCCAGCTATACACATCCGCGCGGTAGCGGCTCTGCGGATATTTCTGGGCGAAATCTTCGCCCATCTGCTCCTTCTTCGGCAGGTCGGACATCGGAGCATCCTGAAAAGCCTTCAGCGCCGCGTCTTCCTCCGCGTTCACGGGCGGCGCGGAATCCAGCGTAGGCGGTGTCGCTGCAGGCGCCTTTTCCTTGGCTGCCGGTGCCGGAGCCGTTGGCTGCTGTCCCGGTTGTGCCTGAGCAAAAGCCGCTTCGCCCGAACATAAAGCGGCTCCCACGAGCATCGCGCTCAGTATCCCTGTTCGAAATCCATTCATGCGTGTCTCCTCTTCTCGCTCACGGCCGCTCGACTTGTTTCTTCAGATCGAGGCTGCCCAGTCCTTTTTGCGCCGCCTGTTGCGCCTGGCTGGGAGCTCCCTTGACCTCAAGTGCCGCTTGATATTCCGTCTTGGCCCGCTCCGCTTCCCCTTCCGCGTCGTAAATCCGCCCAAGGTACACGTGCGACCACGCCATCACCATGGGGTCCTGGGTCGCCGCGTTCGCCCCTGTCGTCAATCGCCCAAAAATTTCCTTGGCCCTCACCGCATCGTGATCCAACGACGCCACCAGCGCCAATCCAAACCATGCCCGGGGCTGCTCCGGATATTTCACCAGCACGCTCTTGAACGAGGCCTCCGCCGCGCGCGGATTGTGCGCGGCAATCTGCCGTTCCCCTTCCGTCAGCGCGGCGATCGCTTCCTGATCATTCGGGACCGTTGTAACGTTCGGGTTGGGCTTTCGCCGCACCACCTCACTGCTAAGCTCTTCCGTTTTCGCAACGTTTTCGGCGGATGCAAACTTGATCCCGGCTACGCGCTGCTCTTCCAATTTCAGGTCGATATTTCTCAGCAGGTCCGGAAAATAATTCTTCAGCGAAGGTTCGGATTTCTCGTATGCGGCCAGCCCATTCAGAATCGGCCGCACCATCACGTACCCGTCCGCATCGTCGGCATTCAACGCCGAATCTCTCTCACCCGGTGACATGCGGCGAATCTTCAATTCCACCGCCCGCACGGTACACTCCGTGAACCAGGAGAAGTAGTCATCCTTCAGGTCCTCCGGCAGCCGCGGCGCTTTCGCAGCCTCCTCAAAAATGGGCCGCTTGACCACCACTACGTGGGAATACGTCAAGACCAGGGGATCTAGCAGGAAATGCAAAAACGCGTGGCGCACCACGTCAACGGGAATGTCCTCGCTGCCGCTCAACACAATTGCATAATGATCCGCGTAGTTGCGCACGTTCGTGATGCGCCCCACCAGCGGTTCCACGATGACCCTAAAGGTGCGGTCTTCTGTCGGATCCAGGATCACTCGAACATAGGTGCTCGCCACCAGGACGATCTGTGAGATCGGGTCATGCAGCCGCTCGATTTCCTTGTTATAGACGGGCTGTACCTGTTTCCAGAGTTGCCCGATATTTTGCTCTTTGTAGTAGCCGGAGAGAAGTTCGCTGAAGCCTTCCAGCGTAATTACGTCCGGGGGTAGCTCGTCGCGCCGCAAGACGGGCTGAAATTTCGGTGCGGGCCCTGCCACCATACCAAACCACACGTAACGCGAAAGAGTCGCGCCCGGGTCCTGCAGTTTGTGCCCCTTGTAAAATTCGCGGATCGCGTCCACGGCCGGCCCTTGCTGCTGACTGGCGCGCTCGCGGATCTGCGCGCGAAACGTCGACCAGTTGTCCGCGTTCACGTTTCCTTCAAATCCGGCGGCATACAGCGCGCACATTGTCGTGAACATGATCTCGCTGCCGTCCACGGTAATATTCGTCGCCGGCGCCAGTGTTCGTGTGCGCTGCGGAACCCCTTGCCCGCGCGCACTCGCCAGGGACACTCCCAGCGCCATCAATAGCACACAGACTCTCGCGCCGATTTTCCCCGTCATTCGCTTTTACTTTTTCCGGCAGTTTGCAACAAGGTGCAGGAACTTCCCGGCTGAGTCTTGAGGTTCCCGGGCGGTGCCACCGAGTGGGACAATATTCAGAAATTGCACTGCCGTCCCTTCTGTCAATGTACAGGCGCCTTAACGATGAGTCAAGAAAGCGCTCCGCTCGCGTGCGATTTTGCCTCGTTCCCCATGTTTGCTTGGATCGCCGCAGCCAGTACTCGCGTTGTCCCGTTCCGTCTTTATTCCTGAGCTTCTTGGATTCCCCGGCTTGCCTACTCCTTCCCCTTTTGTTAGGAATAGGGATTGTCACGCAGAAGGATAGGTTTACCTTCGTGAAGGTCAGAGTGAGCAGATTTCCAGCGTTTGTGCTTTCGCTCGCCCTCTTTTTTGCGCCGCGCCTGCTCGCGCAACTTGTGAGCGATGATGCCGCCGCGCCCAAGCCGCGGACACCCGCTGCCGCGGTTCAGCCAACCGGCAAGAATTCCAGCCCCGCTTCGGCCACACCTTCGACGAAATTGCTCCTCTCGAAGGAGTTCACTCTCGAAGGCGGTAAAGTGTGGACGGACACCGGCATCACGCTCGAGCCCGGCCAGCAAATCCTGGTTACGGGAGACGGCAAGCTGCGTTATTCCGACGCCAAAGCCGACAACGGTCCTGAAGGCCTCACCCGCGGATTCCGGGACCTCATCCGCATTCTGCCGTTCAACGAAGCAGGCCGGGGCGCGCTTATCGGCAAAATTGGCGATCCTGAAATCGCGCAGCCTTTCCTGATCGGCGCGAAAAAGCAAATCGTTTCTCCCATCAATGGCAAGCTCTCGTTGGGAATCAACCAGACCACCAGCGATACCGGGGAAGGCTGGTACACCGTCAAGGTCGAGGTTTATGCCGCTGACAGCACCGCGCCGCGGGAAATCGCCAAAGTCGTGCCCAGCATCCCCGGCGTTGACGGCGCTCTTTTCTCCAAAATCCCGCGCCGCATCGGCGACAAAGAAGGCAATCCCGGTGATATGGTCAACTTCCTCATCCTTGGCTCTGAAGACGAAATGAAAAAGGTATTCACCACCGCGGGCTGGGTCAAAGTGGATGCCGACGTTCAGAGCACGGTCCTCCTCGGAGCCATCGCCAGCCTCTCCAAGGAGTCCTACCTCACCATGCCCATGAGCCCGCTCTATCTCTTCGATCGTTCCCAGGACTACGGCTGGGCTCACGCCGAGCCCATCACCGTCGTAGCCTCGCGCAATCACCTGCGCGTCTGGAAGGCACCCTTCCTCGTCGATGGCCAGACTCTTTGGGTTGGTGCCGCGACTCACGATATCGGCTTCGAGAGGGATCAGCGCAACAACGGGATTACCCACAAGATCGATCCCGACATCGATCTCGAGCGCGACTACGTCGAGAAAACTCTCTCTTCCACAGGCCTCGTCTCCGAGGTCTCCCACTTCCTCCCGCAAAATCCTTTGAAGGAAGCCAAGACCGCCACCGGCGGCACCTTTCACTCCAACGGCCAGGTCTTAATCCTGAAGCTTGCGGCCCCAGCGAATTCCTCCGCAGGCACCTCCGCCACAAAATAGGGGCAAGGGCGCGCGCTAAACGAAGATGAGGGGCCGGGCCGCCTGAAGCGGCAGCTACACAGACACGTCCCGCAATTGGCGCCCGCCTACCTTAAGACCAGAAGAAAGAAATCAGGAGAACCCAAGAGGGCACGAAGTATCGTGCCCCTACACTACCAAGGCGCCCGCCTCAGCCCCCCTCGGTGTTCGAGGTAAAAAGGCGGCCACTACAGCGGCAAGAGCGTCTTGTGGGTTTTTCTTTCGACAATTCAGGCGTTACGTCTGCGACCAGCCCAGGAGCGTGAGGGCCAGAACCAAGGCCAGCGTCCCGAGGCTCACAAGCGACAGAGTTTTGCCCTTACCGAGGAGGCGGTCGCGGGTCTCCGACTTGAAGCCAAGGACAACCGCGACAACCATCACCGCACTCCATGAGACGACACTTGGTAAACCCGGGTATTGCGAGAGCGCCGCGAGCGTCCTTTCTGACGGTTGATTAGCCGGAATCCACCACGGCAAGATCGGCGCGAATCCCGCCGCCAGAACAAACGCCAGAATCTTACGGCTGACCCATCCTTTGATCTTGTTTACGGACCTCTCTCTGCGAATCTTGCGCCAAACAAAAAATTCCCACAGCAGCAGACCAGCGGCCAGCGGCATCCAGCCATACCGCGCGCTTTCCTGGTCCACCCAAAGCCAGGCACGAAAAAAGTAGCCCGAAGGATGAGTCGCCGCCAGTTTCGGCAGCAAAAACCATCCAGTGGCGGAATTACCAGCGATCGCTAGAAAGAGTACGGCCAGGCTCAACAACTGGACAAATTGATGAGCCGGGGCACGCCCACAGCGAGTGCACAACTGGCGCTCCGGAAAGATCTTCAGCCCACAATTCTCGCAATACACGGCAACCTCGCTTTTTCCCTCAGAGAGGACACCCCGGGAATGATGAAAGCCTACTCCCCGGTATACGCGCCGCCTACTGGTCCGATGTGCAGGCGCACCCTGACGCTCGGCCCATGTACCAACGCCGGGGCGCGATCCTGCCAGTCAAGACTATGTGCTGGGTGCCGCCCTCAAGCCTCTTACCCAGGAAGGTTAGTGCGCAACTGATATACTCGCGCGGTGTCATTCTATGAAACGCAGTTCACCCATAATTCTCTGCGCCACTCGCCATTTGAGCTATAACAAGCAACGACTGCACAAGGCCGGCTACTTCCGCGAGTTGCGGGCGACCAAGCAAAATTTGGGTACAAAATCTGGGTGCTGGGTGGCGTACCCTTGCCTTTCAAGGGTCGGGGTTTCCCTCAGACTGGCGCGCCGCTGCTTTCTCTCATCGCGCCGCGGCGGCCGCTTCTTTTTTGCGCGATTCTTGCCACAACGCGACGTACGGTTTCAGTTCCTCCATCAATTTCGCGAATTGCCCCAAATCCAGCGACTGCGCGCCATCGCTAATGGCCTTTTCTGGCGCTGGATGCGTTTCCACAATCAAGCCATCGGCGCCAATGGCCACGCCGGCGCGCGCCACTGCGGGCACCAGGCTGCGCTTCCCTGTTGCGTGACTGGGATCGAGGATCACCGGCAAGTGCGTAAGCTCATTCAGCACGGGAATCGCGGAAATGTCGCAGGTATTGCGCGTCGCGGTTTCAAACGTGCGAATTCCCCGCTCGCACAGAATCACGTCGGGATTTCCGTGGGCCACAATATATTCCGCGCTCATCAACAACTCCTTGATGGTGCTGCTCAGCCCGCGCTTCAACAGCACCGGGCGCCCGCATTTCCCCAGCGCCTTCAGCAGCATGAAATTCTGCATGTTGCGCGCACCCACCTGCATCAAGTCCGCGTAGTTCGCGACCAGTTCCACGTCGCGGTCGCCCATAACTTCCGTCACGATGGCAAGGCCCGTGGCCTTCTTGGCTTTCTGCAGCAGTTTCAATCCTTCTTCTTCCATGCCCTGAAAATCGTAGGGCGAAGTTCGTGGCTTGAACGCACCACCGCGCAGCAGTTTCGCGCCCGCTTTCGCCACCGCTTCCGCCGAGCGCATGATTTGCTCTTCGCTCTCGACCGAGCACGGCCCGGCCATCACGATAAATTCGTCACCGCCGATTTCCGTCCCGTTCACCTTGATGCGCGTCTTGCCGTGGCGGAATTCCTTGCTCACGAATTTGTACGGCGCGGTGATGCGCACGACCTTTTCCACCTGCGGCAGGGCCTCGACCGATTCAAAGCAAGCGGTGACGTCGCCCACGCCGACAACCCCGATCACCACGCGCTCTTCGCCCTCGATGGAGTGCACTTTGTAGCCGAAGTGCCGCACAATTTCGCAGACTTCGTCGATTTCTTCGCGCTTGGAGTGCAGCTTCATGGAAATAATCATGTCCGTCTCCCCGTCTCTTTTGGCTTTCGCCGCTAGGGCCGATTTTCTCGGCCCCAAAACAAAAAAGCCCACTCTTTGCGAGTGGGCCGAACTCTTACGTTTTCGCTGGAACTAGACGATGGCCCCTCGCTGCCGGTCGGTCCGGTACGTAAATCGCCACCAATAGGAGTAAGCCACGAACTTCATGGAGCAAAGTGTAAGGGATTTTGCTGAAAATGCAAGGGACAATTCATTTATCGCAGCGATTCGCCGGGCGCTACAAATCCGTAGAATTATCCGCGAACGTGGACGGCGCTGAAGCTCAGCACCACGTGACCGCCCGGGGTGGGTCGGCCGAAACTGAGCATGGGCCGGAAGCGCGAGAAGAGCAGCATCTGATCCAATTGATGGCGCACTTCGGGGGTGTCGGGGCCGTCCACGATATCGTAATTCATCATCTGGCCCTTCGCGTCCACCAGGACATCCACCAGCAGATCGTGCTGCAACATGGCATCGGGATGCTGAATTTCCGCCAGGGCATTTTCCGGCAAGTCCGAGAGAGAAATCAGCTCTGCCGGTTGCAACAGCGACGTCGGGATGTCATTCGGATCAGCCTGCACGGTGATGCCCGGAAGAATCATGTGCAGCACAAACACAAACACCACAATGGCGCTGAACAATCCGCCGGTTGCCGGCACGGTCAACGGACGGAAAACGTTATCCAGCAGAAGCTCCCCGCGATCCTTGAGGCGTTGCCAACGGCCCGGCCAATCCTGGGTGCTTTGCGCTTGCGCCGCAGCCACCTTGATGCGAATCGCCAGATCTACGGGCGGCACCGCACGCGGCACACGCGACAGCAGAACTGAAAGCTTGCGGTAGCGTTGCAATTCTTCCCGGCAGGAAGCGCAGGCTTCCAGATGCTGACCAATGGCGCGCCGTTCTTCCGGGCGAGGCGCGGAAATCAGCGCGTCATCCAGATAGCCGGCGAGCCGTGAATAAACCTTCTCGCAGGTCATGACTGTTCCTCACGCGCTGTCGAAGGGCGCGTCATTCTCTCCGTCGCGCCGTAGTTGCTGGGGCGAACGTAGGCTACTTGCAATCCCGCGTGCCATATTTCTGGAGCTTCCCGGCGCACCGCCGGAGCAGCGTTTTGCGCCCGCTCCGCGGCCGGCTCCTCGCGGCGCCGCAAAAGCTTCTTTTCATTCAGCAGCGGCTCGAGCAATTCCTTGAGCGCGCGGCGCCCACGAAGGATTCTGGACTTCACCGTGCCCACGCTGCATTCCAGCACTTCGGCCACTTCTTCATAGCTCAAGCCTTCGAGGTCGCGCAAAATCACCGCGCCGCGGAACACTTCCGGCACCTGCTGCAAGGCACCCTGCACGGCCACCTGAATCTCGTGGACCGCCAACTGGTCGAAAGGCGTGGCGCTGAGATCTTCGATATCCATGTGGGAGTAACCTTCCTCGGTCTCCGCATCGATGGAAACATTTTTCTGGAGGTGGCGCTTGAACCAGCGCCGCTGATTCAGCGCTTCGCGGATGGCGATGCGGTAGAGCCAAGTCTTCAGCGAACTGCCCTGGCGAAAATTCCGGATGCCCTTGAAAGCTTTCAAGAAAACTTCCTGAGCGGCGTCCGCGGAGTCTGACGCGTCTCCCAACATGCCCAGGATCAGGTTGTAGACCGGGCCGTGGTAGTGGGTAACGAGCCAGTCGAAGGCCGTCTCCGAGCCGGCTTGCAACTCAGTGACGAGTTCGGCTTCATCGGAGCCCCACGAGAGGGCGCTCGCCCAATCGGACACGGTCTGCCTTTCTGGTGCACCTCGTCTTGCGTGAGGTGACCCGCCCGCGCTCTGCGCTGGTGCGACGGGCCTTGGCACTGCTCGGTTGGGCGGATTCCCCAACCCACGTCCGCTCACTGTATTAGACACCTGCGTGAGCAGAAATGTTTCAGGCTTGCCCCGTAGGGGTCAACCACGAAGACCTGTCTGCGGCGTGCCAGTCGCAGGGGCTTCGCGTATAAGATGCGCCCGAATTGGCCCATTGTTGCACCAGGTGGGCAGGAGCGCAATGGGACGGACGGTCGAGGAAGTTCACATAGCTGAAAGTTCTAAGTTCGCGGCCCCACCCTTCCAAACCGGAAGGCTGGGGCACCCAGGCTCGTTTTTACAAGTTGAGGCTGCGCCATGCACGCGTGGTGGGGACAAGGCCCCAAGAGCTAAAGTTCCAACCCCCTCAAAGCCATTTGTGAGATGACTGCTAGCCTTCGCCGCCCTCTTCGCCGGGTTCGAGGGCGCAGGTGTGCCAGGCCTCGTCTTCGGCGTGGACGGCGCAGAACCACCGGCCGCAGATGCCGCAATGGAAACTGGCGATGGAGTCACAGGGCTCATCCATCGGGGAAACAGCCTGACAAGACCACTTGAGGTCGCGGGCTTCCGTCTGATTCACTTGTTGCAACATGGTCCCTCCTCGTGCGGGCAGTATACGCCCGTTTGGCGGGGAGGGATGCGGGAGGAGCGAGCGGAAATGTGGAAATAAGTTCGTCGTGATGGTCGGGCACGATTTGAAAACAAGACCCACCCTCCAACCCCGAGGACGGGGCACCCGGCTTGAGGGAATTTTTTGTGGGACGATTTAAGTCGGACCTAAAGGTCCGACCCCCTAACGGAATTGCAAAGAGCTGGCACCCGCGCCGGGCTGAAAGCCTGGCACCTACATTACCGAGGGACACAAGGGATTTGTGGATGGAAGGCCCGGTTTGTGTGGCCGGGCCTCCCAGTCTTTTGAGGTAAGGCGGGAGAGCTACCTTGCGGCGCCCTTGGCTCTGCCGAGTTGAGGGACGACGCCGAGCTGTTGCATGAGACCCAGTGCGTCCCAGTTGACGTAGCCTTCCACCATCTTGCCATTCTCGAAGCGCGCGATGCTGACTCCCGAGATGGTGACCTGCTTCCCCGTTGGCGCAATGCCGGTGAGATCGCCCTTATGGGTACCTCGGCAGGACCAACGAGCCATCACGGTCTCGCCTTCGGCAATGAGGTCGTCGATGGTCAGTCGAATGTCGGGGAAAGCATTGCGGTAGAGAGCTGCTCTCTTCTTCTCACTTTCGGGCCCGCGGCCAAAATCGGGCGTTGAGGCGTCATGGTGTGTGTAGGTAGGAGCAAAGAGCTCGTCTGCCACCGGCAGATTGTTCTTGTTCCAGAGTTCATCAAACAGACGACGGACGGCAGTTTTGTTTTGATCAGACATGGGTAGTTCTCCTTTTTGCGAAATTCGGCATCCCGGTTCGCCTGTGGCGAGCTGGGGTTGCATAGTGGGCCTGGAACCGCTGGCGTCTAGGGTGTGTAGACCTGTACGTCGGACAGGAGGTCGGGCGCCGCGCGAGGAATAAAAAAGAACCGAGATGGTTCTGCCCAATTAGAGCTCGATGCGTTGCTTGACCTTAAGAGAAACTGCGCTGGGACTACGAAGCGGGAGTCTCGCCTCAAACGACGAGACATCGAGATCATCCTGTTCCCTATAGGGGCGTGTGTCAAGGAGAATCGAAAGATTCTCTTGTGCAAAAAAGCAGGAGCGCTCGAGAGATTTCGCTCCGCATGAACGGTCGTGCCCTCCCAAAGAGGACCGCGGACACGGAACAATCGGGGCTAGCCTTGAGGACTGGAGCGCAACTGCAGCAAGCGAAGTTTGCCACCCAGCCATGCCGTCGGCAGCGCGGTGGCGATAAGTGCAAGGGGATACCAGTGGGGCCCGAAGGCGGGTCCCTTGTTCCAGGTCACAACGGCGCCGATGGTGCTCAGGACCATTCCCACGACGCCGCCCACCAAGGCATGCTGCATGGGGCGATCCGGGGCGAGTCGCGCCATGATGTAGCTGCCCAAGACGCTGTAGATCGTGCGATAGACAGTCGCAAGCAGGAAGAGCGCATCGCTCATCAGCTGGCCCCAGGCTGGGAAGATGCCGAGTGCGTGCAATACGAGGTCGGTGCCAAGCGAGAGAATGATGACCGTGAAGAAGCCGGCAAGCAGTGCGCCGATGCTGCGGAAGCGCTCCGAGCGTGGAGTTTCGCTCATGATCTGTTGCTCCTTTATTTCGCGGAAGCTCGCTGTGGTTATCTGCTTGGCAGCCATTGCCTTTCTCCTTTCCAACAAGTCGACACCCGGGATGATGCAGGCATTATAGGCACGTTCGGGCCAATGTCCAGAACCTGCTGAAAGGTGTGAAAGGTGCGGGCCGGCAGTAGGCCGGACGAGGAGCCGATCCGAAATCAGGAGAAGAGACGGGTGAGAAGGCCGGCGAAGGCGCCGAGGGCAGCGACCGTGGCATAGGCCGCGACGGCGATTTTCCAGGAGATGGTCTTGCCGACAACGGAAAGCGAAAAGACGCTGATGATGCCGAGAGTACAAAGAATCGCCACGACATAAGGAAGCGGGACGCCCTTAGTCATGGCAATGTAGGCGATGGCCACGTCGAAGGCCATCGGAACGGGAAGGAAGGCTCCAACAAGGGCCACAAGAACGATGCCACCGATAGTGGCTTGCGCGACGAGTGCCTGGGAAGGAAGCAGTTCGATAACGAGGGCGCCGAGGACGGCGGCGAGAATCATCAAGGGAAAGGCGACGCGGAAGACGTACCAGAAACTTTTGAAGAAGGAACCGGCGGTGGAGACGAGCGCTTGCGTCCAAGTTTCCGAGACGGGAATGTCGATGCGGCAGGCGACGGCAGGGGCAGAAGCTTCTCTAGGTAAAGCAACGGCCGGCGCAAAAACGAAAATGAGGAAGAGAACGGTGGCGAGTTTGAGCAGCGCGACGGGCACGGGAAAAAGCGCAAAGGTCATGGCCAGGACGACGACGTTGAGCGCGGGTGAAGCAAACATGGCGGCGAGGATGGATTCCGTGCTCATGCCGGAAGCATAGAATCCGCGCGCGATGGGAGCGACGCAGTTGGTGCAGACCGCCAGGGGGACGCCCGCAGCGGCGCCGAAAAGCGCGTTGAGATAACGTGAACTGGTGCGGCGGCGGCGTAGCGTAGCAAGAAAAGCGAGCGCAGCAGGCGCGAAGAGGAAAGAGAAGGTCATGCCGACGCGGTTGGCGTCGAGCCAATTCACGGTGGTGCGCCAAACGCGGGTGGCGAAGGGCATGCTGCGATCCACCTGATAGACCGCGCCAAAGGTGAGAGCGCCAGCGGCCTTGACCTGCGTGCCGGCACGGTAGCGCTTGAGCAGGGCCGGGTAGCGCGAGTCCACCCAGAAAATTCCGGCAATGGCGACCATGAGAAGGACAGCGAGCGTGCGGCTGCGCCGGGCGCTGGTGGTTACGACGGGAGATGGCAGATTGAAAGCCGAAGCTTGGACGGACATGAGAAGCCCCCTCCAGCGCGAGAGTGGATGGTGATTCGCCGGAATTCGAAGGAATCTACAAGGACAGCGGCGGGGAGGAAATAATGCAAAAGCATTAGAGAGGAAAAAGGGTGACATAAGCGCCTCCACGGAAGTAAACCAGCGCCACACGGAGCAGGACAAGAGGAGCAAAGAGGCTGGCATAACCCTTCGAAGCTCAGGGCAAGGAAGCCCCCACGGGGGTAAGCCAGCGCCACATGGGGTAGGTCTAGCCCTTCGAGGCTCAGGGCAAGAGGGGACGGGGTAGAAAATGGACAATCGCGGGGCCCGTGGCACTGGCATTTAATTTCAATTGCAAAAGGAATTGGGAGGGGATTAGGATACGCGGAAAACAGTCTCCCGGAGGGTCCTATGAAGGTTTCGGATCTAATCGGGTCCCGCAAGCAAGTCTTTTCCATTTCCGAAGAGAAAAGTGTAATGGAGGCCGCCCAATACCTGCGCGAGAAACAGGTACGGTCGGTCGGCGTCGTGGATGCAGGGGGGAAGTTAACGGGCGTCATCTCGCAGAGCGACATTTCGGATAAAGTCGCGGCGGAAAACAGGTGTCCGGCATGGATGAAAGTGTCGGAGATCATGAGCCGGAACCTGTTGACGGTGACACCCGACATGACGTTTGAAGAGAGCTTGCGGGCCATGGAGCAAAACGGCGTCTATCATTTGTTGATACTGGATGATGAGAAAAGATTCCAAGGAATGCTATCGGTGAGCGACTTGTTGAAGGTGATGGCCGTCGACAACAAGGAACGGGCAGACCTGCTGGAATCGTATGTGTTCCCGCCGCGATAGGGCCGCCGTTACTTGTTGTAAAGACGAGAAAAAGTACTGTTGACGGCGACAAAGAGTGGGTTTAGGGTTAAGGTTCCCTCCTGGCCCGTTGGTAATCTACGTAGCGAGGTCCCCATGGCCACAGAAACTCTGAAAAGCGTACTCCCTTCCAAGAGCGAATTGGAAAGACGTTGGGAAACGCTGCGGTCGCACAAGCGCGCCGCGGCGAGCGTGCGCTTTGTGGCTGAATGGGAAAAAGGCCCTTCGAAATTACGGGCCAACGGAATTACGGTGGACGTGAGCCACTCGGGCTGCATGGCGATTCTGGGGGCGGACCTGCCATTGCACCAGCGCGTTCGTCTGATTGATCCGAGCAGCGGGCGTAGTGCGGAAGGCGAAGTGGTGTGGCGGGGGCATGAAGGCTGGGATGTCGGGATCGAGCTGACGCCGCCGGACGGGTCGTTCTGGGGAGTCAAGATTTAGCGCCACGATTGAGTGAGGGAGTGCCGCGGACAGCGGCGACGGTTTCGGGCAGAGTTCGTAAAGACAATTCCGCAAACAACAGAAAAATCCAGAGTCAGAGGTTCAAGCTGCGCTGAAGGCGGGCGCTTGGCTTGGCGTCACATTTGAATGGGGTCGTTGGCGTGGCGCGCTACGTACCAGCAGGGGCGCAGACCGGCGTAAGGAAAAAGCGAGTGCACGCAGGGAACATCTTCTTCGGGCTTCAAGGCGTCCACCTGATATTCAATTTTGTTGGCTTTCCCGGGAATGGCGAGCAGCCGTAGACGGTGAACTGAACCGGCGGCCTCGCCAAAATGGGCAGAGTGCGCGCGGAGTTGATACCAGGCAAGGTCAGCGAGATAAATGACGATAAAGATCGCCAGCAAGTAGGACAGAACAAAGCGGAGTACGCGGCCGGCAGGAGAAGAAGTGGTGGGTAGCGGCGTCGTCATGGGTCAAACCAGAAGAGCGATGGTAATGCCCTGGTTGTTGCGATTGAGATCGCGATCATTCTTCAGTTCGGGGCAGTGGTCCAGAGCGTAGCGAGCGTCGTCTTCGAAAACGCTCCATTTTTCTCCAAACACAACGCGGGTGACAAGGCCTTCCTTCTTGCGGCGAAGCAGCGAGGAACGAAGCGCTCCGCGCAGTACCCCTCCCTTCCCCGTGGAACCATAGCCGTGAATGATCTTGAGGGCGGAGAGGCCCGTTTCCCGAGCCTGGCGGAGCGCGGCGAGCAGTTGTTGGCGGGCTTCCTCGACCGTGGGCATGCCGGCTTCGATGTTCAAGATTCTGATGCCGCCCATGAAGAACCTCGAAGGGCATTGTGCCTGACTCGGGAGCGGTAACTCAACGGGGCTGGGCGAAGAGGCCCGGGTGTAGGGTCGCAGGCAGCAGCGGAAAGAAGCATGAACGAAAGTGGGAGACGAGAGAGTAGAAGCAGGAGATGGGGAGCATTGGAGTTACGCGTGAAAAAGGGATTGGAATTGCCGGCCAGCGAATTGCAGCATAAACAGTGGACTCGTCTGGCGTGGGGCAGTTATTTCGCGCGCAAACTCGGGTCCCCCTTACTGTCCAGGTCCTACCCCACGCCAAGCTCATGCTGAAGAAAATGCGGTAGCATTTCCCAAAACCAGTTAAGGCAGAAATCGCAAGACGGAGTGCCCTCGAGACGTATTCTAGGGAGGCAAGCGTGGAAGTACGGGAGGTGGCCATGAAAATCCTGATTGCCTCGGATGGATCAGCAGAATCGGCGGGAGTAGTGCAGGAGGCAGCAGCCAGACCGTGGCCGACGGAGTCGCAATTTTGGCTGGTGACGATGCTGGATCCGTTTTTCTTCACACGGGCGCCACTGCAGCTGGAAGAGGCCAAGAAGAAAACGATGGAAGGATTAGAAGAAGACGCGGAAGTGCTGAAGCAGGCGGGGTGGGCGGTGAATCCCGAGGTCTTGGTAGAAAATCCGCGCCGCGGAATCCCGCGAGTCGCAAGCGAGTGGAAGGCAGACATGATCCTGCTGGGCTCGCATGGTCGAGGGGCGTTCAGCCGGTTGTTGCTGGGAAGCACGGCCCAGGCGGTACTACGTCACGCAGCGTGTTCGGTGGAAGTCGTGCGGCTCGGCAAGCGAGAAAAGCGCGGAGCGGGAGAGGGAATGCGCGTTCTGATCCCGACGGACGGGTCGGCAGCGGCGAATCAGGCGGCGCAATCGGTGGCCGAGCGGCCGTGGCCGCAAGGGTCCGAATTCAAAGTGATCGCGGGCCCGGAGTTTCCGGTGCTGGTGGGAGAATACCCGTTCTACTCGACCGAGCAACTGACGCAAGTGGAACAGCACAGCGAGAAACATGCGGCGGAGGCGGCCGCGAATACAATAGCTATTTTGGCGAAGGCAGGGTTGCGCGCGGCGAGCGAAGTGACAGAACCGAAAGACACACCGACGCAGGCGATCCTGGAGGCGGCCGACGCGTGGGGAGCTGACCTGATCGTGCTGGGCTCGCACGGGAGGCGTGGGTTTGACCGCCTGGTGCTAGGAAGCGTGAGCGAATCCGTGGCGCTGCATGCGCACTGCTCGGTGGAAGTGAACCGGCGAAATAGCGCGGGTTAACGCCGCGAGCCGGCGTGGCACGCAAGTAGACGGGTTAGTGAGTGTGTTTAAGTTCCGTGCCGGACTACACTGTGGCGTGATTCGCCGCCGGAACGGGCGACGCAAAATTACAATCGACGATCTGATTGACCGCGTAAATGGATTCTTTCTCACAGGAGCGGCAGCGCAAGATGAATACCCGCGAGATCAGATGATAGCTCGCGTCGTCGGAATCATGCTCTCCCTGGGAGGCAGGGTCGTGTTTCATAACCAATGAGGGAAGGCGTACGGGCTTACCACAGCGGCGGCACAACACTCCACGGAAATGACCACTGGCGGATTCAGGGCACATCAAGACAGCTCCTTAGACAAGTTTCAGAGGGGTTAGTACATCGGCAGCATATAACAGCCGATGAATTTGTCCACCCTGAACCTAGCCGAGCGCAGTGGAAAAAGGAAGTGACCGGGGTCACATGTTTGTTGGCACATAATCTATTGTAAACAAGACACTTAGATTGATTTCGGGCGGGAAATAAGCATCAAATCTGAGGCTGGCTGTGGAAGAAAAACGCGCTTTTTAACATGGATGTAACAATGCTTTTTCGGAGTCTGGCAAACGGGCCTTCCCGGTTTCACGGGGACCCGTTCCTCATCCGCCGCTCGCTGCGCGGGACCTCGTTGCAAAAAATTGCCCCGCCACGTATCTTTGCAGTTCCCTGACTCCGAATGCCATCCTTTTACCGAACGGCTTGCCTCTCAGTATTTCTGCTACACCTCCACTTACCTTTCTTCCGCCGCAAGCCTCCGCTCAAACCGGCTTGCGCGTCGTTCATGTTTTCGTTCCTCTCGCTGACAATGAGAACCAAAGTATCATTCCTGTCCCCGCGCGGCTGGGAAACGGCCGCGACTTCGCGAATAATCTGTATTGGGGCGCCGCGTTTGGAGTGAAGTCGTACTTCAAGTCCAGCGCCGACTGGCGTTTACTCAGTTGTCAGCCCGGCACAAGGCCCGCGATCCTTGAACGGTGCATATTCCATCACGCAAATCCGGATTGCTTCCTTGTTGCAGATGCTTATGACGGCAGCCAGATTCGAGACGTCGTCACCGACTTCATCGCATCGGCTGCAACAATCCATCAGGAATCCATTTCCGTCAAGCTGAATGACAACACGAATCGCCGGAAGCAATTCGCCGGCGCGCTGCGACCGCGTATGACAAATACCAGAAATGCGGCATCCACGCGGCCCAACGCCTGTTCGCCACCGGCTGGTAAGCCGCCCTTTTCAGCTGCGGAATCCCGGACATTCTTTCCCGCGGGCCTCGTTGTGATAGAATTTAAGAAGTCGTTTTTGTGGGGCCGTGGCGCAGTTGGGAGCGCGCCTCGATGGCATCGAGGAGGTCGTGGGTTCGAATCCCATCGGCTCCACCAAAATCAAAAGAGCAATATAGCAATCCGCGCTAAAAGCCTGCCAAAAGCTGTTTTCTTCCTGTGACGGATAATAGGCTCGCGACTTTCTGAGAAGAATGGCTTTTCGTTCGAGCTAGTCCCGATTCTCTTGTATCACCAAGGTTCGAGTAACATATTTTGAAGTTGTCACGGCATTCCAAGTGGCATTCCCGATGCATTCCAGTAAAATGTGAGCACCATGGCAAAACTTACGTTTCTGGGCGCAGCGGGTTGCGTGACAGGGTCGAAATATCTGGTGGAAGCGGTCGGCAAGAAGTTGCTGGTGGATTGCGGGCTGTTCCAGGGCACGGAAGGTTTAAAGGAACGGAACTGGCTTCCGCTGCCCGTCGATCCGAAAACCATCGACTACGGAATTCTGACGCACGCGCATCTGGACCATACGGGATGGCTTCCCGTGCTGGCGCGCGACGGGTTCCGCAGGCCGATCTATGCGAACCCGGCAACGATCGAATTGACAGGGATTCTGTTGAAGGATTCCGGACACCTTCAGGAAGAAGAAACGGCCGACGCGATCAAGCACAAGTGGAGCAAACATCCACAGCCGCAAGCGCTCTACACTTCCGAGGACATTGATCCAGTGTTGGCGTTGCTGAAACCCATGCCGCGCAGCGGTGGGTTCGACATTGCTCCGGAATTTCATGTGGAATCGTACGACGCGGGACACATTCTGGGCTCGTCAAGCCTGGAACTGACGATCATGGAGAACGGCAAGAAAACGGTGATCGTTTTCTCCGGAGATATCGGGAGATACGGCCAGCCCATCCTGAAGGATCCCACGACGCCGGCGACGAAGCAGGTGGACCTGTTGTTGTGCGAGTCGACCTACGGCGACCGGGAGCACGAGAGCGGTGACCCGTTGAATTTGTTTGCTGATATTGTCAACCGCGTGGTGAAGCGCGGCGGGTCCATCGTAATCCCGGCGTTTGCGATCGGGCGGACACAGACGTTCATGTACTACCTGCGGCAATTGGAGAATCTGCAGCGGATTCCGAAAGTTCCGGTGTATGTGGACAGTCCGATGGCGTTGAGCGCAACGGACCTGTACTTGAAACACAAAGAGGATCATGACCTGCAGTTTGGGCGGGAGGAGCAGAATGGCGGCGATCCGCTAAGCGTACACGAATTCCATTTGACGAGGAGCGCGGAAGAGTCGAAACAGATCAATGATGTGAAGAGGCCGTGCATCATCATTTCGGCAAGCGGCATGGTGACAGGCGGACGGGTATTGCACCATCTGGCGAACCGGCTGGCAGATGCGCGGAATTGCGTGATCCTGGGTGGGTTTCAGGCGGAAGGAACGCGCGGGCGCGCGTTGCAGGAAGGGGCCAAGACGCTGAACCTGTTTGGGAAGGCGGTGTCGGTCCTGGCGGAGATCGTGGAGATGGGACAGCTTTCCGCGCACGCGGGCAAAAGCGAATTGCTGCGCTGGCTGACCGGCTTGCAAGTGCCGCCGAAGCAAGTGTACCTGACGCACGGCGAACCAGCGGCGGCGCAGTCACTGCAGAAAGCCGTTACCGAGAAGTTCAGGTGGAAGGCCGCGGTGGCGCGGTATTTGGACAGTGTGGAGATCGGATAAAAGGATTCCAAAAACGGAAGACAGGATCTTGCTGAAATTCCGATTTCGAGACAAATTGGCATCATTAGAAGGGATTAGCAACCCCCAAAAACCGAAAAAATGTTGAGGAACGTAAGAAACATTTGGAGGGTTGTTGTCGTCTATACAGGCAAGACCACTCGCGGGGTAGGAGACTAACCACCACAGGGCAACCGACCAATAGTCTTCTACCCCTTAACTTTTTTACAGGCAAAGACTTAAGAAGACAGAAACACCTGCCGAGGCACAGGAGCCAGAATGGCCTCTACAGGGCGGCAGGAACCGCGCGTTTGGTGGGCGTCTCGCGGGACATCGGCGGTATTTCCTCAAGGTGCAATCCAGCGACAAAAAGCGGCGTGGGGGCGACCCTGCCCCAGCGATTCAGTTCCCAGCGAGCACGGAGAAAACGAACTTCAGCGCGCAGGGAGAGATCCAAAACCATTTTGGTGGTGCCGCGATAAAACTGTTGCGGGATTTTCAGGAGAGGTTTCTTGCCGAACTGCTGGCCGTCGGGGGAGCCCCAAATGGAGACATCGAGAGATTCCTGTTCGAGCTGGTCGGAAACGGTCAAGGCGCAAAGAAAGGTGCGCGAGAGAGAAGAGGAGATATCGAAGGGCTGGCCGTCAGCGTTGGAATCGAGTTTCGTTTCGGCGGGAATCAGTTTTAATTCGAGGCCCACGAGCGGTCTGCCTCCTTTGAACAAATGCAGTCTAGCACACGATGGGATAGTAACCGAAGGCCAGAGGCTTGCGGGGAGGGCAGAATTTTCTTCAACAATCAACGGCAAAAAGGAGTAAACTGGGGTTGTCTCTTCTAGCATTCTTCCGCCGTGCCCCTAGGGTGACGGTTCCTTGCGAAAACTGACTGCGTGTCGTCACGCAAGGAGCCGTTATGCCGAAAAATCCAGGTCCGTCCGCGAGGTCCGCTCCAACACCGAATCACAACGATGGTGACGGAAACCACATTTATAACGAGATATTGCTGGGTCTGCCGCCCAAAGAACTAGAGCCTCTGCTAGCAAAATTGGAACTGGTGCGCTTGAAAACTCATAACGTTCTGCATGAGCCAGGCGACACTTTGAAATCCGCCTATTTTTGCAATAGCGGGCTAATTTCCATTCTGAGCGTTTTCCCCGACGGAAAGAGCGTGGAAGTAGGGCTGGTTGGCAAGGAAGGCTTCGTGGGTTTGCCTCTGGTTGCGGGCTTTCTCACCTCCTCTACGCGGGCTATAGCTCAGATTGACGCTTCGGCCTATCGCATAAGTGGAGAAACGCTCATGGCGCTGCTCCTGGAATCCCCGAAGCTGGAGCGGCTGTTGCAGCGGTTTTCGCAGACGATGGCCATGCAAGTAACG
>Ga0307471_100000026_pt1 | contig 69221 bp, 64 predicted proteins | sample atmos_gasesAM3C__2_FD_204566 | JGI IMG/M metagenome (GOLD analysis project Ga0307471, IMG submission 204566) | Hardwood forest soil microbial communities from Morgan-Monroe State Forest, Indiana, United States - atmos_gasesAM3C_515 | ecosystem: Environmental > Terrestrial > Soil > Temperate... | reverse complement strand
GAAGACCAGCCTGCCCGCGAAACGGACCCGGAGCCCGGTCAGCGGCGGGTAGCCGCCGTCGCGCAGGCGCACGATCACGTCCTCGACACGGCCGAGCCGCTCCCCCGCGCGGTCGAGCACCGCGCTCCTGAGCAGCGCGGTGAGCGGAATCAGCTCGACATTCTCGAGCGGCACTCGCCGATTATGGGGCTGGATCGGCCTGACCCCTCGACGTATGATCCGGCCGGAATGGGTGCCGACGTGAGTCGCTCGAGCGACCTCGGAACGCCGATCGATCGAAATCTCGCGCTGGAGCTCGTGCGGGTGACCGAGGGCGCGGCCATGGCGGCCGCGCGCTTCATGGGCCGCAGCCAGAAGGAGGCAGCCGACCAGGCCGCGGTGGACTCGATGCGGCGCAGCCTGAGCTTCGTGGACATGGACGGCGTCGTCGTGATCGGCGAAGGAGAGAAGGACGAAGCGCCGATGCTCTACATCGGCGAGCGGGTCGGCAATGGCAACCCGCCTCGTGTGGACGTCGCGGTCGATCCGATCGACGGCACCCGGCTGGTGGCGCGCGGCCTCCCCGGTGGGATCGCCACGGTTGCGCTGGCCGAGCGCGGATCGATGTTCCACACGCACCTGCACTACATGGAGAAGCTGATCGTCGGGCCCGAAGCAGCCAACGTCATCGACATCACCGACAGCGTCAGCGCCAATCTCAAGCGGATCGCCAGGGCCGAAGACCGCCGCGTCGAGGACCTCACCGTCGTCGTGCTCGAACGGGATCGGCATGAGGCGCTGCTCGAAGAGATCCGCGCGGCGGGCGCGCGGGTCAAGCTGATCATGGACGGTGACGTCGCGGCCGGCCTGATGGCGGCGATGGAGCACCGCACCGGGATCGACGTGCTGATGGGGATCGGCGGTGCTCCCGAAGCGGTCCTCGCCGCATGCGCGGTGAAGTGTGTCGGCGGCGGCATGCAGGGACGCCTGTGGGTGCGCGACGTCGATCGCGCGGTTCTCGACGCGGAAGGCCAGCAGGCCGGCAAGGTGCTCGAGCTCGACGACCTGGTGGGTGGCGACAATGTGTTCTTCGCCGCGACCGGCATCACGTCGGGCGAGCTGCTGGACGGCGTTCGCTTCCTCGGCGACGCGCGGGCCCACACCCGGAGCCTGGTGATGCGTTCCTACTCCGGCACCACCCGCTGGGTCGAGGCCGAGCACCGACTCGAGAAGCTCATCGCGCGCCGAGAGCAGCAGGAACCCGGTGCGGTGGAGGAGCTTCCGGTCGCCTGACCCTCTGGCCGGGCCGTGGCACCCGCCACGTGGGAGAATCAAACCAAGTACATGAGCGTTGAGCCGTGAAGGCGAGGCTTCGGCCCAGCGCCACGCTTGTGCGGTGGTTCACTCCTGGCCTGCACGTGAAGCGATGGCTGCTGCTCCTCTTCGCCAGCATCGTGATGATCAGCCTGGCTGTGGGCTACGTCCTGCGTGACGTCTACAGCGCCAACGTCCGCTTCCCCTCGTGGGTGGGCACGGCGACCCTGCAGTTCCTCCCCCGATGGACGCGGGCCCTGTTGTTCGCAGTGCTCGGCGTGGTCATTCTCGTGCTCAGCTTCATCAAGCTGGGCCAGTCGATTCTCGGCCCGTTCATGCTCAGCAGAAACGGCGACCGTGCGCTCGTGGAGCAGCTGCACAGCTTTCGATTGCTGGCCAAGGGGCCGCGGGTCGTCGCGGTGGGCGGCGGCACCGGGCTGAGCTCGTTGCTGCGCGGCATCAAGAAATACACCGGGAACATCGTCGCGATCGTCACCGTCGCCGATGACGGCGGCTCGAGTGGCCGGCTGCGAGACGAGTATCGGGTTCTCCCGCCTGGGGATTTCCGGCAGTGCCTCACGGCGCTGGCGGAAACGGAGCCCTTGATGACCGAGCTGTTCCAGCATCGATTCGGCGGCGACGGCTCATTGAGCGGACACTCGTTCGGCAACCTCTTCATCATGGCGATGGCCGAGATCACCGGCGATTTCGAGCATGCCATCCGCGAGTCCGGGCGGGTCCTCGCCGTTCGCGGCACCATCGTGCCGAGCACGCTGCGCGACGTCACGCTGTGCGCCACCGCGGGTGCGGAGGTGCGCGTCGGTGAGTCGCGCGTGCCGTACGGCAACGAGCGCATCGACCGCGTGTTCCTCGACCCCGGTGACGCGCAGGTCAACCCCGAGGCGGAGTCGGCGATCCTCGATGCCGAGCTGATCGTCGTCGGACCCGGCTCGCTGTACACATCGATCCTGCCCAACCTCCTGGTGGACGGGATGGTGGAGGCGATGCGCGCCAGCCCGGCGGTCAAGGTGTTCGTCTGCAACGTCGCCGGTCAGCCCGGGGAAAGCATGGGCTACAGCGTGAGCGACCACCTCGATGCGATCGAGAGCCACGTCGGCGGCAACCTCTTCGACTACGTGATCGTCAACAGCAACTACGCTCTGCCGCTGCCGCCCTCGGCTGCAGAGGCCGGCATCACACGTGTCGCGTTCGACCGAGACCGCGCGTCGCGGCGACCCGTGCACTTCATCCTCGCCGACGTCGTCTCGAACCGCATCTCCACGCACCACGATCCCGACCGGTTGGCGCGCGTGATCATGAAGCGCATTTGGCGCTAGGCTCGCTCGGGGCGCTACCGACTTTGCGCTAGGGCGCGGGGACGACGCGACCTTCTCTCGGAGGCACGCGGTCGCGCCGCCATGCCCGATTGAAACGGCGCGCCTGTGGCAGAGGGGGCGGCGCGCCGCTGGCATCTCGGCCAGACCTGCGCCCCGACATCGTGCGTCTGGCCTCCGATGACCGCCATCCTCCGAGAGGTCACGTCGTCCCCGCGCCATCCGCCTGACCGCGCGTTAGTCGAGCCCATCTCCATGCCGGCCATGGCCCGCGCGAAATCGCTCGGCGCCGGCGAGGGTTTCGCCCGATGCGATGACGGAGATGCCGTGCTCGGTCTCGTTGCGCAGCGCTGAATCGGTGCTGAGCGACCACTGCTCGTAGACGGAGAGGCGGTCGGATCGCATGCACCGCTGCGGCAGGGCTGCGAGCTCTGTCGCCAGCGCGCGTGCGGCGGCCAGCGCTGTGCCGGTTGGCACGATGCGATCCGCGAGGCCGATGGCGAATGCCTCGCGGGCGTCGACCGCTCGGCCGGTGAGGATCATGTCCAGCGCGCGGCCCTGGCCGATGAGTCGAGGCAAGCGGATGGTCCCGCCGTCCATGAGCGGCACGCCGAAGCGCCGGCAGAACACGCCGAACACGGCGCCCTCGGCCGCGACTCGGAGGTCGCACCAGAGCGCGAGCTCGAGGCCGCCGGCGACTGCGTGCCCTTCGACAGCGGCGATGACCGGTTTCGAGAGCTGCAGCCGTGAGACGCCCAACGGCGCATCGCCGTCGACGTCGACGCGTGGTGCTCGGTCGCTCCCCGCCGAGACCGAGCCGAGGTCAGCCCCCGCACAGAAATATCCGTGTGCCCCGGTCAGCGCGGCGACGCTCAGCGAGTCGTCACCGTCGAATGCGCGAAATGCTGCTGCGAGGGCATCGGCTGTGGAACGGTCGACGGCGTTTCGCACCTCGGGACGGTCGATCGTGACCGTGAGAACGGACCCGTCGACCTCGGTGCGCACTGTTGGCACGGCCATCGGTGTGATGATGCCAATGCCGGCAGCGGAGGCGGGCGGCTAACGGGGCCGTATGCGTTGTGCGATCGAATAGATGCGGTAGCGTGTTTGCCGCGTCGGAAGATCCCACGTGCCCGCGCGCTCGAGGAGTCGACCGCCGAACGCCATCTTGAAGCGCGTGAAACCGGCCCACGGATGTCGTGGATCGTCGTCGTTCGTCACGCCCCAGAAATCGAATGCCGACCGACCTGCGGCACGCGCGTCTAGGATCATCTGCCAGAGCAACGGCGGTCCCGCGCCGAGTCTGCGTCCCTCGACCGGGTCCGAGGCCGAGTGCGCGTAGTACCTGGTCGGGCCGAAGTCGTAGCAGATCGACGCGGCGACAGCCTCTCCCTCGGCTTCAGCGACATAGACGGCCGCAGCATCGATGGGCATCAGCACCGACGCGACGGTGCGGTGATACGCGTCCGGCATCCGACGAAAACCCGTTCGCACGGCGGCACGCCGTTGCACGGCGAGGAACGTGCCGACGTCGTCCGGATCGCGGCTGCATCGGATGCTGATCCCACGGCGCGGCGCGGCGTTGATCCTGCTCCGATGTCCGGCCTCCAAACCTCGGCGGAGCTCACGCTCGTCGGCACTGATGTCGAGCACCCAGGTCCATCGGGGCTGGATGGAACGAACCCGCCGGCCGTGCAGCGAGGCCACATCTGGAACCTGGTCGACACGGAGCGGTTCCACGCGAGCGAAGTCCAGGTGGTGTGTGCGCGCCGCGGCAATCACACTGTGCAGTGCTTCCGAGATATCGCCGCCCGCAGCCGGACCGTACGGAACGTACAGGTAGCGCGGGAACGTGCCTGGCCGTACAGCTCCCGCCCATTGCCACGGTGCGGCGCGGTCCCAGACGACCGGGTAGCCCAGAGCCTGCTGCACGCGCAGCCACGCGGAACTCTGCAGGAAGTGGCCACCGGAGCGGATCAGCTGATCGTCCCACCCGGGACCTGGGATGTCAGCCTGCAGTTGTGACGTCAGCACGGGTCGCAGTCCGGACTCGCGACACGAACAGTTTGCAAACCCCTTTGCATTTCCCTAGAATTCCGCGAGTTTCCCGTCCATTTTCATGGAGACACTTGCATGCCGAATTCCGTCGTGACGAGAGATGACTTTGCCAAGGAACTGTCGGAACGCGCGGAGATCACCGTGACCGCCGCACGCGATGAGGTGGCGTGGTTCTTCGACACGATCTCGGATTATCTGTTGAAGGGCAACGAGGTCCGCATCCACGGATTCGGCGCCTTCAAGACGGCTCAGCGCGCGGCGCGGGTCGGGCGCAATCCCCGCACGGGCGAAGCCGTCAAGGTTCCCGCTCGCCGCGTTGTGCGATTCGCCCCGAGCACGACGTTGTCCGGCGCTCTCAAGAGCGGCAGGAGCACGCGGCCCAAAGCCAAGCGGTGACCGCTCGGGTGGCGCCGCCTTCATGCGGCGTCACCTGACGTGATGCGACACCACGTCGTGGGCCGTGTCGTCTCCCGCCGGATCGAGGTGGACGATGACCTCGGTCAGCGGCGCGATGCCGTGGTAGAGGCGGTGCCGGACCTCCTCGCCGAACGCGTGCGCTTGCGCGATCGTCTCGTCACGCGAAACGGCAAGCGTGAGCTCGGCAAGGAGCCGGCGCCCGGTCCAGCGCGTGCGCACGTCATGGACGGCGACGACTCCTGGCGTGTCCCCGGCGACCCGCTCGATCGTCGCCACCAGGGACGCATCGGCTTCGTCGAGGAGGCGTCCCGTGACGGTGCGACCCGTCTCCCACGCAACCGCCGCGATGACCAGCGTGAGGACGAGGCCCGCCACCGGGTCGAGCACAGGCGCGCCGAGCGCGGCACCCGCGACGCCGACCAAGGCGCCCAGGGACGCGAAACCGTCGATCCGTGAATGCCGGCCATCCGCGAGCAATGCAACGCTGTGCAGGCGCCGGCCCGCAGCGATCTTGTACTGCGCGACGGCCTCGTTGCCAGCAAAGCCGATTCCGGCGACGGCGAGGGCCAGGGGAACATCGACCAACGGCTCTCGATGAATGAGATGCTCGATCGACGTGACGCCGGAGATGACTGCACTCGCGATGATCAGGCCGAGCACCACCAGCCCGGCGAGGTCCTCGCCACGGTGATAGCCGTACGGAAACCGGCGCGTCGGAGCCCGTCCGGACAGCACGAATGCCGCGGCCAGCGCCACGGTCGTCGACACGTCTCCGAGGTTGTGCAGACCGTCGGCGAGGACCGCGGCGCTCCGCGACGCGATGGCAACGCCCAGCTCGAGTCCGGCGACGGCGGCAAGCACGAGCGAGCTGACCACCACCACGCGCAGCGCACCGCCTTCCGTTGCAAGCGAGTGCGCGTGACTGTGGCCGTGGGTACCGCCGTGCGCTTCGTCAGCCGCATGCACGTGTGTGTCCACACGGGAATCCTAGAGACACGCGGGGAGCATCGACCGGCCGCCTCCCTCGCGGTCCTGCCTCGCTGAGGATGGGGCGCCGCCGGCGAGCGGCCATCCCGTGGTTGGCTGGCGCCCTCGTGCTCGCGATGCTGGCGTTCGCCGGCGTCGTTATCGCTCGCCGTCTCGAAGCCCCGCTCCCGCCGGTGCATGTCGGGATCACGGTCGACCGGTCGGCGGTGTTGTCCCCGGGAGCACCGCCGCTGATACCCGTCCCCGGCGATGGTGCATTCCAGCTGGACAGCGACCTCGACGGGCTGCTGGCTGCGCGAAACGAGCATTCGGTGCGACCCATCGGTTCAGTGGCGAAGATCATGACCGCGCTGACCGTTCTCGAAGCCCATCCACTGCAGGGTGCGGAGGCGGGACCGATTCTCACGATGACGCAGTCCGATGTGGGTTTCTATCGTCAAGCGCTCGCCGAGCAGGGGTCGACCGTGCCGGTGGCGGTTGGTGAGCGCCTCAGTGAGCGCGACTTGCTGCTGGCGTTGCTGCTTCCCTCGGCAAACAACGCGGCAGACACGCTGTCGGTATGGGTTGCGGGCGATCGGTCGCCGTTTGTCGCGATGCTGAACGACCACGCCCGCGCGCTCGGCATGACTCAGACGCATTTCGACGACGCGAGCGGGTACAGCCCGATGACCGTGTCGACGGCCGCTGACCTCGTCATACTCGCCCGTGCAGCGCTGCAGAACGCGCAGCTCGCCGGCCTTGCCGCGACGCGCAGCGCCTCCCTTCCGGACGGCACGCTGCTGCGCAATCTCGACGCGTTGCTCGACACACAACCGGGATGGCTCGGCGTGAAGACCGGCTGGACGCCGCAGGCCGGTGGCTGTCTCATGTTCGCGGCGCATCGGTCCTTCCCGAATGCGCCGCCGGTCACCGTGTTCGGCGCGGTGCTCGGACAGCCCCCGCTGGCAGTCGCTGACCCTGGCCACCCCGAGCTCGGCGGCGCACTCGCCGCGGCACGCGCCGCCGTCGACACCGCGCTGTACAGCTACGTGGTGGTCGACCCCGCACGGGTGTCGCCTGCGCTTCACGGCGACATCACCAGCCCATGGGGGGCTCGCGCGTCCGCCGCGGTGCGCGCCTCGGCATCACGCCCGCTGCCTATACGAATCGGGACGCCGATAGCGTTGGCGGTGACTCTGCGGCAGCCCGCGTCGGGCCCGCTGGCGGGAGAAGTCCTGGGCTCGGTGAGCGGCCGGCTTCGCGGAACGACGGTGGCGACGTGGTCGCTGATCGCGCGGCAGACCCTGCCGGCTCCGTCGCTATGGTGGCGCCTGACCCACGCTCAGTGAGCGTTTCAGGTCACCAGCTTGCGTCTGAGCGTTCTGCCGCGGCACGAAGCGCGGCGGCGACGTCATCGTCGTGGCCGGCAAGGTCCGGTGCGGCTCGCAGCGTCTCGAGCCGGTCGCGCGTCACCACCATCTCGAGCTCGTGCAGGCCGAGGTGCTGTCGAACGGTGATATGGCCCGTGTAGCCGGCGATCTGGTCTCGCCATTTCTGGCGAAGCGCCCGCGGAGAGAGTTCGCCGGCCTTGACCTGCAGGGTTCCGGCTCTGCCCGGTCCGAGGCGGAAGCGGTACGCGACGCGCCCACTCTTCGCGCACGTCTCGCAGCGGCCGTAGCGCTCGTCGGGGATCTCCGGACGCTTCAGGCAGACGCGGCACATGGGCACGTGAGCATAGTTCAGTAGAAGAAGTCGCGATGGACCCGATATGTCCACTGGCGCGCTGCCCGCTCGCCCACCCTCGTCCAGAGCTGATAGCGTCGCGACTGGAGCGGCCGCTCCCAGGTACCGACGAACTCGGTGATCTCGTCGTTGAATCCGGACTTGAAGCGGTAGAGCCCGTAGAACGGGTGGCCTTCGCTGAGGTCGGCCCGCCGCGGCACCGCGACGAGGTCGTAGGTGCGCACGCCGCGCTGCATCAGCCAGCGCATCGCTTCCCACTGCAGGAGGTACGGGGCCATCAACTCATGGTGGCTGCGACTCGATCCGCCGTCCTTGTACCAGGCCCGCATGCCGAGTCGCGTGATGAAGCATCCTGCCAGCACCACGTCGCCGAGCATCGCGAAGAAGAATTCCCCCTGCCCGCTGGCATGCTGCAGCCGCCAGTAGTCTTCGAAGTACCGGCGCGGACGCAGCATGAACCCACCGCGTGACTGCGTGAGCTCCATCAGCCGGTACATCGCGGCGACGGTGCCGTCGTCAACGTGCATACGGCGCACGACGACGCCCTTCCTGGCCGCCAGCCGGATGTTGTAGCGGCACTTTGGCTTGAAGGAGGCGATCAGCGCTTCCTCATCCCGCGCAAGATCGACGAGGATCGTCGCGGTGCTGTTCTGCACCTCGTTCGGCGCTTTGACCCAGCCATTGCGCTGCCACGGCGAGACGTCCGCTTCCGCCGCGATCTCCGGGTCGATCTTGACGAGGAACGCACCGGCAGACGCGGCGGTTGACTGCAGTGCGATGCACAGTTGGTCGGGTCGCGCGATGCCCGGACCCTTCGGTGCGTACCACAGCCGCCCGAGGCCCGGAATTGAGCGCTCGAGCACGAGGACCGCGAGCCGGCCGTGGTCCGACTCGTCGATCAGATAGTGCGGTCGCCATCCCCAGCGCAGCTTGAACTCGCCCCAAGCACGCGTCTGCAGGATGTGGCCTTCGTCGGGATTCGCGAGCACGAGCTCGTCCCACGCACCGACCTCGGCCGGAGTCGCCGTTCTCATCGTCGCAGCGACTGCAGCAACGACCAGGCTCGATACTTGAGGGGCCGAACTGGAAGGTCCCACGTCCCGGCGCGCTCGAGCAACTGGCCGCCGAACGCTCGTTTGAACTGCGTGAACCCACTCCACGCGTGATCGGGTTGATCGGGGGGTGCGACACCCCAGAAATCGAACCATCGCTTGCCCGCGGCCCGCGCGTCGAGGATCAGTCGCCACACGAGGGGCGCGGCCGGGCTGAGCTGACGCGCCTCGGGCGCGGACGCGGCATACGCGTAGTACCGCGTTTCGCCGAGGTCGAAGACGAGAGCCGCTGCAACCGCTCGGCCCTCATGGCGCGCGGTATAGAGCGCCGCCTCGCCGGTCGGCACGAGCTCGGCGGCGATCGCGCGGTAGTAGGCATCCGGGTGGATGGGCATGCTGGTGCGGTCATGCGTCTGCCTGATCAGAGTCAGGAACTCGTCGATCACCGCAGGCGAGTCTGCACGCGTGACGGCGATGCCCTTGCGCTCCGCTGCGTTGATGCTGCTGCGATGCCCCTTGCTGAGACCTGACCGCAACGCCGCCTCGTCGGCGTCGATGCGCAGCAGCCACGTGAACGTGGGCTGGCGCATGCGCGTGCGCCGCGCGCCGACCTCGGCCGGCGACAGCTGCGGCAGCCCGTCGGGCTCGAATTGCACGAAGTCGAGGCCGGCACGACGCGCGCACGCGATGGCAGTGTCGAGCGCAGGTCGCAGCGCCGCAGCGCGAGCGGCTCTCGGTCCGTAGGGGAGGTACAACCGGCGAAACGGTCCGACCGTGCGCGTCACACCCAGCCACATCCATTCCGAGTCGCGGCAGTGGAAGACCGACGAGCCCATGCGCACCTGGCAGCGCGCCCAGGCGCTGCTCTGCAGCACGTGGCCGCCGAGACCCACCAGCTGTTCATCCCAGCCGTCGCCGGGCGCGCCGGTCTGCGCCTCGAGCACGGATGCGACGCTATCACGGGACCGCGTCGCCGCCACCGGCACCGTCACTGCGCACGCCGCCGAACCACCGCGCGCAGCGCCCCCCAATCCTCATCGTCGAGTGCTCGGAACAGAACGAGGCAGAGGACGTAAATCGCTGCAGCGGCGAGGGTGACCAGCAGCAGCGGCACGCGCCCCTGTGGGTGCACGGCGAAGATGAAGGCGCCCATGACGGCGCCGGCCGGGATGATCCGCCACGTGAGCCGGAACACCCGGAGCGTGCCCACCTGCGCGCGGAGCACCGCCCAGCCGATGGCGACGAGTGCGATCTCGGTGACCACGGTTGACCAGCTGGCGCCGATGTATCCGAACGCGGGGATCAGGAAGAGATTGAGCACGATGTTGATGCCGAGGCCGCTCAGGGCGATGTATGCGAACGTCTTCTGCTTGTCCACGGCGTTGAACGTCGCGGCGAACGTGTTGTCGACGAAGACGAAGACGATCGCCAGGGCGAGGATGTGCAGGCTGTCTTCGGACTTTGGGAACAGCTGGAGCAGGTCGTTGAACTGCTGGGTCAGGAGGAAGACGCCGACCGTGATCGGCCAGCCGATCATGGCGAGGCCCTTGAAGAACTTCTCGGCGGTCGCCAGCACTCGCTCCGGCGCTTCCGTTTTGTAGATCGAGAGCACCGGGAAGATCACGCTCCGCAGCGTGACCGGGATGAAGAGCAACGCCTCGAAGGGCTTGTACGCGAGGGTGTACCAGCCGACCTCGGCGTAGGAGCGGAAGTGCTGCAGGATCGGAACGTCGACCTTGAAGTACACGGTCGTCAGCAGGAAGGTGACCGCGAGCGGCACCCCGCTGCTGAACCACGGCTTGATGAGGCTCACGTCGATGCTCCAGCGTGGCCTGAAGAGGCCGCGTCGGAGTAGCACCGCCGCGAAGTACACGGTTGCGACCGCGTACGTGATCGCGTAGGCCCAAAGGAAATACCCGGTGTCCGCATGCACCGCGGCGCCGAGAAAAACGAGGCCCAGCAGCAGCAGGCTCTCCGGGACGATCTCCGCAATCTCGAAATTCAATCGCTGCGTCGCGTAGAGGCTGCTGCGCAGCAGCAGGAGATAGCCGCCGATGACGAGGATCGCAAACGTGGGCAGCCAGAGCGACTGAAGTCCGGCGAACCAGAGCCCGGCGAGCAGCAGCGGCCCCGCCGCGGCCGACAGCATCACACGCACTGACATGGCGAAGTTGAGGAGCTGCGTCAGCCGCTCGGGGCGGCGTGCACCCTCGCGAACATAGAGCGTGGTGAATCCGAAGTCGGCGACGATCGAAGCCAGCGCGCTGTAGGTCACGGCGGTCTGCATCCGGCCGAACCGCGCGTCACCGAGCACATGGCTGATCAGGACGACGGTGATCAGCGCGACCACGCGCGACGCAACGCGCGCGGTGAGGATGAGAAGTGTGTTGCGCAGCGCGCGCTTTCCGAGCCCCGTGGTGGCGACGGTCGCCGGCACCTCCCCGCCGGCGGGTTCTGACATGGGGTCGATGGTGGCAGACATCCGAACCTCTCAACGCAGCAGCGCCACGGCGGGCTTCGCCGGTTGGCATTGACAAACATACTGCCCCGTCGTAAGTTGGAGAGCATGAATGTCGAGGTACGAGCGGTGGGGCTCCGCGCAATGCGCGAGCGGCATCATCTGACCCAACGCGAGCTGGCGCGCCGGCTCGGAGTCACGCAGAACTACATCCCCGCACTCGAGGCCGGCACCCGCAACCCCGGACCGAAGCTACGCCAGGCCCTGATGCAGCTGTTCCAGTGCGACTTCGAGGAGCTCTTCCAGGTGGTGATGGTCAACCCGGTTGATCATCGTGAGCAGGTACTGAGACCAGAGCGCGAAGCCGAGGCCATGTGACAATCGCCCGGATGGGCGATGGCGACCGACTCGTGCTCGAGGGAATGCAGTTCTTCGGGCATCACGGCGACGTGGAGGCAGAACGCGCCCTCGGTGCTCGTTTCTACGTCGATGTCGAGTTGCGCGCCGACCTCGCCCACGCTGGCGCGAGCGATTCTCTGTCTGACACGATCGACTACGTGCGCTGCCACGCCTTGATCCGCGACGTCGTCGAGGGGCGTCAGTACAACCTGCTCGAGGCCGTTGCCGAGAACATCGCCCGCGAGCTCCTCGGGGCGTTCCCCGCGAGCACAGTGCGTGTGCGCGTCGCCAAAGAACCTCCCATCGACGCGGTGATATCGCGCACCGCGGTGATCATCGAGCGCAGCCACCGCGGTGCGACATGAGCGCCGTGATCATCGACGGCCGGCGGGTGGCTGCGGACATCCGCACCGAGGTGGCGCAATCCGTTCGCGATGTCGGGGAGCTCGCCGCACCGAGACTGGCCGTGGTGCTCTGCGGCGAAGACCCCGCATCGGCGATCTATGTGCGCAACAAGGGGCGAGTCGCGTCGGAGCTTGGCATTCGGTTCGACCTGCGAAGGCCACCGGCGACGAGCACGTGCGAGGACATCGTGACCTTGGTGCACGGGTTGTCGGATGACCCGGATGTCGACGCCGTCCTCGTGCAGCTGCCGCTGCCACGGCAGATCGATCCGGAGCGGGTGATCGACGCGGTGGCCCCGGAGAAGGACGTGGACGGCTTCCACCCCACGAATATCGGACGTCTGGCCGAGGGGAGGCCAGGCCCGGTGACCCCGGGCACGCCTGCCGGGTGTATGGAGCTGATGCGCCGGTACGACGTTCCGATTTCGGGCAGGCGTGCCGTCGTCATCGGCCGCAGCACCATCGTGGGAAGGCCGATGGCGCTGATGCTCATCAACGCCGACGCCACCGTGACGGTGTGCCACTCGAAAACGGTTGACCTGCCCTCGGTGTGCCGCGAGGCGGACATCCTCATCGCCGCGATCGGCCGTCCGGCGATGGTCGATGCTTCATACGTCAAGCCGGGCGCGTGCGTGATCGATGTCGGCATCTCGTCGACCGACACAGGTGTTACCGGCGACGTGGATCGAGCATCCGTCGAACCGGTGGCGGGGTGGTTGACACCGGTGCCCGGCGGTGTCGGCCCGATGACGATCGCGATGCTCATGCGCAACACCGTTGCGCTGGCCCGGGCGCGACGCCGTCTCGCTCGCGTCTAGTCGATGCCGCGTCTGGGAATCCGCTGGTCGGAGCACGAGGCCGTCAAGCCGTACGCGCGCCCTTTCGGCGTCTCGTTCATCGACGACGACGAGACGGTACTCGGGGGGGTGGCGGTCAGCGGCGCCGACCTCCTGTACTACCGGCAGTTTAAGGTCGCGGTGCTGGCGCTTGCGGGCGAGCTGTTCGGCGACGTCGGCGTCGACCCCGCGCCGGACCCTCAGCGCGCATGGCTCGACCGCATCGCCGAGCTGTTGCCGAACGCCGGCGACTTGGAGATCGCGCCGGAGTCGACGTTCGACCCCAACGCTGGGAGGGTGTTTCGATTCTCAGTGCTTCGCGACGGCCACCCGGTGGCGACCGTGGACGCCCCTACCCTGCTCGAATATCAGGACTTTCAAGCGGTCATCGCGCACCAGACGGGCCGGCTGTTCCGCGAACCAGGCGTCGAGGAAGTCGAAGAACCGCGACCGCGCCAGGTGGCATGGGAGCAGACGCTTCGACGGCTGATGCGCCGCCCGGAGCGGAGCGACGCGATCGCGGAGGTGTGGCCGTGGCGCTGACACGCTCGTCCTACGAGCGCGCCGTCGCGGTGCTGGAGTCGCTCGAGCCACGCGGGATGAGGCCCGGACTTGAGCGTACCGAAGCGCTGCTCGACGTGCTCGGCAATCCGCACGTAGGGTTGTCCGGAGCACTGGTGGCGGGGACGAATGGCAAGGGATCGGTCTGCGCCATCGTCGATTCCGTGTGCCGCGCCGCCGGACTGCGGACAGTGACCCTGACCAAGCCGCATCTCATCTCGTACTGCGAGCGCTTCATGGTCGACGGTGTCGCCATCGATGAGGAAGCGTTCGCGGGGCTCATCGATGACATATGCCGCGCCGCGGATGCACTTGCGGACGGCGTCCAGCCCACGGCGTTCGAGATGCTCACGGCCGCCGGCTTCCTGGCCGCCCGCCGAGCGGCGCCCGACGTGGTCATCTGCGAGGTCGGTCTCGGCGGCAGGCTCGACAGCACGAACGTCCTGGATGCGGGCGTGGCCGTCGTCACCAACGTCGGGCTCGACCACTGCGATCAACTCGGTGACACGGTGGAGAAGATCGCCGCCGAGAAAGCAGCGATCATCAAGCAGGGAAACTCGGCGGTGACCGGCGCGACGGCACCCGCGCTCGACGTCATCAGCGTGCGTGCGGCCGAGGCCGGCGCATCACTGACTCTCGCCACGTGGCTCGAGGGGCGTTCTCTTGGCGCCGCGGGCGTCACGGTCACCGCGAACTTTGCGGAACGGCCTCTGACGGTCACCGCGCCGCTGCTCGGCAACTTTCAGATCGGCAACGTGGCCACCGCTGTCGCGACGTGTGACGCGTTGCGACGCCGCGGCCATCGCCTCGACGCGACGAGCGTGCAGCGGGGATGTGCGTCGGCCACATGGCCCGGGCGCATGCAGTGGGTGGCGGGCACTCCCAGCATCCTGCTCGACGGCGCACACAATCTTCCCGGGATGGAAGCGATGGTCGCCAGCGCCGGGCCGCTCACGGCAGGCCGCCGGGTGGTGACGGTCTTCGCAGTCATGCGCGACAAGGATGCACCCGGGATGGCGCGCGCGCTCGCCGCGCTGCAGCCCGCTGAGGTGGTGGTCACCGCTCCGGATGTCCCACGCGCGACCCCGGCCGACGAGCTCGCAGCGCTTTTCCGACCCCCGGTCGTCGCGGTGCCACACACGCCGGGCGCGCTCGAAACAGCAATGCAGGCCGCCGGCGAGGACGGTGTGGTGGTGGTCTGCGGCTCGCTCTACCTGGTCGGCGAGGCGCTCGCAGTCCTCGGGAACGCGCCTTAGGCGGCGAGCGCTGCCTGCAGCTTCGCCTCGAGCGACGGCTTGGGCTGATACCCGACGATCCGCTCGGCCGCCTGGCCGCCGCGGAAGAGCATCAGCGTGGGAATGCTGAGCACGCCGAACATCCCCGGGGTGATGGGGTTGGCATCCACGTCCACCTTCGCGACCTTGATCTGGCCCTCATATTGCGTCGCCAATTCCTCGACGATGGGAGCGATCATCTTGCACGGCGAGCACCACGACGCCCAGAAATCAACGAGCACCGGAAGCTTCGAATCGAGAACCTCTTCCTTGAAGCTCGTGTCTGTGACGGTGATGGGGTGGGACATCTGATCTCCTTCGGGGTGGGCGCTTGCCTTGATGCTAGCAGTCACTCCGCCGACTTCGAGGGAGCGGACGGCGACGGCTTCTCCGCCGGTTTCGAGCTCCCGCCGGAGCCATCCTTGCCGGCCGAGGACGCGGATCCCGATGCCGCACCGTCAGTCGACGACGCCGATGTGCTCGCAGCTCGGCTGTCCGTCTTGTAGAAACCGCTTCCCTTGAAGACGATCCCCGCCGGGAAGAACTGACGCCGGGCCTCAGCTCCGCACTTGGGGCAGTCCGCCTCAGGCTCGTCGGACATGCGTTGCCACATCTCGAACTCAGTCGAGCAGCGAGGGCAGCGATAACCGTACGTGGGCACTGAGTGATTCCTTTGACCGGATCTCCAGCATACCTACCCGCCTGCGAATCGGGCGAAACGAGCGTGGCTTCGTGTGATCGCGAGCGTTCGCAGCGGAACAGGACTCCAGCGCCTTCTCGCGGTACGCCGTCGGGCCGCCCGCGTGCACCTGTTCAGGAGCGCTTGCGCCAAAGAGGGCGGCCCGCGGCTCGGCCTCGGCGCGACCTGCGCTGACGCAACGGTCCGTCGCGCCTCCGAGACGCCCGCTGGACAGGCGCTGAGCCCTGTTCCGCCGTGAGGGCCGAGACTCAAACGGGCGACAGCACGATGCCCGTTGGCACCTTCGGGTAGAAGTATGTGGACTTCTGGGGCATGGTCTCAGCAGCGTCCGCGACGGCGATGAGCTCGTCGACTGAGACAGGGTTGAGGCCGAAGGCGAGTACGGCGTCGCGTCGGTGCACCGAGCCCACGAGCTCGTCCGCATCGCGCGTGTATGCGAGCGCGCCCGCGGCGACGGCGGCATGGCCGACACCCGCCGGCGCCAGTACCTCTTCTTCGAGCACGACCGGGTCGAGCCGCGCACGCGGGGTCCCGGACGCTCGGCGTTCGCGGCGGAGCACGGCGATGCCGTCGTGCGCGACCACTGCGAATGCATGGTGTGTCTCGCGCAGCTCGGTGATCCGCGCCATCGCGAGCGAGATGCTCTCGGAGGGCTCCTCGTCGAATGCGTCGTCGACACGCGCCCAGAGGTCGTCGAGGCTGAAGGCCACCCCGGATCTGGGACGCACCATGCGGTGCGTGGGCAGCAGCGTCAGCGTCGGGTCCTCGCGGTCGACGACGTGAACGAGACACTGGGCGAAATCCTCGTCCTCCGGCGCATCGGGCGTGGCCATGCGCCGCTCCTCCGCGTAGGCAACCGCGGTCTCGTATCGGTGATGTCCGTCCGCAACGTAGAGCACAGCGTCCTGAAGAGCTGATGTGACCGCGGCGAGCGCGTCCGGGCCGGCAAGCCGCCACACCAAGTGTTTCTCAGGCCCGAGCTCGCCATCGGTGCGTCCACCGAGCAACGCGGGCCCTGCGGTTGCCTCGTCGAGGACTGCGCCGAGACCGGATGCGCCGGTGGCGATGACGAACACCGGGCTGGTCTGCACCTGCGTCGCTCGGAGCAGCGCGAGTCGATCCGCCTTCGGCGCGCGGAGCGTGCGCTCGTGCGGGCGAAGCTCGGACCGATCCCAGGGACGCGCAGGCACGCGTCCGAAAACGCCGCGACGGACGCGGGTCCCGCCACCCGGGTGCGCGAACTCGTGCGTGCTGACGTAGAACGCGGGATCGGGGTCGCGCTCGAGGATGCCGAGCTGCAGCCACGAGGCGAGATGTGCGACGGCGCGGGTGTAGCGGTCGTTGACGCCGGCTGTGTCGTCCTGGTACTCGACGCCGTAGTCGACCCGCACGATGTTGCGCAGATCCCGTCCGTAGAGCTCGTCACGCCGCGCTGCGCTGATGACGTCGTACGGAGGTGCGAGGACGCCCCCGAGCCGCACGTGCTCGGGATTGAAGCGCAGCGCTCGCAGAGGATTGAACCGAGCCATGCAGCTCAGTCCAGGCGGCTCAAAGGTGAACCTGGCGCAGCCGGTCGAGCTTGGCAGTCGTGCGGATCTCTTCGAGAAGACCCGCGCCGATGGGATCGTCGATCTGCATGAGCATCACCGCGCGACCGCGTGGCTGGTCGCGCCCGAGCTCGATTCCCGCGATGTTGATGTCATTCCTGGCCAGAAGCGTCGACATCGCCGCGATCACCCCCGGACGGTCCTGGTGCGTCACGACCAGGAAGATGCCGGACGGCTCCATGTCCACGCGGAAATCGTTGATCCGTGTGATGCGCGGGGTGCCCTCGTACTGTGCGCCGGCTATGAAGAGCCGTTCCTCACCCACAACCTCGACGTGCAGTGCGCCCGCAGGGTCCAGGGAGCGCGTCGTATGCCGCTCGTCGACGTCGACCCCCATCGACTTCGCCACGAGCTTGGCGTTGACGGGGTTGACTCTGGTCTCCGTGAACCGCTCGAGCAATCCGCGCAGCACGTGAGCCGTGAGGATCGATGTGTCGGTATCGGCCAGCTCCCCGGCGTAGCTGCAAACCACCCGGCGGATGCGTTGCCCACCCAGCTGCGCGGCAAGCGAGCCGATTTTGTGGGCGAGGTCGAGGTAAGGACCGAGGCGGACCAGCTCCTCGGGGAGCACCGTCGGTGCGTTCACGGCATAGCGTGGCGTGCCGCCGTGCAGATACTCGACGATCTGGTCGGCGACGTCAGACGCGACGTTGACCTGTGCCTCGTGTGTGCTGGCACCGAGATGTGGGGTCACGACGACTTCCGCCAGCTGCAGCAGTGGATGACCCTCGGGCGGCGGTTCTTCGACGAAGACGTCGAGTGCGGCACCGGCGATGTGGCCGGCGCGGATGGCGTCGGCGAGGGCTTCCTCGTCGATGATGCCGCCGCGCGCCACGTTGACGACACGCGAGCCGGGCTTCATGCGCCGCAGCTCGGCCGCACCGATGAGGCCACGCGTCGCCTCGGTGAGCGGCACGTGAACACTGACGATGTCGGACTGCTCCAGCAGCGTGGGCATGTCGACGAGCTCCGCACCTGCCTGCTCGGCGCGATCGTCGGTCACCAGCGGATCGAAGGCGAGCACGCGCATCAGCAGGCCCTCCCGGGCGATGCGAGCGACCTCGAAACCGATCTTGCCGAGACCGACGACGCCGAGTGTCTTTTCACGGACCTCCATGCCGACGAAGCGTTTGCGCTCCCAGAGGCCGCTGTGCAGCGAGCGATCGGCTGCAGGCACGTTGCGCACGAGCGCGAACATCATCGCGATCGCGTGTTCCGCGGCCGCGATGGTGTTCCCCGCAGGCGCATTGATCACCAGGACACCGCAGCGTGTGGCGGCCTCGATGTCGATGTTGTCGACGCCGACTCCGGCGCGTCCGACCACGCGAAGTCGATGCGCGGCTTCGAGGACGTTCGCGGTCACCTTCGTCTCGCTGCGCACGACGAGAGCGTCGTAGTCGCCGATCCGGCTGATGAGCTCGTCAGCCCCTAGACCGGTGGCCACCTCCACATCCCCGGCTGCGCGCAACCGTGTGATCCCGTCCTGGGCGATCGGATCGGCAACGAGAATACGAGTGGCGGTTGCCCTTGCCGTGTCAACCGCCTCGGCGACGCTCACCCGACGGCCGCGGGTTCCGGAGCGCGTATGCCGCGGCGCGCTGCGGCCTGAGCAGCGGCGGTTGCGCGGCCAAGCTCTGAACGCAGTCCCAGGTCGACGAGTCCCTGTTCGAGCAGCGCGAGGATCGCGTATGCGTCGCCGTCGTCGATGAAGCCGAGGTGACCGATGCGGAAGATCCTCCCGGTGAGGTCGCCCTGGCCGCCCGCGAGAACCAGGCCATAGTTCGTGCGCAGGTGACCCAACAGCTCTTTCAGCTGCTCCGGCGAATCCCCAGGGCTGCGCACCGCGGTCACGGTGTCGCTGCGGTGGCCTTCAGTGGCGAGAAGCTCGAGGCCGATCGCCGTTACGCCGTCTCGAATCATCGTGGCGATGCGTGCGTGCCGCGCCCACACAGCTTCCAACCCCTCCTCGCGCATCATCGCGAGGCCTTCCTGCAGCGCGAAATACACCGACACCGGTGGCGTCGTGAACGTCTGGCGGCGGTCCTGGTACTTCCTCTCGCGCGCGAAATCGAGATAGAACCGCGGGCACGACGCGCGTGTGGCTTGCTCGAACGCCGCGGCGTCGACTGCGACCATGGCGACACCCGGAGGAGCCATCCACCCCTTCTGCGATCCGGTCACGAGCACATCGATCCCCAGCAGGTCCGTTTCCAGCGGCAGGCAGCCTGCGCCGCTGACACTGTCGACGCAGAGCAGCTTTCCGCGGCCTTTGACCACGGCTGCGATCGCGGGCAGGTCGTTGACGACTCCCGTCGAGGTCTCGTTGTGCGTGACGAACACCGTGGCAATGTCGGGATGCTCGGCGAGGATGCGATCGACATCCTCGGGATCGATCGCTTCGCCGGGCGGCACAGTGAGGCGCACCACGTCGACGCCATACGCATCCCCGATGTCGGCCCAGCGGTCACCGAAGGCGCCCATCGTGCAGAACAGCGCTCGCTCGCCGGGGCTCAAAAGATTGGCCGCCGCGGCCTCCAATCCGCCGGTGCCGCTGCATGGGAACAGCAATATGTCGTTGTCGGTGCGCAGCGCCCAGCGAAAACCCGACACCAGGTCGTCGATCAGCTCCGCGAACTCCGGTCCGCGGTGATTGATCATCGGCCGCGACTGCGCACGGATCACGCGTGCGGGAAGCGGGGTAGGTCCTGGGACTCGCAGCTGCTGCTCGAACATCAAAACCTCCGGTGACTGACTGGGCAACCGAAGTCTAGCAACGGCCCTCCGCCCGGGCGGACGTGGCCCCCGCGGTCAGAACCAGAGTTCGTCGTACACAGAGCGTGCACGAGTCAGTCCCGCCGCGTGGCGGGCCAGTCCTCGCTCGATCGTCCTCCGGCGGCGGCGGCGAGCGCTCGAGTGCCGTTCAGCCGACCCGCGCACCGCCTTGACCACGAGGGCGGTGAGCATCAGCGCGGCGCGCGTCGCGGGCCCGCGCCAGCGCACGAGCGCTGACACAGCACCGAGCACGATGATCCAGGCCATCAGCGTGCCCAGCCAGGATCCTGAACCACGAGCGGGTGGGGAGGTGGTCACGGACGGGGCGGCCGGTCGCACCGGCGGATGCGCAGCGTCCCAGGCGATGATCTGCGCGCGTCGAGTGGCGATCGCCGGCAGGTAGCGCTCGATGCCGTCGCGGATCGCGACGGCCACATTCTCGCGAAAAGGCTCGGTGGCCATCATCGCCGCCTCGCGCGGGTTGGTGAGATACGCGATCTCGGCCGTCGAGGTCGGCATCGGCGCGTGGATCCACCAGTTGTCCCGCAGCTGGACTCCGTCGTTGGCGACGCCGACCCCCGCCAGCTCGCGCCCCAGCGCGTCGCTGAGCGTGTGCGCAAACGGTTCGGCCCTCGCGTTCGGATACAGCACCAGCGAGCCGCCGACCGACGCGTCGCTGAACCAGTTGCAGTGAATGCTCACGAACACTGCCGCGTGATTGTCGATGGCGACCTGCTCGCGATCCGGGATGGTCACGAACACATCACTGTTTCGGGTGAGCACCACGCGGACGCGATCCGCCTCCAACAGCGCACGGACCCGCCTGGCGACGTCGAGGGTCACGTCCTTCTCGAGCACGCCGTTGGCTCCGACTGCTCCGGGATCGAACGGCTGCGTCGGATTGGCGTTGTTCGGAAGCCCGCCGTGGCCCGGATCAAGCGCAACGACAATCGGCTGCGGCGCGGACGTCGCCGCCTGCGCATGCGAAACCGACCCAAGAGCGGTCGCCGTCAGCGCGGCCACCGGGGCAATGACAAGGACGTGGAGAAGACGTGCCCGCATACGCATGGGCCCGCCAGCAGTATATGCGCGAACTTCGGAGAGCGATCAGCGGCTGCCATCGCGGAGGAGCGGCAACTCGTTCCGGGCACGGGGTTGGCCCGCCCACGTCGGTCGTGAACACGTCGCGCTAGGTCACGGGGGCAGGCCACCCCTGACATCTCGGCGAGCTGCGCGCTCCGAGCACGGTCCGGCTCGCCTCCGATGATCACCCGGTCACGAGTTGCCGCTCCTCCGCGGCCGCGCCGCAGAGCGCTGCGAAGCTAGCGCAGATCTGACTGGAACGGGAGCAAGGCGATGTGGCGGGCACGCTTCAACGCGGTCGTGAGCGTGCGCTGGTGCCGCGCGCAGGTGCCGGTCATGCGCCTGGGCAGGATCTTGCCGCGATCCGAGAGGTAGCGACGCAGGCGTGTGACCTCTTTGTAGTCGATGACCTCGGTGTGTTCGAGGCAGAAGGCGCAGACCTTGCGGCGTCTACGGTCGTAGTCAGGCATGGGTCATCGTCCTAGAACGGGATGTCATCCGGGTCGACGTCGCCGCCGTTCGGGGCGGGCGCCGGCACCTCGGTGACCGCGGCGGGCACTGCCCCACCGTCCTGGCGGGTGTCGAGAAACTGCACGTCCGAGGCGTTGACCTCGGTCTTGTAGCGCTTCTGGCCGCTCTGCGCGTCGTCCCAGGATCGCGTCTGGAGACGCCCCTCGACGTACACGAGCCTGCCCTTCTGCAGGTACTGGCTGCACAGCTCGGCGAGCTTGCGATTGCCCTGGTTCCAGACCACGATGTCGTGGTAGTCGGTGAACTCCCGGCGCTCGCCGCTCGCGTCGGTGCCGTAGCGGTTGGTGGCGATGGCGATGTTGCAGACCGGGGTGCCACTGGGCGTGTAGCGCAGCTCCGGGTCCCTGGTCAAACGACCGATGAGCATCACGCGGTTGAGCGAACCGGCCATCAGCTTTCTCCCTCGTCGTCTTCATCGGCGGCGGATGGCGCCGCTTCGAGTTCTGTGTCCTGGACGCCAGTCTCCTCCAACTGCGCGGACGCCGCGCCCCCGTCCTCAGGCTCCGCCGGCGCCTCCGCTGCGGCCGCTTCCGGGGGCACCTCATCGATTTCGCCGTCGGGCTCCGGCATGGCGCCCTCGTGCAGCACCAACAGGTGGCGGAACACCGTGTCATGGATGCGCAGCGCCCGGCCGACATCTGCGACCTTGCCGCCGTCGAGCCGCAGCACGACGAGGACGTAATAACCCTCGCGCAAACGGTGCACCTCGTACGCGAGCCGCCGCTTTCCCCACAGCGTCGTCTTGACGATCTCGCCGCCGTTGTTCTCGAGGATGGTCCGCACGGACTTCACCGCACCGCGCACGCCGTCGTCGTCCAGCTCCGGCCGGACGATGTACATCAACTCGTAGTCGCGCACCATGCGCGGCTCACCTCCTTTCCTCCGGCCTTGCGACATCCGGGCTGCGACAGCCGTCGAGGTGATCAGACCGGCTGTCTACCGGATGCAGGAAAGCGCCACAGAGATCTGCTCCGCGTGACGGAGTGCTCCGAGTGTACCAGCCGCAGTTGCGCGATCGTTCAGTCGAGGCTGAAGACCTTGGGCACGGTTGTGAGGTTGCGGCACCCGTCCTCAGTGACGACCACTAGGTCTTCGATGCGGACTCCTCCGAAGCGCGGGTCGTAGAGCCCGGGTTCGACGGTGATGACGTCGCCGACCTCCAGCGTGATGTCGACGTCGGCGATGCGCGGGAATTCGTGTATCTCGACGCCCAGTCCATGGCCGGTGCCATGGATGAAGCGCGCGTCGCTCTTGATGTCGTTGTACGGAGGGGTGACCGACCCGTACCCGTGCGCCTTGAACGCCTCACAGCACGCGATGTGGACGTCGCGTCCGTTGGCACCCGGGCGGACTGTGTCGAGACCGGCTTGCTGTGCCTCACGCACCGCGTTCCACATCGACCGCACCTCCGGTGGCGGCGCGCCGCGCACGACGGTTCGCGTCATGTCGCCCCAGTACCGCGTGCGCTTGTTGAACGGGAAGATGTCGAGCACGATCGGAAGCCCCTCGCGGAGCACATCGCTCGAGGTTCGATGCGGATCCGCCGACTCCGGTCCGCCGCAGCAGATGGTGTCCTCGCTCGCACATCCGAGCTCCAGGCAGCGGCTCTCCACCGTGTAGATGAGATCCCGCCCGGAGAGCGGCCGCCCATCACGATGGAGCACTCCATCGACGATGTCGGCACCCGCGATGACGTTGATCGCCCGCTGCAGGGCGTCCATCCCAGCGTTCTCCGCTTCAGCGATCCACTCGAGCTCCTGTGCGCTCTTGATCCGGCGCGCCCGCCGGTACAGATCCGCGTGCGGCGTCACCGCCACGTCGTGGCCGCGAAGATGATCCGCGATGATGACGGGAAACTCCGAGTCGACCCGCACCGACGACAGGCCTTCTGCGCGGCAGACAGCCTCGACGAGGATGGCCCAGGCGTCCTGCTCGCTGCCGGCATTCTTCATCTTCTCGGCGTAACCGAGCTCTGCGGTCGACCGCACCGAGCCCACCCGCGCCTCCTTGCGAGCCCTGCCCTCTTCGAGAACGCTCACCCAGAGCGATGTTTCGTCGCCGCCGCGATCCACGACCACGACAGGGTCCGGCGCGAGAAAACGCGTGCGGTAGAGGATGTTCGGATGGTGGTAGGTCTCGCCGAACAGGAGGACAGGCGTGTCGTGGTTCGTGTCGCTGTTCACGACCCAAGCGTACCGCCCATCTCCGCGGACGGGCCGGTCGTCGCGCCGACCGGCCCGCGCGGAGGCGTTCTAGTGGGAGCTTCCGTACACCGACGCGCTGCGGTCGCTCGGCGTCGACGCGATCTGCGCCAGCTTCGCGACGATCCACGCCGCCGCGGTGTAGACCGCGATCGCCAGGACGTCGACCCACTGCAGCGGGTGTCCAGACGTCACGGTCACGCCCAATACGCCCTGGAACGGCCAGGCCAGCGCACCGCCGACCGTGTAGACGATCGAGGTGAACCCGCTGTCGCCCGCGCCGGCTGCGAGCAGCGCGAACCGGAGCGCCAGGAAGAGATCCACGACGGTGACCGCCAGCCAGACGAACTGACGCACCTTGTAGCCGTACGGCATCACCGTCGACCGGCTCATCGCCACCGTCGTCGTTGCCGGTGGCACGATCGGGGTCGCAGGCGGCACCGCCGGGGCGCCCGTTCGCATCTGTTCGTTGCGAACTTCGACAGGCTCGTTCATAGCCTCACCTCCGCTTTCCCTATTTCGTGAGTGTGAGCCTATCACATTTTAGGGTGCTGAGGCAAGAGCACCACGGCCGTGCCGGGCGGTTTACACGCCCAAGGCCCTCGCCTGCCGGCGCCCGCGGACGTACACGACTCCCGCGCCTGCGAGCAGCCCGAGCCCGACGATCAGCGGCACAGCCGGGGACTCAGGTGTCGCGGGACTCGGCGTTGCCACCGAGACGTCGAGCGGCGCGGTCTCGTCGGCGTTGTCGAAGAAACCCACGCTCGTGTTGCTCTGGCCGGCGCTGCTGGTGCACGTGTCGGTCGTCGGATTGACGCCGTCGGCCGCGCAGACGGTGACGGGAAGGGTCGCTGCCTGGTCACCCGTCCAGCCCGTGAGTCCGTACAGCACGTGGTTGGTCGTCGTGTCGCTCGTCGTGCCGACGCCACCCACGTTGCTCTCGGGAACGTCGATCTCAATCCTGTTTCCCGTCGTGGTGCAGGCAGAGCCGGCCAGCGGCGTGGTCTCGGGGTTGTTGATGTACTCGACGGCCTTGGGCTCGCCGTCGTTGTACACCGACAGCGGACGGCCGGCCAGGCACGTCATGCCGCCACTGGAGCTGAAGCTGGCCTGCGCGAACCACAGGTCGTTGTTCCAGCGCCATGTGACCAGCCACAGCGCCCCGGTGTGATTGCCCGCCACCGCGCTGCTCAGCCCCCCGCTGAGGCTGCTGAGCGTGAAGAGGAAGGAGAGGGTGTTCCCGTGTGTGTTGGTCACCGGACAGGCGACGGACGCCGTCGTGCACACCTTGAGGTCCGTGATGTCGAGCGCCGGGACGTTCGTTCCCTGAATGTTGTGGCCGGTGGTGGCCAGAACCGCATCGGCAGCTGAAGTCGGATCTGCCACGTCGGCGTTGACGCCGGCCTGGCGCACGTCTCCGTTGATCGACTGCGTCTGCAGTCCGTTCGTCAGCGCCGGCACGTTGCCCGTGCCGAACAAGCTGGGGCCGCCGGCCTGCTGCACCTCGGAGACCAGGCCGATCCCGGGACTGCAGGTCGACGCGCACGCGGCGGTGTTGTTGTCGTCCGCGTAGATGATGACGGCGCGTCCGGTCGAGTCCAGCTTCACCTCGAAGAAGTCGAGCAGGTTGCGGTCGCCGCCGGGAGGCGTCATGGCGCTGCAGAGGATGCCGCTGAAGCAGATGGACTTCACGTGCATCGGCGTTTCAGTCGCGGTCTCGTCGGTCCAGGTGCCCCCGCCGTCGAGCGTCTGTGCCATGTGCATGAACCACGTCGCGGCGCCGCTGTCCGGGCTGAGGCCGATGGGACTCGTGGTTCCGTAGTAGGCCAGGTCGACACGACCGGCGGATCCCGCAACGATCCACGGCATCACTGCGTAGTTCTCGCTCGGAATTGGTGTGGTCGTCACGGCGTCGGCCGCCGACGGTCCTCCGGTGAGCGGCGCCGGCGTGCTCCACTTGTCGCCCTGCACCGGCACCGAGCAGTCGCCGACCTTTGTGGTGCCTGCGGTGTCGGTCGAGTGGGCGAACCATACCCGCCATGGATTCGGGCTGTTCGAGACGGTGTACGCGGTGTAGAGCTCGCCGGTCGAGTCCATCGCGCCGGCGACGAAGTCGTTGGTGGTGCCACCGGCCTGGCCGTTCGAGGTGGCGATGTGAGACCAGGTCTGGCCGCCGTCGCAGGAGATGTTGACCTCGGAGCCGTTGCTGCTGGTACCCATGAACTCGTAGAGCGTGGGATAGGATCCGCTCACCACACCGGCGACGCCGGTCACCGTGTTGACCAGCGTCGGATTGATCACCATCGGGCCGGGTCGAGACCCCACCCCGGAGGGGCCGCCGACGCAGCTGGATCCTGTCGTCGTCGTGCACGCGGCCGTCCAGTGCTGGCCGTTGTCCGTGGAGTAGATCGCCGCGTCGCCGTTCGGCGGCTGATCGCCCGTGTCGAACGTCATGTACAGGATGTCCGAGGTGCCGCTGGGCTGGTCGGCCTTCGGCCAGACCTGGACCCACTGCCGGTCGGTGCCGAGCGACCCGCACGTGCCCGTCGGCGGAGGAAACGTCTGGCACGTGGCGGGAACGGTGCCTCCTTCATCGCAGGCGGTCCCGGGCACCGGGTTGCCGCTGATCGTGAAGGCCGTGAGGTCATGGAACGTGTCACCACCGTCGGTCGAGTACGCGCACGAGATGCTGTCGAGACCGTTGAGGTCTTCGAACTGCACGGTCTGCTGCGTGCTGCTCGCCATCGGCGCACTCAGCTGGATCTCCGAGTCGCCGCCGCCGCGCGAGCAGTCCGGCCGGAGACTGACGGCCGTCGGTATGGGACACGGCGGGGTGTCGCCGACCGCAGACCCGTGCAGGCTTTTCCACGTCACGCCGCCGTCCGAGCTCTTGTAGAGCAGGCTGACCGTGGTGCTGAACCCGTACGGCGTTGACGTGTACAGGCTCTTGTTGTCGTTCGAGATCGCCAGGTCTGGTTCGCCGTCGCCGCGCTGGACGTCCACCGACACCTCGTGCGTGAACGAGAAGGGCTTGGTCGGCACCGGCGTTGGCGGGATCACCGGCGCGGGAGCGGCCGTGGCGGCCACGCTGGCTGAGAACGGCTGCATCCCGACGCCGACAGCGGCACTGCCGTTGGCGTCGACCTCGATTGTGTACTGGTGCGAGGGGTCGAGGTTCGGATCGGTGATCGTCGTACCGGTCGGGACGCAGGCCTGGTGGGCGAACACCGTGCTCGCCGAGCTGTCCTCGATCGCGACGTCGAGGCAGTTCTGCGCCGTCTGATCGCTCGGGGTGTAGGTGAACGTGACGGCGAGTGCGAAGAGGTCGGTCAACGGCGCCGATCCGGCGTGGTAGGTGACGGTTTCGCGATCGCAGGGGACCGTGCCCGCGGAGTTGTTGCTGCAGGTGGCGATCGGGGCGGGCGGGCCGTTGGGATCGGGCCACCCGGGTCCGACCGTTCCGCCGTACGTCTGCGGCGCTCCGTTCGCGGTCACCGACACAGTCCCCGGCGAGCCGGCGCCGGCCGAGCGCGGACTCATACCCGCAGCAACGACGATCGCAAGTGCCCCCGCGAACGCGAGATAGCGACCCTTCATTCCTTCGCTCCCGTGACCCGCCCTATCCCAAATCCCTGGTGGGTGTCAACGAGTATAGGGTCGAGGCCTGAATCGGGCGGTTCCATCGGTCAATCGCCGCCGTGGTTTCCGGCGCTCGCGCGAAAGCGGACGTCGACGGCCTCGATCCCTGCGGAGCTGGCCATGGCACTGCCGGTGACGGATGTTCCGGCGGCGACGCCGACCCGGACCATCCCGGAGCCGCCTGTGGCGCAGAGGCTCAGGTCCTGCACGAGCGTGCCACGAAGCGACTGTGTCCGTCCGGCGACGGCTAGCGAGACCTGCAGATCGCCCGCGGCTCCGGTGAGCTGAGCCCCGGTTGGGACGACCACCTCCAGCGTCGAGTCGCCGCTCGTCAGCGTCAGCGCGGCGTCGGAGGCGATGACCAGGCCGCTGAGATCGCTCGGGGCGCTCGGAGCGTCCGTGCAGGACGCCCGCGCAGAGCCGGACGGCGACGGCGATGGGGCCGGCGCCGGTTGCGGCGAGGACGTGGCGGACCGCGACGGCAGCGCCGCGACCGGGACCAGCGGACGCATCGACAGCACCCTGTTGACGGTGATGACGAAGAGAGCGGAAACCAGACCGGCGCCGCAGAAGATGAGCGCAGCGGGCAGCGGCCTTGCCACCCGCCCGAACAGCCTGCGCACGGTGGCGATCAGCTCATCCATGGCCGTGCTGCTTCTTGGCCGGTTTGCTGGGACCCGCGCTCGAAGTGGCCGAGGGGAGCGCCACCGGCAGGCTCCCCGGTGGTGGCGCGAACGTGATGCTCGGCGCCAAGCCGTTGATGAACGGCGCCGCGATGTCGCGACCGACGTCATTCCCGTACACGGTGTTCATGCCAACTTCGGCAGGATCAGTTCCGCTCGTGTGCCCGGCCCACGTGGCGACGACCCAATCGGGTGTGTAAGCCATGAACCAGGCGTCGGTGAAATTGTCGGTGGTGCCCGACTTGGACGCGACATCGCGCACGATGCCGTCTCCCCACTGCGCGTTGTAGCGCCGGAGGATGCCCGTCACCGAGTACGCCTGCGCCGCCGTCATCACCTGTGTCCCGCGTGCCGCGCCGGCATCGTAGAGCACGCGCCCGGCCGAGTCGGTCACCTTGAGGATCGCTCGGGGTCGGAACGCCGTGCCGCCGCTGGCGAACGCCGCGTAGGCTGCCGCGTGATCGATCATGCGCACCGCCGAGGTGCCGATGCCGGTGCTGGCGTTGTCCGCGAGGTCGCTGGTGATGCCGAGGCTGTGCGCGAAGTTGATCACGTTGCCGGTGCCTGTCCGCTCCATCACCTGCTCGGCCGGCACATTGCGCGACAGCAGCAGCGCTTGCCACGCCGGAATCGGTCCCATGAACTGTCCGTCCCAGTCCTGCACGCCGCCGAGACGCTGCGATTCCGCCGCGGTGTCGTCGACGACGGTCGGCGGCGAGACGGCCCCCGTGCGAAATGCCTCTTCGTACACGTACGGTTTGAAGGACGACCCGGGCCGCCGCTGGGCCGTCGTCACGTTGAACTCGCCGGCGATCCCGTTGTTGTAGTAGTCGGCGGAGCCGACCATGGCGAGGACGTCGCCGGTGTGCGCGTCGAGCATCAACATGGCTCCGTTGTTGGCGTTGCGTCCGATCGCGGCGACCCCGGCCGACACAGCCTGCTGCGCACGGGCCTGGACACTCATGTCCAGCGTTGTCCGCACCGTGACCGCTCCGTTGAGCGCCTGAGGTTCGGACTGGAACAACTCGTCGAGCTGGTCGCGTACATAGGCGACGAAATGGGGCGCGGGAATGTTCCCCGTGCTGTCGCGGGTGTCATGAAGCGACCGGAGGATCGTCTGCTGGTGCTGGGCACGCGCCGCGAGCACGGCGCCGGTGACGGGGCGGGTGGAGTCCGCTCCAGCGAAGGGATCGACAGTGTTCGCCTGCGCGTCGCCGATCATGCCGGCCGACACCATCGCGCCGAGCACGTAATGCATGCGTGCGAACGCCGCGTGCGCGTTGAGGTAAGGGTCGTCGACCGACGGGGCCTGGGGCAGGCCGGCGAGCATCGCAGCCTCGGCGAGCGTCAAGCGGCCGGCATGCACGCCGAAGTACGTTTGCGCGGCCTCCTCGACTCCGTACGCGCCGTGCCCGAAGTAGATGGCGTTGAGATACATCTCCAGGATCTCCGGCTTGCTGTACCGCTGATTGATCTCGTCGGCGATCAGTGCTTCGCGGACCTTGCGCAGCGGCGAGTCATCACCGGTCGGAAACGCAGTGCGCGCCAGCTGCTGGGTGATTGTGCTCGCCCCCTGCGCTGTGCGGCCACGGACCACGTCGATCAGCAGCGCGCGGACGATGGCGCCCGGATCGATCGCTCCCTCGGCATAGAAGCGCCGGTCCTCCGCCGCGATGATCGCGTCCTGCATGACCGGCGCGATCTGCGAGAGCGGCACCGTCTGATGCAGCGCCCTCCCGAACCCCACCTGTGCGATCAGCGTGCCGTGCCGGTCGAGGATGCGCACACCGCCCGTGATCGAACCGAGGCCGTCGATGCTGGGCAGCGAGTTGGCGGCGAACGCCACCAGGAAGCCGGCGGACCCCGTGAACACGAGCCCCGAGATCAGACACGCGTCGAGCGCGCGGCGCCACCGCGGTCGCGCGTCGACCCGCCCTTCGCGCCCCGCGCCGGCCGCATCCGTCTCGGTTCCCCCCGGGCGGGAAGCCATGCCGGAGCCAGTATGGGGGCGTGGCGCCAGAACGACGCGAACACGTCACGCGATCGAAACGCTTGGTGGTCAGCGGGGGACTCGAACCCTCGACCTCGCGGATGTGAACCGCGCGCTCTAACCAGCTGAGCTAGCTGACCCCGCGTATGGCGATTCTATTCGGGGGACTCCCCCGGCCCGCCCGCGCGGACTGCTCCGTCCCCAGGCCCGTCAGTCCCCGACGATCTGGTGATACGTCTTCTCGTCCATGAGCTCGACGCCGCCCACCTCCACGCCGTCGAGGCGAAGCATCCAGCCTTCGCCGTAGGGGTCGCTGTTCACCACCTCCGGCCTGTTGGCCAGCGCCTCGTTCACCTCTTCGACCGTCCCGGTCACGGGCAGGTACAGGTCGCTGGCCGCCTTGACCGACTCGATGACGCCGAACTTGTCCCCGGCGCGCAGGCTGGTGCCCACCGGCGGGAGCTCGACGAAGATCACGTCGCCGAGCTGCGCTTGAGCATGGTCGGTGATGCCGACGGTCGCCTTGCCATCCTGGACGGTCACCCACTCGTGTGTCGCCGCGAACCGCGTATTGGAGAGATCAGGCATCAGCCGTGCCGACCGGCGCGGGGCGCCTGTAGAACGGGACGCGGGTCAGTTCGGCCGGCACCGCAGCGCCGTGCACCTCGACGAACATGGGCTGCTCCTTGTCGATGTCGGGCAGGACGGAGGCGGTTGCGATCCCGCGTCCAAGTGTGAAGCTGAAGGTGCCGCTGGTCACCTCACCGACAACTGTGCCATCTGAGAGCACCCGGTGTCCGTGACGAGCGATCGCCTTGCCGGGGAGCGCGAGGCCGATGAAGCGATGCGGCGGGTGTTTCGGGTCGAGCTGCCGAAGTGCATCGCTGCCGATGAAGTCACCCTTGTCGAGTTTCACGGTCCAGCCGAGGCCGCAGCTGTAGGGGTCCACGTTCTCGTCCATGTCCTGGCCGTAGAGACGCAAGCCTGCTTCGAGTCGCAGGGTGTCGCGTGCGCCCAACCCGCACGGCAGCAGTCGTCGCGAGCTGCCTGCTTCGAGGATGGCGTCCCACAGCGCCACTGCGGATACATCGTCAACGTACAGCTCGACGCCGTCCTCCCCGGTGTACCCGGTGCGCGACACTGATGCGTGCACGCCGGCCACGCGCGTGTCCACGAAATGGAAGTGGGGCACGGCGGCGACGTCGACCGGAGTCAGCGCTTGTACGATCTCGATGGCGAGCGGTCCTTGCACCGCCAGCAGGGCGAGGGAGTCGCTGAGATCGTCGACGGCCGATCCATCCGCGTGCGCTTGCATCCACGCGATGTCCTTGTGGCGGCAGGCCGCGTTGACGACGATCAGGTAGCCACCGGGATCGCGGTAGACGACGACGTCGTCGACGATGCCGCCGCGCTCGTTGCACAGCACGCCGTAAAGGGCCGCGCCGGTGGCAAGCCGGGAGACGTCGTTGGCGACGAGGCGTTGCACCACGCGCTCTGCGTCGCCGTCGTGGATGCGAACCTCGCCCATGTGTGAGAGGTCGAACAACCCGGCGCGCTCGCGCACCGCGACGTGCTCGTCCCGGATCGTCGTGTACTGCAGCGGCATGTCGTAGCCGCCGAACTCCACCATCCGGGCGCCCGCGGCCACATGCCGGTCGTACAGGGGAGTGCGCGCCGCCACGGCGAGCCAGTCTAGTGAGTGCCCACGTACCATGGACCGCCCGCCGGCGGGGGTTGGAGATGCGTTGATCATCCTTGCAGTGGTCCTTGGGGCGGTGCTCGTCGCCATCGGCTTCGGCGCCGTCGTCGTGCGTCGCCGCCTGCTGCGCGGCTCGTTGCCCTACATCAACGGCAGGCTCGAGGCGTTGGGGTTGCGGGCGCCGGCGGAGATCGCCCGCGACGGGTTCGGCGTTCCTCACGTCGACGCCGCGTCGATGGAGGACGCCGCGTTCGCGATGGGACTGGTGCATGCACAGGACCGCCTGTGGCAGATGGAGCTCACGCGCAGGGTCGCTGCCGGTCGCATCAGCGAGTTCGCCGGGAAGGAGGGCTTGCAAGCCGACCGTCTCGTGCGCCGCGTCGGGCTCTTTCGCGTGGCGCGCGAAGAAGCTGCCCTCCTGGGCCTGGAGGCGAAGCAGATGCTGGAGGCGTATGCGGCCGGCGTCAACTCCGTGATCAATTCGGAGCGGCCGCTGCCGCTCGAGTTCCGGCTCCTTCACTTGCGACCTGAACCGTGGCAGCCGGTGCACAGCATCGCTGCGGGAAAGCTGCTGGCGTTCGCGCTCAGCCTGAACTGGGAAGCGGAGATGCAGCGCCTGTCGTTGCTGCGCGCGCTGGGGCCGGAGCGGGCCGCTCAGTTGGATCTGACGTACCCGGGGGCCAATCCCACGATCATCGCCGAAAGCGTCGCAGAGATCGGTGCTGCGACAGGGGATGCGGTTCGCGACATGTTCCTCGAAGCCGCACGCTGGATTCCCTTGACGGTCGGTGCGAGCAATTCGTGGGTCGTGTCCGGCGCGCGAACGGTGTCCGGCCGGCCGCTGCTGTGCAACGACCCGCACCTGACACCGTCGGTCCCGTCGACGTGGTACGCGGCGCACGTGCGCGCCGGCGACGACTTCGAATCCACCGGCGTGACGACGCCAGGACTCCCGTTCGTGCTGATCGGGCACAACCGCCATGTCGCGTGGGGATTCACCAACTCGTTCGCCGATTGCCAGGACCTCGTGATCGAAGAGTTCGACTCCGCGTCGGCGCAGCACTACCGAACCGAACGCGGATTCGAGCCCGCGCGTCTGATTCGCGAGATCATTCATGTGAAGGACGCATCCGACGAGCTGGAGGAGGTGGTCGTCACGCGCCACGGTCCGGTGATCGGGCGCGTCGACGATCCAGCGCGAAACGTGTGGCGCGGACTGGCGCTGCAATGGACCGCGTTGACCCCCGGTGGGGCAAGCGAGAGCATGCTGCGGCTGCAGCGCGCGGCCGACTGGCGGTCCTTTCGAGAGGCGCTCGCGCCAATCGATGCGCCGTCACAGAACGCGGTGTACGCCGACGACCAGGGTCATATCGGGTACTTCCTCTGCGGCCGTATTCCCAAGCGTCGCCGACTCCCGAGCGGCCTGCCCGTTCCGGGATGGACCGGCGACGCGACGTGGGAGCGCTTTCTCGCGGTGGACGAGGTTCCGCAGCTGCTCGACCCACCCGACGGGATCATCGTCACCGCCAACAACCGCATCGTCGGCGACGACTTTCCCGAGTACATCGGCAGTGACTACATGAACGGGTACCGCGCCCTGCGCATCACCGAGATCCTCGCCGCTGAGTTGGCGATGGATCGCGAGATGATGGCGGCCGCGCAGATGGATGTCGTCTGTCCACCGGCGCGCGATGTGATCCGGATGCTGCATCGCCTGTCGTTTGCGCATCCGGCTGCGGAGCGCTGGCGCCGGCTGCTCGTCAGTTGGGACGCGAGGATGCTGCCCGATCGCAAGGAACCGACGGTCTACGAGGCGTTCATGCGCCGCCTGGCCGAGCATGCGCTGCGACCACTTGCAGGTGAGTATTGGGGCCTGGCGTCGGGTGACGCGCTGACCCACGCGATCTTCGACTATCCAGTCAACCTGGCCGGCCGGGTCACACCGTGGCTGTTGGAGCGCTGGGAGTCCGGCGACGAGTCGCTCTTCGACGGCACGGCCACGTGGGCAGAGGTGGCAGGCCGGGCGATGGACGACGCGCTTGGTGACCTGAGAAAAACGCTCGGCAGGTGGCGCTGGTCGTGGGGGCGCGCCCACGCGCTTCCCCTTGTCCATCCGATCGGCCGGCGGCGGCCCCTCGGGCTCATCTTCAATGCGGGCCGGATCCCGGTCGGGGGGTCGCTGGACACCGTCCTGGCAACCGGATACCTGCCCACGCATCCGTTCGCGACGCGGCTCCTCGCACCGTCGTGGCGCCAGGTGATCGATGTCGGCGAATGGGAGGGGTGCACGGGGATCCACTACCCGGGAGAGTCCGGTCAGCCTGGGTCAAAGCACTATCGTGATCTGGTGAAGCGCTGGAAGGTGAACCGTCAGTTCCCGCTGTTCTGGAGCGCCGACGCCGTGCGGCGGAATGCCAGGAGCCGCCTGATCCTCCAACCCGCGCCGCTCGCTGAATCAGCGCCGGCACACGCCGAGGCCGCATGACCACCCCGAGGCGGGCGGCGGCGATCGTCATCCTCTGCGCCGCTGCGACGCTCTTCGTCGGAGCCGTCGCATCGCGGGCCCTGCCCGCCACGGCGGACCGCTGCCATCACTGCGGGCCGAAGCCGACGCCGACGCCACCGCCCAGGGATCCCGAGGTCACCCACAAACCGACGCAATTCGTGCTCCCTTCGTCGATCGCGCAGGTCAACCCGCCATCGACTCCCGATGGCCCCACGGGGACGCCCGGACCGGCGGTCGGAACCCTGATCACCCCGCACGCTGCGACCGCGTGGGCCTCCACCGTCCCGGCGGTGGTACCCCACCCCGCCGGCGGCGATGCGACATTGGTCATGGTGGTGTTGACGGCGCTCGGCGTCCTGGCGGTGGGGGCGATCACGGTGAGCGTCGCGCTGCGATGACCTCAAGGCGGCCCGCCGGCCAGCGGGGGCTGGTGCGGGGCTGCTGTGCCGGCCTGGTGATCCTCGTGTCCCTGATCGGCTTTGCCGCCTACCTCGCCGACCGCGTCATCGCCGCACCGGACCTGGGCCCGCCCCCGGCCGGTCCGAACCACGGCGACACGCAGACAACGATTGCGATCAGTCTGGCCGCCGCGCTGATCAGCCAGCTGCTGACTCAGCCGCACGGGATGGTCACGCTGAGCGAGCACGATCTGACTGTGCTGGCGCAGGCCCACAATCCCCATCCGGATCGCTACCGCAACATCGCTGCCCGCGTTCGCAACAGCGAGGTGCTCGTGTCCGCCGATGACGGCGTTGGGCCGATCACGACGACCGCCGTCGCGCACCTTGCGGTCGGGTTGCTTGCAGAAGGCTCACCGGGCGGCCTCGAAGTCCGTTTGACCGAGCTCGACGCGGGACAGCTGACGTTGCCGGGGTGGTTGAAGGACCGATTTGCAGGCCAGATCGACTCGGCGATCGGCTTGAACCCGCTGTTCGGCACGGCAGCGTGGCAGACCCTGCGGACCGACATCGAATGCCTGCTGGTTGCCGGCGACGGCATCCGCATCGGCGTCCATCGCCCCGGGACGGCCGCAAGCCCGGCCGCGTGCGAGGCTTGAGCGCATGCGCCGCCTCGCCTGTCTCGCCACCGCGCTGCTGACCGCCTGCACCGGCACGGCGGCAGCGCACCACGCACAGAGCGGGGCGTCGGGGCGGCCGGCGATCCGGCTCGGCGCGGGTGCGTCGCTCGCCGCAGCACAGGAGGAGATGTTCGGCAATCACTACAGTGCTGCCGAGGGCACGTACCTCGGGGTACTGGCTGCAGAGCCGCGCGACGCCGATGCCCAGGCTGAGTACGCGCTGTACCTGGCCTATCGCGGCCGCCTGGACGAGGCGCGCGCCATCGCCTCCCGAGCGGTGGCGTCGGCTCCCCGCGACGGTCACGCGCTGGCTGTGCTCTGCCGCGTCGACGACTGGTCGACGCTGTTCACTGCGGCCGCCGCCGCAGGCCGCCAGGCGACGCAGTCTGCGCCCGGCGAGCCCCTGGCCCACCTGTTCTATTCGGAGGCTCTCGCCGACACGGGCGATCTGAACGGCGCCCAGAACGAGATTGCGACCGCGACACAGCTCATCGCCGCTCACCCCACGCCGTACCTCGAGGCCGAACAGCATCGCGAAGCCGGCAACCTCGCCGGAGACCGCGGCGACACGGCCGCCCAGCTCGACGCCTTCCGATCCGCGGCACAGGCCCAGCCGAACTGGATGTATCGCACGACGGAGCTCGTCGACACGCTGATCGGCGCCAAGCGCCAGTCCGAGGCCCGGCAGCAGCTCGACAGCGTGATCGGTCTCATCCCCGACGACGCGCTGACGCTCACCACGCTCATGGATGAGGCGCTGTCCACGGGGGATGCACCCGCGTCGGCCGCGATCGCGCGCCGCGCGCTCGCGGCAGCGCCCTCGGACCCAGCGCTGTTCGACCGCGCCGGCGAGGTTGCCGTTGCAGCCAACCATGACATCAACGGGGCGGTCGCCGATTTCGAGCACGCTCTTCAGCTGAATCCCACCGACGCGCAGGCGGCCGGCTACCTGGTCGCGCTGGCGCGGTACGCGCAGCACGACCCCGCCGCCGGTGCGGCAGAGATAGCCGACGCGCTGTCCGCCACCACGCGTCTCGGCGGAGCGCGTGGCCATCCGCACGGGATGCCGGCGCCGGACCGCACCGAGGCGGCGGCAGCCCAGCGTGCGCTGGACTCGGTGAACGCGGTACGGGCGGCTGCGGGCCTGCCACCGGTGCGCCTCGATTCGCGCCTCACGCAGAGCGCGGAGTCGCACTCGTACTACTGGCTGTTCAACAATCTCTCGCCGACCGTCGCCGACCTGGGCATCCACAAGGAGACGGCGGGGCTGCCCGGGTACAGCGGTGACTATCCGTGGACCCGCGCGACGGCCTTCGCCTATCCCGACCAGCGCATCGGCGAGGACATCACACACGTCGGCGACCCGGTCCATGCCGTGCAGAGCTGGGTCGACAGCGTGTATCACCGCTTCCCGATCCTGCGCCCCGACCTCGTCGATATCGGCTACGCCGACGCGGTGGTCGGTCCGCTGCTGATCGAGGACATGGAGTTCGGGTTCGCGACACCGCAGCCCGCCACCCCCGTCGTGTATCCCGCTTCCGGTGAAACGTCCGTTTCCGCCATCTTTGTCGATAACGAGCTTCCGGACCCGGTTCCGCCCGGCGATCCACGCACCACGGGATACCCGGTGACGGTGACGTTCGCAGCGGGCTACTCGGTGCAGCTGACCTCGTTCGCGGTCACCGGTCCCGGGGGCCACGCGGTCGCTGCGTACCTGCTCGCACCCTCGGAGGCGACCGAGAATTCCGCCTCGCTGCTTCCGGTTGCGCCGCTGGCTGCGAACACTACCTACACAGCGTCGATTTCCGCCGTCGTCGCGGGACAGGCTTTCTCGCGCACGTGGACGTTCACAACCGCCTGATGAAGCGCGCGCGACGCAGGAGGCCGACCTCCTACGTGGTGGCGGCGAGCGCGAACGCAGCGTGGCTCTGCACCTGCGGATAGTTGCCCAGCGGCGAGCCGTCTGCCGGGTCGGCAACCTCGCCGAACAGACCTGTGGCGCCGCGAGCGTTCGCCGCCGCCCGGAAGCTGGAGGCACCGTCGCGCGCGCACAACTCCATCGCCGTCGCCAGCCAGAACGTCGGGAAGAGGAAGGGTCCGCAGGGGTCGTCGAGTCCGTCTGGCCGGCCCTCGTAACGATCGAGGAGGCCCGAGCGGCCAAGCCGCGCAGTGATCAGGTCGAGCGTCGCCGTCATGGTCGGGTGCACGGCCGGCAGAAAGCCGGCGAGCGGGACTGACGCGAGCGCAGCATCCGCGCCGCCACCATCGGCGTGCAGCTGCAGCGCCCCGGCCGCCCCCGTCACGTCGCGGTGTATGGCCTCGGCGCAGCGCTGCCAGGCCGCCAGGTCGCCGTGAGCCAGCCCGCGCTCGGCGAGGATCAACGCGTCGCGGAGGGCAGCCCAGGCCATCACCCGCGAGTGCGTGTAGTGACGAGGTGCACTGCGGATCTCCCAGATGCCGTGATCCGGCATTCGCCAGTGGTCCACGATCCAGTCACCGAGCCGGCCGCACGCAGCCGCGAGCTCGCCCGGCAGGACGCCCGCGTCGGCGAGCGCGACGGCAAGCTGGCTGATCTCGCCCGGAAGGTCGAGCTGCAGCTGGAGCGCGGCGGCGTTGCCCAACCGCACCGGCCGCGCACCCCTGTAACCGCGCAGCTCGTCGATCACACGCTCAGCAGGTGGCGGGGTGCCGTCGATCCGAACCAACGACGGGAGCGCGCTGTCCTCGAGCACGCCTCCAAGAAACGTGGCGAGCGCGACGGCGCTGTCTGCGCATCCCAGTCGGAGCATCGCTGCGCCCGCGAGAGCGGCGTCGCGCATCCAGCAGTATCGGTAGTCCCATGTCCGCGACGAGCCGGGCCATTGCGGCAGTGAGGTCGTCGGGGCCGCGACGATGCCCCCGCCGCGTTGCGTGAGCCCGACCAGTACCGCTCGCGTCGTGACCAGCAGTTCGCGGGCGCGCTCCTCGCCGATTGCGCGCGCCGCGAGCGGCGAGATCGCCAGCGTGCCTCCTGCGAAGCGTTCCGTCCACACGGACAGCGTGGCCTCCAGCGCAGCCTGCGGCGGCTCTGCTTCGCCGTCGTGCGTGTCCTGCAGGACGACGAACGGCAGCTCGCCCTCGGCGACGGCGAAGTCACTCAGAGCCGTTTCGTGCGCGATCGTCCACTGAGCCGGGCTGAGCACGGAGACCCCGAGTCCGCCGCCCGCGACATGCAGGCGCCGTCCCTCGACGCGGGTCGCCCCCATATCCACCGACGGTGCGAATCGCAGGACGACGTCGACCGGGTCGCCGTCGCAGCGCAGCCGGCGCAGAAGCCGACGTGGGCCGTCCCAGGCGAGACACTCGGAGACCGTCAGGCGCGAACGCCCCACCTGCCACACCGACTCCAGCACCAGCGTGCCGGGGTCGTAGCGACGCGTGATCACGCGTGCGTCGGCTCGTCGTGGGCGCACGGAGAAGACACCGCCGCGCACGTCGTCGAGCAGCCCGAAAAGGAATGGCGTCGAGTCAATGCGGGGCCAGCACAACCAGACGATGTTGCCGCTCGTGTCGATGAGCGCGGCGGTGCGCCCGTCGGCGATCAGCGCGTGGTCGCCGATCGCGTCCTGCACGGCGAGGCGAGTGTAGTGCACCGCCTCAGCGGCGATCAGGGGATGGTCTGTGCGATGGCGGCGATCTTCTCCGCCCAGTTCGGGTCGGTCGCGTAGTCGACGTTCATCCCCCGCAGCGTCGGGCCGTGATAGTAACGGCCACCTGGGGTGAGGTAGTTGACCGCGACGAAGTTCGCGACGTACTGGATGCACGCGTCGAAGCTCGGGAACGTGCTGGCGTCCTGGTATGGATTCGCGTCGTTCGCGTTGAAGCCGAAAAGGTTGTGCTTGTTCTGTGCGATCGCGCTCCTGCCCCAGGCCGACTCGAGGATCGCATGCGCGACGAAATACCGCGCACTCACGTGATAGCTCTGCTCGGCGCGCATGAAGCTGTCGCCGAGCCCCGCGAGGGCGGTCCCCTGCAGGAAACCGTTGATGCGCGCGGCCGACTCGCCCGAGGGCTGGGTCAGATCGGTGTCGACCGTGAACCCGTCGCCGGAGACTGGGTTGTACACGAGATTCGGCTGCGCCCTCGCCGCGGCGAGTGCAGCCGCTTGCGCCGCGAGCGCCGCCGCGAGCTGGTTCTGCGATTGTGACACCGTCTGGTGAGCGACGATGTCGGCGGCCTGCACCTGCTGCGCCTCGACAGCGACAAGTGCCTGGGTGGTGCGCGCCTGCTCCTCAGCCACGTGGAGCTGGGCACGCGCGGCGGTTGCGCCGGCCAGCGTGTCCGTCGCCTGTTTCGCATCGCTGTAGATCTGGTCGACGAGATGTTGGCTGGCGGCCGCGACGTGATCGAGCTGAACCTTTCGCTGGATCACCATCGCGATGTCCTTGCTTTCCAGCAGGTACATCAACGCCGCCTCGGAACCACCGCTCTCATATGACTGCCGCAGATACGACGCGAGCTTGCGCTTGTCGCCGTTGAGCTCCTGGGTCAGGCGCGCGACCGCCGCGGTGTCGGCGGCGACCGTGGCGTCGAGCGACGCGATGCGCTGGTGCAGCGCGGCGAGCTGAGCGTTCGCGGCAGCGAGGTTGCTCTGCGCGGCGGTCAGCGCGGTGTCCTCAGCGCCGGCTTGCGCCTGCGCGTTCTGCAGGGCCTGCTGCGCGGAGTTGACGTCCGCGTTCGGGTCACCCGCGGCCGCCACGGGCTGCGCGATGAACGACAGCGCCGCAACGAACGGCAGGGCCGCGGCGAGGCGTCGACGGGCATGAGAAAGAGACCGAAATCGCATTGCGCCGAGTCTCACATCGACTCGTGAGGCGGCCGTCCGATGTCATCGTGCCGTCAGGCGATGTGAATATCTCGTCATGCCATGGCAACCAGGCCGTCACACCGCGGTAGCAGGCACGTTGCGCGGGCGTGTGCGGTGAGCCCCTCGATCACCACGCAACAGCAGCAGGCGCTCAACGCGTACCTGGACGAGCTCGACGGCTGGAACCATCGCATCAACCTCACAGCGGTGCCCCGTGCCGTGGCGTGGTCGCGCCACGTGCAGCAGTCGCTCGAACTCCTCGACGTCGCCGGGCCGTCGCCAGGGTGGAGCGTGGTCGACGTCGGGTCCGGGAACGGTGCACCCGGCGTGATCGTCGCGGTCGTCCGGCCTGACCTCGCGATGACCCTCCTCGAGGCGGATGCGCGCAAAGCGGCGTTTCTCGCACACGTTGCCGGATTGCTCGGCCTGACCAACGTGCACGTCGCCGCCATGCGCGCCGAGGCGGCGGGACGGCTGGAGAGCATGCGGGAGCGAATCGACCTGGCGTTCTCGCGTGCGGCCGCACCAGCGCCGGTGTTGTGCGAGCTCGCCCTCCCGCTGGTGCGCCGTGGGGGACGGCTCTGCGCGCTGGTCGGCGACGCCCACGCGGCGGCGCTCGAGTGCGCGGCAGCGGCGCGGCTGTGCGGTGGCGGGCAGCCGTCGGCGGCGACGCCTGGGATGCTCGTCGTCGCCAAGGTGACCGGGACACCGGATGCATATCCGCGGCGTGCCGGGCTGCCCGCTCGCCTCCCGCTACGCTGAGCCGGCGCGTTCTCGCACCGCGGCTTCGGCGACAGCGCGCTCGTTCCAGGGGAGTTCCCGCGTGCCGGTGATCAACGTGCGTTCGTGTCCCTTGCCCGCGCAGAGCACCGTGTCACCCGGGCGCGCATGCGCGACGGCGAATTCGATGGCGTCCCGCCGGTCGGGGACCACGACGACCGTCTCGCCACGGCGTCCGCCCGCCGCGGTCGCCCCAGCGGCGATGTCCTCGAGGATGCGAAGCCGGTCTTCACCTCGGGGATCCTCGTCCGTGATCACCGCAACGTCGGCCAGCTGGGCGGCCACGCGTCCCATGGCAGGCCGCTTTTCGACGTCGCGCTGTCCCGCCGATCCGAACACCACCCACAAGCGGCCGGCGGTGAGGGGACGCAGCTCGCTCAGGACGGTGGCCAGCGCATCGGCGGTGTGGGCGTAGTCGATGACCACGGCGAAAGGCTGGCCGAGGTCGACGCGCTCCATCCGACCGGTCACCTGCGGCAACGTACTCATGCCCGCGACGGCACCCGGCAAGTCCGCTCCCGTCGCGCACGCCGCGGCGAGCGCGGCCAGCGCGTTCTCCGCGTTGAACCGTCCAGGCAGGCGCAGCTCGATGGCCGCATCTCCCCAGGGGGTGTGCGCCCGAACCCGCACGCCTTCCGGGTGAGACTCCACGTCGACGGCGCGAATGTCGGCGTCAGCGGCGCCGGCCACGCTGTACGTGAGGCGCCTGGCGACCTGGATCCGTGCAAGGCGTGGATACGCGAACGCGTCGTCGCGGTTGAGGACCGCGACCCCGTCGGCGCGCGAGGCCGCCATCTCGAGCAGGCGTGCCTTGGCGCTGAGGTAGCCCTCGCGGGTGCCGTGCACATCTAGGTGCTCGGAGGTCACGCGCGTGTAGACCGCCGCGCGATAGTCGACGTCGTCGACACGATGCAGCTCGAGCGCGTGCGACGACGTCTCGACTGCCACGTGCGAGACACCTAACCCGCTGAGCTCGTCCAGCCGCCGCTGGAGGTCGACGGCCTCGAGGGTCGTCTGGCGTCCGGGGTTCGCCATCACGGCGGCGCCGGCTCGCCAGTCGACGGTCGTCATCGACCCGGCGTCGAGGCCGGCGCCGGACCACGCCGCCCACAGCAGGCTCGCGGTGGTCGTCTTGCCGTCGGTGCCGGTGACACCGGCGACGGTCAACCTTCGGCTCGGGTGACCGTAGTACGTCGCCGCCAGCGCGGAGAGCGCTTGGCGGGCGTCGGCGACCAGCACCAGAGGGTCACTCACCCGCGGGTGAGGCTCGCGTTCAGCGACGACTGCCGCCGCGCCGCGCCGGACGGCGTCGGCGGCGAAGCGCCCTCCGTCCACGTGGAACCCTGGGATGGCGACGAACAGGCTCCCCGGGCCGCACGCGCGCGAGTCGTACTCGACCCCGGTGACCTCGGGGTTGCCGTGTATCGGGGCGGCGATACCGGCGCCCGCCAGGAGCTCGGCAAGGTGCCACACGGGAGCCGAGTGTAGGCAGCGTCCAACAGTCCGCACGCCGGCGAATCCAGACTGGATCAGTCGGGTTTTGGGTAGACTGGCTGCATGGCCAAGTCGTCGCGCGACCTCCTCGACGAGGCGCGTCGCGTGATCCCCGAGGTCACGCCGCAGCATGTTCAGCGAGATCACGGCAAGCGCACGCTCATCGACGTGCGTGAACGGAGCGAGTTCGATGAAGGGCACATTCCGGGCGCGCTGCACCTGAGCAAGGGCTTCATCGAGCCCCGCATCGAAGACACCGTGCCGGACCGAGACACGCCGATAACGCTGTACTGCGCCGCCGGCGTGCGCTCGCTGCTCGCGGCGCGCGCGCTCCACGAGCTCGGCTATACCGACGTCGAGTCCCTGTCCGGGGGCTTCGGCGCGTGGAAGCAGGCCGGGTTCGATTTCGTCGTTCCCCACGCGTTGACCCAGGCGCAGAAACAGCGGTACAGCAGGCATCTGCTGATCCCCGAGATCGGCGAGGAAGGACAGCGAAAGCTGCTCGAGGCCAAGGTGCTGATCATTGGTGCGGGCGGCTTGGGCAGCCCGACGGCCCTGTACCTTGCGGCGGCAGGCGTCGGCACGATCGGCTTCGTCGACTTCGACACGGTCGACGTCAGCAATTTGCAGCGCCAGATTCTCCACACCGAGGATCGCGTGGGGATGCGCAAGACGGAGTCGGCGCGCATCGCGCTGCAGGCCATCAACAGCGATGTGCGTGTGATCGAGCACAACGAGATGCTCAGCAGTGACAACGCCGCGCGCATCTTCGAGGGCTACGACATCATCGTCAACGGCTGCGACAACTTCCCGACGCGATACCTGGCCAACGACGTTGCCATCTTCACCAAGAAGCCCCTCGTCGACGGAGGGATCTTCCGTTTCGAGGGCCAGCTGACGACCGTGATCCCGCACCAGTCTCCGTGCTACCGGTGCCGCTACCCGGCGCCGCCGCCTCCCGAGGAGGCACCATCTTGCGCGGAGGCAGGCGTACTTGGCGTGCTGCCCGGCATCGTGGGCGTGCTGCAGGCGACCGAGGTCATCAAGCTCATCACCGGCGCGGGCGAGCCGCTCGCCGGCAGGCTGCTGCACGTGGACGCGCTGGCGATGCGCTTCCGCGAGTTCCGCATCCCCCGCGATCCCGAATGCCCGGTCTGCGGCGAGAACCCCTCGATCACCGAGCCGATCGATTACGCGGGCTTCTGCGCGGCGCCGGTCGGCGTCGCCACCGAAGATCTGGCGCTCGCCTCCGCTCGCTGACCTCGCTCAGGGCACGCTGAGCGCGGACCGCAGGAAGTCGTCGACAGCGATCCCGAATCGTTCGGGCGCCTCGAGATTGGCGAGGTGCCCGCAGTCCTCGATCTCGAACAGCCGCGAATCGGGCATGGCGCGGGCCATCGACTCGACATCGTCGCGCGGCATGACTGAGTCGTCGGCCCCCGCGATCACCAGCGCGGGGACATCGATCGCCGGCAGCAGCGACGAGCTGTCGGGACGGGCACCCATCGCGCGCTGCGCGGCGGCGATTCCTGCAGGCGTGCATCGCCGGATGCGCCCTCGCAGCGGATCGGTGATGTGGGCTTCGCGCCGCGCTCGCGGGCCGAGCAGGCGGTCCACGGTCGGCTCGACGAGAAACTCGATGCTGGACTCGCTGAGCACGCGTTCCGCCACGCGCTCGCGATCCGCGCGGCCTGCGTCTGAATCCGCGCCTGCCCTCGTATTGCTCAGCACCATCGCGGTGATGCGCTCCGGCGCGGCCCGCCACAGGGCGAAGGCGGTGTACCCGCCCATCGAGAGCCCGACGATCGCGAAGCGAACGACGCCGCGCTCGTCGAGCGCGTCGAGCACCGATGCCGCGTAGCCGTCGATCGACACCTCGGCCGGTGGTGGCGGTGAGCTACCGCACCCCCACATGTCGACTCGCAGACAGCGGAAGTGCCCGCTCCAGCGAGCGACCTCGTGATCCCACTGCGAGGCCTCGAGCGGGTATGCATGGAACATCACCACGGCAGGTCCCGTGCCGGTGTCGTGAACGGCCGGAAGCGCGCTGATTGCGGTCTCCGACGTCACGCGGGTCTAGGCGCCGGCTGCGGCGACCTGGACCGGGAAGTCGTCGAGCGTCGCGGCGTCGATGCGCGTGGCGGCGTGCCGCTCCACATCACGCAGCTTGAGGATCTCACTCGGTGTGATCAGCGTGACCGCGATCCCGCTGCGACCCGCGCGTGCGGTGCGACCAACGCGGTGCACATATTCATCGGGAGTGAGCGGCACGTCGTAGTTGATGACGTGCGAGATGTCGTCGATGTCGAGGCCGCGAGCCGCGATGTTGGTGGCGATCAGGTAGCGCACATGATTCGCATGGAACTGTCGCATCGCGCTGGCTCGCTCCTTCTGGGTGAGATCGCCGTGCAGCAGGCCCACCTGATATCCACGCCGCTGCAGCTGGGCCTGCAACACGTCTGCCGTGCGCTTCGTCTCGACGAAGATGAGTGCCATGGTCACGTCGGGCTGGTCGAGGATGCGGGTCAGGACCTCGGTCTTCTCCGCCCATGACGTCTGCAGATAGATCTGCCGTACCTGTGAAGGGATTTCCGGCTGTGTGCTGATCTCGACGGTCACCGGGTCGTGCATGTGGCGCACCGCGATGCGACGGACCCAGTCGGGCATCGTCGCGCTGAACAAGAGGGTCTGGCGCACCTTGCGGCACTTGCGCAGGATCGATTCCACGTCCGGCGCGAACCCCATGTCCAGCATGCGGTCGGCTTCATCGAGCACCACGAATCGAATCCGCTCGAGGCTCGCCGAACGGCGCTGCAGGTGATCGAGCAGGCGTCCCGGCGTGGCCACCACCACGTTTGCACCCCCCCGCAGCTCATCGAGCTGGCGGGCCATCGAGTCGCCGCCGTAGATCGAGGTGGTGCTGATTCCGTGCCGTGCCGCAAGCCGGCGGAACTCCTCATTCACCTGCACCGCCAGCTCGCGGGTGGGGCAGAGGACGAGCGCCTGCACGGGACCGTCACGAGGATCGAGCTGTTCGATGATCGGGATCGCGAAGGCTGCGGTCTTGCCGCTGCCGGTCTGAGCCTGGCCGATGACGTCACGTCCAGCCAGCGCATGTGGGATCGACGCGGCCTGAATCGGCGTGGGCGTGACGAATCCCATCTCGGCGATGGTCTGTCGCATGGCCACGCCGAGGTTGAGGGTATCGAAGCTGAGCGGCTCCGCTGGCTCTGAATGTTCGGCCTCATCAACCGACACGACGTTGGGACGAGGCCTTGCACCATGCGGTCTGCTGAACCGCATTCTGGACATTGAACGCAAGACACCACGATTGTACCCGAGAACTGCGATACCAAGCGTTGCCGCGGCAATCCCGCTACCATCTCGTCGTGTCCGCGGAGGTCCTGTGCACGCTGGAGCTTCCGGAGCCGTTCCCCACACTCGTCGCGCCGGTCGCGACGCTGCGGACGCTGGGACGTTTGCCTGGGCACGAAGAACTGTGCGACGAGCTGCGCGTGCATCCGGCCGATGTGCTCTGTCCGCAGCTCCGTGATGCGATCGACGACGCTGTGCTTGATGCGGGGCTACCGCGTCTTCGCAGCATCTGCATCTACGCAGCGGGCTTCGACAACATCGACGTCAGCGCGGCGACGGAGCGCGGCATCGTGGTTGGCAACACGCCCGGAGTGCTCACCGACGCGACGGCCGACTGTGCGATGGGGCTGATCATCGCCACCGCTCGCCGGTTGTGCGAGGGAGACGGCGAGACCCGCGCGGGCCGGTTCACCGGGTGGGAGCCGACGTACATGCTCGGCCTCGACCTTCACGAGGCGATGCTCGGCATCGTCGGCTTCGGACGCATCGGGCAGGCTGTGGCGCGTCGCGCGCTTGCGTTCTCGATGCGCGTCGCATACTTCGACAGCACAGACCCCCCGGTTGCGAGCGACCTCCGCGACCATGTCGACGCTGTTCCACTGGGGGCGTTGATCGCGGAATCGGACGTTATCTCGCTGCACTGCCCGCTCACAGATGCGACGCACCACCTGATTGACGAAGCGGCGTTGCGCCGGATGAAGCGCACCGCGGTCCTCGTCAACACATCCCGTGGCCCGGTCGTCGACGAGTCGGCGCTGGTGCGCGCGTTACGCGAGGGGTGGATCGGGGGCGCGGGCTTGGACGTGTACGAGCGAGAGCCGAAACTGGCCGACGGTCTCACCGAATGTCGCAACGCTGTGCTGTCGCCTCACCTCGGCAGCGCGACGGTGAGGACGCGAGCCGCGATGTCGGAGCGCTGCGCGCAGAACACGCTTGACGCACTGGCGGGCAAGACGCCGCGGCACAGCGTGAATCCCGAGGCGTGGGAACCACATCCACCACCACCGCTGATCGACCTCCCGGGGTGAGCCTGCGCGACATCGCAGAGCCCGGCGCGGGACCGGTCGGCTCCGTTCGCGCCGTAGTCCTCGACCTGGACGGAACGTGCCTCGACGCGTCGCAGCAACTCCATCCGCGCATCCGTGACTCGGTGCGCCGCGCGGGACAGAGCGTGCCCGTAATCGTCGCCACCGGACGCATGTATCGCTCGGCCCTGCCCTGGGCGCGTGAACTCGGGATTCGGCAGCCGCTGGTGTGCTATCAGGGAGCGGTCGTGCGCGAGATGCCGGGCGAGGCACAGGAGATGGGGGACGTGGTGTTCGCAGCTCCGCTTGCTCCGGCACCGGCACTGCGCGCGCTGCACATCGCCCGCGAGCACAACTGGCAGTTCCAGGCGTACCAGGACGAGCAGCTCCTCTGCGACGAGGACCGGCCAGAAGCCCGGCTGTACGAGCGCATCGCGCAGATCCCGATCACCTTCGTCGACGACCTCGAGCCCTTGCTGCATCGCGGGACGACCAAGGCCGTGTGTGTCATCGAGGACGCCGACGAGGTTCGTCTGTGCTTGCAGACGATGTCGCGCGAGCTGGCGACGACAGCCCGCGTCACGCGGTCGCTGCCGGAGTTCGTCGAGATCGTCGATCCGCAGGTCAGCAAGGCGAGAGCCGTGGATGTGACGCTCGAGCGGCTCTCCGTGTCGCTGGCGGAGGCCGTCGCCGTCGGGGACGCGCCCAACGACGTCGAGATGCTCGCGGCGGCGGGCTTCGCCGTCGCCGTCTCCACCGCACCTCAGGAGGTCCTCGCAGTGGCGGACGCGACCTGCAGTCCCCCGGAGCGCGCCGGAGTGGCTGACGTGCTGGCGGCCCTCGCGCTATGCTAACTACTGAGCGGTCTAGATTGGTTACGCAGGGCTAGGACGATGCATACGACAGCCACCGAGGTGCCTCCGGCGGGGCGTCAGCCCGCGCCCGGCTCGCTGCGGATCGTGCAGCGGCTGGTCAACACGCTCGACGTCGAGACCGGCGAGGACGACCTGGCGGACCCCGCACACCTCCGTGCCTGGCTCGTCGATGCCGACCTGATCGACCCGAACGACCACGTCGACCAGGCGGCTCGGGAGCGGCTGAAGTCGGTCCGCGAGGCGTTCCGAGAGATCCTCGGCGCCCATACGGGCGCGTCCGTCGACCCCGCAGCCGAGGCGCTGCTCCAGCGCGAGATGTGCACGCTCGAGGTGAAAATCGACGCCGGAGGCGTCCGGCTGGTGCCGGCCGGTGAAGGCGTCGACCGTGCCGTGGCGGCCCTGCTCAGCGCTGTTGCCGAGGCCAGCCTGACCGGGACCTGGCGCCGCCTCAAGGTGTGCCGCGAGCACACCTGCCGATTTGCCTTCTACGACCACTCGAAGAACGGCTCCGGCTGCTGGTGCGACATGGCCGTGTGCGGCAACCGCGCGAAGGCTCGCCGCTACCGCGAGCGGGCCCGCGGCGCGGTGCCTTCCTGACCGACGCGTTCGCGCCGGCGGTGACGTGCTCGCAGCGAGTTCCGCAGACGCCGGAGCGCGGGCTATAGAGCGCTCCGGTCGTCGAGGACTGTTTGAGCAGGCGAGCACGTCATCACCGGCGGGGACGGTCCTCGTCAGGATTCGCGGAAGCCGCGGCCCGTCTTGCGACCGAGCTCGCCGCGCGCGGTCCGCTCCGCCAGGATCGGTGGTGGCGCCCAGCGCACATCGCCGGTCTGCGTGTGGCCCTCGGCCAGGATTGCTTCGACGACGTCGAGGCCGATCAGGTCGGAGAGCTCGAACGGCCCCATGGGCCAGCCAAGCGCGTTCGTGACCGCGACGTCGCACGCATCGATGGAAACGAAGCCTTCCTGGGCGAGGTGGTAGGCCTCCTGCAGCGCGATGAAGAGCATGCGGTTGGCGAGGAAGCCGTAGCTCTCCTTCTCCACCACGATCGGCGTCTTGCCGATGTCTCGTGAGAAGCCGATGGCGCGCTCGACGGCGGATGCGTCCGTGTGCGGGCCGCGGACGACCTCGACGAGCTGCATCACCAGCGCCGGGTTGAAGAAGTGGACGTTGAGCAGCCGCTCGGGGTTGCGAATCGAGCCGGCGAACATCGACGACGGCAGGGTCGATGAGTTTGTGCCAATGATAGCATCATCGCGTGCATGATCGGCGATCGAGCAGAGGATGGCGCGCTTGGCCTCGCGGTCCTCGATCACGGACTCGATGATCACTTCCGCGTCGCGCACGGCCAGACCGAGATCCGTCGTCGTCGTCACGCGCTCGAGCGCTGCTTGACACGCTTCGGCTTCCAGCCGGCCCTTTTCGACGCGCCGGCGCAGCAGCCGCGACGATTCCTCGCGTGCGGCTGCCAGGCGCTCCTCGCTCCGGCTGTACAGCCGGACCGTGAAGCCGTGCAAGGCGGCCTGGTGCGCGATCTGCCCGCCCATGTTCCCCGCGCCGACCACGGTCAGCGGGCCGCGCGTTTCGTTCCCGCTCATCCGGCGGCACCGGCGACACCGCGGCCCGGGCGCGTCATGGCCTCGGCGTCGAGCAACTCCGACAGCTCCGCTTCACTGATATCGGTTCGTTCGCGCGCGACCTCACGGACGGTGCGTCCCGAAGCCAGCGCCTCCTTCGCGATCGCCGCAGCCGCGTCGTATCCGATTCGGGGCACGAGGGCGGTGCCCAGCATCAGGCCGCGTTCGACCAGCGCCGGGCCGTTCTCGGTGGCCTCGATGTCCTTGACGCATCGGTCCGCGAGGTTGCGCGCTGACGCGGCGAGAAGCTGAATCGACTCGAGCAGCGCGTACGCGGCGATCGGCATCATCACGTTCAGCTCGAGCAGCGAGCCGGCCGCGCCGCAGAAGGTGATCGTGGAGTCGTTGCCGATCACCCGCGCGGCGACCATCGTCACCGACTCCGCGATGACCGGGTTGACCTTGCCGGGCATGATCGATGAGCCGGGCTGCACGGCCGGCAGGGCGATCTCGGCAATGCCGGCGCGCGGGCCGAAGCCGAGCAGGCGGATGTCGTTGGCGACCTTGTAGAGCGCGACGGCAACCGCCTTCATCGCGCCGCTGGCGGCCACCACGGCGTCGAGCGCCGACTGGCCGCTGAAGTGGTTCTCGGTCTCTTTGAAGGCAATGCCGGTGTGCTCTGCCAGCCGCGCGATGACACCTCGAGCGAAGTCCGGATCGGTGCCGATCCCCGTGCCGACGGCGGTCCCTCCGAGCGGAAGCTCGGCGAGCGCCGCGATCGCCTCCTCGCATCGGGTCAGCGCATGTTCGACCTGACCCGCGTATCCGAGGAATTCCTGGCCCAGGCGGATGGGCGTCGCGTCCTGCAGGTGGGTCCGTCCGGTCTTGACCACGCGCCACGTCTCCTCGGACTTGGTGCGCAGCGCCGCGGCCAGTTCCCGCAACGCCGGCTGGAGCGCGTCGCGGATCTCCACCGCGGCGGCGAACTGCATGGCGCTCGGGAAGACGTCGTTGCTGGATTGCCCGAGGTTGACGTGGTCGTTGGGGTGGACCGGGTCGTGGGTTCCCTTGCGGCCGCCGAGCAGCTCGTTGGCCCGGTTGCTGATGACCTCGTTCGCGTTCATGTTCGTCGAGGTCCCGCTGCCCGTCTGGAAGACGTCCACGATGAATTGCGAGTCGAGCGAGCCTTCGACGACATCGCCCGCGGCTCTGGCGATGCCCTCTGCGAGTCGCGGGTCGAGCAGGCCGAGCTCGCGATTCACGAGGGCCGCCTGCTGCTTGATCAGGCCGATCGCGCGGATGAATCCCCGTTGCAGCCGCAGGTCGCTGATCGGGAAGTTGAGCTTGGCGCGCATCGTGCTGGCGCCGTAGTACGCGTCGTCTGGAACCTGAAGCTCTCCCATGGAATCCCGCTCGGTTCGATACGCCGGCGCCACTGCGGTCAGCGCGTCTTCTTGTGCATCGGGATGATCATCTCGAACTCCGCTCCCTCGCCGGGCGTGGAGTGCGCGGCGACCGTGCCGTGGTGGCGCTCAGCCACCGTCTTGACGATGTAGAGCCCCAGCCCGCTGCCGGGAATCTTGCGATGCCGCTCATCGACCGACCGGAAGTACTTCTCGAAGAGGCGCTCCGCGTCCGCCGCTGGAAACCCTGGGCCGCGGTCGCGGACCACGAAGTGGACGCTGTCGCGGTCGCCGTGAACGCTGACCTCGATGACCGATTCCGGCGGGCCGTGCTTCACAGCATTGCCGAGAAGGTTGGTCAAAGCGAGTATCAGCCGCCGCCGGTCGCCTCTCACCTCGGGGTCCGCTTCCACGGCGGCGCGGAGCTCGGCATTGCGGAGCTTTGCCTCCATCGCGACCTGCTCCACCGCCGCATCCACGAGCTCGCCGGCCTTCAGGACCTCGAGGAAGAGCCGGTCCTCCGGGTCTTCGAGCCTGGCGACCTCGGCCAGCGCGTTGACCATCCGCACCAGCATCTCCGTGCTCGCCGTGATCCCTTCGATGGCGACCTGAGCCGTCTCGGGAATTTCGCCGAGCATCCCCGCCGAGAGCAGCTGGCCGTAGCTGTTGAGGATGGTGAGCGGCCGCCGCAGCTCGTGAATCGTGATCGAGAGCGACGCCCCGCGCGCGTTCAGCGCTCCGGTCGCCGACTGTAGCCGGGTCGCAAGCGCCCCGACACACCCTTCGGCGAGGCGACGCGCGAGGGCATCGAGCTCGTCTGCGGAGGCCATGGCGAGGGCCAGCGCTGCGGTCGGGTCCAGCGCGTGCTCGCGAGCGACCTCTGCCGTCGCGTGGCGGACCGAGGCCATGTCGGACATGGCGCGACCGAGCCGATCCTCGAAGCCGGGCTGATCGAGCTCGTAATACGCGATGAGCGGGCGGATGTCGTCGGCGGTGAGCGCGACGAGGACGGCGTTCACGAGTTGCCGGGGCTCGTGTTCGCCCGCTCCGGAATCGCCGCTGCGCCGCCTGCTCAGCCCGCGAGCCCAGACGTCGGTGATTCGATCGGCGTGCGCTGCGAGGAAGTCGCTGAAAGGCGCGGACATCGCGCCGGAGTCTAGGCGCTGACTCCAGTGGGGAGCCCGAGCCGCCCTAGGCAGCGGGGGCGAGGGCAGCGGCGCCGAGCTCTGGCTCGGGGGCGAGACGGTGGCGGCGCCGGCGGCGCATCCACAACGCGGCGCCCATGACGGCGAAGGGAATCATCTGGAGGTCGACCAGCAGCGAGACGGCACCGGCATGGCCTGAGCTCACGCCCGCGTGCGTGAGCATCCCCACCAGCACGCCTTCGCGAACCCCGAGGCCGTTGATGCTGAAGGGCGCCAGCGCAGCGAGGAGCGTGAGCGGAGCAGCGACAGCGAATACGGTCCAGCTCAGATCCACGCCCACCGCACGCGCGGCGAGGTCGAGGGCGAGAAGGTTCACACCCCAGCCGGCGGCGCCGACGAGCAGGCACTGCGCGACAGCGTGCGGGTGGGCGCGGTAGGAGGCGAACGTCTCCGAGAAGGAATGGACGACGTGGCCGAACTTGCGCACGATCCGAGAACCACTGACCAGCAGACGCTTCGGCATGATCCGGTCGCAGCTGAGTGCCCCGGTCCAGATCATGATGATGACGGCGGCGACGATCGCGGCCCCGGAGAGGATGCCGTTGCCCAACCAGTCACGCAGCAGGATCGCGCCCGCGAGGCCCCAGCAGGCCATCCCGAGCATGCCCGCCATGCGGCTGCCCGCCAGCGAGGCAAGCACCTTGCCGTGGCCGAAGTTGCGGCCCATCTCCATGGTGCGCACGGCGTCGCCGCCCACGCCCGCGGGAAGGACCTGCGAAAAGAAGAGGCTCTGAAGATACGAGCTGCTGAGCCGGTGCCAGGCGAGGTGTGGATGCTGCGCCGGCGTGGGGGCGACCCGGATGAGGACACCCCACTCCACCACGCTCGCCGCGACGGCAAGTGTCGAGAGGACGAACGCAGCCGCGATCCAGCGCGGGTCGGCATTGCGCAGGCTGTGAACGGCGCCCCCCATGTCCACCGTGTGGAGGAGCATCGCGACCCCGCCGAGCGTTCCCGCGACGCGGATCCAGGGAGAGCCCAGGACCGAGCGGACTGGAAGGCTGAGGCGGCGACGCATTTGCGGCTATTAGACCCCTGCTGGGCGTATCACGGCGGACGTTAGGAGGAACGTCATCCGTTGTTGAAATCTTGCGACCCTACCTGCGGGGAACGGTATCACTCACTGTCGAGGTACGGTTCGCGGAAGGCGGTCTGCGAGGCGATGAAGACGAGCTGGAGGTCGTCGGTCGGGCCGTTCCGGTTCTTGGCCACGATCAGGGCCGTCTTGGAGGGATCGACCTCTGTCTTGTGCATCCCCTCCCTATAAAGGAAGAGGACGACGTCCGCGTCCTGCTCGATCGAGTTGTGGGCGACCATGTCCGCCGCCACGAAGTTGTGGAGGTCGTCCGCGACAGTAAGGTCGAAGACGTCGTCGGAACCGGCCGGACTGATCGAGGCGATCCGATCCCAGTACACATCGCTCGTCGCCAGCGCGGCGAGTTGAGACGACGCCACGGCGGCGGCGACACGGGCAGCGCGCTCCCGGCTCAAATTCGTCCTGTATAAGGCGGTGCCGTTGTACGCCGCTCCCATGCGTTGAGCGCGATCCCTACCGGCGCCTCCCGTCGCCGCGAGTGCGGGTAGGGCATGGAGTCTCCAGGCGTCAGAGGGCACGACACCGCGGTTCGTGTTTGGTCGGACGTCGAAACGGGACTGGATTGTCAGAGCGTGGTCGAAGGCCGCTGGACGAAGCGGTCCGATCGCAAGGAGGAAGCGTCGGACGTCTTCCTGGCCACTGACGATCACGTGATGCTGTTGGCGGCCGTGCAGCGCCGGCACCGTCTTGAGGCGCGCTGTGATCTCGAGGCGCAGTAAGAGCGACTGAACACCGCGTGCCAACAGTTCACTGCTGGTGGCGTAGTAGATCCTTGGGATCCCGCCCGGCGAGCTGATGTAGATGCACCCATCCGTTGCCCAGAGGTGCCGCAAGAAGATCGCCACGCCTCTTACCGGCTGCTCAACGACCTTCTCGGCGACCCGCTTCTCATGGGAGCGCAGTCCGAAGACGCCGAGACTGTCGAGCCACCCGGCCACCGGGTTGCGGACGCGGTGCGTGAGGTGCCCCGCCGCGCTCAGATAGACCTGATACCAACCGCGCTCCTTCTGGATACGGGGACTGACCGTGTCCCCGAAAACCGAGGCAGCTAGCGAACGAACCGTATGAGCGAGTTCTAGATCAGCTGTCGTGTATTGAATGGCGTGACGCGGTAGCGTGCAGCCGTCTCCGACGAGGTGCCCGAGCAGCGCCAACTCCGCATCGGTCATGGTCTCCCTTCCCGGCGACGGAAGGAAGCGCGGAAGGGCAAGGTGCTCGCGTGGTTTCAGCCCATCCAGACGTTTCCATCCGTGGATGGTCAGAAATTGATGGTTGGCGGTCGCCCGGATTTTCCGGCCGAGCTGGGTCGTCAGTTCAAATACCGATCTGTGGCCCGTCGGGAAGACTCGTTGCACCGGCCGCGGGACAAATTTCCAGGTCTCAGTGTTGAGGGCCAGGACGTTGAAGCCTGACTGACCAACCAAATCGCTGATCGGGCTCGTGCGACCGGAGTCGGGCAGGAAAACCGGAGTTGAGCCGGCAAGGCATCCGGAATCACGGAGGTCGCTGAGCTGGGGCCGCTTGTTCTCGCGGCGCTCGGATTCGCGAGAGAGCTGGGACAGGGCCAGCACCGGAACCTGCAGCTCTTTGGCGATCGCCTTGAGCCCAGAGGAGATGTCCGAGACCTCCTGCACTCGCGACTCCTGACGTCCGCCGTGCATCAGCTGGAGGTAGTCGATGACCACGAGCGCGATCCCGCTCTGCGCCTTCATCCTCCGCGCTCGCGAGCGCAGCTGGCTGATGGAGAGCGCGGGGGTGTCGTCGATCCAGAGTTCGGCCTGGGTCAGCGTGTCCATTGCCTTCGCGATGCGTTGAAAAGCGAGGGAGTCCGCCTGGCCGGTGCGCAGGAGGTAGCTGTCGACGCCGGCCTCGCTGCAGATCAGCCGCTGCACCAGCGCCTGCTTCGACATTTCCAGCGAGAAGACGATCACCGGCCGGCGCGCGATGACGGCTGCGTTGCGCGCGATGTTGAGTGCGAATGACGTCTTGCCGACGGCGGGGCGGGCGGCGAGGACGATGAGCTCGCCCGGCTGCAATCCCTGCGTGAGCGCGTCCAGCTTGGAGAAATTCGTGGGGACGCCGTGGACGAGCTTGCGCTGCTGCAGTCGTTCTTCGAGGATGGTCCACGTTTCGCGGACGATCGGCGCGATGTGTGTTGCCTCCGGATTGCGTCGCGCTTCGCCGATCAGGAAGACCTCCTGCTCCGCGCGGTCGATGGCGTCCTGTGCCGCAAGGGCCGTGTCGAAACCGACGCGGGTGACCTCGCCGCCCGCCCGGATGAGGCGCCGGCGCAGCGCATGCGCGATGACGATGTCGGCGTAGTGCTTCACGCTCGCGGCGCTGGGTACGACGAGGCTCAGCTCGGCGACGTAGTCGAGCCCGCCGGCACGTCCGACGCCCGGTCCCCGGTCGAGCTGATTGCGCAGCGTCAAGGTGTCGATGGGCTCGCCGGTATCCGCGAGCGCGGCGGCCGCGCGGTACAGGTGAGCGTGCTTCTCCGCGTAGAAGTCCTCCGGTTCGAGCACGTCGCGAATGAGGTTGATCGCCGCCTGGTCGATGAGCAGACATCCCAGGACCGCCTGCTCGGCTTCGAGATCGTGCGGCGGCAGGCGCATGGCTGTCGCCGCCCCCGCGATGGTCGTGGCCCCTGCGAGCTCGGATCGCGGGGGCGCGCTCACTGCGCGGCGACGACGACCTTGAGTGTCTCGTTGACCTCGGGGTGGAGCTCGACGCTCACCTCATGCGGCCCCAGTGACTTGATGGGCGGCTCGATCTCGATCTTGCGCTTGTCGATGTCGATCCCGGCTTCCCGCTTGAGCTGCTGCGCGACGTCGGCATTGGTGACCGTCCCGAACAGCCTGCCGCCCTCGCCGGTCTTCGCATACACCGTGACGGTCAGCTTGCGGATGCGCGTCGCGAGCTCGTTCGCTTCGCGGAGCGCCTTCTCGGCGCGCTGCCGCGCGACCTCCTCGCGCTTTCGCACCTGCTCGATCACGCGATCGTCGGCCACAACCGCCAGATGCTTGGGAAAGAGGTAGTTGCGGGCGTAACCCGGAGTGACCTCCTTCACGTCACCTGCCTGCGCAGTTCCTGTCACTTCCTTCAAAAACAGGACTCTCATGCCAATGTCCCCGGCACGGCGTCTCTGCCTTCAGGGGCATGCGATCCGGCAACAACGTCGTCGTCGTGCCGGAAGCGCCGGTACAGCATGATCGCGATGCGCTCGCCGTTGCGCACATCTTCGTCGAAACGGCTGCGCTGCTCGAGGATCAGCTGCTCCTGCTCGGCAACCACGTAACGCGGGCACGCGGCTATGAAGAAGCGCAACGCCAGCAGCGTGAGCGCGATGGCGTCGAGCTCACCGACGACGGGAATCGCCATCGGGATGTCGATAACCGGCGTCGCCACGATCGCCAGCGCGCCGGCGAACAGCGCCTTCGTGTACGCCGGCACGCGTGGATCGCGCATCAGGCAGTACGCGAGACGCAATTGGCGAGGCAGATCCACCACGAGTCGCTTGAGGGAGCGCAGCCGGCTGATCATCGAATCGCGAATTCTACCCCCGCCGAGTGAGGCTCCCACGGACGGTCGATCTCGGCGGACACAGGGACGGAGTCTCGTGAGGGGTCGTCGCGGAGGCGAGACACACGCGGTCGGAGCACAGGTCTCGCCGAGCGCCGAGCGGCGGACCGCCCCCTCTGGGCTTCGCGATGCTGTTGGCGGTAGCTTCGGGCGGTCCGACCGCGACCGCAAACGAGACTCCGTCCGTGTGTCCGACGCGGCATCTCGCGACGGGAGCCTCACTCGGCGGTGAGCAGTTCGCGATGCGATGCCAGCCAGCGTCGCGCCGCCTCAGTGTCACTCGTGGGGATCTCGCCTTCGAGGATCGCGTCTTCGATGGCAGCCAGGACGCGGCCGACCCACGGGCCTGGTTTACGACGGGCGATCGCCATGAGCTCGTCGCCGTTGAGCGGCGGCCGCATCCGCGAGACGGCCTCGCCCGCGTCGAGTCTCGCCATGCGTTCTTCGAGCTCGTCGATTTCCGCGGTGCCCGGATACGACGACGCGATCGTGTCAGCACGCGCCACGTCGAGCATGCGGCCGCGCAGCTCGCCCGCGTCGCGAACGAGGCGCCGTACCGCGGCGTCACCGTAGCGGTCATGCTCGTACTGGATCGGGCGCAGGTGCAGACGGATGAGTCGCGACACTGCGGCGATCTCGTCGTTGCTGAAGCGCAGGCGCGTGAGCATCGCACGTGCGAGTTCGGCGCCCTGCTGCGGATGGTCGTAGAACGTGTGCCGCCCGTCGTCGGTCAGCACGTGTGTCGGCGGCTTGCCCACGTCGTGCAGGAGCGTGCCCAGCCGCGTGATCAGGTCGGGCGGTGACGCGTCGAGCGCGTGCAGGGTGTGGTCGTAGACGTCGTAGATGTGATAGCCACCCTGCTCGATCCCGATCATCGCCACCAGCTCGGGAAGGACGATGTCGAGCAGTCCGCCCTCGCGAAGCATCTCCATGCCGGCGCGAGGGTGAGGGGAAACGAGGAGGCGCCGCATTTCCTCGGCGATGCGCTCCACGCTGAGAATGGACGCGCGATGCGCCTGACGCCGCATCGCGTCGAGCATCCCGGGGGCGAGCGTCACGTCGAGCTGCGCCACGAATCGCGCGGCGCGGAACATGCGCAGCGGATCCTCGTCGAACGTTTCGGCGGGTTCCAGCGGCGTGCGGAGGATGCGAGCGCGCAGATCGTCGAGGCCGTGGCCGGTGATGTCGATGACCCGGCCGTCGAACGTCTGGCAGAGCGTGTTGATAGTGAAGTCGCGGCGCCAGACGTCCTCCACGAGCGTTCCCGGGCGAACGTCGGGCTTGCGCGATTCAGGGTCGTATCGCTCGGCCCGCGCGCGCACCACTTCGATCACGAAGCCGTCGCCACGCACCTGACCGGTGCCGAAGCGCTCGAAGCGCTGCGGCGGAGCCCATCCGAAATGAGCGGCCACTGCCGCGATCAGCGGGATACCGTCGCTGCCCACCGTGACGATGTCGATGTCCTTCCCGCTGTTTCCCCGCAGGCGGTCGCGGACGAAGCCGCCCACGAGGTATGCCTCGAGGCCGTGCCGCTCCGCCGAGTCGCGAAGCGAATCGAGGATGTCATCGAGCTGCGGCCGGGTGCGTACGACTGCTGCGTTGCTCACCAGGCTCAGGAGACTATCAGCGCCTCGCGCAGCGATCGTGCCGCGGGCCGGCCCCGGAGCAGCGCCGCGGCGGTCACCGCGGCGACGGCGGCGCACAGCGACGCCCCGAGGAACACGACCCGGAGCTCATCGACCGCGGCAGCCGTGACGAGGGTGTTGTATGGGGCACAGTTGAGCGGCGCTCTCGGACAGAGCGCCTGAGGCGCGGGCAAGTGGGATTGCGCATCGAAGAAGGCGCGCAGGCCGACCGCCGTGAGCACCGAGATGCCCACCAGCATGCCGATCATTCGGGCCACCACCACCAGTGCCGAGGCAAGACCATGCAAAGACGCACGCACCGCGCCGAGCATCGCCGCATTGATCGGAGCGATCGCCAGGCCGAAGCCCAGACCGGCCAGCACCAGCACAGGATCGCTGGGATGGAGCCACGATGCGCCGAGCGGGTCGGCGAGTGTCGTCGTGGACCAGCGGGTCATCACCGCGAACATCGCAGAAACGACCGCCAGCCCGAGCGCTGCGGTGCCGCGGTTTCCGGCACGCTGACAGAGCCACCCTCCGGCGACGGCGCCGATTGGAACGGCCGCCAGGAGGCGCAGCAGCACTGACGCGGCTCCGAGCTGCGAGTTGGGATACACGGTCACGCGCGCGAGAATCGGAACATCGACCAGCGCAGCCATGAGCGCCGCGCCGGTGGCGAGGTTGGTCAGCAGCGCGCCGGATGCAGATCGGTTGCGAAACGCCGAGAGCTCGACGAGCGGATGCGGCGTGCGACGCTCACGCGCGACGAAGAGCGCGACGCACAGTGCGGCGATCGGCAGCAGCCACGCTGCCGCGGGGGATATCGCCTGACGGCTGGGGTCGGCGGTGCTGAAGGCGATGACGACGGCGGCCAGTACCGCGGCAAGCAGCACGGCTCCCAGCCAGTCGAGGTCGTTGACGATCACCGCAAGGCGTTTGGTCGGCACCAGGGCCCGTACGCCGGCCGGAGAGGCCACCTCCCATGCGACGAACGCCGCGGCCGCCGTCACGGCGGCGACGAGCAGCGGCGTCAGCCAGGTGGTGCCGGCGAGCGGCACGAAGGCGGTGCCGAACGCCTCGTTGTCGACGAGTTGCCCGGGTGCGCTGATCGAGAGCGCCCCCGCGGTCACGGCAATCGTGAGCAGCGCGATGCCGATCCAGTCGTTGAATCGGCGCGACGGCAGGCCGACATCCGCGCTTGATCGCTTCACGCGCGGTCGCGACGCCACCAGTCCGAGCGCCACCACGGCGCTGAGTGGCAGATTCACCCAGAAGATCGTTCGCCACGTGCTCACTGTGAGAATCGCAGCCCCGTAGAGCGGTCCGAGAACGCTGCCCAGCTCCTGCACCGCGCCCACGACTCCGAGTGGAATGCCGCGGCGCTGCGGCGGCCACATGTCTGCAACCAGCGCCAGGGTCACGGGCACCATCCCGCCGCCCCCCAGGCCCTGGAGCGCGCGCCCGGCGACGGCGACGCTCAGTTCATGTGCCGAGGCGGTTGTCAGCGATCCCGCTGCGAAGATCGCCAGACAGCCGAGGAACACGGGGTAGCGGCCGATCAGGTCGGAAAGGCGGCCGAGCAGTGGCAGCACCACGACGTACCCGAGCAGAAAGCCGCTGACGATCGGCGTCGCCGCCTGGAGCCTGTCGAGGCCGATACCCAGGTCGCCGATGATCGCCGGAAGCGCGAGCACCACCACGTAGGTGTCGGCGGCGGTGAGCAGCACCGCAGCGGCGGCGAACCCGAGCCGCCGGCGGGCCGCTGTATCAATCACCCCGTGGTGGGCGGTTGCGTCACCGTCACGTTTTCGCCATAGTTGTCAAGAATCAGCGTGAACGTGCTCGGGTTGGTGCGGCTGAAGAACGGGCCGGTGAGCACGACTCGCCGCATCTGGTCGCTGTTGGGGTCGATGCCGAACGTCGCGGTCACCGGCTGCGCCGGATCGGCGCTGGTGAGAAGCTTGGCGACCGCGGCGCCGGGCAGCGAGCAGTTGACCTCGTCGAGCTCCTCGCCGTTGTAGCGGTCGCCGGTCCCACTGCTGATCGAGCGGCAGAGGAGCAGCAGGTTGGACAGCCCAGTGTCGGGATCGAGCAACTTCCCCGGATCGCCGAATCCGTACTGCGCCGGATCGGCCCGGGTGAACGCATTCTGCGTTGGCAGCCGGGCGTAGAACGTGCCGTTGACGGACACCACCTGCACCCCCAGCATGAGGCCGGCGACACTGACGCCGAGCGTGCCGGCGAAACCGTCGGGGCGTCTGGCGTCGCCGTCACCGCCGGTGATCACTGCCCCGGTGCCTTGCACGCCGGAGCTGGTGAGGTGGAAATGGACAGCCGGGGTGGTGTCGACCGTGGCCTTCGCTTTGCGGAGAAGGGACATGGGATCGGGCGCCCCCCCACCGCAGCCGGCAATCGCAATGAGCGCCACGGCCAGCAGACCGGACGTCAGCCGCGCGCGCATCTTCGGTGTCGTGCCTCCACACGGCCAGCCGGCCAGTCGCGAGTATAGGCACAGGATCGACAGTAGACTGCGGGGCCCATGACCGCGTTGCCCACCGTGGAAGCGTCTCGGTTCTTTGATGTCGACATTCGCGTCGGGAGAGTCGTCAGCTGCCAGGACTTTCCCGAGGCTCGCAAACCCGCATACCGGATGGTCATCGATTTCGGCGCGCTCGGCACGCGCCAGTCGTCGGCGCGTCTCACCGATCACTATCGCCCCGAGCAGCTGGTCGGCACGCTGGTCGTCGCGGTGGTCAACCTCCCGCCGCGCCAGATCGGCCCCGTGCGCAGCGAGGTGCTCGTGCTCGGCGCGTATCAGGACGGCAGAGACACCGTCGTGCTGCTCCGCCCCGAGCTCCCCTGCTCGCCCGGAGACCGGATCGGTTAGATATCCCACGCCGTACAGTGATCGCGGTGGCGAGGACATCCGGTCTGGGGATCAGGCGTCAGCTCCTGCTCGCGCTGTTCTGGTTCGGTATCTCCTTCGTCTGGGGGGCGCTGCTGGCCATCGTGCTCCCGTTCCTGCTGGTTCCCGAGCACCCCGGGCCGGGCAACCCGGCGCTGGTGTCGCCCGCGTACAAGAACACCGCGCTCGCGCTGCTGGAATCCCTCGGGCTCGTCGTCGCGATCGTGGTGCAGCCGGCGTCGGGTGCGATCTCTGATCGGCTGCGCACGCGTTGGGGCAGGCGACGCCCGCTGATCGTGGTCGGAGCGCTCGGCGCCATCGCCAGCCTGCTGCTCATCGCGGTGTCCCAGGTGTTCCTCATCCTGGTTGCCGTCTACTGCCTGCTGCAGTTCTTCATGAACGTCGCGCAGGGCGCCTACCAGGGACTGCTGCCCGATACCGTCCCGGGCTCGGAGCGCGGCACGGCGTCGGGATATCTCGGCATCGGCACGCTGTCGGGACAGGTGGCGGGAGCGCTCGTGGCGGGCGTGCTCTCGCCGCGCGCGACGGTGCTGGTCATCGCCGCGGTGGTGGCGATCACCTCGGCGGTGACGATCGCCGGCATTCGTGAACATGCACTCGAGGATGGGGGCCGGCCGCTGTCACGGCAGGCGGTGACTCTTCGCAACGGGCTGCGTGGGCTGCGCGCCTATGTCGCAGAGTTCCGGCGTTACCCCGACTTCTGCTGGGTCGTGTTCAGTCGCTTTCTCATGCTGACCGGCCTGGCGGGCATCCAGCGCTTCGCCGCCAATTACATCCGCGACACGTACCGCGGCGACTACACGGTCTTCGGGTGGAACCTCGGCGCAGCGAAGCCTGCGGCGTCGGTTGTGTTTGCGATCATCATTTTCTGCGGGCTGCTCATCACCTACCCAGCGGTGCGAGTCAGCGATCGCATCGGCCGCCGTCGCGTGCTGATCGCCGCCGGTCTGTCGGGGGCTGTCGCGTCCTTGCTGTTCTTCATCGCCACATCGCTGACACAGGTGGTGCTCTTTGCGGTCTTCGTCGCGTTCTGCTTCGGCGCCTTCGTCTCGGTGGACTGGGCGTTCATGGCCGATCTCGCGCCGCGCCGGCGCGCCGGGAAGTTTCTCGGCTTCTCCAACCTCGCCACCGCAGGCGCGCAGGCGGCGGCTCCCGCAGTGCTCGGACCGATCATCGACCTCGTGAACCGGCAGACCGCGACGCCTGGCGCCCCCGGCTCCGGCGGGTACCGAGTCCTGTTCGCGATCGCCGCGGCGTTCTTCGTGCTCGGCGCGTTCGTGCTCTCACGAGTTCGTGCGGTGCGCATCGATGACATCGAGGGAGACACGACCCCCCTCTCGACGGCTGCCCTGGCGCGCTGACGCTGCCCTCACCTGCCGGCACCCAGAAATGGGATGCCGTACGTTTCCAGCTGCGAGCCGACCGACGCCGGCCAGACCTCGGCGATGGCGTCCGCGGTCCAGCCTCCGTCGCGATATGCAACCGAGATCTCTTTCGGGTGCGCCCAGAGTGACAGCTTGTCCCCGCCGAGTCCGATGCACTGGCCCGTGATCTCCGCCGCCGCGTCCGAGCACAGGAACACCAGCAGCGGTGCGACATCCTGTGGCGTTCCCATCCCCATCTGCTTGCGCACCATGTCGGGCAGCGGCTCTCCGCGCTCGGCGGCTTCCACGATGGGCGCCATGCCCGGAATCGTCGAGATCATGCGCGTGATGGCGTTGGGCACGATCGCGTTGACGGTGATGCGCGCCCGCGCGCATTCCATGGCCCATGTCCGCGCGAAGGCTGCGATGCCCGCCTTGGCGGCGGCGTAGTTCGTCTGTCCGAAGTTGCCGCGCTGGCCCGCCCACGACGAGACCACCACAAGGCGGCCACCCTCGTCCTGCTCGCGCATGCGCCGCACGGCCGAGCGCGCGCAGGTGAAGGTTCCCCGCAGGTGCGTCTCGATGACCGCGTCGAAGTCATCATCGGACATGTTCCACAGCACCTTGTCGCGGAGAATCCCCGCGTTGGTGCACATGATGTCCAGACGACCGAACTCGGTGGCCGCACGGGCAACCAGGGCGTCCGCGGCGTCGCTGCCTCCCACCGCGCACACTTCCGCGACGGCCCGGCCCCCGGAGTCCGTGATCGCCCGCACGGTCTCGGTTGCCACTTCGGCGTCCACGTCGTTGATGACGACGGCGCATCCCGCGTCCGCGAGCGCCTGCGCATATGCGCGACCGATGCCGCGACCGCTGCCTGTGACCACCGCGACCTTGCCGTCCAGCCTCATGTGCGCTCCTTGTCGATGTGTGCGTGTGGAAGTACGCGCTGCCGGTTTGCGTGCACCGGCGCGGCCGCCCACATTAGCTCGCGGCGCCGGCCGGACTGCGCCCGGGCTCAGCCTCCGAGGCGCCCGCCGGTGACGAACTGCCCGACCGCGTAGCCGCACCATGGCAGTGCTGCGAGCATCAACACCGTCGCGCGGACAGGACCACGGCGCATCGCGATCAGCAGGAATGCGGCACTCGCGACGGTGAGCAGCCCGCTGATGACGCCCGCCCCACCCGGGTTCCAGCTCGTGAACGTGACCCCGAGAAACCCGAGGACGCAGGCCTGAAACGTCGCAGAGCCGGCCACGTTGCCGAATGCGAGCGTGTCGTCGCGGCTGCGCACCCACAGGACGCTGTTGCTGGTCTCGGGAAGCTCGGTAGCGAGCGGCACCACCACCAGCGCAAGCACGAGCGCGGCGATGCGCAACGCTGTCGCCACGCGATTCAGCGCGTCGATGAACAGCTCGGACCCGACCACCAGCAGGGCCACCGCGACGAGCAGTTGCACGGCGACGAGCAGCCGCGTCGGAGGGCCCGACCGCCAGCGGATGATGTGCAGCGGCTCCGGCATCTCCGTCGATGCGCCGCCCCCGCGCAGCGTGGCCAGCACATATGCCGTGTAGAGCCCGAGGAGCGCGACACCGACGACGATGCGCGCCCAGTTCGGGAGCACCATCGCCACGAGCGCGATGGAGAACGCGACCAGGAAGACCCCGAGGTCGCGTCGCGTTTGCGACGGATCGGCTTCGAGACGGCGCGCACCGCCGCGCAGCCACACAGCGACGCCGGTGATGCCGGCGGCGATCGTCAGCAGCAGAAAGGGCGCTCCCAGCACTGCTCCCTGCGCCACCGAGTCGGCGGAAGGCGAATGCGTTGCGAGTGCGACCACGGGAACGGCCGTCTCGGGCAGTGAGGTGCCGAGCGCAGCCAGCAGGCTGCCGGTCGCGCCGCGCGTCAGCCCGAGCAGGAATCCCGCCCACTCCACCGCGTTGGTGAACAGCTCCGCCGCGACGACGATGAGCACACCACTGGCGGCGAACAGCAGTGCCGTCGTCATCGGCGAGAGCGGCGCCGCACGAGCCTGTCCAGCGGCGAGCGCATCCATGCAGTCGCGAAGATGGCGACGTGGTACGGGGTCACCATCTGCACGCGATGCATCGGCGGAGCGCCGCGCGCACAGGCGACCGCGTCGCGAATGCGGTCGCGGCACCACGGAAACAGCGTGCGCGGCAGGTTGTCGACACTCACGGTCCGCGTCGCCCACGCTTCGAGGCTGCGTCGGTGTTCTCCCCCGGTGATCTCACCGAGGTAGACGGCATCGCCCGCCGAACGCAGGCCACTCCACGTGTAAACGCCGACCAGCGTGAGCACGCGCATGCGATACCCGGTCTCCTCCTCGGCTTCCCGCACCGCGGCCGAAGCGGGGTCCTCGCCGGACTTGCAGTGCCCGCCCGGAAGCTCCCACCCTGGAGGCCAGGGCCGGAATTGCACCAGCACGCGATCCTCGTCGACGACCGCGAGCTGTGCTCCCTGGACGGGCCAGGCGATCCCGTCGACGCTGACCGCCGGCAGCGTTTTCAGCGCTTACTCGAGCTTGACGCGGTCCGGCCGGCGCGCGCTCGACGACGCGCGTCGGCTCCTGGTCGCGCGCGGTTTGGTGACGCTCCGGGACGCGTTGTGCTCGATGATGATCGCGACGGCGAGGAGCAGCTCGCGCTGCGCGTTGATGAGATGCCCCTGCGCGTCCGGAGGGATGAACTCGCCGAACGACGCGCCGAGCAGATGGCCGGCGTCCCCGACGAATCGAGCGGGGCAGACCCTGCACGCCTCGCTCACGCTTTCGCGTCCGCGAACGTGACCGACAGCATTCCCTCCTCGAGCTTGCCTCGCGTGACCTTCTTGCCGTTGAGGACGCGCGGCAGGGTGATCTCGCGTTTGTACGGCCCGACCGTCACGTAGAGCTCGCCCTCGCGGTGGGTGATGTCGACGTCCTCCTTGCCGACAAACGGAAGCTGCAGATGCAGCACGTACGTCGAACCGACCTTCGTGATGCGCTGCGGGACCGCGCGATAGTAAATCTTCGAGGGATCCTCGACCCCGTAAATCGACTGGGCCATCTCGGTGAGACTGTCGAGGCCGACGATCTCGTGGTCGAAAAGCTTGGTGCGCACGATGGGAATGGGTGAGAAGGCGTTCTCGACGAGCTGCGAGTAGCGCTCCTGTGCGGCGCGCCACGCGTCGAAGTAGCTGTCCGTCACCTCCGGCGGCAGCACACGATTCACCACCACGAGGTCGGTGAGATAGTCGTAGAGGCTGAGGTATGTGAACGCTCGCTGCGCCTCCTTGACCACCATCTTCTCGAGGTTGAGGACGAGCCGCACCGTGCACGTCTTGGGATCGCCGAGGATCTTTTTCATGCCCTCGAGGTCGAGAAGCAGGTCCTTGACGTGGCCGAAGATGTCATCGCCGGGAAGCGGGATGCTGATGAACGGCTGCACCACCGGACGCGCCACTTTCATCACCCGCCGCTCGATGGGAAAGATCTTGTTGAGATACCACTTGGCCACATCGGGAAAGGCGAGCAGCTGCAACGTCTCGCCCGTGGGCGCGCAGTCGATGATCAGGACGTCGAACTTGCCCTCACGCTGGTGATGCTTGATCCACATGAGGCTGGCGACTTCCTCCATCCCCGGTGGCGACGCCAGCTCCTCAGCCACGATGTCGTCCACGCCCTGCGAGGCGAAGAGACTGGTCAGATACGCGTGGATGCGCTCCCAGTGATTCTCGAGCTCGTGAAGCGCGTTGACCTCCTGGGCCCAGAGGTTGGCGCCGACCTCGGTGGGGAATTCGCCGACGTCGCCATCCAGGCTGTCGCCAAGGCTGTGCGCGGCATCGGTGCTGACGACGAGCGTGCGGTATCCGAGTTGCGCGCAGCGCGCCGCCGTGGCGGCGGCGACCGTCGTCTTGCCGACGCCTCCCTTGCCCGTATAGAGGATGACGCGCACGTATCCGCCTAGGTGACCACGTGGCTGACGATGATCGCGGCGATCACGATCAACACGATCATCGCCGCCGCGATCAGCGCCACACGGCGAAGGTCCGACGGGACGTACGGCACCCGGTCGAAGGGGATGGCTGCGTCATCGGTCTCGAGCGGCTGGAACATTGCCGCGGCGTTCGCCGGTCCGCGGCCCGGCCGAGGCGGCGGCCCTGATGCCCTCGCTGCTGCGGCAGGGGTGAGGCGCTCGATGCGGCGGCGGCCTTCAACGGCGGAGGGCGCCGGAGCGGGCACGGGCACGGGCGTCTCCTGCGCGCTCGCCGGGAGCACCGCCGCGCTGATCTCGCCGTCGAGCTCGGCCAGGGCGTCGTCGACAGCCGTCGAGGCGGGGGGGAGCGTGACCGCCGTCGTCCCTGTGCCTGTCTGCTGTCGCCGCGCTGCGCGCTGCTTCTGTTTGCGGGTCTTCTTCGCCATGCTGCTGAGGAACCCAAGCGTATCAGTGGCCCGCGGCGCGGCAAGCCCTACGGACTGCCGAATACGGACAGCGGGCGCCAGATTGGTGGAGCCGAGAGTCGGTGCAGAACCGCGTCCATGCAGTGGCCCGGCGCCCGCCGCCCACGAGCCGCAATCTGTTGAACCAAACTCAACATCTTGTGGCCCGAGCGGCAGCCTAGCACAGGATGATGTGGGTTGGCTACGCGACGCGGGCGCTGGGGCGGAGCCGCGATCCAAGGACCGCGGTGAAGCCGCCCACCAGCGCCGCGCCGAGCTCCTCTACGCTCACGTCGCGCCCGAGAAGCTCCCGCAGGCCGCCACCCGCAGAGCGAGGTCCCCGCGACCGCAGGTAAACGCCCGCTCGCGGCGGGGCGAGCAGCACGCTGCCGTGCTGGAGCAGCGCACCGCCGAGTCGGGCCTGCGCGCTGCCGACCAGCTTGCGCCCGCGGTCATCGATGAGCTCGTGCGCCGACGGCCGGGCAAAGCAATCCGCACCGGCTGAGCGGGAGAGCGCCGCGGCGCGCTCGTCGGCGGACACCCCATGAGCCGATGTGGCGACACCGAGGCGAGCAAGTCCGAGCGCAACCGCTTGATGGATCCGTGCGCACGAGTCCAGGACCGCTCCGCCGAAGTCGGCGTCGTCGGTGCGACAGACGACCGCGTAGGTCACCTCCTGGTCGTGGAGCACCGCCCGCCCTCCGCTGGGACGCCGCACCACCTCGACCCCGTCCCGCTCGCAGGCGGCGGCATCGACGTCGTCGCAATCCTGCAGGCGGCCCAGACTGAGACACGCCGGTGAGAAGGAGTAGAGGCGCACTGCGCCGGCGATGGCCCCGCGCGAGCACGCGTGCAGGAGCCCGCTGTCGCGGCGCATGTTCGCCGCTCCGCTTGCCGGCGGATCGAGCAGCAGGTCCATCGAGTCAGACATTGAAGCGGAAGTGCACGACGTCCCCGTCGCAAACGACATAGTCACGACCCTCGAGCCGTTGCTTTCCCTGCTCTCGCACCGCCGCGTATGAACCGGCGCTGAGCAGGTCATCGACGCCCGTCACCTCAGCGCGGATGAATCCGCGCGCGAAGTCGGTGTGAATCGTCGCCGCCGCGTCGAGCGCCGTCAGGCCGCTGCGCAGCGTCCAGGCGCGGACCTCGTTCTCTCCCGCGGTGAAGAACGTGATCAGGCCGAGCAACCGGTATGCGCTTCGCGCGAGCCGGTGCAGTCCGGGCTCCTCGAGGCCGAGGTCCGCGAGAAACGACTGCCGATCGGTCTCGTCGAGCTCTGCGAGCTCTGACTCGATGCGCGCCGAGACCGCGATCACCTCGCCCCCGGACGCCGCGGCGCGTTCGATCAGCCCGCCAGGCGGCTCCACTGCAGCGCTCCCCTCGCCGACGTTGGCCACCACCACCAAAGGTCGAGCGGTCACGAGCCAGAGATCCCGAAGCGCCGCGGCCCCCTCGCCGTCGAGCCGCATGGTGCGAACCGAGCGTCCGGAGTCCAGGTGGGCGCGGACCCGTTCCAGCAGCGCGATGACAGCGGTCTCCTTGTCCTTCTGCAGTCGTGAGGATCGCTCCACCCGTTCGAGGCGCTTGCTGACGGTCTCGAGATCTGCGAGCTGCAGCTCGAGCTCGATGACGTCGAGGTCGCGTACGGGATCGACCCCGCCCTCGATGTGGCTGACGTCGGGATCGTCGAATGCGCGCACGACGACGACGATTGCGTCGCATTCGCGGATGTGCCCGAGGAAGCGATTGCCGAGCCCCTCGCCCCGGCTGGCGCCACGCACAAGGCCGGCGATGTCGGTGAACAACACCGTGGCCGGAATGACCTTTGGCGGCCGGAAGAGCTCCGCGAGTGCCGCAACGCGGGCGTCGGGGACCGCGACCATGCCCGTGTTCGGCTCGATTGTTGTGAACGGGTAGTTGGCGACCTGTGCGCCCGCGCGGGTCAGCGCGTTGAACAGCGTCGACTTGCCTGCGTTGGGCAGCCCGACGATACCGACGCTCAGCCCCATGAGCGAACCCCATGCTGCGGGGTCAGAGCTTTTCCAGCTCGAAGGCTCTGTGCAGCGCGCGCACCGCCTCGCGCGTCTGCGCGCGGTCGATGATGCACGTCACGTGGATCTCGCTCGTCGAGATCATCTGGATGTTGATGCCCGACTCGGCGAGCGTGCCGAATATCCGCGCGTATATCCCGGGCACCTCGCGGAGACCCGTACCGACGACGCTCACCTTGGCGATATCCGCCGTCGCCATGTAGCCACCTGCACCGACCGCGCGCGCGATGTCACCGAGCAGCCTCCGAGCTGCGCGAAGGTCGGACTCG